>Ga0315284_10014108_pt1 | contig 11383 bp, 8 predicted proteins | sample YL17G09_16_MG_FD_203696 | JGI IMG/M metagenome (GOLD analysis project Ga0315284, IMG submission 203696) | Sediment microbial communities from Yellowstone Lake, YNP, Wyoming, USA - YL17G09_16 | ecosystem: Environmental > Aquatic > Freshwater > Lake > Sediment | place: USA: Wyoming | collected... | reverse complement strand
CGTGCGGAGCACGCACCCTACATTCTACATTCCGTATTCCGCTTCCGCGTTCTGCGGGTGATAAGCCCCGCAAGACAAGGCAGGCAAAGGATTTATAGGGTGCCAGAAAAATTAGTCACACCCGCGCGGCAGTCCATGGGCTAGCAGGCCGCTAAAGAAGTCTCTTGAAAGGGGACAGGCACCTTTTCCATAAGGCCGGAAAAGGAGCCAGTCCCCTTTCCGCCGGCGCTCCGTCTGCCATGAGGCCCTTCTTTAGCGGCCTGCTAGTGGCGCCCGGCCGGCGCCTGGTATCCCCACCGCTCGATGGTGAAGGCCCGTTTCCTGCCGATCCGTTGCATAGCCCAGCGCCGGATCCCGCGCCAGGAGGCCGTGGACCATACGGGCTGCCGCACAGCGGATGAAACAGCCGCCAGGGCCGGCGGACAGCAGGGGCTCCGTCGGGCAGAACAAGTCTCGCGGGGGCTGCGGCCATCCAATGGTTCCTCATCCCGGCAGGTGGGGAAACTCTACCATAGGGCCCCGTCGGGTTCAAGAAGCGGCCTGTGGAAACCCGGGCAGGCGGGGGCGCCCGCGCCGGACTTCCGGGTGTGCCGGAGAATCCTGTCGCACCCGCCGCCCGGGGGTGGCAGGAAAATGGTTTGCCTGTTCCCCCAGGCGCGGCTAGAATCCGCCATTCGCTTGGCCCTGGCGGGTTACGCGGCCTGCTGTCGGACAGGGGCGAGCAAGCCACACACAAGAGGACGGGGGACACACACAAGAGGAGACACGACGAATGGAAATCATCATCTGTCGGGACTACGGTGAGATGAGCAAACGGGCCGCCGGCGTGGTGGCCGATCTCGTCAGGCGGAAGCCGAACGCCGTCCTTGGCTTCGCGACCGGTTCCAGCCCCATCGGGCTCTACAAGGAACTGATCCGGCTGCACAAGGAAGAGGGCCTGGACTTCTCGGGCATCACGACGTTCAACCTGGACGAGTACGTCGGCCTCGCGGGCGATCATCCGCAGAGTTACTTCCATTTCATGCACGAGAACCTCTTCAATCACATCAATGTTCCGCGGAATCGCATTCACGTCCCGTCGGGCACCGAGAAGGACCACGCGGCATTCTGCCAGAGGTATGAGGCGATGATCCGGAAGGCCGGCGGGATTGACCTCCAGATCCTCGGGATCGGCTCCGATGGGCACATCGCCTTCAACGAGCCGGGCAGTTCCCTCGGCTCTCGTACACGCATGGTGACCCTCACCGAGCAGACCATCGAGGACAACAGCCGCTTCTTCAAGAGCGAGAAAGACGTGCCGCGCCATGCCATCTCCATGGGCGTCGCGACCATCATGGAAGCGCGCAAATGCCTGATGGTCGCCAACGGCAAGAACAAGGCGAAGGCCCTGGCCGCAGCGGTCGAGGGGCCGGTCACGAGCCTGATTACGGCCAGCGCGCTTCAGTTTCATCCGGACGTGATGGTGTTCGCCGACGAGGCTGCGGCCGAGGCCCTGACGCTGAAAGATTACTACCGGTGGATTGACGCGTCGCGGCGCCAGTAGCCGCGCGGCCGGGCCGATGGCCGGGGGCGCGGCGGCGCCGTGGGCATGAGAACCAGTGGTGAAGCGAGGAAGCCATCATGAGCGATCTGGAAATCCTGCCAATCGGTTCCCTCGGCCGCAACTTCATCGAGCCGCCGTATCTCCCCGAGGGTCAAGACGAGTACTACCTGCGGAACGAGCAATCGCAGCGGGCCCCCGCAGAATGGCGCCCGTTGCGGGCCGACGAGATTGAAGCCCTGGTCAAGAACGCCAACGAGGCGGACCACTGGGACGACGTCCTGGTGACCGACGAGTTTGCCCCGCGATTGGTCAGAAACTGCGAGTTCTACGGCCTCGTGCGCATCGGCCGCCTCGAAGAGGTCTACCTCTCGCACCATGAACTGCAGGTGCCGGTCGGCCTGACGAACAGCCGGATCATCTCCTGCGACATCGGCGACGGCGCGGCCATCCATAACGTTCGGTACCTCGGGCACTATATCATCGGCGACAACACGATCCTCATGAACCTCGATGAGATGCACTGCACGAACCACGCCAAGTTCGGCAACGGCATCGTCAAGGACGGCGAGCCGGAGAAGGTGCGCATATGGCTGGACCTTGTGAACGAGGCCGGCGGCCGGAGCGTGATGCCCTTTGACGGAATGACCTCGGGAGACGCGTACCTCTGGGTGAAGCACCGCGACGATCCGGAACTGATGAAACGCCTTGGCGAGATGACTCAGAACGCGTTCGACTCCAGGCGCGGCTTCTACGGAACGGTCGGGCACTCCTCGGTCATCAAAAATTGCCGCGTTATCAAGGACGTCAAGGTCGGCCCGTGCGCCTACATCAAAGGGGCCAACAAACTCAAAAACCTCACCATCAACTCCAGCGAAGAGGAGCCCTCCCAGATCGGCGAGGGCGTCGAACTCGTCAACGGCATCATCGGGTACGGCTGCCACGTCTTCTACGGATGCAAGGCGGTTCGCTTTGTGCTGGCGGATAACTCGAACCTGAAGTACGGCGCGCGCCTCATCCACTCCTACCTGGGCGACAACTCGACCGTCTCGTGCTGCGAAATCCTGAACAACCTGGTTTTCCCGGCCCACGAACAGCACCATAACAACTCGTTCCTGATCGCGGCCCTGGTGATGGGCCAGTCGAACATCGCGGCCGGGGCGACCATCGGGTCGAACCACAACAGCCGCGCCCCCGACGGCGAAATCCACGCCGGCCGCGGGTTCTGGCCGGGCCTCTCGACCAGCCTGAAGCACAATTGCCGATTCGCATCCTTTGTCCTTGTAGCCAAGGGCTCTTACCCGGCCGAACTCGACATCCGCCTCCCGTTCAGCCTGGTCTCGAACGACGCGGCCCGCGACGCCCTCCAGATCATGCCCGCCTACTGGTGGATGTACAACATGTACGCCCTGGCGCGAAACGCGTGGAAGTTCGCCGCCCGCGACAAGCGCAAGCGAAAGACCCAGCACATTGAGTTCAACTCGCTCGCGCCGGACACCGCCGAAGAGATGTTTGCAGCCATGGCGCTCGTGGAAGAGTGGGCGGGCAAGGCGTCCCTCGGCCGCCGCGGAAAGGCGTCCGACGGATTGCCGCGCGACCAGGTCCGCCGCGCCGGCCTCGCGATTCTCAATGGCCCCGCCGACGCGGCAGAGGGGTTGGAAGTCCTCGGCGAGAACGTCGAGAACTCGCGCCGGCCGGTCCTGATCCTCAAGGCCCGCGAGGGCTACCACGCCTATCGGGCGATGCTCCACCACTACGCCATGAAGAACCTCCTGGCGTGGATGGCGGAAAACCCGGGGGCCGACCTCGCCGCTATGCGCCAAGCGCTCGCCGGCGACCGCGAGACCCGCTGGGTCAACCTCGGCGGACAACTGGTGCGCGGCCGCGACCTCGACGCCCTGAAAGAGGACGTCAAGGCCGGCCGCCTCGATTCGTGGGACGCCGTCCACCGCCGCTATGACGAACTCTGGCAGAAGTACCCGGCCGACAAGCAGCGCCACGCCATGGCGACGCTCCTGGCCGTCGAAGGCGCCGACTCGCTGACACCGCGCCTCTGGCACGCGGCGCTCGACCGGGCCGTCGAAATCCAGCGGTACATCTCCGACGAGACCTATGCGAGCCGCAAGAAGGACGACGAGAACCCCTTCCGCCGCATGGTCTACGACACGCCCGCCGAGATGCGGGCGGTCCTGGGGTCGGCCGACGAGAACAGTTTCGTCAGGCAGGTCCGCCAGGAGACCGCGGCCTTCGAGGAACGGGTGGCGGCCGCAGTAAGACTATCGCAACCTGGGTAAGCAGCCGATTGACACGGTTCTGGGGTTCGTTAAAGTGTCAGCGAAGAAGCCTGGTTGGACACGCTATAACCCAACCTCACCTCATCAGAACTTCGCGTGGATGCGAACGCCCATGACTATCGCGTCCCTGACGCCGTTGACGCCGCCGGGATTGGCCACATATTGGAAGTCCGGGCTGATGTGCACGCCCTTGAGCAACTTGATGCTATAGTAGACTTCCAGCGCCGTTTCGTGGCCGGCATCAAAACCGGAGCCCGGCTCGTCGCTCAGGCGACCCTGGACCATGCCGATGCCGAGAACGTCGGCATCACGGCCCGGCACCAGCCCTTCGTACTGACAGCCGATACTCCAGAAGAGCGGAATCTCATTTACTTTTTTATCCGTCACACCCAGACGGAAGAAGGCTCCCAGGCCCTGAGAGTCCTCGGGGTCGCTCTTCTCGCGATAGAGCATCTGGTCAGCGCTGATGTACACGCCGAGATCATCGCGCTTTATGCCGCTGCCGTCGATCTTTTCCTTGGGCTGCGGGTCGTACCACAGGCCAACGCGATACGTGCCCCGCATCGGCCCGTTGGCCGAGGGCAGATGGCTAACGTAGCCGCCCTCGACGGCAACGAAGGTGTAATCCTCGCCATGGAACGCGGTCCGGAAGGCCGACTTGTAAAGTTGACGCAGCGACGCTCCGTTGCCGGAGTGCACCGCGTCAATCCCCATGTCCATCTCTTCCGCCTGGGCGTCAGCGATCTCCGCAAGCACGTACCATCCTTCGGCCGGCTGGACGTAAACAAAGGCGCCGATACCGTCTTCCGGGAAGGGGATCGTCGGATTGTCCACCAGGGCGGAGTTGAGGAACTGCGTCTCCTCGTCCTTGGCATACGCGTTGCCGTCGTACTCGAACTCCAGATTGCGGCATTTCACCCCCTCGTCCATTCCAAATCGCCCGACTCGAACGACCACTCTATCGTTGAGGAAATGGTGCTCGTACCAGAACTCGGTACCCAGGCGAAGTTCCCCCTTGCCGTCGAAAAACACCTGATCGTACCAGAACTCATTGAACAGCCATGCCTCGTCGCCACCGGCCAAATCGTTGACGTCTAAGACGCTGTGGATGCTGGAGGCATCAATGCCGTCGGACCAGTTACTATCTACCACGTTCAGGTACAGCGATGCCCCCTTAAGGTCCGCCAACTTCTCGAGGTCGGCCTCGATCTCGAATTCGGCCGCGCCACAATAGCGGCCAGTCTGCCGGTGGGTGGCAAGGCCGCCGCGGACAACGTTCTGGTAGACCTCTGTGATGCACAGGCCGAGTTTCAGGCCCTGGTCGGCCAACGGGCCGAAGAGGTCGCCAGAACTCCCCTTCTTTGGGGAGGCCACAATCTCTTTTACCTCCTTATCTGCGTCCGTGTCGGCGGCAACGACGGGACCCTCCGAGACAAACGCTACCCACAGAGGCGCGATGGCCGCCACAAACAAGAAGACAGGCTTCCTCAAAAGAATCTCCTGTTTGTGGTAACCCCTCTTAAGGACTAACCCTTAGCCAGGCAACAACCGAAAATACAATGATTTGGGGAATATACAAGGCGTGCCGGGTGCGGTCAAATTTTTTTGGCTTTTCCGGACAACGAGAGTGAACAACTAGGTTTCTTCCCGAACGAATGGTAGACGGGGTGGGTCGGTCGGCCGGCCGGTCAGGCGAGCAGGGCGGTGGGTGAGGATTCGCCCGTCCGCCGGCGGATCGCCCAGTCCAGCGCAAGGCAGAGCGGGATGGCCGCGATCGGCGCCGCTGCCGGAATGGCTGCTTGTGCGACCGTGCCGCCGAGGTCGGTGCCTGCGGCAAACGCCCAGACGAGGTGCCCCGAACACGCGCAGACCACCGCCGCCAAGGCGCCCCATCGGCCCCGCAGGATGTACGCCCCGCTCAGGGCCGCCGCCGCAACCGGCGGCAGGTACCCAAGGAGCGGGTCCTTGACGGCCGCGCCCGCGCCGTCCGATGCGGCGGCCAGGGCCACGGCGACCGCCGCCAGGATCCACGCGCCGACGAGGCCGCCGATGCCGCCCGAGCCGCTCGCCAGGAGCGGCGGCCGCGACGGCGGACGCACGAGGCCGGCCCCGCCAAGCGCCGCCGCACCGACCACCAGGAGCCCGAGCGACGCCCCGACGGCGGCCGGCCACGGCCATCCGCCCGCGCCGACGAGCGGCAGCGGCTGGACGGCGTGCGCCACGCCCACGTACGCCACCGCCAGAAGCGCCGTCCAAAGGCTGCTCGCGATGCGGCCGTACCACGTCACCAGGGCGCTTGCCGCGCCGATGCCCGCCGCGATGGCAAGGACGGTCGCGAGCCTCGCATCCGGCCCCCCGCCGAGGGCGAACGGGTTCGCGCGAAGCATCGCCGCCAGGACCAGGAGCACCGGCAGCGAGAGGTCGAGTCTGCGGCAGGCAAGGAGCAGCCCCATGGCCGCCGAGACCGGCAGCAGGCCGACCGCCAGCGTCTTGGGCGAGAGTTCAGGCAGGCCCTTGCCGGCGGTTCCCAGGATGGTGACGACGAAAAGGAAGACCAGTTGGATGCCGAAGATCACGACGAGTCGCACGCCAAGCCCCCCGAGCGTCGCTGACCTTCGCGAGGGCACGTCGGGCGCGCCGGTCGGCGGTCTGGTCATGGCAGGTTTCCCTCGTTTCCGCTAGAATACCGCCCGGCCGCGCGGCAATCAAGCGAATCGGCCGAACGAAGTAACGAGCGGCGACCGGGAGATCGCCGTGATGTCCTGCCGGGCAGGCCCGTTCCCCATTCGGCGGAACAGGCGGCCGGCCCGTGCGTCCAAACAAGGGGAGAGGGGCTGCGTGTAAAAAGGTGCCGGGCGGTCCGCGAAAGGATGCCGATGCGAACGTCGCTGGTTGTAGTGCTCGTGGTGCTGGTTTCCGCCTGGGCGTTGGCCGGTGCGCCGGAAGCGAAGCCCGAGACGCCCGCTGCTCGCCTTGCGCAGCACCTGGCGGACCTGAAGGCGCGGACGCCGGCCGGGTTTACGATCGTGGTGCCCGAAGGGGGCGGCGCGTTCGTCGTCATCGGCGACGAGGCGCCCGAGATGGTCCGCCGCCGCGCCGCCGGAACCGTCAAGTGGGCCGTTGACCGGCTGAAGGCCGAGTACTTTGCGACGGACCCGCCCGATCTTCTCGACGTCTGGCTCTTCAAGGACAAGGTGTCCTACGAGAAGCACACCAAGGAACTCTTTGGTGACGAGCCGGACACGCCGTTCGGCTATTTCTCGCAGCAGCACCATGCCCTGATCATGAACATCGCGACGGGCGGCGGCACGCTCGTCCACGAGATCGTCCACCCGTACATGCACGCCAACTTCCCGGAGTGCCCGACCTGGTTCGACGAGGGCCTGGCGTCGCTGTACGAGCAGGCGAGCGAGCGCGGCGGGCACATCGTCGGCTTGACGAACTGGCGCCTGAAGGGGCTCCAGGAAGCCATCGAGGCCAAGAAGACGCCTTCCTTCAAGGACCTCACGGGCTCGACCGAGCACGAGTTCCGCGCGATGGACAGCGGCCGCAACTACGCCCAGTCGCGATACCTGTGCTACTATCTACAGGAGAAAGGCCTCCTGGTGAAGTTCTACCGCGCGTTCCACGCGGCCCATAAGGACGACCCGACCGGCTACGAGACGCTCCTGGAGGTGCTCGGCGAAAAGGACATGGCCGACTTCCAGAAACGCTGGGAGGCGTGGGTCCTGAAACTGCGTTTCCCGTAAGGCCACGAAGCTGCCGCAGTTTTCCTTGCAAGCGACGCCGGCGGGGCTATCATGCGCGGGCCGCGAAACCTCTGCGCCGCCCCGTAAAGCGCGGCGCGCCGGATCCAAGGAGACTGGACGCATGAGCGCTCTCGGCTACGATGATACCCCCGTGATCCCCGGCCAGAAGTGGAAGGTTCACGAAAGCGCCCGGCCCCAGCCGCGCATCGTTGCGCCCGGCTCCGGCCCGGGCGGCCCGCCGTCGGACGCGGTGGTCCTGTTCGACGGCAAAGACCTCTCGGGCTGGGAGCGCGAGAAAGACGGCGGCCCCGCCGGATGGAAGGTCGAGAAGGGCTACATGGAGGTCGCCGCGAAGGCGGGCGGCATCCGCACCAAGAAGCACTTCGGCGACTGCCAACTTCACCTCGAATGGGCCGCGCCCGCCGAGGTCGTCGGCGACAGCCAGGGCCGCGGCAACAGCGGCGTCTTCCTCATGGGCCGATACGAGATCCAGGTCCTCGATTGCTACCAGAACCCGACCTACGCCGATGGCACGACGGCCGCCATCTACGGCCAGTTCCCGCCGCTCGTCAACGCTTGCCGCAAGCCCGGCGAGTGGCAGACGTACGACATCGTCTGGATCGGCCCGAAGTTCGCCGGGGCGAAACTCCTGAGCCCCGCCCGCGTGACCGTCTTCCACAACGGCGTCCTCGCGCACCACGCGGCAACGCTCATCGGCCCGACGACGCACCGCAAGGTCCTTCCGTACGAGGCGCACCCGCCGACCGGCCCGCTCGCCCTCCAGGACCACGGCAACCCCGTCCGGTTCCGCAACATCTGGTACCGCCCGCTGAAGGGCTATGACGAGGCGTAACGTAATGGACCCCTTGCGGCCGTTCGACCATCCGGCGCTTCAGCCCATCCGGGCGCTCCTGGCCGACCCCCAGGTTACGGAGATCATGATCAGCGGCCCGGAGAAGGTCTTCGTCGAGCGGCGCGGCGTGATGGAGCCCGCCGGCGTCCGGTTCCGCGACGCCGACCAACTCGAGCGATTGATCGGGGCGCTCCTTCAGCCCTCCGGCCGGTCGGTCTCGGCCATGACGCCGTACTGCGATTTCCGCCTGCCGGACGGGTCGCGCGGCAACGTGGTGATTCCGCCGGTGGCGGTGGACGGGCCGGCCGTCACCATCCGCAAGTTCACGCGGACGCTCTCGAAGATCGGCGACCTCGTCGCCGCCGGCACCCTCTCGAAACGCATGGCCCACCTCTTGGGGGCCGCGGTGCGCAGCCGGGCCAACATCATCTTCTCGGGCGCCACCGGCACCGGCAAGACCACCACCCTCGGCATCCTCAGCCGCTTCATCCCCGACAACGAGCGGATCATCACCATCGAAGACACCGCCGAACTCCAGTTGCAGCAGGCCCACGTCGTCCGCCTCGAGTGCCACTATGCCAACGTCGAGGGCAAAGGCGGCGTGGCGATGGCCGACCTCTTCCGCAACAGCCTGCGGATGCGGCCCACCCGGATCATCGTCGGCGAGATACGCGGCGACGAGGCCGTCGAAATGCTTCAGGCCATCTCGAGCGGGCACCAGGGGTGCCTGGCGATCCTCCACGCCTCGTCGCCCGTGGACGCGGTCTCGCGCCTCGAGATGATGACGCTGTCGCGAGGCCTGCTTCTGCCGCTCTGGGCCATTCACCGCCAGATCGCCGCGGCCATTGACCTCATCGTCCAGCACGACTTCCTCGTAGACGGGTCGCGGAAGATCACGCGGATCACGCAACTTTCGAGCGCCGAGGGCGGCGAGATCGCCCTCGAAGACCTTTTCCAATATCGCCGGATGGGCGCCGACAAGGCCGGCCGCGAGGTCGGCAAGTGGGTTTCGAGCGGCGCGCGGCCGAGGTTCCTGGCGAAACTCGAACGCATCGGCCAGACGCTCCCTCCGGAAGTTTACGCCGCCGGCGCCGACGAGGTTGACGCGGCCGATGCGACTTGATAAGATGTGAACCACACGACACGTCTCAAGGAGGAACCTCATGGGGAAGATGGAACAGACGCTCAAATCCGAGATCACGCGGTTGGCTAAGAAGGAGGTGCGGGCGACGTGCCTGCCTCTTGCCCGGGACGTCCGCCGGCTGAAGCGGACGATGTCGGCCCTCAAGAAGACCGTCGCGAACCTCGCGCGGCTCGGGACCGAGTTCGAGGCCCAGCGGACGGCCGACCGCGCACGCCTCGCGGCCGCCCCCGAAGAGGTGCAGACGTCGCGCCTCTCGCCGCTGCTCGTCAAGAAACTGCGCAAGCGGCTGGCGATCACCCAGGGCGAACTTGCGGCGATCGTCGGCGTGTCGCAAAGCGCGGTCGCCTCCTGGGAGTACGCGAAGGCCAAGCCCGAAGGCCATAACCGCGAGGCGCTGGTGGCCCTGCGGAAACTCGGCCGGCGGGAGGTGCGGCAAATCCTTGCCGCAAAGGCCGCCGAAGCGGCGCCGGAAACCAAGCCGAGGCGTCGCGGCCGGAAGAAGCGGCGGTAACCTGCCGCACGCCCCGCGCCGGCAGACCCGTACGAGTCGGGCAGGTTCCAGGTTCTAGAACGTAGGGTGCGTGCTCCGCACGCACGCGGAATAGGTGCGTGCGGAGCACGCACCCTACCCCGGAAGGCCGGGAAGCGGTGTCCTTCCGAGCGGAGTGAAGTTTGCCCGCCGTGGCGGGCGGAGTCGAGGAATCTCGCCGTTATCGCTGTTGTTTGGTGCCCGAACAGCGAGACCCTTCGACTCGGTCGCCTCGGGCGACCTCGCTCAGGGTGACACCGACACGGGCCATGCCGGAAAATCCTGGCGCAGGCGGCGCCGCCGCCCAGGTGTTTCCGTTTGCACTCCCGGCCGACTTGCGGGTATTATGCCACCGCATTGACCTTCGTATACATCCCGTAGCGCGAAGCGAGGCGGCTATGCTCGGACGGGTCCTTTCGGTCGGCGTCTTCGGCATCGAGGGATACCTGGCGACGGTCGAGGTCGACGTCCGAAGCGGCATGCCCGCGATCGTCGTCGTCGGCCTGCCCGACGCCGCCGTCAAGGAATCGAAGGACCGGGTCGCAGCGGCCGTCAAGAACTCCGGGTACCGATGGCCGGGCGGCGACAACCGGATCACCATCAACCTCGCCCCGGCCGACATCCGGAAGGAAGGCCCGGCGTTCGACCTCGCGCTGGCCCTCGGGGCCCTGGCCGCGACCGGCCAACTCCTCTCGGACCGCCTGAAGGACTACGCCTCGGTCGGCGAACTTGCGCTCGACGGCTCGATCCGGCCCGTGAAGGGCGCCCTCTCGATGGCCCTCGTGGCCCGCGAGTCGGGCCTCAAGGGCCTGATCGTCCCGGCCGACAACGCCCGCGAGGCGGCCGTCGTCTCTGGCGTCGAGGTCGTCCCCGTCAAGGCCCTCGCCCAGGCCGTGGGGTTCCTGACGGGTGACCTCGAGATCGAGCCTTCCGAGGTGGACCTCCAGGCGGTCTTCGAGGAAGGCCGGACCGACGACGTCGACTTTTCGGACGTGCGCGGCCAGGAGCACGCGAAACGGGCCTTGGTCATCGCTGCGGCGGGGGGCCATAACGTCCTCATGATCGGCCCGCCCGGCGCCGGTAAGACGATGCTCGCCCGGCGGCTGCCGACGATCCTGCCCCTCTTGGACCTCGAGGAATCGCTCGAGACGACGCGGGTCTATTCGAGCCTGGGCCTCTTGGCGCGCGGCCAAGCGATCGTGGCGGCGCGGCCGTTCCGCGCGCCGCACCACACGACGAGCGAGCCGGGCCTGATCGGCGGCGGGACGTACCCG
>Ga0315284_10014106_pt1 | contig 11383 bp, 12 predicted proteins | sample YL17G09_16_MG_FD_203696 | JGI IMG/M metagenome (GOLD analysis project Ga0315284, IMG submission 203696) | Sediment microbial communities from Yellowstone Lake, YNP, Wyoming, USA - YL17G09_16 | ecosystem: Environmental > Aquatic > Freshwater > Lake > Sediment | place: USA: Wyoming | collected... | reverse complement strand
ACCGAAACCGAAAGTATCTGGGTTTTATATCGCGTCCTTACCGCTCCAATCGCGTCGATGGTCGATCTGGGGGCCCGATACTGATAGTCCGAATACCCTGACAGAAGGCTTCGGGCCTGCGCGATTCATGGACGGCTCGATAGACCCTGATTGCGTAATCAAATTCGCCGAGTTCTCCGCTGTTGGTTTTGAAGAGGCCGCTCGCGTCTTTGCTGTGTTTCGGGATGGCGCCGTGTTCGACAAAGTCGATGCCTGACCGACAGCCCCGCAAGGGGACGCTCTCTGAACTCATGGGGCTCGACAGCCGCGGCATTCGCTGCCCGTCTTGCGGTGCGTCCGGGGAGTGGAGCGTATACGAAACCCAGAAGCTCGTCCACGTCATTCGCCGTCGGCGGTTCTGTCGTGTCTGCAAAAAGGTGTCGTGGACTGAGGAGCGAATCTTGGGTCCGGCGATCTATCAGCCGCCCGTCATGGGAGAAAGTCGCAATGAAAAATCAGGTTGACATGCCGAAATACAATGGTCATGGTGGGACGAACGGTCAATCCAGGAGACGGGAAATTTCACAAAGGCGATGAGACGCCTACGTCTTATAGTAGGGTGAGGGGGGATATATGGGGTGCTTTCCCCCGTCCCGCCCATTCTCATCTTGCAATTCTCCCGTTTTCCGTTTTGATTAGGGGAGAGTTACCGGGCGACGGCCGGGAGTAATTGCCCCGACCGATTCCAGTGCAACCAAAAGGCCGTGTGGAGCCACACCTCCACGCGGCCTTTTTCGTTGCGCTCGCCCGAGATTGCGGGTGGGCCAGTGCTCATCCGGGTCCCATAAGCCTGGACTTCTGGTGCGACTCCAGAACCCGCCACCTTGCACGGGAGCCGTTATGGCAGAGCAAACGATCCGCGAGGCAATCGAACAGACCGCCAAGGGTCCGTCCAGCGCCACAAGCGACGGCCACGGCGCGGTTGCACAGAACATTCAGGACCAGATTGCTGCCGACCGCTACCTGTCCGGCCAGGAAACCAGCACGACCCAGCGAATGGGCATCCGGGTTTTCAAGATCAAGGGGAACGCATTCGAGTCGTGACCACCACACTGCTTGACAGATTTGGCCGGCCGCTGGTCGCTGAGAAGCGAAACGGCCACGCTTCGAAGTCACTTGCCGAAGTCGTCTCCGGCCGTTCCCCGCGTCTCCAGGCCCGTTACGACGCGGCCCAAACGAGCAACGCCAACTCAGCCTACTGGGCGGCGTCGGACGCCCTCAGTGCAGACCTCGCTAACTCACTCGGCGTGCGCAAGAAGCTCCGCGAGCGTGCCCGGTACGAAGTCGCGAACAATTCCTATCTCGATGGCATCGTTCAGACGTTGGCAAACCATGAGATTGCTACCGGGCCGACGCTCCAAATGCTCACCCAAAACGCGGCCTTCAACGCGATGGTTGAAAGCCGCTGGGCGGATTGGTCGGCGGCAGTGGACCTGCCGGGCAAGCTCGCCACGATGGTCATGTCCCGCGTGACTGATGGCGAGGCATTCGCCATCTTGATAACGAATCCGCGGGTGGATCACGTCGTTCAGCTTGACTTGCGTTTGGTCGAGTGCGACCAGTTCACATCCCGCTATTTCCCGTCGCTTGGCGAGCGGTATATCGACGGGATCACAACGGACGGGATCGGCAACCCGATCAGCTACGACGTGCTGCGGTATCACCCGGGCGGACTTGGCGGGATCGGGTTCCCGACGGAATTCGACACCATCGCGGCTCAGTACGTCATCCATCTCTTTCACGCCAAGCGGCCCGGCCAGCATCGCGGCGTGCCGGAGATCGCCCCGGCTCTGAATCTCTTCCCGGGCCTCCGGCGATTCACCGCGGCTACGCTCAAGGCGGCAGAGACGGCGGCTGATATTGCACTCCTCTTCGAGACGGACTTACCCCCTGGAATGGAGCCAGATGAGGTTACGCCGGGGGCGGTTGAGATTCCTTACGGTTCCGCCGTGCAAGCTCCGTTCGGGTACAAGGCCAAGCAGATCGCGGCCGAACATCCGAACACGATCTTTCAGGATTTCCGCAAAGAGATCATCGGCGAGGCTGCCCGATGCGTGAACATGCCGCGGAACATCGCAACGTGCGATTCCAGTTCCTACAACTTCGCCTCCGGACAACTCGACCACCTTCCCTACTTCCTCTCGATTTCCGTCTCGCAGAATCGCACGGCCCGCTGGGTTTTGCGGCCACTCTTCACTGCCTGGTTCCGCGAGGCGGTCTTGGAATACAAGTGGAGCGTGCCTGCCTCTCCTGCCCCGGCTCACCAGTGGTATTGGACGGGCCGCCCCTACAGCAACGTGGTCGATGAGTCGGTTGCGATTCAGAACAACCTCAAGGACGGCACAACCACTTATCCGTTGGAATACGCCCGCCGCGGCCTCGATTGCGTGACGGAGTGGACCAAGCAGGCGGAAGTCTTGGGGATGACGCTCAAGGATTATCAGGCGTTGCTCGTGCAATCGCTCTCGGAAAAGTCCACAGCGCCCCCGCCGAAACCGCAAGACGCCATGCCCCAAGGGGAAGTGCAAAATGCCGCGGCCTGATAACTACATCCGATTTGCCGGAGAAGTGGGCCTGGACCTGCAAGCGGCCGGCGAAACCGGCGGTCCCAAGGTCTCCGTCATGGCCTACGGCGGCGGTTTGATGACCGTCGCGCCGTGGGGGCCCGTGGTGGTCGATCTCGCCGGACTGGAGATTCCCGAGCGGTTGGCCCTCCTTTCCGACCACGACGATCAGCTTGGAGGGATCGTCGGCAGCGGAGTCCCGACGAAAGCGGGTGGCAAACTCCTCGTTGACGGGGCCCTGGTTCCTGGCGACAAAGCCGCGGATCGGATCATCCAGCTTTCTAAGGCGGGGACGCCGTTCGGTGCAAGCATCGGAATGCGAGTCACTCACGCAGACCCGATCAAGGCCGGTGAGACGGTCACGGCCAACGGACAGACTTTCAAGGCGCCGCCCGGGGGATTCACCCTAATCCGCCGCGGTCGGCTCGTCGAAGTGAGCATCCTCGCCGTGGGCGCGGATGCCGGAACCCAGGTATCAATCGCGGCAAAGGCCGCTGACCTTTTCAAGGAGATTCCGAATATGGAATACGATCAATGGCTTCAGGCCCGCGGTTTTGCAGCGGCCGATCTGACCGAAAAACAGGCGGAGACGATGAAGGCTGCCTACGACGCCGAGCTGGCGGCCAAGGCAGCGGCCGATGAGGCTGCCCTCAAGGCCAAGGCGGCAGAACCGGATGCCCTCAAGGCGCAAGCCGATGCGATGGCTGAGTCCCTTCGGGCGGCTGCCGCGCAGGAGACGGAATGGATTGCCGGCGTTCAGAAGCGTTTTGCCGGTCAATTTCCCGATCTCCAGGCCAAGGCGTTCAAGGAGCGGTGGGACACCAACAAGATCGAGTTGGAAATTCTTCGGGCAGAACGTCCGACCGGGCCCTCGATTCACGCGAGCACGCGCGATGCCGGTCCACAGGTCTTGGAGGCGGCATTCTGCCGGTATGCCGGTATGCCCGGGATGGACAAGACGTTCAAGCCGGAAGTTCTGGAAGCATCAGACCATAAGAGCCTTCGCGGCTTCGGCCTCCATCAGTTGCTTCTCCGGGCGGCATTCGCCAATGGGTACGACGGCCCCCACGACGTGCGGCAGGGCAACGTCCGCGAAGTCATGGAACACGCTTTTCTGCGGGCCGGTGCCTCGACGATCGACATCGCGGGCATTCTCAGCAACACGGCGAACAAGTTCCTTTTGGCCGGCTTCGACATGGCACCGAAGCAATGGCGGCAGGTTGCGAACACCGGCCGCGTCAACGACTTCAAGGAGTCCACCTTCTATCGTCTGACGGCCAGCCTGGAATACGAGCAGGTGCCGGCGAGCGGCAAGATTCCCTCGGGGACGCTCGGGGAGGAGTCCTACACGGCGAGCATCAAGACCTACGCGAAACTCTTGGCGCTCTCGCGGACCCAGATCATCAACGACGATCTGGGTGCCCTCGACGACATCCGGCGGCGGCTCGGCATGGGCGCGGCAATGAAGATGAACACCGTCTTCTGGAAGGCATGGATCGCGGCCAGCAACGCCGGGACCTTCTGGTCCGCGACGCACAAGAACCTCTCGGGCAGTTCCACTTTTGCGGAACCCGGAATCGCCGCGGCCGTCAAGCTCTTCGACGACATGCCGATGCCCGACGGCGGGCTGATGGGGCTCCAGCCGGATCGCGTGCTTGTGCCTTCCACGCTACGACCGACTTCGGAGAAGTGGTACAAGTCCGCGGAATTGCGCGACACCACCGGTTCGACGAAGACGCTCAACGTGAACATCTACCAAGGCAAGTACCTTCCCGTGGTGGTCCCTGAGTTAGAACAAGCCGCTTACGGCACGGGGTACAGCGCAACGACGTGGTGGCTGCTGTGCGATCCGGCGGTTCTTGCCTCCGCCACGATGTTCTTCTTGGACGGAGTGGAGGCCCCCACAATCGAAAGCGCTGACGCCGACTTTGATGAGTTGGGCATTCAGTTCCGCGGTTATCACGACTTCGGCGTCGCCATGACTGAATACCGCGCAAGCGTCAAGGCAACGGTTTAGTAAAGGGCAAAGTGGGCAGACGTAACAAACAGCACTCAAACTAAAGGAGTTTAGAACATGGCACAAGCGCCTTGGAAATGGGTTAGCGGGGGTTTCCAAATCCCCTTCACCGCCGCGCAGGATTACAAAGCCGGCGAAGTGGTCCTGCAAGGGACCATGCTCGGGGTGATCGTCGAAGACATCGACTACAGCCTCGACCCCCTCGGGTCTATCTGGGTCAACGGCGTCTTCGATGCCCCGAAGTCGAACGACAACCTCCCCGCCATCGGAACCGCAGTCTACTGGGACGCAGACGGGACTCAGTACGGCGGATCGGCGAGTGGAGCCTTAGACACGACGGCCACGGCCAATACGTTCGCTGGCTGGAATCTGGAAACGGCAGGCACGACCACTGGCACTGTGCGGATCTGGTTCCAGTCCCGGTTCGCGGTCTCCGTCACCACCGCAGACGATCTCACCGACGTGGGCACCGTGGACTACACGGCCGGAGACATCCTGATCGCCGATGGGTCCAAATTCGAGTGTCTTCCGCTCAGTGGCCCCTTCAACCTCTCGGCGGCAGGCCTGCTTTCGATGGACTCGGCCACCGTGGCGGCAGCGGGGGCCGATCAGACCAACGCAGCGGCGGTTGCCGATGGATACACGCTGGCGACGGGCGGCAACGCTGCGGCAGGCGTGAAGTTGCCTACGGCGGCGGCGGGCGGTCTCTGCATCATCAAAAACAATGCCGCTGCCGTTTTGTACGTGTATCCGTACACAAGCGACGCGATCGACGCCCTCGGCGCCGACAATGCGATGAGCGTTCAGCCCTATGATCAGGTGGAATTCCACGCATACAACGCCGTTTTGTGGACTACAGACAAGTCGGCCGTGGCGTCGTTGTACGGGGCTCAGACTGTTGCCGGAATCAAAACCTTCTCGTCCATGCCGCGGATTCCAATCAATGCGGGAGTCACGGCCCTCGGCAACGCCATTGGCAACGCAGCGGCGGTTGCTGAGGGCTTTACGGTAGTTACGGGCGCTGACGCCAATCTTGCCGTGAAGCTCCCTGAAGCGGTTGCGGGTGCGAAGGTGATTCTCAAGAGCGTCACTGCTGCGGTGCTCAAGGTTTTCCCGGCCGTCAACGACGCGATCAATGCTGCTGCGGCCAATGCGGTCTTCAACATGCCGGCCTCGACCTGCTGCGAGTTTACTGCCATAGACGGTGTGACATGGTACACCGGGGCGCTTATCCCGGCCTGATTTGGGGATTGCCAATGGCTCTCAATATCTGTGGTTCCTCCCCTTCCGAGGTGCGGGAACACGCAATTACAACCGCTTGCGCCGTGGATGGTTGGCTGACGCCGATCGAAGCGGGGGCGCTGTTTGATCTGGCAAAGGCTGCCCAGGGTCCGATTGTTGAAATCGGCTCGTATCTGGGCCGTTCGACCATCGTTCTCGCCCTGGGCAGCCTTGCCGGCAGCAAACAACCAGTCTTTGCCATCGACTCATTTGACGCGCCCATGAAGAGTCGTCGGACATGCGGCGGTTTAGGGCCGAGAGATGCCAGCATTGGCCCCGACATTTTACGGGCCAACCTTGACCTGGCGGGCGTGAACGGCCTGGTCAATATCATCGCCAAGCGAAGTGCAGACGCCATCGGCGACATTCCTAACTGCGGGCTTCTTTTTGTCGATGGCGATCACGAATATGCCGCCGTGTCTCAAGACCTGCACCTCTACCTGCCGCGGGTTCTTGTTGGCGGCAAGGCGATCTTTCACGACGTGACGGAAGGCGACCCCGGCGTCGCGCAAGCCATCGACGAGCAGGTTATGTCCCGACCGTTTGATTGGCTCGTCCACGGCCGGATCGGTTCGGCAATCATCGCGGAGCGGTGCCGGACGGTCAATCGCAAGATCGGACTCGGCTTTCCCGGCCCCAACATGCCATTTGAAGTTGCCCAGAATCTCTTTCGGGGAAGTCTCGGGGCTCACGAGGTCTTTCTCTATCACAGCGGCAACGGTTGGGACGACATGGAAGCCGTTTGGGTTCAAGCCCTCAACGCCTTTGAGTCGGGTCAGATTACCCATTTCGCGATGCTCCATTCGGACGTGATCCCGCAACCCGGCTGGCTGGACATGTTGCTTAACGAATTGGAGACGCTCAAGGCCGATTTAGTGTCCGTCTGCATCCCGATCAAAGACGGCCGCGGCTTGACCTCTTGCGGCATCGGAGACGAGGCAAACCCGTGGGGGACGTTTCGCCGATTTACGGTGCGGGAACTCCTGAATATGCCGGCGACGTTTTCCATCGCGGACACAGAATACGCGGAACGGTCCGATCTCTACCTCTTGCACAACACGGGCTGCTGGATGTGCGACCTCCGCAACCCTCTATTTTTCCGCACCAACGATGACGGGGAACTGATGGCGTCGTTCAATTTCCCCGTCCGTGCCCGCCGCGTCGGCGGGAAATGGGTAAAAGAGAGGGAGAGTGAAGACTGGTACTTCTCCCGGCAGATTCATGCTTCCGGTGCCAACACCTGCATCACCCGCAAGGTATCGCTGGTGCATCGCGGCAACGCCGATTTCCCCAACGACCGGGCGTGGGGCCGATACATGCACGGTGACGAAGATACCGCGAAACTTTGGAGGAAGGAACCGTGCCCGACCTCATCGAGCTAGGCGCGGAGTGGCTGTCCACCGTCCGGCGTGGGGCCCGGGTCGTGACCTACAAGGCCGGGACTCACGCCATAGACGTGCCTGCCGAGATCGGCAGCAGCGACTTTGTGATCGACCACGGGCTCGGAACACCAGTCCAAATGCAAACTCGTGATTTTGTGATAGCGACCAGCCGCCTAGTTCTCCAAGGCAGCCTTTACGAGCCGCTTGCCGGAAATCGGATTGTCGAGCGGGATGCGGCAAACGGGACCGAGCATACCTACGAGGTGCTGGCCCCGGGCTCCGAACCGTGCTGGCGGTGGGCCGATCCATACCGCAAACGGCGGCGGATTCATACGAAGGAAGTTTCCAAAACCTAAGAGGTGAAACCATGCCTACCGGCTCCATCGCCCGCAACGCACAAGTGGCGGGTATCTACATTCAATCCGTGATTACCCGCACCGGCACAGGGACGATTGCCCAGGTTGTGCCGCTCCCCGCGGCCAAGGCCGGGAACCTGTCCACGCGGACGGACAATAACACGGGCGTTGCCACGCTCGCGGGCGGACATGGCATCATCAATACGGATGTGTGCAATCTCTTCTGGTCCGCGGGTTGTCGGGCCGGGATGGTTGCCACCGTTGCGACGAACGCGGTCACTCTGGACGGCGGGGCGGGGGACGTTCTGCCGGCAGAGAATTCCGCCGTCACCGTCTCTAAGCAGGTCGTGATTGATACCGATTTCGACGGCGACTTGCTGGAGATGATCGCGATGGTGTCTTCTCTTAAGGCCCATGTCGATTTTCTCGACGCCGGCTCTGCCGTCCTGCTCGCCAAGGATCTGACGGCCGTGGAAGATTTTTCGTGGGTCGCAAATACCGGCGTGGCGAATCCCCTCACCGGCAATGCCGTGGCCTCTATGGCGGCGGCATGTGGGGACTCTTCGGCCGCTGCCACTCTCACCCTCGGGGCTCTTTACGATAGCGCATGACCGACCTAGCTGCTATCGCCGATGCGGTGGTGACGGCATTGAACGCCCACGAGTTCAGCCAGGCGCTTACCGTTGCGCGCCGCTGGTATCCGACCGTAGCGGAGGAAGACATTGGCAGCACGCTTACCGCCTACGTCGTGGGAAAGAACGTCGAGGTGGAGCAAATCGCCGATACGACCAAACAGCGGCGGCTCCACGTCGAGGTATCGCTGTGGATTCGACCCGGGGCGACGGACCCGGCGGCCTACGTCGATCCGGCCACGATTGATCCCTATGTCCTGTTGGGCGAAGAGGTGGCGGATTTTTTGCTCGGCGGGTACGTCACGGTGGGTGGGATCGACCTGTACTGCACGACGACGACATTGGGCGTTGACGACCGGATTCTGTCGGCTGACCACCTTGAAGGGCTGCGCATGGTGGCGGTTTTGATCGACGCGACCTACCAGGAGACTTTGTAGTGGAGACACGCAAAAACTGGGATGCCTCGATGCGGGTCGAGTGGAATATCGACCCGATGATCGCGTCGGTTATCGCAATCGACAAACGGCTGCTCGGCAACGGGCTGAAAAACGGCGTGGACAAGGCGGCCCGGATTACCGCCCGCGTGATGAAGGCCCTGTTGACGCGGAAGCGCACCGGCCTGCTCGGCCGGAGTATCGGCGTGAAAGTGTCACGCCGGAGAAACGGCAACGTGTACGCCAAGATCGGGCCGCGGCGGAAGTTTGTCGGACTCATGTACCGGTTTCGCAAGGAAAGCAGCCGGCACTTCCGCAGCATCCGGGCCCGCGAAGCAGGCGGCTTTGCAGCGGCCGGGTACAAGATCACCAAGACGGGGGCCGTCACGATCATCAAGCCGACGAAGTACGCGCACCTCGTGGAGCGGGGGCACGGCGGGCCGCACCCGGCCAGAGGCTACCCGTTTATGAAGCCCGCGATGGACATTACCCGCAAGCAGGGAATCGACACGATCAATCAAGCCGTGGCCAAAGTGCTCAACACCACGGGCGTCTAAGAAGGAGATTTTTTCGATGGCAACTCACTACGACTTCAATGGATCGACCGTGACTTTCGGCACTCTGATTGCCCGAGTCCGCAGCATCAATGCCCCGCGCAAGGTGCCTCGCGTTCGTGTCACGTCCGACGACGACACGACCGAAATGTACGAGCCCGGAAAAAAGGACCCAGAACTTACGGTCGAGGTGGTCGGCGGCGTCGCTACGGTTGAGGGGACCAAGGCGGCCCTGTCAGTCACGATGAAAGACGGCACCACCGCGGGGACGATTGCCGCGGCCATGCTGGAATCAGTCGATACCAAGGGGTCCCTGAACGGCGAGATCACGTCCACCCTGAAGTTCTGCCCGAGCCCGGCGGCGTAAGGAGGTTTCCCTTGGCGGCTTTGACTCCCAAAGAGATTCTTGCGGCGAACGATCTGGTGGTCGAATCGGTGGCCTGCCCGGAGTGGGGCGGCGTCGCTTTCCTCCGCCGTCTCACCCCTGGTGAGGCCGTGGCTATGTACCAGGCCGGCGACGTGGAGGGCAACAAGGAAATCCCCTTTGCCGCTATGCTGGTTGCCTGGTCGCTCTGCGATGAGACGGGCTCCCTCTCTTGCGAGGACCCCGTGCCCGTGGCCCGGGCCCTGGCGGAAAAGGGGTATCCTGCGGTGAAGCGATGTTTCATGGTTGCCCGCCGGCTGTCTGCGATCGGCGAGGGGGAAGTCGAGGCCCGCGCAAAAAACTGAAGGACCAGCCGGAGCTTCTCTTTCAGTTCCGGCTGGCCGAGCACCTGCACAAGACGCGACGGGAATTGCTCGCCGGTCTGGACGCCGACGAGCTGGCCTATTGGAAAGCAAAGGAGCGGGTTGACGGGCCGCTCGGCTATCACCGATTCGATTACGCCATGTCTCGGATTCTTCTCTACCTTTCGGCCCCTCACAGCGAACATCCGCTTTCGCTGGAAGACTTCTTGCCGTCGTGGCTCGTTCCCAAGGGCTTGCAGCCGATCCAGAGCGAGGAAGAGATGAAGGCCAACTTCCTGGCGGCCAAGGCGGCATTCGAGGGCTTCGATAATGGCTGACAGCATCGGCAAAGCCTCTGCCACGTTCACGGCTGACATCCAGCAGTTTTTCGCCGGCACGAAGGCGATTCGCAACGAGATGGCGGCCCTGAAGAAGGATACTTCGGGCGGTGCTGGCGCTATCAATATGGGCGGAATCGGTCACGGCTTGGAGGCGATGCTGCCCGGCCTTGCGCACCTGGCGACGGCGGGCGGGGCCGTCATGTTCTTCCGTGAACTCGTCGGTCACGCCCGCGAGCTGGTCGTTCAAGCGGAGCGGCTGGAGATTCCAATCCAGCGGATGCAGGAGCTTGCCTGGTTCGCCGAGAAGGCAGGCAAGGGCGTTGAGGCGCTCGTTGCTCCGATGCAAAAGTTGGAGCGGACCATCGGTGAAGCGTTCATGGACAAGGCGGAAGCAGCCAAGCCGTTCAAGGAGATGCAACTCAGCATCGGCGATCTTGTGGCGATGGACCCGGCCGAACAACTGGAGGCAGTCGGCAAGGCCCTCTTGTCTATCGAAAATCCCGCCCTTCGCACCGCTCTCGGGATGGAGGTTTTCGGCAAGAGTTACAAACAGATCGAGCCGATTCTACGGGACATGGCCCGGGGCGGGGAAGCGGCAATCATTTCCAAATCCTCCATTACCGCTTTGTCGGATGCTGCCTTGGCGGCAAAGAGCGCTTGGCACGAGTTCAAAGCGGCTGCCAGCGAGGCTTCGGGGATGATGCTTCATACCTTCTTTGGGTTGGGCGAGGGAGTCAAGACGCAACGGGAATTGAACGCTGAAGCGGCGCGGGAAGCGGACATTCGGCGGGAGACGGCCGTTGTGATGAAAGAGCGTCAGAAGGATTTGGATCGGGAGGTAAAGGCGCAAAAGGAAGTTGCGGAGTTTGCAGAAAAGGCCAGCAAAATCTACGAGAGGATTGCGGGCATCAGCCGGAAAGTTGCGGAGGAGATGGGCGGCAAGAGTGAAACAGAGAAGGAGCGGGACCGTCTTATCGAGGAATTTTCGGGGGCGGGACGCACGCCCGCGGAACTGGGCGAGGCTTATCGGGCCATGTTTCCGCAAGGGCCCCTCGCT
>Ga0315284_10014105_pt1 | contig 11384 bp, 13 predicted proteins | sample YL17G09_16_MG_FD_203696 | JGI IMG/M metagenome (GOLD analysis project Ga0315284, IMG submission 203696) | Sediment microbial communities from Yellowstone Lake, YNP, Wyoming, USA - YL17G09_16 | ecosystem: Environmental > Aquatic > Freshwater > Lake > Sediment | place: USA: Wyoming | collected... | reverse complement strand
TCTGATCCCTCTGTCTTTTGCCTTCTGGTGGACCGAGCACCGGCACAACGACGATATTTCGAGATTTGCGAAGATCTCGAGGATTCATGCGCAGCTTGATGACTGGCAGCTGTACGATGCCCAGATTGATATGTGCAACAGGATCAACATCTTGAGGGAGAAGCAGAATCTGGTCATCGTCGTTTTGAGGACTGAGGGGAGAGGTGCTGGACTTACCCCCACTCCCATAGTTGTATGTACAGATGCCATCCAAGAGCCGGGTTCATCACGTCCTACCAAGGAGGAGGCAGAAGAAGAATGAGTGCGCCATCTGTTCCATTCCCAAGGATCCTGACCGTCGGAGTGCCACAGGGCCAGGATGTCATCGCTGTCAAGCGAGCGGTCTCTCGTGCGGGGCTTTGGCCCTGGAGAACGTTCGACGGCTACTACACTGTCGCATTCTCTGGAGCAGTCAAGACGTTTCAGAAGCAGCACGGTCTGCTGTCAGACGGCGTCTATGGACAAGCCACGCATGACAAACTCCGCAACACACGCTGCCAGGCGGTACCGGCAGAGTGGGCGTTCGACACGACGGCCATCCATCTGATGCAGGAGGCGTTTCTTCTGCAGCATCCTGGCATCGTCTGCCCTGTCAAGTTTGGAAATCGCCCTAGCTTCTTGCATGAGACAGGAGGTATTGCTGGCAACTGGGCTCTGGATTTCATGGATCCGGGCGGCACCTCTGTGTACGCACCTGTGGACTGTCACGTCACACATCTTTCGGGGCATGACCCGCACACAGGCGTCCACCACGGAGACATCTTTGGCTGGTCAGTTCATTTCACTGACACCAAAGGACGAACCTACTTCGCGACGCACTTGGGAACGCGGATCGGAGCAGGGACACAACTACGAGCCGGACAGAAGTTCGGTACGATCGGCTCGTGGCCAAGAGATTCCGGAAGATCTCATCTTCACCTCGGTGTTGATGCCGGGTCCCGGTCGGCAAGCCAGACCTGGATCAAGAAGATCGCCAACGCACCACGACCCTAGGAGGAACCATGTCCAAGTATGCCAAGGCTATCGTCGCAGTGGGCGGTGTTGCTCTTGCTGCTGTTCAGCTGGCTCTGACTGGCGACAACCACATCGATTCACAGGAGTGGACGACAATCGGTATTTCCGCTCTTACTGCTGTCGGAGTCTATTTCTGGCCCAACAAGACTCCATAGCTTCGTCGTAAAGACGAAGAGACGTCGCTGGCCCGAGCGACGCGGAGCCACCCCAGAGGATTCTGCCCTCCTTGCCTCTGGGGTGGTTCTTCTTTACAAAGAAGCCTGGACGCGGAGGAGACTGTTCTCCTCTTGCTCCAAAAGGTTCAGGAAGATGTTCCCTTCTTTCTCATGCTTGAACCGGACAGCCCAGGTTGCAATCCATCTCTTCCGTTCAACGACAACCACGAGCTTGTCCTCAAGCCACCAGACCCAGTTTATATGAGCGGCTATCATGTTGATCTCCCTTGGCACCTCATACGAGCTCTCTCCCCATCTGTTGGCCAAGTTGAGAGTGAAGAAGGCAACTTGCCGTGATATCCTCTTGTCAGCAGTAAGCTCGTTGCGAGTAGCGTCTGATCCTAGTCTCCGCTTCATCGTACTTGCTGCTTGAGCGGTGACTGCCGAGATAATCAGTCGCTCCCGCTCTGCCAGGGCTATCTCCTCTGGCGGCTGATCTAGGACGGGTAGCGCCGGGTCGAACCACCGTGTGAGCACGTCTGTCAATACTTCCTCCTGTCCCTTCGTTTGGCGTGCCAGGACCCGTGGCAACTGGCATGAGATGGCACGAGATTGCTCTCTGTATTGTTGTCTCTATCCTCATCCCTGTGATGGCGATGCAGGACATCTTTGCCATGCCCCTCTTTCCAGATTTTGTCTCCACAGAAAAAGCATTCCCACGGAGGGAAGTCCCCGTAGTAGGAGCCGAACGCTAGCCTGGCCCTGGTTTCGGAGGATAGGCTACGAAGTGAAGTAGCCACGGCTTTTCGTTCTAGGCAATCGTACACCGCCATGTACAAAGAAGATAGCGTCTACGTGGTACGCTACCCACCTAGATCCGAATTCCTTCCCTATCCGACCAGTTACCATGGAACTGCTCCTCTGTCGTTGTAAGCGGCCATGTACAATTGCTACAAATTGGTTGTCGTATGGTACTTACGCCAGTGCCGCCATTCTTCCAATGCGAACTTCCAACCGCGATGGCGCCAGCTCAAGCCGTTGAAACGAACAGTCAATTCACCACCGCATTGCTTACATTTCCTGTGGAGCTTCATCCAGTTCCTTTCTGTACCAGGCCTCCCATTTGGGTTTGCCCCACTGGGGATTCGGGTGGATTCTGATTCTGCCATCAGAGATCGCCCCCGTCTCTTCAATGGCTGATAGGAGATTGTCGCAGAGGCCGAGAGAGGTTCTCGTAGTTTCAAGAGACATGATACGGTATATAGCTCTCTCCGGTATCTTGTCTGGAACCTGCCCAAGAATGTACTGGTAAGCAGTCATGCCCTCTTGCTCCCCATCGTTGAAAACGAATCTGGCGGTGTGCTCGGCTGCCCATCCAGAGAGCACAGCCCGAAGCTCGACTGTGAAAACACACCAAGGATCAAGATAAGGATGCTTGTACAAAGCAGTCTACCTCCCAGGGTAAAAGAGAAGGGAGAGGTGTCCCGTCCGAAGACACCTCTCCCCTTTCTCGTCAGGCTCCGCCCCTCTTTGCCTTGTAGGCGTCCGCGATGCCCTTGCCGGCCTTGCTGGCTGGTGTCGGAACTGCGCGCTTCATTCTGGGGTGAGCCCTTGCTCGGACGACGATCTTCGCCGGTGCGGGATCGGCCATCCGAGTTTCTCCGGTCTGCGGGTTGCGGACCTCTCTCTTGGGCTTACGGGGCTGATACGCTAGGCGTACCGTTCCGATGCCCGGAAGCGTGAAGTTCCTGCCCTGCGAGACCTCCGACTCGGCGATGTCCGCCAAGCACTTGAGAAGGTTCTTGGTCAGGGTTGGCTTCAAGCCCATTCTCTCCTCTACCTCGGCAGCGATGCCCGTGATAGTGAGAGGCTTCTGAGTTGTTGTTGCTACTGCCATGCGCCCTCCTTGTGTCGTGTTGTTAGCAGCCGCCACCCCACGGCCCTAGACCGGAACCGTTCATGAGGCGATGGGCTTGTCTGAGGTTCTTCACTGGATCGAACATCTGATTGATCCAGGACTTGGTTGCGTAACTGCCTGGCGCGGGGTCGTGTATTCCGTTGATCTGTGCCAGGCCGAATGAGCCACCGTGAGAGTCTCGCCAGTTGGCAGCTTTCGGATTGAACCCGGACTCGCGGCGAATGCACCTGATCATCGCCTCGGCTTTCCAGTTCTTCCCGAACTCCTTGTAGACCATCTGCTTTACCTGCAGCTGGTAGGCGTAGCTGACGCCGCCGTAGTTGTCGGCGGATGCTGCTTGCGCTGCGATAGCTGTGGTGGCCGCGATGGCCAACATGAGGGCTACCTTCTTCAGAGCACCATCTCCATTCTCTTGCTGTGCCGCCTCTCGCGACGGCTTGACACGTGCTCACGGCTCTATGATCCACAGATTGTGAATCGTTATCTGCCGCGTCGGCATCCAGCCCGGTTTCACCCCTGTTACTAACAGGAGATCATGGCCTAGACGCATCTTCCAGATTGCAGTGCGGAGCTTGGGATAGCGCCACCTGTCAACCCGGAGTCCGATCTGGTCAGTCTCGTCATCACCGACCATAACTACCCACTTGTCTAGATGGGGGTCCTGAATCTTCTTACCGTTGATCGTTCCCTTCTCCATGTCCAACTCGGCACCCTTGGCCTGGTTGAACTCGAAGAGGTCTCTCTCGTTGCGGGTGTAGACCGTACCCAGCCAGACTACGTCAATGTCCTCACCGCGCTCGTAGGGCAGATCAGCAGCTACATGGGTTGGCTTCGGTACACCCTTCAGTTTGCGTGTTCGTATCTCCTCCTTCACGTTGGCAATTGCGCGGTCTAGCCACAGAGCCCTAAACGGGTCGTCCGACTCTGCGAACTCTTTGATCTTGGTGACGGTGGCGGGTCCGACACCTGAAACTGCGAGTAGGTCGCTCCAGTCGTTCATGGCGTGTTCCTCGCGGTACGCCACGATCTTCGCTCCCATGATCAGCCCGATGCCCGGCACCTGCGAGAATCCTGCCTGAAGTCCGTGGCGCTCTGTGTCGCGCGTCCACTTGACTCCGCTGTACTTGGGATGCGGCGGTCGGATCTCTAGCTTGCGGCCAAACCGCTGCGTATCGCGCAGGAGTGTACGCTGCCGCTCATCGTCGCTGATGTTGAGAGAGCACTCAAAGAAGAGCTCCGGATGCATACGCTTGAAGTACATGGACTGACTCGCGATCATTGCGTATGCCACTGCATGAGCAGCATTGAAGGCATAGGACCCGGCTGTGATGCACATGCCCCAAATCTTCTTAGCGGTATCTTCGTCCATGTCATGGAGACGCTTTGCTCCGTCTCGGAACATTCCCCAGCGTCTGTTGAATTCTTGCTCGCCGATCTTGCGTGAGATAATGCGGCGAACTTCAGCGCGGTGCGTATGGTCGAACCCTCCGATCTCTCCTAGGATGCGTAGGATCTGCTCCTGATAAACTACCTGACCCTTGGTGGCGTCGCAGATATTTCCCATTGCGGGGTGTAGAGACTCGTACTTCGTACGTCCCCATTTGATGTCGATGTAGTCGTTGGCTGAACCATTGTGTAGCGGCCCGGGACGCGCCAAGGCAGTAACATCATACACCTCCTTGAAGCTGTCAGGTTGTAGGGCACCGTTCACATAGCGGCAGGCTCGACCCTCGAACTGGAAGATGCCGTTTACATCGTTCTCGCGGAAGCCCTGGATGATACGCGGGTCGTGGACGTCCAGGTCGTACAAGTCATCAAGAGACCATCCCAGCTCACGGCGCATCTGGTCAATAGCGGTGACGTTGCTGAGTCCCAGAAGGTCGAGCTTCAGAATTCCTTTTTGCTCCGCGTCGTACTTGTCCATGGAGATGACCTGGCGTAGCTCACCCTTGACTACCCGCTCGTAGATGGCACAAACTTCGGTAATTGGCCCGGTCGAAATAACGATGCCGGCTGAGTGCACTCCAAACCCTGCATAGTTACCCTCAAGGTCGAGAGCGGCACCAAGATCAGGGTACTTCTCGAAGACCTCTCGGGCTTGAGGGAACTGCTCTGCTGTATCTTCGAGAGTGGCCGAAGCACGAAGGTCACCTGAGCTCCTTTCAATGAGAACGTCCTTGATCTTGTCGACCTCCCAGGACGGAACCTTGAACACTCGCGCTGCTGCGTCAAGGCTATTCCTTCCCTTGTACTTGGTGAACGTTCCGACGCTGCTGACGCAGTCCTCGCCGTACTTGCCAGCGAGATAGGAGCGGATCTCCTCCCGTCTAGTCGAGTCAAAGTCAATGTCGATGTCCGGAAGATCCTCGCGGGTTATGTCGATGAATCGCTCGAAGATGAGGTCCTCAGGATACAACATTGGATTGACTTCTGTGATTCGGAGGAGCCAGCAGGCCAGTGAACCAGCAGAGCTACCCCTGGCGGGACCAACTCCGATGTCACTATCCTTAGCCCAACGTAGAACGTCGGCAACGATGAGGAAGTAGTCAATGAAGTCCTTCTGTTCGATGATGTTCATCTCATGCTTCAGACGTGCTTTGTACTCCCGCCGTAGTTCAAGCGGCAGCTTGTCGCAGCGCCGGTGTTTCCAGCCCTCTTCAAGCCACTTGTTCCAGACATCCTTGGAGGTCATCCCCGGAGGAGTCGGATAGCGGACCATAGGGAGGCTTGGGAGATCGACGTTACAGCGGTCGGCCACATCCCGTGTCGTGTACACGGCTTTCCGGGCCTGGGCCAGCGTGAGTCCGGTCGCCTGTAGCTTTCGGACGATCATGTTGTCTGACCAGGGTGGGCAGAGATTGGCACTGTAGCCCCACTCCCGCGCCATCTCTTCAACTGTGCGCCTCTCACCGGGCCGAAGGTTGTGAAGGATCTTCTGCATCTCCTTCTCCTCCGGCACCGTGTAGTGGCAGTCAAACGTCACAACGTAGGGTATCTTGAGCTCTTCTGCCATGCGGACTAGCAGAGGGTTTGCCTGGTTCGTCTTCTCGAGCTCAGGGAATGCCTGCACCTCGATGTAGTACGCATCCCCGAACGCCTGCTTGTACTGCCGAGCCAGCTTCTTAGCACGAGCGTAGCTGGCGTCCTCCTCCGCAATATGCTTGCCACCGACGAGAGCCGTGAAGAGTGCCGAGCTCTGGCAACCTGACAGGATGATGAGTCCGCTCTTGTGGCGTCTCAGCATCGCCTCGTCAGCGGTGGGCTCATAGTGAAACCCCTCCGCAAACGTCGCTGTCACCAGGCGCAGCAGGTTGCCATATCCCTGCTTGTTCTCAGCCAGGATGGTGAGGTGGTTTTTGCGCTGGGTGGCGTGCTCCCCGACTTCCCCGGCGTAGAGCTCAACCCCAAACAGCGGTTTGACGCCTGACTTCAGCGCTGCCTTCTCCAGCTGCACGTGCGACGAGATGTTCCCATGCTCTGTCATCGCCATCGCATTGAGCCCGATCTCTTCTGCTCGTCGCACGTGCGCGCTAGGAAGTTGATAGCCATCACCGTAGCTGAAGGTGCTGTGGTGGTGTAGGCTCGCGAAGACCATCTCTCGTGTCTTCTTGGGGACAGAGCGAGTGCGCTGTACCTTCCGAATGACGACAGGCGTATGGTGCCCGTCCTCGTGCCGGTGAACCGGAACGCGGATAGACAGGGCATCAAACCCTTCCTCCCTGCCGATGGTCTTTCGTGCCATTACTCGTCGTCTCCCATCGGACGGATGACGGCGTTGTCTAGCCACGCTTTCGCAACTTCCGCTTTCATCACGAGAGCGGCGTTCGAGAACTCGATGCTCACGACATCCTCATCCTCGACACCAATGAGCCAGCCTGGGAAATCCGGATCGGTGTACAGCGTGAACGTGTCAAGAGCGATCGGTCCCGAGAACTTGATAGTTGACTTCACAAGGTGTGAGACGCTGTGACTATTTGCACTCACGGAGTCACCGCCGGAGTCGTGTTGCTCGTCGGAACGACCGGCAGGCCCGATGTTGGACTCGTCGGGATGTAGATGACGGAGTTGTTCTTGCCCGACGTGGCGATCGCCTGCAACGCCTGCGTCATCTCGAACTGAACATACAGCGGGGTGAGCGTCTTGGCGATCTCGTCCTGTGCCTCCCGAATGCCGATCGAGTTCTGATACCTGATCTGCGCATGCTGTTTCGCGATCTTTACCCGCTGCTCCTGATTCTGGATCTGGATGGCGGACACCTTCACCTGGTTCTGCGCGTTCGCCCTCTTCTGGTACCGGGTGTACGTCGGGAACAGGAACATCAATGCTACGATTCCTGCCACTACCGCACCGGCCAGAAACAATACGCCACCGACTGATTGCTTGCTCATGGTGATCTCCTTGGATAGTAGGTGCTACACCTTTACAAGTTGGCTGAAGACAGCCATGTTACGCCATACAACTCCCATAATGAACGTGGCATAGATCTCCAGCTTCCAGTCTCCGGCCTGATGCTGGTAGTACGGGTTGGCGATGAGGTTGGCGATCGAGTTCTCAGTGAACGGGGTGTAGTGCTCGATCTCCTCAACGGCATTCTCGCAGAGAGCGTGAGGAACAACGATGTTGAGTACGCCATTTGTCTTGAGTACCCGCTCGCACTCTCTCAGGGTACGGATGACTGCTTGCGGAGTCAAGTGCTCAAAGAAACCGTGAGCCCAGATCCCCGCGACAGAGTCATCCCCGTAAGGGATGGTATACCTTTCCGCGTCCCAGCCGTTCTCAAGATCGAGCGGCACGCTGTCAGAGATCATCCGCTTGCCCGCTCCTAGGTTGAGTACCAGCCCGTCCGGCATGGGCAGAAGGTATGGGACCTCCCGCGCCCATGCCAAGTCAAACCATCGCTGAATATCAAGAGGGCTGATCTGATGATTGTATGCGGCAGCCCTCTTGTTGGCCCTATCTGCTAGCTCCCACTTGTCAGTCATTCTTCAGTCCCTTTCTGATTATCTGCTGGCTCATTGTGCGGGCCTCATCTGGCCCCACTGCTCTCCGGTCATGCCGGCTGTGGGATTGGCGAGCCACTCCATCGGCTCGATATCGTAGAACTTGCCCTGGTCAACGCGGTCACGGATAGAACATCCCCGGTCAAGACCGCTCTTGAAGGCACACTTCCCCATACGGTAGCAGATGGGCGTGAACGTATACGACTTGGGCTCTGTGATGATCTCCCACTGCCACTGATCGTTCACAACGTCGTGCTTGGAGTTAAGGTACAGACCAGCATGCTTCTGCATCGCGAGCATGATGCCCGTGAAGACCTTACGCCACTCGAACTGAGCCTGTGTGCACAGACGATTGCCTGCATGCTCGAACAACGCTCGTAGGTTCGTGTGGTAGATGATCCTCGTCGTGACCGCGTGCGGCAGGAGGCCACGAGCGTCTTCGGCAGGGATGCCGGCGTCTACCAGCTGGTTGTAGGCCTCGGCAATAGAGTTCACCGTCTTGTTCCAGATCTCCCAGGCAGGCTCACCCTGTAGACCTTCTGGCGGAGCGGCGATACTCGGGGGCAGAGCCGTCTCCTTTGCAAGACCGCGCTTGACGGCGAACCGTAGGGACTCCTGCACGTAGTAGGCTCCGACACGCTGCCGAACCATCTGGTGGGTGAATGACCGCGTAACGCCCTCAATCATGAACTTGATGTTGACACCCTCGAACGGAGTGTTGAGCGCGGTCTTGCTGAGCTCCTCCCAGGCCCAACGACGCTCTTCATCCGTGATCTCCTTCATGTCGTAGACCGGGTCTCCCCGGTACATACGCATGTCAGCCGCGCACGTTCCGAGAGGGTCGGCGGTGGCGGCCAAAATGCTGACCTTGGGTGTGATCTGGAGCATGGGCTGGGCCTCGAACATCGCATCGTCTGCCCAAACCATGATCTCCTTTGTGGGCTTACTGCTCATTGAACTCTCCTTTGATAATACGCAGAGCGAACACCGCGTAGTTGATAATGTCCTTGAGCTCCTCTGCCGCTGAGTCCTGGAACTCTTTGCGGGTTGTGACACCGTCGTCCCGGAGCTCGATCGAGCGAAGGATGCGGTCTGTCTTGATACGGATCTGCTGCATTTGGTCGACTGCCGGAAACTTCTTCCAAAGACCGTGGCGAGTGCGTTCACGATCAACGTGAACCGCGAATGTCTCGACAATGCAGTCCAGATACGCCTCCACATCGGGGATGGAGATCGTGCCCGTATCCCCAATATCTACGTATCCGTTCTCTTCAAACATCTCTACCCTTTCCAGAGTTCGTTGGCTACGTCGTGATACACGTTGTGTAACAAAACACCATGCTGCCACTTTGCCCAGCGGCCAACCCGTAGCGTCTCTGGCCAGCAGTCACAGTTGTTAGACACTGCCTTCCTTCCTTCAATAGCTCCCTCCATTGGCATGGTTGATTCGATGGAGCAGCGTCCACCGAGAATAGACCAGCGATACCATTCGTCTCCCGGTAGCCCGTTGTAGACTACGATCTCTCGCCCGTGCTCCTCAGGGGGAAGATCAAGCGGGACAATGAAATACGGAACGCCGTCAAACCAGTGCTCGACGTCCTGGCAGAGTTTTGGCTGCGGGATTGTTGTAATCACTATGTCGTAAGTGTCAATTATTGCGGGGACATCCCCAGCCAGGACTGACATAGGTGTGATCCGGTGCTCGTACCTCTCCCAGAGGGTGTCGTAGGCATTGTATACCGACCAGCTAGGGTACAGCCCACGATAGGCGTCCCAGCCGCACGCTCTCTCCGGGTCGCCATACACTTTGTTGGCATAGCCCTGTCGCGTTCCCAGACGGATGTACTCAACCGTGTAGTCAGGATAGTGCGGCGTCACACCAGGGATGCCTTCGTGCAGGTACTGGCTACCCGGTATGTATGACTTCTGCGGTACCGAGAGGATCTCAACGTTGTGACCAAGCTGCTCGGCAGCGTGAACCGCGATGAGACCGGCTGGTCCGCAGCCAAGGACAGCAATGTTCATGCTAGCTCCCTCAATAGTTGGTGCAGAGTTTGTTCGATGCGCAGGTCTGCGAGATCCTTTCGGACCATACGTGCCTCCCACAGAGTGTTGATTACAGTATTGGCCTCCTGTCTGCTGATATCAATGACTTCCTCCAGATCCTGGCGGCGGAACTTGGCCTGACTACGGAGGAATTTCGAAAGACCCGGACGCTGCGTGATGAACTCCCGGATCTCATCAACATTCTTCTTGGCTGCCTCTCCGTCGGCGATGCGCTCTTTGCTTCGCTCGGCGTATCCAAAGGTACCCATCGAGTAGAGGCGGTCGATGAATGCCACTGCGTCTACCACATGCTCAGGTTTAACGACAACGTTCTGGTAGGAGTCATCCGTGCTGAACAGACGAGCCGCAAGGGAAACAGCTGTTCGAGCGATCTTGAGACGGATGTTAGCCGCCTGAATCAGTGGTGGGTCTTCAACGTATCTTCCTCCCATGTCGTTTGCAGCGTCCAGAATTGTCTGCTCCGTATGCTCTGCCCAAACGACCTGATCAGGCTGCCGCGTCCAAACCCAGAGGATGAGAGTGTGGCAAGCAATAGATGAGTATTTGAGCGTTCCTCCCTGCGGCGGACGGTTGATGATGCTCGCCGGCACGTCTCCCTGTGAAACAGACATCGCAAGGTCGAAGCGCGCGATATCCTCGTTATTGCCGATGAGGGGACGTATAGCATCAACACCGTAGGTGAAGTCGTTCATGCGAGCGTTGCGCGGGTTGCTGAGCCAGAGCATACGTGCCCTTGCGTGGGCAGCCTCTGCTACAATCTTCGTGATACGGGCTACGCCAGAACCGCGCACGTCACTAAGGGAGGAGATGTCCTCATGGCTCAAGCCGCTTGCCTCATCCAGAACGACGAGTCTCCGGTCGTTCAGTGGCATGGCTCCCCAGGAGATCATCCAATCTCCTTTGCCTGATAGCTGCTGAGCCCCGCCGATGATACCGGCTACACTCGCCATCTCTCCTCCGATGATCTCCCCAACGCCATAGTGGTGAACCAGACCTGCTGCCGCCTCTGACTTGCCCGTTCTCGTGTCTCCGATGATGAGAGTGTCTAGCCAGCCGCGCGATTCAAAGCGGTGCGAGAAAGTGAACCCTAGCACGCTGTGGAACGTCAAGTCCATGAGGGCATGCATTTCTGGCCTACCGATGATATGCGTAACGTGTGCCGATAGCTGGTCAGAGATGTGGCGTAGTTTC
>Ga0315284_10014104_pt1 | contig 11385 bp, 11 predicted proteins | sample YL17G09_16_MG_FD_203696 | JGI IMG/M metagenome (GOLD analysis project Ga0315284, IMG submission 203696) | Sediment microbial communities from Yellowstone Lake, YNP, Wyoming, USA - YL17G09_16 | ecosystem: Environmental > Aquatic > Freshwater > Lake > Sediment | place: USA: Wyoming | collected... | reverse complement strand
TTGGAGTACTGCAAGCGCTCGCCCGGCTCGAAGTCCAGGGGGTGGTCCTTGAACGCGGCCATCAACTCGGGGAGCGTGATCTCCTCGCGCCGGCCGCGCTGAAACTCCGGCAGGTTCATGTAATCGAATACACCCGATTGATGCCCCAGCAGTTGGGCGATGGTGATCTTCCGGCCGTGCGCCGGATAGTCCGGCTGACGGCAAGCACATCTCCAGCTTCGTTGTAGAGATGAACGTTCGCAAACCGCGCGATCTCCCTCAGGACCGTCGACGGAACGTTCGGGACCGCGGCGTAGATCGACCTCCAGGACGGGAAGGACTTGACCGCAAACCCAGGCTGACAGGTCCCCTGCGCCATGACGACTTCGCCGAGAACCACGGCATCCTGATCTGCCACATGGAACTGGGGGCCGACATGGCTCTGATTGTCCCAGAAGAGATCCTGCGGCAGGCGTGCGGTGATCGGGTGCGCGAAATTGGTGATGTGCAGGAAGCTCGGCCAGGGATGTTCGTCCGGGGCGTGGCCGAGGAAGAGTGGGGAATCTCCTTTCCGGTAAGGTTCCGGAACGCCGGCAGAAGGTCCGCGGTCAAGGCAGCGGCCAGACCGACGGATATGGCACAAAAACCGTCAAATCAAAGCCCTTTCCGGCTGCCCGGATAGGTGACGTCCGAGGTCAGGAATTCGAAGTATAAATGGGAATTCCGGGGGATGTTTTGAAAGGCCGGCGAGGGAGAGAGGAAATCCCCTCGCCGGCCCCTGTTGATGTAAAACAGCGCGATTACTGTCCCTTGGGAACTTTCACCTGGATGTTCGCGGTCGCATGATTTCCCGCGGCATCCGCGCATTGAACGGATATCGTGTAGATTCGGCCTTTGCCTTTCCCGGAACGCTCCGCCCTCAGATTCACCGTCAACGGTCCCGTAATCTCCCAATCGGGACTGGCATCCCCGTCGCCCAGGCCGTCCTCCGGCTCGCTGCTGACAACACCGATGATCTTGCTCTCGAGTTGGTGGGAACAGTTGTCGAAAGCCGCAACCGAGATGACCACGGGAATCATCTTGTGATTGGGAGGCTTGAGTTCATTCGGCGACGCGGCCGCGTTGACGATCTCGGGCGGAGTTTCGTCGATCACGGCGACCTGGGCATAACACTCCGATGATGCGCCCTTGTCATCCGTGACGATCAATTTGACCAAATGCTCTCCCAAAGCGAACGGTCCGGGAGGATCGATCGACAGGGACAAGGAGTCTCCGTCGGGATCGTAGGATCCGCCGTCCATGTCGGAAGGAAGGATGGACGCCAGGCAGTTCAAATCGGCCGGGCGCCGGATGTCCGCACAGACGGCAACGGGGGCGTTGTTGAATTCCGTGGGAGTATAATCCCCGTTTTTATCGTCAGCGGGATGATTCGTCAGGTTGATCATTCCCGGGGGATAGGAATGACCGTCCGCTTTCATCAGGACGATTTCATTGTTGCCATAGTAGTCCGTCGTAAAGGTGATGAAGCCCTCATTGGGCTCGGTCGTCCAACACGCCCCGAAATTCTTAATCAAATTCGGCCAGACTTCATGGGTCAAATTCATCCAAGAATTCCCGTCCGGATCGATCTTTTGGATATTGTTCGTCCGGCCCCCGTTGTAGATTTGAATATCGGTCAGAATCCATTGATCCAAGTCATTGACCGAAATACTGCCGTGACCCCCTTCGTTGAACGGTGGATACATTTTTTTTAAGGCTGTTCCGTTCGCGTCATGATAGGCAATATATGGCCCATTCCAGAAACGCCCATGCGAAACAACGAGGTTTCCATTTTGATTGATGTCGATCCCGTTGTTCTCAGGATGATCGAGATAGATCAAAGTTTTCTCGAGAGTGGATATATTCACGCGATGAAGGATCGGGTTTCCTCCATTTCCCCCGGCGCAATAGGCGATATTCGGATCGCGCGAATCCCAGCAGCACAAGTACCCGCCGCCGCCTGGGCGAACAGAGTGATCGCCGCTCCTTTCTGGACGTCTTGAGGTCTCAACTCCTCGATGACCTCCGGCGTCATCCCCGGCGGCTTCTGGCCGAGATAGGGGCCGGAGAGCTTAGGGAAATCCACTGGACTGGAATGAAGCGCCATCGCCAGCGCCAGCAGCAGGCCACCCATGCCAATGACTATCTTTCTGTTCATTTCGCCGTCCACACCCTGGAATGACCGGCCAGCCATTGCCCGTTTTCAAGCCGGAAATATTTGTCGATCATCTCGCCCTTGGAGGTGATTTCGAACGTATTCCTGGATTCGAGTTTTCGATCGGGAAAAATCGCATAACCAGATAAAAGAATTCTGCCGTCCTCCTCCTTGACGTTGCCGACCGCGATATTCCCGTTGTTGGTCAACGTCAGGTACGCGATTTCTTTTTTGTCCGGATCGTAGAAATAATACCCGTCCATCCGGCTGTTGAGTTCTCTGCACTCTTGATAGATCTTGAGTATTTTCCCGTCATGCATGGGTTCGTAGAGGCGTAACAGGTGCAAGGTTTGTCGTCCCGAGGGATCCTTCGACTCGCAAATCCATGTCTTGCCGACAAGCGGCTTGAGGATGTCCAACTCCTTCCGGAGGGCAACTTCGGCCTGCCCGGAGACCTGGGATCCCGCAAGGAGAGCCACGAAAATCATGAGCATCGATTTTTTCATAGTGAATGATCCTTTCACGATCATCTTTTCGGCCTTAGTTCAATGAAGGTCAGGCTCTTCATGGGCTCACTCCTTCCTCTCATTTGTCGCCGGCGAAAGAGAAGTGCTGCGTGACGACGACCCACTTGCCGTCCCGCTTTTCGACGACGCCCGTCCAGCGGGTGTTCTCCCAGGAGGCCGGCTCCCCCTTGTAGGTGTTGATGTCGTCGAGAACGCATTAGAACCAGGCCACCGTGCCGCAGCGGGCGAAGGTGATCTCCAGGTCTTTAAGCTGGTGGCGGACATACTGGAAATCCGGGCTCATCCAGAACGGGACGTTCTGCTTGACGTCCTCGAAGCGCTTGATGACCCGCGCGCCAGGCGTGACGCTGATGTAGTCCTCGTCGTTGGCGATCGAGCCGTAGAACAGATTGAGATTTTTATCTTTGGCCCAGCCGATGACGGAGCTGACGACCTCGGCGATTTCTTGCTTCTCGGCCTCCCGGTCGGACGAAACCGCGGAAATCGCCTGCGGGCCGTCCGCCCGTTTGTCGGCGCGGCCGCAGGCCGGCGCGAGAACCGTCAACAGGAGAGCCGCGCCGAGGCCCAGAATAACTGCCCTACGGAGCGGCCGGGGTGTTCTTTTCGATTCATCTCTCATCAGATGGCTCACTTGCTGCCGATCTCTTCCCGGATCGCTTCGACGTTGTTCAGAAGGGCGACGGTGCGGATCAACGGCATATCGTCGCCGGCCCAGGCGAAGAGGACCCTGTCGCTGAACCTCTTCGTGGGCAAAGGCAGATCGGCGGCTTCCGCCCGAGATAAGGCCCGGAAGGCGGGGCCTTCTCGGTCTGTCGCGATAAGCCGCTTGCGGCGGCGAGGACAACGAGGGCCGGGATCAAGGCTCCGACGAAGACGGTTCTTCGCAGCCTAAAATCTCCCTCCCATGAATACGATTATTCGCCGTATTTATTTACATTAACCCTCTCACCCGGTTTTCGCGATTGACCCGGCGCTTCTTTTTTCGTATAAGAAAAGAAGGGGACCGTTCAGATGCCCTCCCAGCCTTCATCCTCCCGCCTGATCCCCGTGGATGCGCTGCGGGGCCTGATCATGATCTTCATGGCCCTGGACCACGCCGGCTACTTCGTCGCCAGAGTGCACATCTCCGACTGGTGGGGAATTCCCCTGCCCCAATATTCGAGTCCCCTGGCCTTTCTCACGAGATTCGTCACCCATCCCTGCGCTCCCGGGTTCTTTTTTCTCCTAGCCCAACTTCCGCAGTTAGATCGCCAAATCTATTATAATCAACACAAGTATGTTCGCGTTTCCACTACAACTGGGTCATTTCGATAGCCGATGGGAGCTTGAGTCCGAGTCTCTGCAGGAGAATAGCCTGATGCGCCGTGGGGCGCGAAACACAACGTTTGCGGATATTATACACGGCGTCCTAAATGATTGCGCATAGTTGATAAAGAGCCAAGTTGGGTTTTCGCCAGAGTTTGAATCGTTCGAAGACGGCCTCGATGAGATCCTCCAGTTCCGGAAAATATCGGTTATGCGTACAGAGTCGCCGCCTCAGCTTCCAAACGCGTTCGATCGGATTGAGGTCCGGGCTGTGCGGGGGCAAGAAATCGAGTTGAATACGAGAGCGATGATCGGCAAGCCAGGGCTGAAGAACAGCCGCATGATGGAAGCGGGCATTATCCACGACCAAGATCATCTTTCGGTTCGGCCGGGCGTGACGGAGAAGCAATCCCAGGAAAACCCGGAAGGTGTCGGCGTTGAAGGGCGTGACCGAGAGACCGACAAGACGGCCGTCGGCCGGACAGACCGCCCCGAAAACGGCCACCGACTTCCGGGTGGGGGCATGAAAAAGTACTGGATCGGCGTTTTCCGGGGGAATCCACATCACCCACCTCGACCCGTGCTGCTGAAAGTGACATTCATCGGCAAACCACAAGTCAATGTCCTCTCTTCGAGCCAGTTTTCGGAGTTTTTTTATATGCGGCTTTCGCCTCCGGATCAGCTTGAGCGATCAAAGCCCTGGGTTTGCGCCGCCGGAATCCCAAATGGTGGAAAAGCCTCTGGCACTGGCGGACGCCGATGTCGACCTGAAAACGGGTTTTCAGGTGATGACTCAGGAGTCTGCCGTCCCAGAATGTCTGGGGATATCCCACACTCCTCGGCTCTTGCCGCAAATCCTGACCGACGGCTTCGAGGACGTTTTCCGACAAAGCCGACGGTCGACCGGGCCTTTCTCCCTCTTCGAGGCCGGCGAAGCCGTGTTCCTGGAAGTGACGGATCCAATACTGGACGGTTCTCGGGCTGTGTCCCAAGAGAGCGGCGATCTCATAAGAGCTCATGCCGGAACAGGAGAGAAGGACACCGTGGAGCCGATGATCATAGCGGGATTCTTCCGACCTCTGAATTTCATTTTGGATGGCGATCCTGATGATGTCCGTATCTGCGATTTCCAAACGCTTCATGATGGCCTCCTTTTGGAGCCATCATATCAGAAATCGCTATAATACGCAATTATTTATGTCGCTTAATATAAAATTGCGTTTGAAGTTTTTCATTGAACGCTCCCCCTTTTTCCAACAAAGAGCCCATTCTTCGAAACAATACGCAAAAGCGGTTCTCATACGTTTAGTATGATAGAATTTTTCCAAACAATTCCCCGTGAAAATCAATAGTATTCACAATATATAAGGAAATCAAGAAACAGCTCGGGTAAAATCTGTTTACCTCAATAGACGATATATCTTATTTTAGAAGATCGTTCGGATTAGCCCCGCTAAGAAAAAAATTTAGTGCCGCGAAAAATCCGGGCGAGCCCTAAGTAGTCTTCTCATTGCCACCCAGCTCCAGACCTCGAAATCCCCGAGACGGACACCAACCTCGGGGCCGAGGTCACCGAGGAGATCGTCGGCGCCAAGGATCCCCAAACTTCGGATCAGCCCAGGAAATCCCACTCGATGGCGACGCGCTTGAGGGCGTAGCCGACCTCCCGGGTCCAGTCCCCATAGGCCGTCATCCAATGGAATCCCGGCATCCGCCGGGCCAGAAGGCGATCATCGCCCTTATATCCGATGTCGATCTGGGAGCGGCAGATGGGGAGAAACGGCGCCTCGACGATCTCGCCGCGCAGCCCCATCCAGCGCTTGGCCGCGAAATCGGGGGCGATGTTGGTCGTCAGTTGACCCTTGGCCATCTCCACCTTGGGCGCCGCGCCGTAGTCGGACTCGAAGTGGGTCAGGATGCGGGCCGGTTCGGCCGTCCGGCCGTTCATCTTCCGGGGCGCCGTGCAATGGGCCAGGGTGATGATCCCGTCGTGCGGGTAGGTCGGGTCGTTGAGAAAGACGGGACGCGAGGCGATATTCGCCAAAAGGACTCCGGAAGGGATGACGACGAAATCCGACTCGCAGAAGGCCAGGTAGCCGTCGTCGTTGAGCGTGCTCAGGGTCAGGCAAGCCGAGGTCTCGGCCGGGGGCATGATCGTGCCCATGCAGCCGTTGATGGTCAGGGCCCGGCAGCCGGCCGTCTTCATCATGGCCCGAAAGACCTCGTCGAGGAGCATGGCCTTGACGACAAAACCGCGATCGGTCTCGAGGCGCGTTCCGGATTGGCCCAGATACTCGGCGGCCCTTGCCCCCGCCCGGCCGACCGCGGCCTTGTCAGCCCGGGCCTGCCTGATGAGTTTTCCCAGTTCGTCGTAGGAGACCGTCACGATGTCGAACTTCCACTTTTCGACGACGAGCCGGGGAACGACACCGGCCGGCTGGGCCCAGGCGTCCGGCCCGCCTATGGCCAGGATTCGCGTGCCGAGCGCGTTGCGGAGCCCGGCCAAAGCCCGCAAGCGCCAGAGAAGCTCATCCTGGCTGTCGATGACGACATCGTCATCGTCGGCCCCCTTGACGACCGGGGCGTCGGTGTGGCGCCTCAGGTATCTCGGGCTGATGATTTCGTACCATAAATAGACGGGGCCGGACTTGTGCCGGCAGAAGAGAATGCGGTCCTTACCCGTCGCGTCGAGGGCGTCGAAGAGGTCGAGCCATCCGCCGGCGGCGTAAACGAGAAGGACATCGGCCTCGGCGATGTCGCGGGCGCCTTCGAGGTCGGCCGCTTTCCGCGCGAGGGAGATCGGAAGGACATCGACGGGGAATTCCGCCCGCCGGCCCAACGCCTCGATCTCGCCTCGGATCCGGGCGGTCTCCTCCCGGACATCGGCTTCGGTCTGGATTCCGCCCCAGGAGCGCCAGCTCGTCTGGGGCCGCCGCTGCGGGATCTCATAGAAAAGGAGCGGCTTGATCTTGAGCGGCGCGCGGCGGATCGCCTCGCCGGGGTCTTGGGAGCGGGCTGCCGGAAGCGGCCAGGACAGGCCCGCAGGAGCGACGCTCCCGAGAGCGGTCAGGCCGGCGCCCTTGAGGAAATCGCGGCGCGTCAAGGATGACGCGGATAGTCCGGGCTTCTCACCCCACGGACAACACCGCGGGCGGAAGACCGATGGGACGGAATGTCGATCAGCAGGCATGGGGGCCTCCTTTTCTCACCTTGTTTTTACACCGCGACGCGGAGGAAAGTAAAGCCGAATTGACACTCCTCGAAATCCTGGTCTCCCTGCCGACAACGGTGCTTTTCGGCGTCCAACTTCTCGGGGCGGGAGGACGGCTCAGCGGCTTCATTCCCGATGGGGCAGGATATCTCGCCTTCGCGGCCGTCGCCGCCGGCGTCGTCCGGTTGGTCGTCAATGTTTCCCTCAAGGAGCCCTTCGGAAGCCTTTTCCTCGCCCCCTTGGGGCTTCGTTTGAGGAAAGAGGCGCGCGAAGACGTCATGGGCGACGAATTCGCGCCCTACGGCGATTCCCTTGAGGTCCGATCGCCCTTGGCCGGGGGGGTGATAGAAATCTGTCGTCTAACTCGGGTTCTTCAATTTTTCGCGAGTGGGAGGGGATACGACTTGCCGGCCTTGGTATTGAATTCCCAAGTCTTGTCACCATAGGCAACCCGGCAAGGGAGGCCGGACTTGGAGCGAATCACGGCCTTGGTCAAGCGGCCGTTGTTCCAACTCATATCAACCTCGAATCCGCCCCGGGCGCAAAGGCCGGAGACCTTCCCGGTCGGCCACGCCGCCGGCAGCGCGGGCAGAAGATGGATGCCGCCCGTGTGGCTTTGCACCAGCATTTCGCAGTAGCCGGCCGTCGCGCCGAAATTTCCGTCGATCTGGAACGGCGGATGGGAATCGAGCAGGTTGGGATACACCCCGGCGCCGCTCTGGCCGTAGATGGTTTTCGTCTCGCGGACCACGGTCAACAGGTTCCGCAGCATGGTGTAGGCGCGATTGCCGTCCCAAAGCCTCGCCCAGAAATTGATCTTCCAGGCGCGACTCCAGCCGGTGCTCTTATCTCCGCGGGCGTTCAAGGAAACGCGGGCCGCCTCGGCCAGGGCCGGTGTTTCCGCCCGGGTGATTTGGCGTCCAGGATACAGGGCGAACAGGTGAGAGACGTGGCGATGGTCGTCTTTGGGATCGTCCTTGTCCGCCTCCCATTCTTGCAATTGTCCCCAGCGTCCGATCTTCGGTTTCAGCAGCCTGTCCCGCAGGCCGGCGATGTGATCGCGGAATTCTTTGTCGTCGCCCAGCCCATCGGCGGCCTCAATTGTGTTCGTGAAAAGATCGTAAATGATCTCCTGATCGTAAGTGACGCCTTCTTCGGCGGGCCCGTGCTCGGGGGACCAGCCGTCGGGCGTGACGAGCGTGCCGTCCGGTCGCCGTTTCAAGCGGTCGTCCCAGAAGTGGCAGACTTCCTTGAGCACGGGATAGGCGGTCTTGCGGAGATAGTCCTGGTCCCGACCGAAGGCGAAATGCTCCCACAGATGCTGCGCATACCAGGCGCTGCCGGGCGGGTTCCATTTCCAAAATGAAATGCCGCAGGCGTTGTTCATCGTCTGGACGGTCCAGCCCCTGACCTTGCCGTAGTGTTTCCGTGTGTTCTGCGCGCTGACCTCGCGGATGCTGGTGACGTAGTCAATGAACGGCTGGTGGCATTCGGCGAGGTTCGTCGGCTCGGCGGGCCAGTAGTTCATTTCGAGGTTGATGTTCGAGTGGTAGTCGCCGGCCCAAGCAGGCCGGTTGCTGTCGTTCCAGACGCCTTGAAGATTCGCGGGCAGGGCGCCGGGACGCGAGCAACTGATCAGCAGATACCGGCCAAACTGGCAGAACAAGGCTTCGAGATTCGGATCGGTCGTCCGGCTATTTGCGTAGGCTTCGAGCCGTGCCGGCGTGGTCTTGGCGAGCAAGTCCGGAGCGGTGTTTCCCACATCGAGCGAAAAGCGCCGGAAGAGGGATTGATAATCTTTCACATGCCGCTCCAGAAGCTCCTTCACGCTCCGCTTGGCGGCGGAATCCACCCGCTTCGTGACGGCGGCGTGGGGATGCACGCCCAGCCACTCCTTGGTGTGATCCTGGAGGAAGTTCGTGCCCGCCCCGAGGATCAGCGTCACACCGTCGCACTGGTCGAAGGCCAGACCGGCGGTGGGAACGGCAATGCCCCAAGGGTTTTTAGCGCCGGCATCGTCATGTTTAACCGCAACGGCGCCTTTTTTGTTCAGCACTAGCAACTGGGCTTCGTATTCAAAACCGTTCTTGAGTTTGCCCACGGAGCTGAGGTTGTGGCCTTCTGCGCCAATCCGGGCCTGGTGCATATCGGCAAGCTGAATGCGGCCGGTGCAGGCGGCAGGCTTGTTTGCCGTCAGTTGAATCACGATGACTCGGTCGGGATGGCTGGCGAAGGCCGTCCGTTGATAGCGCACCCCGTTGTATTCGTAGGTCACCTGATGAACGGCGCGATCAATATCAAGTTCCTGCCGGTAATCGGTCACCTTGGAGAAGTCATGCCCGAGATGGATGAAGATGTCGCCGAAGGCCTGATAGGCCCCCAGGTTTTGCTCCTCTTCCTTTGCCGTCCCGCCCAGCACGCCGCCTTCGACGGCCATGCGGTCTCCGGTCCAGAGACTGATTTCATTGAACTGGATCCGCTCGATCTCGGTGCCGCCGAAGAGCATCGCCCCCATGGGTCCATTGCCGATCGGCAGGGCTTCCGTCATCCAGGTTTCCGCCGGCCGGTCATACCACAGACACCATTTCCCCGCGGCGTCTGTCCGAGCAGGGTTTTCCTGCGCCAAAGCCCCCATGCCCGTCAGGGAGTTAAAGCCAAGCGCCGCCGTCGCCAAGGAGGCGGATTGCAAAAAGCGACGCCGCGAAATGGCCTGCTCACGTGTGTCTGATTTGCTTTTCATGATTTTATAACTCTAACTATGAGCTGAAGAGCCGTCAAGTCATATTCACCCGGCATTGTCATGGTGGAGGGCACGAACGGCTTTTGAAGGACATCGTCCGAGCGGAAAACTGCTCGCTCTACGACGCCCAAGGAAAAAGATTCCGATAGGCCACGGCCATCCCAGAATCCTCGGCGCGACCGTCCCCTGCCTAGAAATCCACGGTGTCGTGGTGGTAGAGTAAGAGCATGAAGACACTCCTTCTCGTTTTATCGCTGACGTTATCGGGAGCCGTCGCTCCGGCAATCGGCGGACAGGACGTCGAGGCCCTCCTTAAACGTCTCGAAAGCTCCGACGCCCAGGCTCGGGATTCAGCCGTGGCCGCGCTCGCCAAACTCGGTCCCGGGGAACTCGACACGATTTTCTTCAACGCCGTTCTTTTCCTTGGGCCGCGGTTTCAACAGCTCAACGACGCAGGTAAGTTGCTCAAGGATGAGCCCGTGCTCGAACGAATCCTCGAGGACATCGGGCGGGCCTTGGCCGCCATGGGACCCGCGGCGATCGATCCGCTGGCGGCTTGGGCTATCTCGGGCCAGTACACCCTCGAAGCCGACCTCAGCCTCCGGGCGCTCAAGTCCATGGGGCCGCGCGCGAAAAGCGCGATCCCGATTCTCAAGGCGGCCCTTGCGTCCGAGGACACGACCGTCCAATGGGGCGGCATGGCCGGGCTGGCCGCCGTCGACGGGCCGGACTACCCGACTCTGAAAGAGATCCTCAGATCGCCGGAACCGGGCATTCGAGCCCTGGCCATACAAGGATTCGGCAAAACGGGATCTGCGGCGGCCGTCGACATCGTCCTGGGCGCGCTGCGCGATCCGGACTCGGAGGTCAATGACGCCGTCTTCATGGCCATGCGCGATCTTGGACCTCTCCTTGTTCCGAGAATTCCAGAGCTCCTGGCCGCTGAAGGCTTGGAATTCCGGATTCCGTTCGACATGATGGGAGAGACCGCGGTGTCCGCCCTTAAAGAACTCTTCTTCGAGAGGCAAAGCCCGGTCAGCGACAGGGCCGCCGTCGCCCTCGCCCGGGCGGGCAGATCTGGCTTGGCTGTCCTGGCCGGCGCCCTCGACCATAACGATCCGGCCGTCCGGAGTGCCGCCGTTTCCGCTCTCGGCGAAGCGGAAAGCGACAAGACGCTCGTCGCCGATTGTCTGGCCAAGGCGTGGAAGGACCGCGATGCCGCCGTCCGGGACGCCGCAATGAAGTCATTGTATGCGGCCGGCAACGAGGGCGAACGCCTCGTTCCCATGTTCACGGCCGGACTCAAGGACCCTTCGGCGCCGGAACGCCTCCGCTCCGCCATGGCCCTCGCCAAACTGGGGCGGCGCGCCGGGAACGCGGCGCCCGATTTGACTGCTGCGCTCGCCGATCCGTCGGGAGGAGTCCGATC
>Ga0315284_10014103_pt1 | contig 11386 bp, 8 predicted proteins | sample YL17G09_16_MG_FD_203696 | JGI IMG/M metagenome (GOLD analysis project Ga0315284, IMG submission 203696) | Sediment microbial communities from Yellowstone Lake, YNP, Wyoming, USA - YL17G09_16 | ecosystem: Environmental > Aquatic > Freshwater > Lake > Sediment | place: USA: Wyoming | collected... | reverse complement strand
GGTCACCTTCGAGGAGCAGGTGGATGTCCTCGTGCCCGCGCGCCGAGTCGTGAACAAGACGCTCCTGAAGGAGCACATCAACCGGCTCGAAGTCGGCAACACGACGAACCTCTACGACGGCGTGGTCGCCGGGTGCCAGCAGGTCGCCTCGGTGATGTCGGAAGGCTATGTGAACCGCGTGCTCCTCCTGACCGACGGCGAGCCGACCGCCGGGATCAAGGATTTCGCATCCATCGTCGGGCAGGTCGCCGAGCAGAAGAGCAGGGGAATCACGGTCACGGCGCTCGGCTTCGGCACGGAGTACAATGAGGAACTGATGGCCGGGGTCGCCCGCCGAAGCGGGGGTAACTACTACTACATCGCCAGGCCGGAGCTTATCCCGGAGGTCTTCCGCCGGGAGCTCGAAAGCCTCATGACAATCGTGGCTCGGAACATGCGCCTTCGCATGAATCTCTCGCGCTGGGTGCAGTTGAGGCAGGTCTTCGGTCGGCAGCCTTCGTTCGGGCCGCGTCATGCCGAGGTAAATCTCATAGATATGGAGCGGGGAAGCGCGATGTCCGTCCTCTGCGAGTTGGAGTTCGCGCCGCATCCGGCGGGAGTTTTCCGCGTGGTGAAGGCCGAGGTCTTCTACGATGACGCCGTGAGCGGAAAGAGCGAGGTCCTAACCGGCGACATCGAGTTCGAGTTCACGCCGGACAAGGCGCTCGTCGAATCGGGCGTGAATCCAATCGTGAAGCAGGAGCTGGAGATCGCGCTGGCATCGAAGAATCTCGAAAAGACGGTCATGGGCATGAAGACCCAGCAGCTCTCGGCGATGACCGCCACGATGGAGCTTCAGAAGACGATGAGCCTGCTCGCGAGTCAGGGCCGAACCGAAGAAGCCGGGGAGGTTCAGAAGGCGATTGACAGCATCCAGCAGGGCGGTCAGGACGCCGAGAAGACCCTCATCGGTACGATGTACAAGCTCGACCAGGGGAAAACGAAATGAAAGCCTAATCCGTAATGCGTGATGCGTAATGGGAGAGTCCGGTTACGCATTACGAATTACGCATTACGCCTTTCGGAGGACGCGCATGGAATCTCAGGATATCGAAAAGACCGTCGTCGCTCAGGCTCAGAGTCCCGATGCGACTCTGCTCGGCACGACGATCACCTGTCCGATCTGCAAGACCGAGAACGCGCCGAATGAGAAGTACTGCGGCGAGTGCGGATTCCTGCTCTCTTCGACCCCGGTCGAGGAGGCTGTGGTCGCCGACACGAGTTCCGTGCCTAGACTCACGGACTCCTCCGGGCGCGAGTATCTCCTTCATGAGGGCGAGAACAGCATCGGCCGGGAATCGGCTGATGTCCTGCTCGCAGATCCGACCGTCTCTCGGAAGCACGCCGTTCTCACCATCGAGGGCGCGAAATGCTGGATCGAGGATCTCGGCAGCAGCAATGGGACCTACGCCGACGGGAAGCGCGTCGAGTCTGGTGAGAGAGTCGAGGTCACCGATGGCGCGGAAGTGAAGTTCGGATCCGCGGTACTGACTCTGAAGGTTCCGATTTTGGACGAGACCGTGGAAGAAGCCCCGATCGAGGAGGCGCCCGAGTCGCCCGAGGAGGAGCTTCCGGCCGAGGAGACCGCTCCTGAGGCGGTCGAAGCTGCTGAACCGGCTGAGCCGTCCGAGCCGGAGGTGCCCGAGATCGAGGCGCCGGAGCAGCCAGCTCCTCTCGCGAAGCTCGTATCCGCCGATGCTTCGGTCGAGTTTCCGCTCGTGGCAGGATCGAACACCATCGGGCGCAGAGGCGGCAATGACATAGTCCTGGCGGGCGATGCTTACGTCTCCGGCTCGCACGCCGAGCTGACCGCCGATGAGCGCGGCTTCTGGCTGATGGACCTCGGCAGCACGAACGGGACTCTGCTGAACGGGTCTAGGATCCAGTCGAATACCCGCATGGCGCTCAATTCCGGCGATGAGATCACTTTCGGCCAGACGGCCCTCAGGTTCGAGGTTTCGGAATCCAAGCCCGAGGAAGCAGATGCGCCGGAGCCGGGCGGAGAGTCCGATGAGTGAGCAGACCGAGATAACCGCGAAACTCGATACCGGCGAGCTGGCGGAGGCTTGGGCGAAGAAGAAGGGCCGCAAGCCGAAGTTTCTGCTCGACGTCCGCATCGGCGCGCGAACCGACCTCGGCCGAATGCGCGAGAACAACGAGGACAAGTTCGAGTTCTTCGAGCCCGAAGAGCCGGAGCTGCTCGCGGTCAAGGGCTGCATGTACGCGGTCGCCGATGGAATGGGCGGCCACGCGTCCGGCCAGGTCGCAAGCGAGCTGGCTCTGAAGACCGTGCTCAAGACGTACTACGCCGATCCGGATGACGATGTCGTGAAGAGTCTGGAGGCCGCCATTCGCGCGGCGAACTCGTTCATCTACGATGCCGCGACCGCGATCGCCGAGCGCGAGGGCATGGGGACTACATGTACGGTGCTCATTCTCCGAAATGACGAGATGTTCGTCGGCCACATCGGCGACAGCCGCATGTACCTCATCCGCGACGGCGAGATCAAGCAGGTGACGGACGACCATTCGTGGGTCGCCGAGCAGGTCCGGCGCGGCGCGCTGACCGAAGAAGAAGCCCGGTTCTCGCCGTTTCGGAACGTCATCACGCGGTCACTCGGCATGGGCCCGGATGTGGAGGTTGACACCTCCCGGGACAAAGTCAAGAAGGATGACGTGTTCGTGCTCTGCTCGGACGGCCTGTCTGGATACGTGACGGATCCGGAGATTCTTGAGATCGCATCCGGTTCGAGCCCCGCCGTGGCCGCGACCAAGCTCGTAGACCGCGCGAACGAATCCGGCGGCGGCGACAACGTCACCGTGGTAGTCGTGGCCGTGCGAGACATCCAGAAAGCAGGAAAGCGGAGCCGCCTGGAAAGGCTCCTCGGACGCAGCTAGCCCGCTTGTATTCCGGTTACGCAATACGCAATACGCGATACGCATTACGCATCCCATTGCAGGTATTCCCGTGTCCGCAAACACACTAGGCAGATACCAGATAATCCGAGAAATCGCGCGAAGCAATGACATCGTCTACGAGGCGATGGACACGGGCATCAACCGCCGCGTGGCCCTGAAGGAGCTCCTCGTCCCGCCGAACCTCGCGGGCGCTCAGAGGCGCGAGCGGGTCGAGCGCTTCTACCGCGAGGCTCGTGCCGCCGGAACTCTCGCGCATCCGAACATCGTCACGATATACGAAGCCGGCGAGGATCACGGCAGGCACTTCATCGCCATGGAGTTCCTCGAAGGCCAGACCCTCCGCGAAGTCCTCGACATCGAGGGGAAGCTGCCCATCGAGCGCGCCCTCGACATCGCGAAACAGATCTGCGCCGGACTGTCCTACGCGCACTCCAGGGGCGTCGTCCACCGCGACGTCAAGCCGGACAACATCCAGATCCTGCCCTCGGGTCTCATCAAGATCACCGACTTCGGTATAGCCCGCATCATGGAGGAGCCGACTCTCACGGCGGATGGCCAGGTCTTCGGCACGCCGAGCTACATGTCGCCGGAGCAGGTCGCCGGGAAGCCGCTCGATCAGCGAACCGACATATTCTCGCTCGGCATCGTCCTGTACGAGATGCTCACCGGCCGGAAGCCGTTCACCGGCGATACCGTCGTCACGATCACGTACAACATCATGAACCAGGACGTGACTATCCCGCCGGCTATTCCGCCCTACATCGAGCGCGTGCTGGCGCGAAGTCTTGCTAAGGATCCGAATCTCCGCTATTCGTCGGCTGAGGAGTTTAGCGGGAACCTCGATCCGAGCAGCTACAATCCCTACCAGGCGATGCAGCAGCCCGATCCGTTCGGCGCGACGATAAGCTCACCTCAGCCGCTGTACAACGGGTCGGTGATGCAGCCTCAGCCGCAGGATCCGTTCGCGAACGTGCCGCCCGGGAGTATTCGACTTCCGCGCGTGCCATCGAAGCCCCTCCTCTCGGCCGAGACGAAGTACTTCCTGAAGGTGATGCTGAGCGTGCTCCTGCTGTGCGGCATGCTCGTCGGGTTCATCTGGCTGCTCGCCGCGGGGTACCAGGGCTACCAGCGCCAGGCGAAAACGCAGGAGGTCGGCGTTCATCTCGACGCCGGGCGCGACCACTTCAACCAACAGAGCTACCAGGCCGCGATCGAAGAGTATCAGACGGCGCTGAAGCTCACGAGAGACCCGGAAATCGCCAAAGTCGCCAGGCGGAATATCGCTACGTCATACATCAGCCTCGGGGTGGCTTCGGAGCGCGCCGGAAACTACTCGCTGGCGGCGACGTACTACCAGCAGGCGCTGGTCTACGACAGCGCCTTTGCCGATGCCCACCTGTTCCTCGGAAATGTGCTTTTCAAGCAGCGGCGCGACAACGAGGCATTGGCCGCCTGGGGAAGGGCGATCGATCTCGGCGGAGGCGGCAAAGCGGCCACGAACGCCCGCCAGAACTGCGCCGTTCTCTACAATCAGCGCGGAGACGAAGCGTACAATCGGGGCGACACGAGCGCGGCGATCAGTTGGTGGCGCAAGGCGGTTGACCTCGCGCCGGGCACCCAGCCCGGCTTCCTCGCCCAGGACAAGCTCGACAAATTCGGCGGCTAGGCCGCCGCAGGCGGCCAGGTTTCAGGTTTCAGGTTGAAAGTTCAACGTTGGACGTTGGATGTTCGCCTCCCGTACTCCCACACCCCCGCACTCCCATACTCCCACACGGTTTTTTTCGGTCGAGCCGCTGTGCTCTTGCCGATTCCTCGCACGCACCGCGGACGAATGGTTTCCACGTGGCTGAGCACACGCAAGGACACCCTCCGCTCACTGGGAACGGAGGGTGTCTCGCAAAACGCCGTCTCCGCGCCTACTGCTGGCGCATTATTCGCGATGATAGCAAACATCTGACAGAGTGTCATTCTGAACGGAGTGAAGAATCTCTCATCGGAGGCAGATTCTTCGTTTCACTCAGAATGACACCAATAATACCGCCTAGCGCGGCTGAACCGGCGGGCCGGTGGGCGTCGGAATCTTCTTGTAGCCTTTCGGAAGCTCGAACAGAGAATCCGGGGCATTACCCTCTTTGATGTTCTTGTACTCGATAACGCTTACCTGCGGCCCGGACTTTACTTCCATCTTGATGACGTGTTTCAGTTTGTCTGCGTACCATTCCGTCAGGACGTACTTGTACCCGCCGCGAGTGATGTACTGCGTCTTCGTGCAGAGGTATCCGTTAACGGTTTGCTTGCCCAGTTTCTTCGTCGTAGACATCTCCTTTATCCGCGCCCGAGCCGCGGGGTCGTCCATGCCGCTTATGACGCGCTGCGTCACCTGCATATAGGTCTTGTTGCCGGGGTAGACAAGCCAGACCAACTTCTTGTCCGGCCTGAATATGGTCGCCTGCTTTCGGCCGCCGGCCGTGATCTCCTGTCTGACCTTGGTTCCTTTCACATAGAGCTTGCCCTTGAGCACCTGCCCGCGTCCCGACTGGATCATGTCGGCGGAGAACGTGGCGGCAGAGCAGGTCACGGATAACAGGAGAAGCCCCGCTGCTGCAAGGATCAGGTACCTGCTGGCGCGAGTGAATCTGCTTATAAGCACTTTCATTCCTCCTGTGGCTTCGATGGCGAATTCGAATCTCGGAATCGGTCAATGCTCGTTGTCCGGATAGAGGTTTCGATGCATGACGCACGAATCCTTCTTTCATATACGCGGGAGACAGGCGGTCAGTGCCGGATTCCTGCCGGGCACGTCCTCAGCCTGGGACTCGAAGCCCCAGTCCAACATGACAGATAAAGCAAGCTAAAGAGTCTATCGCAGAAGTCCAGGATCCGTCCCTCGATACGTCCGCCTCCGCCGAGCCTTCGGCGAACTACTCGGGATAAGACGGATTGGCAGGTTCCGTCTGACCCCGAGTAGTCCCGATCTAATCGGGACGTATCGAGGGGCGCGGTTTTGCGATAGACCCTTCAGCCTGCTTAGATCAGATTGTAGACTCGCCATTCGATGGTGAGGCGAGGGCGGGACGCCAGGCATTCTCAAGGAAGCACTCTGCTAGCCGCGTCTCCGCCTGAACGCGCACCCCGCGAGGCCGATCAACCCCGCGCCGAGGGCCATGAGGCTGGAAGGCTCGGGCGTCTGATAGAACTCCATCTTGTACCCTTCGTTGATGAACGTACCCTCTGTATTCGAGGTCAGGTTCAACGTGGGCAGAGTGAGCTCGAAGTACGGGATGCTGGGAAAAAGGGTCGGCGTCGGGATCGGGATGCTCCATATCGTGCCGTTCGCAGGCGCGCCCTCCACTCTCCTGTTGTCCACCATCTTCAGCCAGTACTTGACCGGCTTGCCGCTGATGCTCGCTGTGGGCAGTAAGGTCGAGCTGATCGTCAGGAACGACAGACGGATAGGGGTCGCAGTGGACGCATCCGTCAGTCCTGCCACTCTGAGATCCCACACCTTCCTGCCGGAGTAGATGTCGGTCCACGGGGCCCTCGGGCTCTTCAAGTCCCTGTTCCAGAGCCAGGCGAGGAACTGTCCCTCCACTGCTTTGACCGTGGACGAAGTCGCGGCCATCGGGAACCTGAGGTCCATCGAGTCGCTGGCGAGCTGGTCCGAGTAGTTGCCGTCCAGCGAGTTCGGACTGACGCCGATGGTCATGGCGCTCGCCGCGTACATTCCTGTACCGTCGTCCGCCCTCAGGTAGAACCGCCAGTTGTTCTCGGCGGCGGTTGCGGTGCTGCACACCACAAGTGCCAGAACTGCTACTGCCAATACCCTCTTCATTTCACTTTCTCCTTTTCCATACTGTGATTGTGGCGGCCCGAATGCCGCTCTCCCGCGCTGTCAACCACTGTGGGTTGACGGCAGACAAGGCTATTGTTACATCAGGCGCATATTTTGTCAAGCCATGACCGAGAAACCGGTAATAATACCTGCTGTGACCCCGCGACTGAAGGCGAAGCTATCCGCGTATCAGTTCACATTCATTGATAATGGGGATGAGGAACGTCCCCTCCACCCTTGAGGGGGAGGGTTAGGGTGGGGGGACGATCTCACTGCGCATACGTTCCCCTCCCCCTACCCCCTCCCTCAAAAGGGGCGGGGGAATTCGCCATCAACAATCGTGAACTGAAACGTTGGGTGACGCAGTTTGACTAACGAGCCTCGGCAAGGTACAATACCAGGCGAGGATCGAGCAATCAGACGGACGGGATCCGCGAACGCGCAGGAAGCGAGATCAACCATGAAGCGCACCAAGATCATCTGCACGATAGGGCCGGCATCGGAATCGCCGGAGATGCTGACGCAGCTCGCGAGCGCGGGCATGAACGTCGCGCGACTGAACTTCTCGCACGGCACGAAGGACGAACATGCTCAGCGCATACGTGACATACGCCGTATCGAGCAAGAGATAGGCGCTCCGATCGCGGTTCTGCAAGACCTGCCCGGCCCGAAGATACGAACCGGGCCGATGCCTAAGACGGTCACCCTATCCCCCGGCGCGCGGTTCGTCTTCACCACGCGCGACGTGCCAGGGAGCGCCGAGGAGATCAACCTCCCGCATCCGGAGCTTGTGCAGCAGGCCGTTCCCGATCAACGCATATTCGTAGATGACGGTCAGCTCGAGTTCCGCGTCGAATCGGCGGCTTCCACCGACATCATCACGAAGGTTGTGGTAGGAGGCCCGCTGTCGGGTCATAAAGGCGTGAACATGCCCGGCGCGAAGCTCTCGCTGCCTTCGGTGACGGAGAGCGACATCGAGGACCTGCAGTTCGGCCTCGCGAACGACGTTGACTGGGTCGCGGCTTCATTCATCCGCGGCGCGCAGGACCTGGCGCCGGTGCGCGAGGCCATCAAGGGCTCGGGGAAGTCGGTCAAGCTGATCGCGAAGATCGAGAAGAGCGAGGCCGTGGATGACATAGACGCGATCATCCAGGCGGCGGACGGCATAATGGTCGCACGGGGCGATCTCGGCGTCGAGATGCCTCTCGAAAAGGTGCCGGTCGTGCAGAAGACCATCATCCGCAAGTGCAATGACGCGGGCAAACCGGTGATCACGGCCACGCAGATGCTCGAATCCATGACGCACAATCGCAGGCCGACTCGCGCCGAGGTGACGGACGTGGCGAACGCGATTTTCGACGGCACGGACGCGGTGATGCTCTCGGGCGAGACCGCCGTGGGGGAGTTCCCGGTGGACACGGTCGAGATGATGTCCAGGATCGCATGCCAGGCGGAGGCTTTCCTGGACTATCGGCGATTGCTGCAGGAAAGGGCTGCGGCGGCGGCGAAGACTGTAACCGAAGCGATCGCGATGGCCACGGTGGACATCGCACTGGACCTGTCGGCTGCCGCGATAGTGACGCCGACATCCTCGGGAGCGACCGCGCGCGCGGTATCGAAGTACCGGCCCGAAGCGCCGATCATCGGGGCAGCGATGTTCCCGAATACCTATCGGCAGCTCGCTCTGTCGTGGGGTGTGTACCCCGTCCTGGTCGCTCCGAGTCGGAACACGGACAACATGATAGAGCAAGCCGTGGAAGCGGCGACTCGCGCCGGACTCGTGAAGAAGGGCGATACGGTGGTTCTCACGGCGGGCATACCTGCCGGAGTGCCGGGCAGGACGAACCTGATAAAGGTTCACACGATCGGTCAGGCGCTGACCTGATCCGGGCCATCACAGCAAGACGCAGCTTCGGCGGTGAAAGACATGCCGAGACAAACCGAACGCACGAGATCATATACCCCGACGCGCCGTCGGCCTCGACGTAAACGGGCACGCTCTCCCAGATTCCTCCGCATACTCCTCGCGCTCGTGATCCTCGTCGTGGGCGTCTACTGCGCGAAGGTCGTGGTCGCGAAGATCACCAGACCCTACCTCATATCCTACGGTGAGTCCAGGGAGATATCCGAGCTGAAGCGGCAGATCGCCACGTCCACGACCGAGAACCGACAGCTAAAAAAGGACATCGCGGACGTGGGCACGCCTCAAGGCAAAGACGCGGAGGCCCGAAAGCTCGGCTGGGTGAAGAAGGGCGAGGTAGCGATCGTGGTCGAGCAGCCTCAGAAGACCGGGCTCGAATCCGCCGAAACTCGCGCCGGGAAGTCATGCTGGCAGCGCGCCGGCGACTGGTTCACTCGCCTCTTCCACCGCAAGGACCCCGCCCGCTGACCCACATCCTCCGCCTCGCCCGTCCTGACAGGCCCGAACGGGTTCCTGAGTTGAATCCCGGAGGAGTCTCGACTCCGTTTGCATGTTGGAGCGACTAGAGTAGCAGGTGCTACCTGTGTGACGACGCTGAGAAGGAATCGAGAGGTCGCCTGCAGAAACGTGGTTCAGTAACCGACCGCTGTCTGTTTCGGGGACAGTCTTCCCGAGAATACGGAAGGCCGGCGACTGGTCTGGAGGTCACATGCCTGAACCACAACACGCCGTGTACGTGCCCGCCTGCGCCGTATTCCCGGACATCGAATGCGACTTCGAGACTCTTCGGTCACTGCTTCAGAATCTCAGCCGCACCGAAACGCTCGTCTGGTGTGCGCGTCTAAACCTGGCGCTATCGGACCGGGAAATGGATTGTGTGCAGAGGCATGCGGAGTGCATTGGGCGTTTCCTTTCTCCAGAAGAGAAAACGCGTGTGTTTGCGTACGCTCAGAGAAACACATCACGTGAGAAACGGGTTGTCCTGTTCTTCCGAGGTCAACTGTTGGAGTTGATGCGCTGGTGCACCTTGTACAGCCAAGACCTTCCCGGAGATGGAGAGACGTTCAATGACCCGGAAGTGAGGCGCAGGTTCTCGCAGGCTGCGTTGATATGCAGTGACGTACTGAACGTCACCGTCTGGGGAACAGATCCGGTTGATGATACAGCAGACGCTCTGCTGCAGGGGCAAGTCCCGGATCTGTCCAGAAAAGCCGCCGAGGCGACGGCGACCACGGACTTGGTGCTATCCCTGGGACGTGGATGGGCTTACTACAGAAAGTACTTGCCGAAGCACTACCCAGCATTCGGCAAGGAGTTTCGGCGAGCGACCGGATTGTCCATCGAGCAATACTTTGCCTGTCTGGCCATGGTACTGGTGGATTCAAGACGACCGCCTGCACATGCAGGCTTTCGCCATGGCAGGGTTTTGCAGCGCACCACGTACAACGAGATCTTCCGGCACTACATAGACCTGCAGTCGCAGACTCCCGGCGACCTCCGCCGCAAGTGGCGCCGCGGATTGCCCATGGAGCTCCCTGTCTTGAGCGAAGCCCCACCATTCAGCAGACGCCCACTGCTGGATAGGCCAATCCTGCGCACACGGCACAGGCAAGCGATCATACTCGATCCGCTGTTCTTTGGAGAGAGTGCCGTTGCAGGCCCACTGTTTCACGCCCTGCGAGCCGATCCCGGTAGGGCAAGAAGGCTGTTCTCAGCCTTTGGCAAGGCGTTCGAAGACTACGTGAACGATATCCTTGGTCGAATGTTTCCAGCATCGGGATTGCTGACACACCGCTTACACACCAACCAGATAGTGGTGGGTGAGCGGGGACGCGAACTGGAGGCCGACGCATGCATCATCGATGTGGGCAGGGGCGTGTTGGTTGAGACCAAAGCCGCTTGGATGAGAGAGGACACGATACTCACCGCTGAACATGGGCCGTACACGGCGTTTCTACGCACCAACTATGTCGCTCCTCACGGGCTGCAGCAGCTCGCGCGCATAATTCATGCGCTATCATTGCCTCGCCAGCGCAAGGGCAACCGCGCATTCAATGGGGTGACATTGATTTACCCTGTGCTCGTGGTCCGCGATCAACTCCTTTCTACGCCATACTTCGGCCGCTTCCTGCACCGCGAGTTTCAGGATTGTCTCAAGCCCGACGAGGTTGTACCGTCTTCAGGTCGAATGAAGAAGGGTGATGTCACCGTCACCCCTCCTATCGTGATTGACATTGAGACGCTAGAGGGATTGGCGTCCTGCGTCTCGCAACACGGGTTCGTCGATCTGCTGGATGAGTATTCGCGCGAATGCTCAGACGGAGCAACACCACTAGGGAATTTCATCGCTGGCTCGCCAAAGTACGAGCCCTCCTTCAACCCTAGGGAAAGCGTTGGGAAGGAGTTCGTCGAGGCGCTGGAGGCGACCGCTCGCGAAGTCTTCCCTGAAGCGGACCTAAGTGGCTTGTGACGCCACAGACAGCAAGTGTCGGTGCTTCGGGAAATCGCTCCTGAACCCGAACGGCCCATGAGGAAAACCGCCGTTGCTTGTTGCTGAGGGCACGGTTCCTCCACCAGTTGAGAAGTCTGAAAGCTCCGGTGGTCTGAAGCCGGGGCTTCCTGTCGTCTGCCCTGCTCGAAGGCCGGGTAGGAATACCTGCAGGGGCGGTGAACAA
>Ga0315284_10014101_pt1 | contig 11386 bp, 6 predicted proteins | sample YL17G09_16_MG_FD_203696 | JGI IMG/M metagenome (GOLD analysis project Ga0315284, IMG submission 203696) | Sediment microbial communities from Yellowstone Lake, YNP, Wyoming, USA - YL17G09_16 | ecosystem: Environmental > Aquatic > Freshwater > Lake > Sediment | place: USA: Wyoming | collected... | reverse complement strand
GGAAAGCTCCACCTCCTGACCGAGCCCTGTCTTCTGCCGGTGATAAAGGGCGGTCATCACGCCGGCGAACAGGGTCATGCCCGCCACGGAGTCTCCGAACCCTGCCCGGAACCCGACTGCCGGGATGCCCGGCGGCGTGAGCATGTGCACGACCCCGGAGCGGAACCAGTGCGCCGTCTGGTCGTACGCGGGCAGGTTATTATCCGGGCCCTGCTTGCCCAGGCCCGTCACCGAACCATAAATGAGCCGCGGGTTAATCTTCTTCAGGGTCTCGTACTGGAGTCCAAACTTCTCGCGCTCCCACAGCCGTAAATTGGTGGTGAAGACGTCCGCTTTTTCCACCAGCTTGTATATCACTTCGCGGCCACGCTCGTGACCGAGGTCGACTGCCAGGCTCTTCTTGTTGCGGTTCCACGCTTCCCAGTTGTAATCGACCTGGGAGGCAACACTGCTACCGCCGCCGACGCCGGCGAGGTACCCGCGCCAGAAATCGCCGCGCTCGGGGTGCTCTACGTGAATGACATCCGCCCCGAAATCGGCCAGATGGCGCGCCGCCACCGGCACCGCAATTACCTGGGAAACATCGATGACCCTGATACCCTCGAGCGCCATTTTCATCTCATAATCTCCTGTTAACCGGGACTGGCTGCGAGTCGAAGGGACTCATTTTCCCCCTTTCGCAAAGGGGGAAACGGCAGCGTCTGCCGAAAAGGGGGTTTTTGCATTTGCCACCACGCCGCTACATACTGCCCTGCTGTTCTTCCGACGGCTTCCGTCCAGTAATGCCCTTCTTCTCCAGTTCGGCGATTTCTTCTCCGGACATGCCGAGTAATTTCCCGAAAACCAATTCATTATGCTCGCCGAGGCAGGGCGCTGGCGTGCGGATGTGTATGGGCGTCTTCGAAAACAGTGCGAACGGGGCTATCTCTGCGCGTGCCCCTGCCACGGGGTGCCGCACGGTTTCCCAGATGCCGCGGGCGTTCAAGTGCGGCTCTTCGATTAGCTCCTTCGCATCGAGCACGGGACCCGCGGGCACCCCGGCCGCCTGAAGAATGCGCATCACGGCATAGTGGTCGTGCTGTAGTGTCCACGCGGAAATCAGCTTATCAAGCTCATCCTGGTTGTTATACCTGCCGGGGTAGTCCGCGAACCGCTCGTCTTTAGTCCAGGCGGGCTCTCCGATAGCGCGGCAGAAGTTCTCCCAGACTGCGTCCGAGCTGATGGCAATGGATACCCACTGGTCCTCGCCTTTGCACCGGTAAATGCCGTGTGGCGCCATGACGCGGTCACGGTTGCCTATCCTCTCCCTTATCCGGCAGTTCATGGTGTAATCCAGAATCGAGTCCGCATTGAAGGCAATCAGTCCTTCCACCTGTGAAAGGTCGATGCGAATTCCTTTGCCAGTTCTCTGCCTGTGGAGGAGCGCGGAAACGACCGCGAAAGCGGCATTCATGCCGGAAAGGGGGTCGCCGTAGGACAGGCCGCTCTCCAGCATCGGCTCTTCTCCAAGATAGCCGGTGAGATAAGCCATGCCGCTCATACAATCGATGGTCTGTCCGAAGGCAAGGTAATCCCTGTCCGGGCCCGTGCCGCCGAGCGCCGGCAATGATATGAATATGAGCCTGGGATTTACTTCTTTCAGCACCGGGTAGTCCAGTCCGAGCTTGGGCATGACGCGCGGGCTGTAGTTTTCCACGAGCACATCGCTGATTTTGACCAGCTTCTTCAATATATCCCTGGCTTCCGGCGACTGCAGGTCGAGGGTGATGCCGTACTTATTGCGGTTTTCCAGGTTGAACCCGGGACTGCAATCGTAGGGTCTGTCGGTCTGGGGACGGTTGGGGAACTGGATTTCGGCCCGCTGGCGGACTACCGGACCGCGCCACGGGTCGATGTGCTTGAGGGATTCAACTTTAATAACCTCGGCGCCCATGTCCGCCAGGAGGCGGGTGCACATGGGACCCGCAAACCACATTGAGAGGTCGATGACGCGTATCCCTTTGAGGGGCAGTTCCGGCATGTTTCAGATTACCCCCTGTTGACGCAGTCGTACCAGGTCTTCTTTGCTGAAACCGAGATGGTCGCAGTAGATATCTTCGTTGTGCTCGCCGAGCAACGGCGCGCGTTTGAGTGTGTACGGCATGCCTTCAAATTTCACCTGGGCGCCAGGGTACTTGATTTCGCCGGTGGCCGGGTGGTCGACCGGGACGAAATAGCCGCGCGCGTTCAGGTGCGGGGATTCCAGCAGTTGTTTGGCGCTGGCTGGGATGCCGAATGGAAGCCGCCGTCTCTGCCCCTCGCGGAAAAGCTCTTCCTGCTCGTGCTCGATAAGCCAGGCAATCATGGTGGCGTCCAGCTCATCGATATTAAGAGCGCGGTCGGCCGGCGTTTTGAAGCGGGGGTCGTCAACCAGCTCCGGCATACCCATCCATTCGCAGAGAACGGGCCACTTCTGGGCAGTGACGGTTATCGCGCCGATATAGCCATCTTTGCACGGCAGGATGCCGCTGGGGAATGGCGCGGTGCGATTGCCAAAGCGCTTGCGGATGGTCAGGTCGTAGGTGTAGGTGGAGGTGGGAAACATCTGGATGTAGAGGACCGCGTCCATGATGGAGAGGTCGATGTGCTGTCCGACGCCCGCCATGTGCGCCCCGTAGTAGCCGGTGATGCTGGCGATGGCACCGAAAAGGCCCGAGACGAACTGCGACTGATACCCGCCGGGCTTTAGCGGCTCCCGCTCGGTATGCCCGATGATTGTAGACCAGCCGCCCAGGGCATCTTCTATAATCTCGGTGGCTTTGAAGTCGCGGTATGGTCCCGTCTGCCCGAAGTTGGAGATAGAGGTCATCACCAGGCGCGGGTTGATTTTTTCGAGCGTTTCGTAGTCCAGTCCCAGCGACGGCATGACACGCGGGCTGAAGTTTTCCACCAGGAGATCAGCTTCTTTCAGCAGGCGGCGGAAAATGTCTTTGCCCGCCTCCGTCTTGAGATTGAGCGTAATCCCTTTCTTGTTTGTGTTGAGATAGAGGAAGAAGCCGCTCTTATCCGGGTGAGGGTCGTCCTGGTAAAAGGGCAGAAACCGGCGCGCCGCATCGCCTTCGCCCGGCCGCTCCACCTTGATGACTTCCGCGCCGTAATCGGCGAGCATCTTGGTGCAATAGGGACCGGCGATATGGTGAGTCAGGTCCAGGACTTTGACGCCAGAGAGCACCTGTTCCACGGGTATGCCTTTCTAATATTCAGATGGATTTGTGTTTTTCAGGCGAACGCACGGTCGGCGGGCGACATTTTCATGCACAATCTTATCAGGCACAATGCCCCGTGCGCAACCCCGCCCACCCTGCCATTCCCGTCCTTCGGCGCACTCAGGATAAACTCCGGCGGGAATCCAGCCGTCCGGTCAGGTGAGCACGGTAGGCCCGGGTAATTGAACGCTTCTTGCGATTTCAGCTATAATTGTTAATTGCGTGGTGGGTGTAGCCGAGAGGTTAAGGCGTCAGGTTGTGGCCCTGAAGATCGAGGGTTCGAATCCCTCCATCCACCCCATTGCCCCACACCGGCCTGGCCCCGCCAAGTTCCAATAACCAAGCATCAAGCTCCAAATAAATTCAAATTATCAATACCGAACCCGGTGACATAGGCGTCCCTGAACAGTTGCGACTGGCTGTGAGCCTGGGACTTTACTGCTTCTTGCCCGTCAGGTAGTTCTGCCCTATAATCTAGTTGTCCGTGCGCCTGTAGCTCAGTGGATAGAGCATCGGTCTTCGGAACCGGGGGTCGTGGGTTCGAATCCCTCCAGGCGTAGTGCCCCGATAGAATCGGGGAAATCCGAAGCACTAAATCCTAAATCCTAACTCGGCTTTTACAATCAAACTTGCCAGATGGGAAATTCTGGATTCGTTTTGACCAATTTGAGAAACGAATCGTTGTTAATGTGCGTTGCCCCTCTCGTGGGGAAAGCCACGTGAGAAAGCCGGCGTCCCTTACACCGATGTGTGACGCTGTGGCGAAGTGAAGGGGAAAATCCCCTTCCGCCCTATTTAAATAGTGTGTTTAAATAGTCCTGGTGTTAGCGTCCGATATTCGTCCGCGTATACAGCAAACAAGTTGCTGAACGGATTGCCGCGCCTCGACAAAGTCGGCTACAAGGACGGCGAGTGTCTTAGCGCAAGGGGGTGGATTCTGACGTCATAATTGCCGCGGCCTTCAGACAGGCTTTTCCCGAAAGCCCTGATAGAATTTCACGGCCAGAATCAGACGGCGTCTTTAACCGGAGACCGCCACGTTTATGGGGTAAATATAAAACATAACAGGATGCGGAGGCAAGGGGATTTTGTCGCAAGGGAGAAAACCTGCCCTTGACCAGGGTGTAAGATGGAATTCAACGAGGCAGGACTACTATTGATGGGGTTCGACGGGTGGCTCGTGAGTCGTGAGACTGCCGAGTGGGGCGTGCTAAGCCCTTTGTGAGCAAATGAAAAGAGGGCGTGCCGGACACGGCGTTAGAGTGTCATCAGGACTGACCTCTTTGTGGTGGCTAGGTGTGCTGTTTGCGAGCAAGGGGATTTCCGTCAACTACTTGACAAGTTTATTGGTAAATGCTATTTTTAGATAGAATCACGATGAGAGGCCAACCCAAGGGTTCCGTCCTGCGGTAATGCCTCTCTTTTCTTTTCTATAAAAATTCAATTTGCCCCTTAGTCCGTTCATAAACACGATGTGTGGTCTGAGTTTTCTGAATAGAGAAGAGTATTTGTTCATATTGGGAATCATCAGGTACAAGAGTTTATCTTTCTTGAGCAGATAATCAACCAGACAATAGAAATCACCGTCATCGGTAACAATATTTGTCTTTAAGATAAATCCGGAACTTCTTGAAGTCCAGCACCCATCCTTGCTCCCGGATGGAGAGATTCAAGTTCTGGCTATCAATGAACGCGTAATTGTTGGCGCCTATTTTCATATTTGCTTAGCTTCTTTTTGACTGCCATTGAAGTATATCATAATGTAATGCTTCTGGGAGCCACGATAGTGTTGGGGGATAACGTTCTCCCCTGCGCCCAGTCCGGCAGGGCGGTAAGCGCAAGCTCGGGGATAAAAAGGGCGACGTACGGGGTTAGAACTCCTGGTTGTCTTAAACGTATGATTGTAATATACTATTGGCGAATTGTCTGTAGCCTGAAATCCCAAGAAGAGGTGGCACGATGATAGTACATTCGTTGAAAGTCAGAAAGCTATATGGGTACATGAATTTTGACTTGGAATTTCACTCTGATTTGAACTTTTTAATAGGAATAAACGGGTCGGGAAAGACAAGTGTTCTAAATGTGATTGCGTGGATGTTGACCCCTTCGCTTCTGAAGCTTACCCAACTGGACTTCGAAGAAATCCAGCTTGTAAGCTCTGACGAAAACAACAAGAGGACGATAGAGGCGCGACGGAAGAGTAGGGCGGTTGTGCTAAGCATAGAGGGGATCTCAAAAAGCTTGGAAATACCGATATTCGAATATCCTGAGGCAGCTTCGCAGGAGAGAACAACGACAACTATTCAGGAAATGTACGAGCGGTTCCGTGTTGAAAACCGGAATCACCCCGCACTGGTGGAGCTGGATTCCATGGGACCGCCCTTGTATCTGCCTCTCGACAGAAGATGGGAAGTGCCGGACAGAATGGCTGAGAGGGATATTAGGTGGGCGAGGAGCCTGCAGTTGGCAAGGTATAGAACACGCGGAAGAACCGGAGGCGCCATAGAATCGGTGCTGTACCTTGCCGAGAGATACTACAGAGAGCGGCAATTCAAAGTTGGGCAGCTCGGAGAGAAGCTTCGGGAGAATTTGGTTGAGGACATTTTCGGAGACGTATTGTTGATCGGCGATCTCAAAATAGGGAAGAAGATGTGGAGTGTATCAGAAGTAACAAGACGAAGGGACACAATTCTGGCTGGTCTGTCACAAGCTGAGATCCACGTGTCTGAAGATGTCGTGAATAGACTATTCGATGCTTTAGAGAAAATGGCCAAAGCCGGAGAAAAAGAGCCGTACAGCAAAAAGAAGCTTCAGCCTGTCTATGTCGAATGGGCGATGAACTTGCCGCAAGTGGAGAAGATAGAGCGGGTAATCGCCAGAATGGAGGCATACAACCGGGAGCGGGTGGAACTGCTGAGAACGATTGAAGATTTCACATCAACGGTGAATTCGTTTCTTTGCGATACGGGCAAACTCATTAGATTCGACCCTTCTGGAGAAATTGCAGTTCAAATAGACGGCGCTCACGAGATCAGAGCCGAATCCTTATCATCCGGCGAAGCACAACTGGTCATTCTATTCGCTTATCTATATTTCGGATTTCAGCCGAAAAAGAAGTTCACGGTAATGATTGATGAACCGGAATTGTCACTTCATTTGGAATGGCAACACCGTTATGTGGATTCGGTTACGAAAGCAAACCCAGATGCACAATTCATTTTTGCGACTCACGCCCCAGAAATTGGGCAGGGCCGTGGGGACCGCTGTATTGACTTGTCTGGAAGAGGGCGGAAAGAATGCTGAAGTACAGTGCTGAAGCTTCGGAACTGAAACCCAAGTTCTACAAGCACTATAATAGTCTCGACATATACGTCGAGGATGAGGGCGACGAAGTCTTCTATGAAGTTCTGCTAGGCAGGCTTCTGGGCAGATCAATAAGGGTGGGCAGAGTATTTGGAGTGGGTGGGAAAGCGAATCTATTGGCGAAGCTTGATCGTTACTTGAAGAAACCTGCCACCAGAAAGGTGTTCTTCATCGCTGACGGTGATTTAGACCGGATCCTCAGACGGAAATTCCCCAAGACAGACTATCTATTTGTGCTTGGCGAGTACTGCATAGAAAACTATCTCTTCGAAGAAAATGCAATATACGATGTTATGCAGGAGGAAGCTTCGAAGACAAGCATCAAGGACCTCAAAGGTCAGTTTGCAGTGAACGTTTGGCTCGCGGACTGCGTGGACACGCTAACGCCGTTGTTCGCTTGTTTTGTTCTTATTCAGAAATACCACCTAGGTAAGAATGTCAAAGCGGGTCTCGGGCGTTTCCTATCAGGCACCGGGATACCGGTACTGGACAGAGCAAAGATCGTTGCCTTCGTGAGCCAGGTAAGAACGAGCAATCCCACAGTCGGAGATCGTGATGTCGACGATGCGTTAGCGACGGTGGAGAGAATCATGGGAAATACGTGGAGAAAGCGAAAGCGTTATATATGTGGGAAGAATTATCTACTGCCGTTGCTACGCTTTGAGGTCAAACGTAATACCAGCCACGACATAAAACCACGGTCCTTTCGGTTTCGCATAATGAAAAACTGTCGTTTCCGTTCTCTATCACGGCTGATGGAACAGATAGAGAAGGTAGCCGCAGGATGAAGGGGCCACATATTTCCGGACTGCGACTTGGTGTTGTGTCTGCTAATCCATTCGCCAATCTTTTTTCAAAAACAGTATTAAACGGATAACGACATCAGCGGTCAACACATCCGGGTTAACACACGCAAGTCAGAAGCGGTAGTCTCTTGACAGCCCGTGGCGTTCCGGAGTACTTTCGCAGGTGGGCGTTTGAAAAGGGTGGGCAAAAGGCATTGAAAAGAGACTTCAATAGCATCAAGGGAAAGGTTTTTGACCTTGTCGTGGTGGGGGGCGGCATAATCGGGTGCGGCATTGCCCGCGATGCGTCGCTCCGCGGACTGAAGACACTCCTGCTGGACAAGGAAGATTTCGCTTACGGCACCACCTCCCGCTCTTCGCGGCTTATTCATGGCGGACTGAGATACCTGCGGCAATTCGAGTTCGGACTGGTGCGGCAGGACATGCGGGAACGCGAAGTGCTTCTGAAAATCGCGCCGCACCTGGTGCACCCCCTGCCGTTCCTGATTCCCCTCGCCAGACCTGCGGACAGATTTATCATGGCAGCGGGCACTCTCCTCTACGACGTGCTTTCATTCGATAAGACTCTGCCATCGCGCAAATACTTCTCCCGTCAGGAGACCCTGCGGATGGAGCCGGACCTGCGGATGGAAGGACTCCGCGGCTCTTACCGCTACTATGACTGCCAGGTGCCTTTCGCGGAAAGGCTGTGCCTGGAGAACGCGCTGGCGGCGGCCGAAAATGGCGCCACCGTCCTGAACCACGCCAGGGTCACGGGCATTTTGAAAGAGGGGACGACCGTAACCGGGGTGCAGGTGGAAGACGTCATATCGGGACAGACCTGCCGCCCGACATCACGGATGGTGGTCAATGCCGCCGGGCACTGGATGGACGCGCTCTGCGGCATGGCATACGGCCAGCCAAAACGCCTGGTCAGGAGGACGAAGGGCATCCATTTGCTGACGCGCAGGATTTCCAACAATGCGCTCGTGCTGTTCGCCGGGACCGACGGGCGCCTGTGGTTTGTCATCCCGTGGCAAAACTACTCGCTCATCGGCACGACAGATACAGACTATCACGATGACCTCGATTCCATCTACGCGAATGGGGCGGACGTGGACTACCTTTTAGCCGAAGCGCGCCGGCTATTTCCCGCCCTGAAAGTGGAAGACATTTTCTACACGTATGCGGGACTGCGCTCGCTGGCCGATACCGGAGGCGAACGCCCTTCAAATATTACGCGCGCCCACAAGCTTCTTGACCATGAGAAAATGGATGGCATTAAGGGATTCATTTCAGTCCTTGGTGGCAAAATCACAGGCTACCGGGCAATCGCCGAAGAGGTTGTTGATGTTGTCTGCCGCAGACTCGGAAACGCCGCGCCTTGCCGCACGGCATCCATTCCTCTGCCGGGGGCGCCGGCCGTGGGTAAAGAACTGGTGGAGCAGTCCGCAAAAGATGCTGGACTTTCTGTGGAGACGGTGGCATACCTTGCCGGCCTTTATGGTTCGGCGTCTGCCCATGTGCTGGGACTGGCGCAGAAAGATAAGAAGGGGAAGCAACCTCTTTGTCCCCACTCACGTGATATTCTGGCACAGGTCTGGCACGCGGTGAACGAAGAAAGCGCGCTAACGGTGAGCGACTTTTTGCTGCGGCGCAGCGCCTGCGGTTTGAACCAGTGCCAGGGTCTGGACGCCGTCGAGACGGTGGCGACAGAAATGGGCAGTCTTCTCGGCTGGAGCGCTGAAGAGCGGCAACGGCAAATTGCTGAATACCGCAATGCGGCCGCCCTGGGCCAGCATTTCCGCATGGAGGCAAGCCCGGTGCAGCCTGTGTCATAAAGGCCGTGACCCGGGGGCTGGCAGTGCGAACAGAATGGCGTGCGTGAGCGTAAGGGATGGCAATGAACGCCGCCGCCCGATGCCGTCACAAGAACCGGGTGGAACCGCTCGCCGTTGACCCCTGACGTGCCTAGCGTGTATAATTTTCAGCAAGAGTGAAGCAAAAGGGGCGCTTGCTCTTGCGGGTTTTCGTCGGGGCATGGGGACAATTCAGGCACGATTTGGGGCGGTTGGCTCAGTGGTTAGAGCACTTGCTTCACACGCAAGGGGTCAGAAGTTCAAATCTTCTACCGCCCAGTTTTTGTCCACAATACGTGACTAAAGTGTGCCCAAAAATTGAATAAAAAGTTCGTTATACATCGCAAGAGTTACACAGTTTTTCTAGTCGGACTTGATGTAAAAGTGTTCCAGGTCCACTTCTTCAAACCCCGCTGAACGGTATAGTCGTATTGCCGCCTCGTTGAAGCTGGCGGTTTGCACTATTGCCGAACGCATTTCCCTCTCTTGCATCCTGTGTAACCCCTCGAGCGCCAGAGCTCGGTTCAACCCCTTCAGTCGATACGCTGGACGCGTACCCACCGGCTCAAATTCACCTACTTTGTTCACCTCATCCAGCCAACAGATGCAATATGCCACGAGGATCCCTTCCTGTGTGACGGCCACCAGGTCCAGCTCCGCTTCATATCCGGGCGCCATTCGCAATCGCCGATATGCCTCCGCTGTAAACTTGGACGGACCCCACGTCATCCAAGCATCCCGGTGGACATTCACGCGTTCTTCAATTTCTTCTTCTCCCCTCACCGGGCGAATAGTCACCCCATCAGGCAGCATAGCTTTCAGAATAGGGCTGTCCAAACTACGGTGAAATCGTATGTTATATCCCTTAGTGCGCTGGAAGCCCTGTCTCTCTAGGAACGCAATACGTTCTCTGTCGTCATCCAATGCACTTGAAGTCAGATACCTTTTGCCAGCCGCGTCTGGAGGTAGTGACTGACGCCTTTTATCCGCCCACGTCAGTATTTCCCGCGACAGAATATCATTCGTCCTCATTTCCGGATTTACCTCTATCTGAAAGGTGTCCGGCGGCTCGAACCATGCAAATCCTTGCAATCTCCCATCTTCGGATTCCCAAAGCCGAATATTTGCCACAGGGTCAAAGACGGTGTTTTGAAACAATTGCCAGGTTACATCCCCTACGTGATAGTAGCTTGGATCGGGCAACCGCTGTGACATTGCAGACGCTACCAGTCCTCGCAGGTTTTTCACATCGCCTTTACGTCCGAACATTCGCGCCTGCATTTTCGCCCTCTTCTGTTTCCTCCAAGGTTTGTTGGAAAGAGAATCGAACTGCTCTATGATATTATAGCTAAAATCTTATAATTGGAAGGATAACTCAAACATTCTGCTTCTGTCTACCGTACAATACCGCCCACCATTACCCCGCCCTTCAATGTCCAGTCGCCAATAAAGCGACGCCAGAGATGCAACCCAAGTCGTCAGCGCCGCGGCACGTTCAGGCCGGTCCGCTCGCCGTCATCGTGGCCGTGCTTGCACTCCAGCACCTGTAGCTTCTGTTCCCCCGTAACCACAATGCCGAAGGTTTCCAGCAAGGCTTCCGGAGTCAATACTTCATTCGGGGCGCCCATGGCTACCACCCGGCGCGCCAGCAGCATAACCTGGTGACACAAGGCTGCTTCGTCCTGAATGTCATGGGTGGCCATTATGATGGAAGCTCCACGGCACAACTCATCGTTAATCGCGTGCAGGTAGAGTTCCTTGCCCCCGGCATCCAATCCTGAAGTCGGCTCGTCCAGGATAAGCAGGTCGGCCCGGTGGGCGAGTACCTGGGCAAGATAGGTGCGCTGCTGCTGACCACCGGATAAAGACCGCAGGGGAGAGTCAGCCAGCTTTTCAATGCCCATGGCGCGCATTGCGGCGAACACAATGTCATCGTCGTTCCGCCCCATCCGCCTCCAGAGTCCGTACAGGGGAAACCGGCCCATACGCACCACGTCAACCGCCCGTACGGGCAGGAGGAATCCCGATGTGTGGAACTGGCCAAGATAGGCTATCCGGGAATGATTGGTCCCCGGCGGCATGCCGAATACCGTCAATTGTCCTCCCAGCGTCGGCAAAAGACCGACTATTGCCT
>Ga0315284_10014100_pt1 | contig 11386 bp, 10 predicted proteins | sample YL17G09_16_MG_FD_203696 | JGI IMG/M metagenome (GOLD analysis project Ga0315284, IMG submission 203696) | Sediment microbial communities from Yellowstone Lake, YNP, Wyoming, USA - YL17G09_16 | ecosystem: Environmental > Aquatic > Freshwater > Lake > Sediment | place: USA: Wyoming | collected... | reverse complement strand
CCATGAAACTAGCCACCGACATCATCCGCGACGCGGAGGGTGCTTCTCACTTTGTCGAACTGAACGTCATCGGCTGTCGTACTCGCGACGAAGCCTTTCGAATCGCCAAGTCGATTGCCAATAGCCCGCTGGTCAAGACCGCGATCTGCGGGGCCGACCCCAATTGGGGACGCATCGTCTCAGCCGCGGGATACGCTGGTGTCCCGCTGAGGGAAGAGGACATGTCTCTCGTCGTCAATGGGTTTTTGCTCTACCAAGACGGCGCTCCCGTCGCGTTCGATCCCCAGCAGGTCTCGTCCAGTCTGAGAGGCAACCGCGAGACGACGATCACTCTGACGCTGACACATGGCAAGTCGTCCATCCGCTTCTGGACCTGCGACCTGACGAAAGAATACGTCGAACTTAATGCGGACTATACGACGTGAGTGGCGCACGCGCGAGGCGTCGAAAATTCGTTCAGCGGCAGATCGTGACATACTTTTCGACCGCCTTCGTCAGTCCGAATTCGAGAGCATCCGCGACGAGCGCGTGACCGATGGAAACCTCTGCCACATGCGGGACACGCTTCAAAAACTCGGCAAGATTATCGAGGTTCAGATCGTGTCCGGCGTTGACTCCAAGGCCCATTCGATGCGCCTTCTCTGCCGTGGCGGCGTAGGCCGAAAGCGAAGCCTCTTGGTCAACCGTTGAGAACGCGCGAGCATACGGTTCCGTATAAAGTTCGATCCGATCCGCTCCGGTTGCGGGGATCTGCGAAATCGATTCGGGATCGGGATCCAGAAACAGTGCGACTCGAATTCCGGCAGCCCGCAGTGGGAGGATGATTCGCTGGAGCAACGCTTGGTGAGCGACCACATCCCAACCGTGATCCGATGTCTTCTGATCAGGGGCATCGGGGACGAGCGTGCATTGCGTGGGATGGACTTCGTGGACTAGCCTCAGAAAATCGGCCGTCGGATAGCCCTCAATGTTGAACTCCACGCCGAGAGTACGCGTCAGCGACCACAACTCGCGGACATCGCTGGGCCGCGTGTGGCGTTCATCCGGTCGAGGATGAACGGTGATTCCATCGGCACCCGCGGAGACGCAAAGCCGCGTCATGCGAGCGAGATCGGGTAGGCCGTTGTCACGGGTATTTCGCAGCAACGCCACTTTGTTTAGATTGGCACTGAATGCCGTCATAGTTCACGTGTTTCCTGTGGTAGCGTCGTTGAACTGTCGTTTCATTGTCAACGGGCATCCAGCCTTGTCAAAACTCAATCAGCAGACCTTATCAGTCACACGACATCTTCGGAAAGATCAAACTCTGGCCTCAAACGCGTTCTACTGCGCCACAGGGTGATTTGTTGTTTTATCCGAAAAAGGTAACCTTGGGGATCTTTTCTCAGAAACGGGCAAACGTGACACATCATCCGGTGACACACGATCGATTCCGGAAGTGGATCAACATCACTCCGGCCAACGGAGTGCCGGGACTCAATTCGTTCCGTCTCTCTGAAGACCGGTCCATTTCCTCGGCAGGTCCTTTCGCTCGACATCGGCCAAGAAAAGAAAACAAGGAATCCCTGTGGTTGTCTTGCAAGCGACCGTTTTCAGCGGACATACCGTCCGTATCCCCCCTGCCCCTTCGCACCCTGCTGCTCTCTGTCGCATGCGAATTGGTCAACAATCGCGATCGCGTTAAAACAGGATAGTCGACTCAGTCTTATGGAAACTCACGAACCCCGGCCGGCCTTCCCGACACCGTTGCTGCACATTGTTCTTTATCAGCCGGAGATTCCTCCCAACACGGGGAACATCGGCCGAACGTGTGTCGCAATCGGTGCAAAATTGTGGCTCATTCGGCCACTCGGGTTTAGCCTCGAGGAACCACAACTTCGCCGCGCCGGACTGGACTATTGGCCATTTCTGGACTATGAGATTGTCGATAGTTGGCTTGAAGTCCTGCGGAAGATCCCCGGACGCAATGTCTGGTGTATTGAAAATCCCGCCGCGCGTTCGGTCTGGGAGGCCGACTTCTTGCCAGGCGATATCTTGTTATTCGGCCGAGAAACAAACGGCCTGCCGCGTGAGATCCTCGACGACATGAGAACGACGACGGTCCAACTTCCCATGCGTTCCGAAGTCCGCAGTTTGAACCTCGCCAATACTGTCTGTGCGGTGGCCTATGAAGCCGTTCGACAATTCGGTGGGCTGGATGGCGGAATTCCGTGAACGATGTTCGAACATCAGGCGAAAACATGCCTCTTGTTGTGTTTGGTTTTGGATTTCTTTTGCGTCTTGAGTTCCTGCAACGAGTGAATTTTCTGTGTTAAGCGGAATGCGGGGAATCTTTCCCGACTTCACTCGACAAAACCTCACGCTCTGGAGATAACAAAAAGTCTGATGAGAAACATCGCACACAGGAACAAACAATCAGCCTCTTTTTTCTTTGAACGGAGAGGCTGACATTGTCGAGAGAGTCTGTGGCGTGCCCCACCTGACGCTCGGCGTTAACACGACGTTCTCGGACTCCGAGTCGACACGAAAAACGAGTCCTTTCAAAAACCTTGTGCTGGGGAAGCAACCGTGTTCGATCTTTCTAATCCGTTGCTCGTTCAAATCACGTCATCGGATCCTGGTCGTCATTGGCAGAAGGAATCTCTGGCCGCGATCGATGCGCCACCGGACACCGAAACTATTCCTCTTCCCGAAGCACGTTGGTCACCAACCGACCGACGAACCGGAGTGTGTGGCGTCGTCAGTCCGCGAGTCCTCGCTCTGCGTGAGGGCGGGTTTCGCATGTACTATTCGCAAATTTTGCCCCGTTCTGGCTTTCCACAAGGTGCGAACGACTACGACAATTCAACGACACGCATTCTGAGCGCTCGTTCCTCTGACGGAAGGGTTTGGATTCCTGAGGCGGGAGTCCGATTGTCGCCTCAGACGGGTGGCGCCGGTGATTTCCGCGTCGTTTCTACGGAGGTCGTTCCCTGCTCGACTGCAGACGGATCACTACGAATGTACTACGAATGTGCGTGGGGACCTCAATCAGAGCCCAACACGATCAGAAGTGCGTTATCACGTGACGGTGGATTGACGTGGGAACCAGAATCTGGAATTCGATTTGAGGTGGAGGGATCGAATGTGTCCAGCCCGCGAATTTGCTACTTGGAGGATGGGCGATGCCGACTTTATTGCCATCTCAGAGGTCAGGGGATTATCAGCGCGATTGCCGACAAATTCGGCCTGACGTTCCACCGAGAAGCAGGCTGCAGAATCGCTCAAGACGGAGAATATGATGCGTTCACGGCCTTTGCACCAGAGATCCTGCGAGTTCAAGATCTGGGATATATCATGTATTATGCGGGCTATGCGACGTCCAACAGAGCCTATATTCTCAGAGCTGTATCTAAAAACGGTCTCGATTGGCACAAGGAATCGAATCCTGTGATCAGACCAGGCGGAGGAACTTGCGACGACGCAAAGTGTACCGAGATGTGTGTCTTTCCGATTCCACAGAGCGGCACAGAAAATCCTGTCTATCGCATGGTCTACGAAGCCTGTGACGGAACGGCCAATAATGAACGAGGTGTCTGGCGCATTGCCAGTGCGATTTCTTTTTCGTAGCTGTTTGATGCAATACGCGCCGGACCGATACGCTGAAAAACATCGTCGAAGACAGTCGCCACTCGGAAACCAGCCGCTGACTTTTCAGATCCTCAACAGGGCTATTCTGTCACGAGCGAGTGGCGCATCGCCAATTCTAACGGCCGCAAAGTACGGCCCTAAGACCAGTCAACGACGACTTTTCTTGGGGAACGGCGGCCTAGAATTCAACCGGTCTCCCTGCCGGTGACAGGGGCTCCAAGACGAGGACAACCGTTGGACGAGATTCTGAAAACAAGGGACACCAAGCGAGGAAACTCCGGCCGACTACGGAGGCTCAATCTTGCCTCTCGACATTTTCGAAGAACCAGAAATCCCCTTCGGCCCCCGAAAACAGCAAGCACAGAGCATCCTTGAATGCCGAAGATCACGGTGTTACGGAGACTGACGAGGGGCTACGCTGACCCTCCATGAAAGTGCCCCATCTGTCGGCGGGTGTTTATTGCGGCCCCTTGCCTACGATCATAAATGCGAGACTGTCGAGAAACTTGTGGGCGGCGATGTAATCGGCTATCGACAGGCCGCGGATATTTTCCTTAAGTGTGGTGATCATCTGCTCTGCAGCCGCATGCGCCTTCACGGAGTTGTCATCGCTGATGGCCGCGGGGCGTTTCAGCAAGCGTTCCAGTTCTTTCCGCGGTTGCTCGTACTCATCTGCCAACAACAGTTCGGGCCAAGTGACCTTTCCGGTATCCGGAGCGAATTGTGACACGCTCAGCATACGGGGAGACTCCTCACGGACAACCCTGGCAATCGTCTCGGGAGAGACATAGTCCTTGGCGCGTTGCTCGGCGACTTTTGCCTCGTATTTCGCCTTTTTCTCTTTTTTGTCTTCCAACTTGGCTTTTTTGTCTTCCAACTTGCTGGCGTGGGTTTGCTGTGTATTTTTCGGGGGCCCGGCATTGCCGAACATCTTGACTTGAATCCATTGGAGACCGAGATACGTCCCGATCAGCCCGAACAAAACTACGACGAGCAATGTAATGAGGCGGCCATACATCCGAGGTCATCCTTTGGTTTGTGCGTCGTTCCTCGCTCGATGTAACACGATGTCATGACATCGTGATCGATGTCGGATCATCTCCGGAATCACACTTCCGGTTGAGAGGTTGGTGACACGGCCTGTTGCTCTTGTGCCGCAGCATGCGCTAACCACCACGTTTCGGCCTGCCGCGAGTTCCAATCCGCGGCACAGCCGCAGGCATCGAGTGCCATCGCCAACGCGCGAGCGTCAGCGTAGCGATCATCCGGCTTCTTGGCCAGACAGCGGAGAACAACCGCCTCGAGGTCGGCAGGCACATCAGAGCAGAACTCAGAAGGCGGCCGGACCGGCTCTGAGACATGTGCGATCATCAGTTTCATCGGGTTGTCGCGTTCAAACGGAGGCTTACCCGTGAGCAGGAAATACAGAACCGCACCCAAGGCGTAGAGGTCAGCGCGGCCGTCGATATCGAGTTCGCCTGTGGCCTGCTCGGGCGACATGAACGAGGGTGTCCCGCTGACCGTGTAGTCGGCAGTTAATTGCAAACCATCGTCGGGCCGATCTAGCTTCACCAGTCCAAAATCGAGAACTTTGCTGACATCGCACTCGCCGCCGAGAATCGCCACCAGAATATTAGCCGGCTTCAAGTCCCGATGAACCAAACCCATTCGATGAGCCTCCGCCAGAGATCCGCAGACCTGACGCATGAGGTAGACCACACGGCCCGGCGACAACGGCCCGCCCTCACGCACCAAATCGGCGAGGCTGAGGCCCGGCAGATATTCCATCACAAAATAAAATGTGCCGTCCGCCGCACGGCCGTAATCATAAATCTCGATCGTATTCGGATGCGACAGCATGGCGGCCGACCGCACCTCACGCTCGAAACGAGCCAATGCGATCGAGTTGTTTTTCAGATCGGGGCTGATCAACTTGAGAGCGCAGGGCCGTTTCAAAAGCTGATGTTCGGCGAGATAAACTGCTCCCATCCCTCCCTCACCCAGTTTCTCCAAAAGCCGATACTGACCGAGGCTACGGACCGCCTGCAGTTCACGTCGCAGCCCGTGCAACACATGCGCCGTGAAAATCGCCATGCCCGCACCAAGCAGGAGACCCATGACGTTGGAGCCGAGATGCTCAACACTTGCCAGAACGTTGTCTGTCACGTTTTTTTCAAGTTCATCGTGCAGCAAGATCGTCAAAATGACAATCGGCAAGGCAGCCATCGTCAGGACCACCCGTGCTGTGGTCTTCGGGTTGTTCGGAATTAACAGGCCATACATCATCATCGTCAGGACTTGGCGGATGACACCGTTCTTCTCAAACGCAATCATGTTGAGGCTATCTCCGTGATCGATCAATTGGAGATTGACCACATATTGAATAGCCATAAACAGCAGCGTATCGCTCCCGAAGAAAAAATATTCGCGTCGACGCAGTTGCTCGTAAGTCAATGTGAAACGATTGGAAAGCGATCCCAACACGACGATCGAAAGCAGGCAACGCAACGCCAACCAAGGGGCGACCATGACAGGAACAGGACCGGAGCAGGAAAAGTTGAACACGGTGTAGGCGAGGTAGGCAACTGCCGAAAAGGCGGTGGCATAGCGCAACCGACTCCGTAGCAACACGGTCGCCTCGCTGCTGACGCTGGGACTCCGATGACTCTCGTCCGCCATGGTCTCGTCCGACGACGTGTCAGACTCATCAAACGTCATCGTCGGCTCCAACTCAACGTCATGATCCGGCTGCCAATTTTGGTCAACACCGGGAACCTCATCGGGGGTGGATGCCCCTGAACCAGAAATTCCACCAGACGCGACTCGCGAAGATTGAACGCCGGAATATTTATCAGGTAGAGGCATCGCAGGGATCTCGTGGGTTGGGCCGCGTGGACAATCCGTTCACAGGATCAACGTCTTCAGGGACTGACTTTGGGAGCCGTTTCAGCGGCAGCGTCCGGCTCCTTCTTCTCCGGCAGACTGTTCGACTCCGTCGATTTGCGGACTTTCTGGCTCAGATCATCGATCGACTTCAGAGCCTGGTCCTTGATCTCGTTGAGCTTCAACTTCTCCATTTTCCGAGGAAGCTCACCCTCGACCTCACGACCTTTCTTCTTAATCTTGGAAACTGAATCCTGCAAGTCGTTTTCGAGGTTTCTTGCCGCGTTCCGCAGCGTATTTCCGAGATTGGCCTGAGCCTTCTTGTTTCCGTTCAGCCACGGAACGTAGGCGTAGGCCAAGAGGACCAGAAAAATTGTCAAAACCGGGCTCACACTGCGTTTGATGGTTTTGTGCCACTTTTTTCGGTTCTGCCAGAGGAGGAACACTGTCACTGGCGGGATCAGAAACAGCAGCCCTTTGATCGGACTGTCGCGGAACGAGATCGCGATCAGATTTGCCAACCCGGCAACCAGCCTCACGATGTTCAACAGCACAATAACACTCAGCCCCATCACGGTCAGCGAGTGATTATTCATAATACCCCCGACGATTGCGAGGAGCATAAAGGGGATCGCCAATCCATAGGCGGTCTCATTGATCCAACGGAACAACCAAGAAAACTTGCGGAAAAACTGCTGATAGGAGTTGATCCCTCTTAGGTAGCTGAGACGTAACTTGCCGGCAGGCCGACTAGTGATTCGGTGTTTCTGACGCAGTTCACGGGGAATGACCGCCTTGTACGAAGTTGCGGGATCCTCGACCTCCTCCGTCCGCCGACGAACGACCGGCACTTTTTCCATCGAGACGAGTTTCAAAGCGATCTGACTATTTACGGTATTTAACCAACCAACCGATCGACCGCCTGCCGGACTCGGCCCACGCCCTGTCGCTAGCCGTGCTTCTGACCGCCCGCGTTGCGGATCGAACGTCGGCCCGGCTGCCGCAACCGACCCACCCGGCCTCCTGTCCTTCTGACGGGCATCCGCGCGGTCAGTCGCCACGGGCGACGGAATCAAGGTCCTATGGCCACACGCGTTACAGCGGCCATGACGACCAGCGAGTTGAGCATCCACAGTGAATGGCGACTTACAGCTGTCGCAAGAGAAAGAAATTTGCATGGTCCCGCAATCCTCTCAAGACACTGCGTACGGAAACAGAACCGCGACGTACAAAAAAGAAGTAGACCAGACTGTCCGATAATCAACAGAATGACACATCGTGTGCAAAACGGTGCCGTCAAGCAAGGCCGGGGCTACCAATATCGATTGAACTTCGATCGATATTGGTATTGTCATGCGAGCATAAAATCGGGTTGTCTATCAGACGCAGCGCACGCCTCGTCCCCATATCAAATACCCATTCGCAACCATTTGCGTCCACCTCTTTTGCCACTTTTTTAAGATTTCGGCCGACAATTAATGTCTCCGTCTGATCACAAATCTCTTTCTGAAGAAGCGGAAACAGCGTATCTGCAGTGATTCGGTTTCAGAGTCCTCACGGTTTCGTGAATTTTGTTACACCGCTTTCGCCGCTCACTCGGGTCAGACCCGGAGCAACTTGGCGCGCAGGAGATAACTCCGCAAAACGTTTGAGCGTCATTCATGGCCTTACCACAGGAAATAGGACACGACAACTCAAAACGACTTGGGGTAGCGATCTTGTGCGAAAAGACTCGCCATCACTGAGCAAAGCCTGCAGCGCCGCAGCGATTGTCGTTGAGCAGACAGAATCGTCAGGTGGCGACAGCTATTCCCCGAAAGGGATCTCGATGAAACACAAGAACGGGGAGGGAGTCGACTTGGCTCCCTCCCCGTTCTCGTGGCGTTGACGTGCCATCGAGGTTTTTGAAATTTCGGAGGCGTTTTTTGCAGACAGAAATGCCTAAAAACATTAATCCTGATTTCATGCGGAGAGGGGGGGATTCGAACCCCCGGTGCCATTTCTGACACACAGCATTTCCAGTGCTGCACAATCGGCCGCTCTGTCACCTCTCCGAATTGGCAATCGAAACTGACGATAATCACGATCCCAACAGCGATCATTTCTCGTACAACCGATGCTGCACGGTGCAAATAATCGCTGGGAACGCGTCATGGAGGGCGTCTCTTGCGATCGATGTCACGCTGCGGATTCGGTACCGGCGAGTCTTTCAGCCTTCAATCGGGCAACTTCTTCGTTGACCGCTTCAATCTCGGCCACTCGATTCAACCGCCGCTTAATTTTATTACATTCGGCATTCAGTTGCCGCCACTTCGGGTTTTTTCGAAATGCCGTTTTTTCGAGACCCTTCTCACTTAATGAACTAACCCATCGGCCCAAGGCATCCTTGGCCAATTTCGACATATGTTCTAGGGTACTTCGCGACAATGGCATGGCTTGAGGCTCTTTCTCTCGACCAAATCAAACGGACCTGTAAATCGGCAGCTTCAGAAACACGTCTTAAGCCACGAAAAATTTCAGGGACAAGCCCTAATTCTGACAAAACTTGTCTGACGCTGCAACCCACGTCACATGGAGGGCTGGGTTCAACCTGCGAATGTCTCGGCAAGGAGCTTCGCCAACTTGCGACCGGTGACGGAAAGCGGATATTCACAAAACTTTGCGGCCGAAACCTCATGCCATTGTGTGGCCGCCTGAAGTCTGCCTGAAATGGCCTCCGCCGTATAGCACTTCAATCGAATTCGGTAACGTGTCACACTATGTTTCAATTCCGCGATCTGGTGACCCAGTTCCACATTCAGCCCAGTTTGTTCCTGAACCGCTTGAATCACACTGCTCAGCGTGAATTGTTCATCGACCGCAAACCGTACAAAATCCCAAAGTCCGGCCCAGCGTTCTCCGTCCGCTCGCCGTCTCAGCAGAAACCGATTCTTCCGACGCACCGCCACGCAGACCTCCGTCATCTCCGTGACATGAGGACGGATCAAAGGTGACGGAATGACATCCTGTGTCCCTTCAGAAAACGCTCGACAATGAGTCTGGACTGGGCATTTCTCGCAGTCTGGTTTCTTGGGGGAGCAGACGGTCGCGCCCAATTCCATCAGTGCTTGATTGAAACCACCCGGCCGTTTTTTTGGCAGAATTTTTTCCGCAAACAACCACAAAGCCTGTTGGCCTCCTGACGAACGAGGGTCATTCGCATATCCCAGCAATCGACAATAAAGTCTTCGGGTATTGGCTTCGACAATCGGCGCACGCTGTTCAAACGCAAATGATGCAATGGCACCGGCGGTATAACGCCCAATACCGGGTAACTGTTGGAGTGTTTCCACATCGAACGGAAACGTTCCCTCGTAATCGGCGACAATCACTTGGGCTGCGCGCCGAAGATTACGAGCGCGACTGTAATAACCGAGCCCCTCCCACAATCCGAACACCTCATTTTCGTCGGCTGCAGCCAAGTCTCGGACCGTGGGGAATCGGGCCAGGAAACGTTCGTAGTACGGCATGACCGCCACAACTGTCGTCTGTTGCAGCATGACCTCACTGACCCAGATGCAATAGGGATCGATCGTGCGACGCCAAGGAAGGTCACGTGCCTGCCGTTCATACCAGCGAATCAGTTGACGATGAAATGACGGGTTCAGCGAAGTGATCCTTCTCGTTCTGCGGGGGACCGGGGAGAGCAACGGTTAATTCTGGCATGACAGCATATCCCGAAGGACTTTCGAAATGAAATCGCTGCCGTCATGGGCGACACTCCGTCAATCCTGCAGCGCATGACGTGGAACACCGAGATTGATAAAATGAATTGTTACCAAGGCCCGCGCAGGGCGGTTTGTTGGGGACTTCATTTAACCGGAGTAGCGTATTGCATGGCTTCTCGTGATGACATCTTGGCCGCAGTGCGGCGCAACCTTCCAGAATCAACGCCGCTGCCGGAACTGACAGGGAATTGGATTGAGTATCCCGATCCGGTCGCTCAGTTTGCCCGTGTTCTCGCCATGATCGGCGGACGCTGCGTGCCCGTGACCGCGGTGAGTGACATTTCAATCGAACTCGAAAAAATTCCCGCCTATGTCTCCGCCAAGCAGAAGATCTCGGGTGTCATCGGCGCGGGACTCTCCACGATCGACATCGATACGATTGACGATCCACACCAACTCGAAAACATCGACTTTGCGTTGTTGCCCGGAGAATTCGCCGTCGCCGAAAATGCCGCGGTCTGGATTCACGATCGTCAACTGAGGCACCGTGTGATTTATTTCATTTGTCAGCATCTGGCCTTCGTCATTCAATCCCGTGATGTGGTTCACAACATGCATCAGGCCTACAAACGGCTGTCCTTCACCAAGCCGGGATACGGTGGATTCATTGCGGGTCCCTCCAAGACTGCCGACATTGAACAGTCCTTGGTCATCGGTGCTCATGGTCCAAGATCTTTGACTGTTTTTGTTGTCGGATAAGATCCTCCTGACGCACATTGTTTCAGTCACACGACCCCGGACAGACCGCATCAGGCTCGCGGACTCTGCAGCTTCCGACCTGCGGGCCAACGACCTTGGACTGCGTGATGTTCGCCGCCAAAGAAATCGCCGGATTGGTTGTGATCCGACGTGTCCCATCGCCGAAACTTTGGTTGCCGCACCGAATCGCTCTTCTTCCGAAGCCGTCATCGCCTTGTCGGCCCTGTTAATGATGCCGATCGTCATCGGCGAGAGCTCGTCGACACGTCCGAGACGACGTGAAACGCGTTTACCTCTGTTCGAAGTGCTTGCTAACTTACTCTCTCTTCGACGGCCTGCGGCCCCCATCATCCAACCGTACTCTGTGATATCGGCTCCGCCAATCCCAACTTCCTGGAACACGCTCA
>Ga0315284_10014098_pt1 | contig 11386 bp, 15 predicted proteins | sample YL17G09_16_MG_FD_203696 | JGI IMG/M metagenome (GOLD analysis project Ga0315284, IMG submission 203696) | Sediment microbial communities from Yellowstone Lake, YNP, Wyoming, USA - YL17G09_16 | ecosystem: Environmental > Aquatic > Freshwater > Lake > Sediment | place: USA: Wyoming | collected... | reverse complement strand
ACGTCGGTATCGGCATCTACCTTCACCCAGTTAGCTACCGTTGCAGTCCCGTTTGACTGCCACATAGCCCCGGTAGATGTGTTGATCCAATGCTGTCCAACGTCAGTCGGTGCAAGAGTAGGAGCATTGGTAGATTCTATAACATGGACGTTTACACAGCTCATTGGATCACCTTCTTCATATAGTTGATCCCGCTTGTTTCCCACTCAACGAGGTCGCAAATGCCGATGACCTCGTTGCCGTCCATTTGGATAGAGACCATCTTATCCTTCATGATGAGTTGGTCGATTGCGTCTTGGACATTCGTCGCGTCGAAGCAACAGTCAGCAGACGGCGGGGTGAACGGGATCTCGTTGGCCTCTGGTGTATTAGTCCACCTACGGGTCATGGTAGCCTCCCGTAGTTGATCGCTATCTCGTAGATAGCAGTCGCGAGAGAACCAGCCGCCCTTACCTTAACTTGCGTGATGGTGCCTCGCGGTTCCTCCTCGCGCATCTCGCCTACCTTCAGCCGGTGCCATACGGTTCCATCAAAGCTGAATTCAAGGCGAGTCGCGGCTGGCTGATCGACCTGGCACCGGATGCTAATCTCGTCGATGTACTTGCCAGCCACGGCTGGAACAAAAGCGCCGCCGACACCGACAGATGCAGAGTAGAGGACCGTGGTCCCCACCTTGTCGGAGATCTCAAACTCAGAAACGATATTAGACATCCAGGCGTCTCTCTCTTACCAGGCTGTCTCTGGCCAGTGCTTTGGCGGTTAGCTCTGTCTCGAATAGTACCTCAATGCGGCTTAGGCGCGCATTGCACTTAGCCTCTAGCTGGTCTAGCTGCTGCGTGAGAGTCGAGATCCTGGCGTTTGCCGCCTTAACTTCTAGGGCCCTTGCTTCCTCAAGGTTAAATACGCACTGCGAAGTGCGGCTTTCAAGAGTAAATAGGGCCTTAATTTTCTCAAACATGGTTTTTCTAAGGGGCAATTGCTTGCCCCCCGTCCTATCCGTTACAAGTCAGTTTGGTGCATCCAGAGCGTTGCCGAGATTTCCGAGCCGGTGGCTTCCAAGAGCTTGCCGCGAACAAGAAGCTTTTGCACGCCCGTCCCGGCTGTGGTGTCCACTTCGATACAGTCAGCCGACACCGTGAATGTGTACTGGCCTGGGCCTGTATCGAAGTAAGCCAAGATGGTTTCAACCGGGGTGCCAGCGGCGTCGTTAATGTAGACAAGCTCCCAGTCGCATTCAGTCATGGACATAACGACGACGCCGAGCTTGTCGTAGAGCTTGAGCAAAGCCCCGGTGAAGCTGGCTACGTCTTGAAACGAAGTCGAGCCGGTAACTTTGCCGGTGACATGGTTACACTCGCCAGCAGAGTCGAGCGTGACCTGAATCTGACCTTGCGCGTTTAACTGAGGGAATACCAGCACGCCCGCCGAGTTGATAAAGGCTGGCGTTGCCGCCGTCACAGCAATCGCACTGCCCAGCGTAGTACCGGGGATTGCCTTGGTGATGGCTAAGCCTGCGCCCGCACCGTCATTGATGATCCCAAACGCGCCCTTTTTGTTAGCCATGCACTCGACCCCTATCTAAGGTTAGATGACATCATTGCCCGATAAAAAAGCCGTTACCGGACAAGGATAGTTCGGCTCCGTATCGCTAATATATTTTAGCTCAATCAGAGTCCCTGCACCTATCGGCCTCATAGGGTCGAAGTTGAAAGATATGTTCTGGCAGACGTTCGAGATCATCCCCCTGGCGATCTCTATCCCCCCGGCCTCCAAGGAGAAATACCCGTCGTTATATGCTGTGACCCACAACTTCTTGAGTCTCTTCGTGGTCAGGGCCGGCACCGTCGTAGTGAACACCGTGACCGTCCCGCCAGGCAAGGCGTTGACCTGGCCGCGAAGATGGAAGGGTGTGCCTTCGTCGGACTTCGAGATGACTGAGATGTATCCTTTCTCGCCTCTCAGGACATACCAGTTGCCGTCTGCTGGATCGTAAACCCCGACAGGTAAACCACCGTCGAGGAGCAGATCGGCAGGAGTGTTGTCCGTCTGAAGTCCGATCAGGTCGACAGGGAACTGGGAGATTAGGGTTGCCAAGACCCCCATCTCAACTGAGCCGCCCGAGACGACAACCTCACAGAATACGTGGTTGTGGATCTTCGTGACGATGCTTCGTTCACTTGCGGCGGCGCCAAGCGTGGTGTGGGTGTGCAAGGTGAACTGTGCACCCGGGTCGGTGATCTCCCTGCCCGCTCCGAAGTCGAACCACCGAACCGTGGCTGTCCCTGGTCCCGTGTGGACGTAGACTGTCGAAAGGATCGAGTTGCCTACCGTGTTGACTCGGAACAGGTAGGTGCCGGGCGCAAACGTAGTGAACGAGTTGACGACGAATACCGTATCGTAGAGACCGATCTTTAACTGCTGGTCGGCCACAAGTGCCCCTTAAAGACAAAAGGAAGGAGGGCTGGCACCCTCCTTCCCTTCTCGGAAGGTCAATAAAACCCGCTGAGATTACTTAGCGATGTTGTATCCGTAGACGGCCGACTTCTCGACTGCGCCTTGCGTGTGGCCTTTGAAGTCAACGCGACGATAGGACGCGAGCAACCAACGGTCACTGCCTGGCAGATCGGGCATCAGCTTAACCCGGATTGGGCGGCGCTGACCAACGTAGAACCTTTTGGTGTTGACCAAGATGAGTGCCGAGCGGTCCACGGTAACGCCATCGTAAACGCCCGAGGCGTTCAGATCTTCGCGGAAGTGCTCCGAGTTGATGATGGGGATACCGGCATACGCCATAAGCGCGCCCTTGAGGACAACGGCCATGGGACCGAACTTCTCAACCGTGAAGACGTCTGGCAGGTGACGCAACTGGTTGTAGATCACAGGGCCGCAGATGAACATCAGTTCGTCTGGGTTAGACCCGAACTTGCCCATCCGACTAAGGAGGGTCGAGATCTTGGTCTTATCGACCGCTGCGTTGGTGAAGTCATAGGTCGCGCCGTTGCCGGAGTTACCCAGAGCCAGCTTACGAAGGCCGTCCCAGATCTTCTCAGCCAAGTCGGTTGCGCCGGCCTGGGTGTCGGAGTCTTGGTGCGTGCCGTCTGCATCGCCGTTCAAGATCGCGCTTTCTGCTGCCCGTTCTTGAGCGCGGACCACCTCAATGCGAGCTGCCGCGAGGAAGTCAGGCGCGCTGTCTTCGGACAGTTCTTCCGGTAAAGGATAGAACTCTTCGAGCTTCACGGCGGAGAAGTGGATCTTGTCCGTTCCGAAGTTCGCACCGGCGAAGTTCGTCTGGCCTTCCGTGGCCCGACGCGCCTTGGTGACGTTCTTCAGCTTCGGTTGGTCGAAGGGGTTGGTCGGCATGTTGACGAGGTCGAAGCGACCTTCGAGAACGCGCTGAAGTTCGTACTCTTCTAGGAAGGTCGTGGCGACCCCAGTTGGTACCCACTCTGCGCCAGCTCCAGTGATGGTTGACCCGAATGCCTTGATTGCAGGAGCAAGGACGTCCTTACCGTAAGGCGTCTCAAGGATGCGATTGCATCGGCCCAGACGATCGCTCTTTTCGTCCTTCGAGATGAAGTCGAGCGGGTCGCCGTGGAACAACTGCGCGGTGAATCGCGCAACGTCGAAGGCTTGCTTGAAGTTCAAGACAAGGTGCTTGAGTTCGTCAGGCACTGCCTTGAACTGCTTTGCGGCGACGTTGACGTTGAGCAATTCGCTTGCGTGCGACTTGCCGAAGAAACGCAGTGCGCGTTGCTCATCGGCGGAAGCGCCGCCGTGGGCGCGACCGAAGCCACCTTGGGCCAGCAATGCGGCCTTCTCGTCTTCGGCTGATTTGGCCTTAGCTTCAGCGGCTTCAACGCGCGTCTGAAGGGATTTTTGCTCAGTAATTAGCTTTGAAAGTTCGGCTTTGGTCAACATACCGTCGAGGCTCCTTCTAGTTCAATGAAACGTCTTGTGAACAAACTGGTCGCCTCAGACGTTGAGTCGCTTAAGTTTCCTATCTAAGTCTCGCTGATAAGATCGCAACGAGTCAAGGGACTTGGCTTCTTCGTCGTCTTTACCTTCCGTGTTCTTATCGTCACTTGTGTCATCAGCTTTAGCGTCACCCGCTTCTTTAGACAAGGCCAAGGTGAGATCGGCTAGGCCTTTCATGCCTTCGCCCATACCTTTAAGTTCGTTGAGGATCGCGCCAAGCATTGCAGTTTGCGCGTCCGCGGCCTTTAGGTATGGGTTGTCATCGGTCGCCGCGACGTTCTTTTGAAAGCTCTTGGCTGGATCAGCTGCCGCGGACTCTTGAAGGGCCGAGACGACCTCTTCGAGAGCAGCAACCACTTCCTCAGGCGATCCGCCTCCCTTGACCATCTCAATGATCTTGTTCAGTTCATCGACCTGAGCAGCTTCTACCTCTTCTTCGATGTCTGCGTCTGGGTTCTCGCCTGCGGCGGTGTCTTCCCCTGCATCGGCTGGGTCGACTGCTTTCTTAGGGTCTTCTGCGTCCTTCGGCTTGTCGCCGTATGCCTTCGATGGGGTCACGACAGCGACCACACCGTCGCCAAGGTCGACTTCAAGAGCTTGGGCCATATCACCCGCCCCGTCCTTGTCCATTTGCCAGAACATATAATTCGTGTCGTCTTCTTCCATCTTGTCTGTGGCGTAGCCTGCGCCTTCGACCTTGCTTGCTGCCTCGGCGGCGTCGGCCACGGACGCCTTGGGCACGACGATGCAACAGATCTGCCCCATGGCCTTGTCGCCTTTCTTGGGCGCCTCTTCCGCTGGATCCTTTTCAGGAGGTGCAACTTCCGCTGCCTTCTTCGCCGGTGCTTTCTTCTTCTTCACGGAATCACCTCCTTCGTTGTCGTCTCGGTTCATCACACGCTCAAGTAGAGCAACGTCGCCTTTGTTGAGAGCTTCTAGCGTCTTTGAGTCAACGCGAAGGACCCCTGCGAACGCCTTCAGCAGTGGGCCGGGGACAGGCACTAGGTGACCAGCCATTGCCTTGTTTACTGTAGCAAGGGTTAGGCCGGACTCTTCTGCGACGAACTTGAGGGCCGAGTCTTTGTTCCTGATCTCGCCGACTTCCATCAAGTCGTAAAGACGTTGGTGCACCGCAGCAGCGACCCATGCGCCTTTCTTGTGCAGGTCAACGCGGTCCATAAAGACGTCGTACCAACGCTTTGCCAAGGGCGTCAGCCAGTATGCCTTGCGGCAATGCAGCATGGTGAAGGTCGAATCTTGGTTCATCGGGATCGGAACGATAGACGTCTCGATCAACTCGGCCTTCGTGATTTCCATAACGTCTGGGTTCGTGTCGCTCTTCGCAGTGGACTTCGGATCGAAGCCAACCGAGAACGTCTTCAAGATCCCTTCCTCGACCAGGTCGCGCACTGCCGAGATCTTCTCCGACTTGGAGGAGGACATCTCGATCTTAGTGTAAAGACCTTCGTCGCGTGCTTCGACTTCGACGGCTCGCCCGACCGGCATAAAGCCGAAGGTAGGGTCGTGTCCGTGGTCGAACAGGACGACGGGATTCTTTTTGTAGTTATCGAGCGACCAGGCGCTAGGCAGAATGATCTCCTTCATCCGGTCGACAGTGTTGGCATTCGCCAGACCTTCGATGGTGATAGAGCCTTTGCCGGCCTTCTTGATCTTGAACTCGCAGCTCATCGTCCTTCTCATGACTCTTACTCCTCTGAAGCCGCAAGGCTATCGTCTATGTTTTGCATCTGATCCTTGGGCAACATGATCCACGTGCACCGACAGTTGATTACCTCTTCGGGCGGTCCGCTTGGATCTCTAGGGAACTGGAGTCCGTTGTCGAACTCTTTGCCATGCGGCACGATGTCTCCGTGCAGCATCTCGTGCGAGTCGCGCACGCGGTCGTCGTTTGCACTTATCCACATCTTTTGCAGGTCGGGTACAACCTTTGCCGCATCCTTCATGGCCGCAGCTTGCCCAAGGGAGACGGCGGTAAGGACTTCGGTACGGGCAATGGTCATGGCCCGCGAACCGATCTCTTTGATGTCTGAGAACTTGGCCCGCAGATCGTCTGAGATCTCCTTGACGGTCTTGCCTTCGTCGATCCCATTCTCGATGGTTGCGTAGACGCCTTCGACCGTCGTCTCACTCATGTAGGAGAACACTCGGCCCGCTCTCTCCTCGAGTGCGTCTTGACGGGCTGCTGCTCCTCGGGTCTGTAGCGCGGCGAGCTCCTCGGGCGATGCAAGGTTGAAAGGCAGCTCCAGTGCGACTCCGTACCCCGCGTCCACCTTCGACAGGAGCGCCGTCCGGGTGTCGGTGATCCACTGCTCCTCGAACCGGTCGATGGACTTCCGGAGGCGCCGCCTAAGCTCAGGTTTCCCGATGAGCTTCGCCCGTTCGTCGGCCTTTGTTCGCAGGGTGTCCCAGCTCTTTTCCTTCAGGTGGGACCTGACCGTCTTCGTTATGGCAACGGCCATGTCTGCGAACATCTTGAGCGTTGCCTTTTCGAGGTCGCCTACGCCCTTTGCTATTGCCTCTTTGGCGTGTGCCTCTCTGCGCGACCACCACCCGTCCCCCGTCTTGAGGTAGTTGGTTATCTTGTCCTTTGACGCCTTAGTCCCAGTCGCAGTCGCATCTCGGTCCTCCACCACCACTGACTCAACAACGATAGGAGGAAGCGCCGTCTGCGCTGGAGCAGGAAGAGAAAGACTGAACGTCGGGTAACCGCCCGGCATCGGCGCAGTGAAGCCTTGGACAACGTCTCCTCCTTCGACTGGTGGAAGCTCATAAAAAATCTTCCTTACCTCGTTCAAGGTATGTGTCTTGAGCATCTTTTCGGCGATGGTTGCCTTGTTCGCAACGTCTTCCTGTAGAGCTTCGACCTTCGACAGATCGAACTCGAGGAAGGTGTTGGAGTCTTCTAGCTGGCCGCGCCTTCTGAAGAACTTCGAGAGTTCGCCTTCGATGATCCGGGCCATGGGGATCAGCGTGGCTTCCCAAAAGTTCTTGAGAGCTGACTTCGCCTCTTCACTCCCGAGCGATCCCGCGGACTGAAGCGACAGCTCATGCTTGGGCACCTTCAACAGGTTGATGATGTCTTCACGGTTGAGGTCAATGTAGGTCGCCAGGTCTTGGTTGGCAAGCGTATGGGAGACCTCCTTCAGAGCGACGCCTTTGGGCAGTACAAGCGTGCGGCGCATGTTCTTGCGCCCTGTGTACGCGTTCTCAAAGGATCGCAGGAGGCGCATGGCTACGCGCTCGTTGGCCTCGGCTCCCATCTCAAGGGCGAACCCAGGCATGGCTCCCTTCTGATAGAACGAGTTCAGGTAGTCTTGCGAGTACCTGTTGAACAGAACGGACTTGCGGCCGGGGATGAACGGCGACAGTCCCCACAGCAGAGAGGAAGGGTTGGGGCGGCGAAGATGCACCACGTCTTCGACTGCGAACTTGGTTTGACGCGCCCCAGTTGCTCCCCCGTCCGACGCGATCTCGGAGACGTTATAGGACAGGAGCTTGCCGTCTCGGGAGAAGTCGAGCATCACCGTCTCGGCAGGCAACAGCATGAGGTAGTTCGAGCTGGACGCATACCAAAGGACCCCGTTACCCATCAGCACGAGGTCGACTATCATGCAGTACATCCACGAGGCGTACGACTGAAACGGGTTCGGGTTCTCGATCAGCTCTTGAAGGGGGTGCCCTTCGGCTGGCTTCTTGATGAACTTCCCATCGACGACCTCTCCCCGCATGACCCGCATGGGCTGAGATGACAACTTCATTGCAACTAAGTCGCAGACGATGAAGACCCATGCCTCGCTGAAGAACAGTTGCTTGAGGGTCTGGGAATCAATGAAGGACCTAAACTCCGAATCCCAAGCGCCACCGGACATATCTTGGTCGATACCAAAGGACATTGCGTTGCCTGATTTCTCAGACTCGCCGCCTTCGCGCATGGCGTTCTCGTAGTTCACTACGTCGGCGATGTATTCGTCCGTGGTCTTATGGACCTTCTTAGTCATCGTCGTCGTCCTCTATGGAGCGGTAGAACTCTTCGATAGGATTGAGCTGCTTGGGCTTGCCGTCTTTACCTATCGTCTTACCTTCGGCGTTCTTCACTTCCGGATTCCGCATATCTTCCATGAAGTTAATGTCGGCTCCAGTGTCAGAATACTGTAGCAGAGCCTCATGAGACAACAACATGCTGGAAACAATATCATCATGCTTACCCGGAAGAGCCGAGTAAGACAAGTTGCCTGCCGAGGTGGTCATGACTTCGTAGGCCTCGAACTCGTTTATCATCTCAAGCCACCTTGGGAGTTGGATCATCTTGTGCTCGACCGAGGTGATTAGGGCCGCGACCGCGTTTGCCTTCCACGAGTTCGTGAAGATCACCCCTTCGTAAGGCAGCGTGGTGTAGGACAACTGGTCGTCGATGACTCCGCCGAGTCCCGTTTTGTCGTGCTTTACGACCATGATGTCTTTGAACTTGCGGCAGAAGTAAACAAGTTTCTTTATGGCTTCTGTATACGGGGTCTTGTGGAACCGCTCGAAGCCGACGAGTCGCCGCGTCCCAATATCGAAGGCAGTAAAGACTGTGTAGTCCTGGGTCTTCGCCCAGTCAGCTCCGACGACGACTGAGCCACCATCGTACTCGGGATCGAACCACCTCTGGCTGGCGCCAAACAGTTGCAGGTCTTCCCCGTACAGGCAGTCGCGGTAGCCGAGGAACACTGAGCCGTCGTCCACAAACTCTGCGAGGTAGTATTGCCTGAACAGTCGCTCGGGCATTGATCTCCTCGCCTCATCCACTGCCTGTTGCGACACAAGGGGGTTGTCGATGGAGGCGGCAGTGAGGAAGATCTTTTGCGGCGGCATCCCCTTCTTGATTGCCCACTCCATCTCTTCCTTGGCCTGCATGCACTTCGAGTAGAACCAGTTCTTTCCCCTCGGCGTTGAGATCGCCAGGATGGGCGCACGAGTGATCGTCACCGTAGTGCGGGCAGAGTTGTAGACCTGCTCCTGCATCTTCGCGCACTCGTCGAGAACATAGCCTCCGTGGATGCCTTCGCCTTCGAGATCCTCTGGGTACTTGCCTGACTTGAACTCGACGCGGGAATCAAGTGCGGTGATTGTCAGGGATAAGTCGTGGTTATCGATCTTTGTATGAGGCGGCGGTGGCACCATCTTTTTGCAATACTTGAAGCCGATCTTTGTCTGTGCGTAAATAGGAGCTACCCACCGACCGAGCAGACCCCGCCCAGTCATCTGCCGGCCCCCGATGGCCGCTGCCGCAGCGAAGGTCTTGCCGAACTTGGTTCCGCAAGGGACCCACATCTCTGACAAGCCGTGCATCATCAGGGCTTGCATGATTAGTTTTTGTTTGACCGAGTGCGGAGCTGGGATGACTACTCTGGATCGTTCCAAGTCTCGCCTCTCATGTGACCTCTATCAGTTCAGCCACTGCGTCCACCGTTGTCGGGAACGCCTGTGGGTTGTACGTCGGGTCGGCTGGTCCAACGGCCTTCATCGTCTGATAGACCTGTCCTTGCGGCCCGATCTGAACTTCGTAGATCATCCCCATCCCGCCTTCGGGCACCTTCAAGGGTGACTGGCTGAGTTCCCCGTGGAGCAATACCTTGCACGCTTGCAATGCAATCCACTCGTCCTTCGACACAACGAGTTGCATCAGGCGTCGGATGCCCAGGATCTTCGCCCTTTCAATCAAGGAGTCCTTGGTTGCGCGCATCTCGTTGAGGCGCTTCCTGACCGCGGGCTTCTCAAGCCTCCACCTGACTTGCTTGACGGTGCATCCAACTAGGGCAGCTATCTCGGGATAGGTCGCGGTCGGGTGTTCAAAGATGATCTCGCAGATCTTCCCATCGAGGGGATCGCACCGATAGATCTCTCGAAGGCGGTCAGCCTTGGACAGCTTCTGCGGCGGCTTCATCGTCGGCCTATGGTTGTCTTGCCCGGCTGCTTCCGCCACTGTCTTTACCTTTTTGGAGTGTCTATACCTTTCTGTTTTACCCCAGGTAAAGACCTTTGGTCAATGCGATCGAGCTTCATGCTTTCGCCTTCGCTCTCACTATAGGCATCTCGTTGGGCCTCACTACTGCGCGACCGGCGTTGAGCGCATTCAGGATCTCGATGTCTCGGGTGAGATACCAAATCGCCTTTTCCAGATCTTGCGCTTCAAGCGCCTGGCTTTTTCGACCAGCTCTGGCGATGTATTTAACCGCGTTGCCTCGGTGGTAGTTGAGCTTCCAGTCTTCAATGGCTTCGATGACTTCGATCTTGCCTTGGTTGTAGTGAGCAGGATGGTTGACCTGATCCGCGATGCCATTAAGAATTTTGTACGCCTTATCGACAACATCTGACTCACTCATACATGCCGCTCCTTCGTCGTCTCGATCATCTTGGCGCTCAGTGTGAGCTTCGATCCGCTCGCCCAATCTGCGTAGTTTAAAGAGATGAAGTCGGTGACGAAGCTATCATTGGTGCCGGCCCTGCCAGAGAACAGCCATGTCTTAAAGCTCATCTCTTTGCCCACAAACTCTAGGTAGCGCCCGCCCCCTTCCGGGGTGGACGTCGCGACCGCCGTCTTGTCGTCGATGAATCGAAAGTCGATGGTCCACCCGACGTAGCCATGACACTCGATGTTGAAGTTTCTAATCACTGTCCACCCTTAATTTGCTAGTCAAGTACGATATTATTCTCGTCCAAGATCTCATAGAACTTCGTCTTTAATGCTCTTACCAGTTCTGCTCTCTGATCGATCTCGGCCTCGGGAACCTTCACCTCAAAGAAGCAAGACAGCCTGTGATCTGAGTAGCCATGCCTGTCGATGGGACGAAATAGCTCATCGGCTATATCTGAGAGCGCGCCGAAGGCAGATCTAGCCGATAGCATCTTCCTAAGCACAACCTCGTCGTCTTCGTCTTCGCAGGTGATCTTGACTTCGGTACGCATGATGTCTCCTTCGTGTTCAGTACCTTCGATGAGAACGTGCATCCTTCAACTCTGTCCTGCATGGTGGGTCGCAAGGCACGATCTCAATCGCCCTGTCCTGCCCCTTGCTGGCTGAGTTGGCGCCAGACCTGGCCGCGCACTTGGGACAGATCTTGGTGTAGCCAGTGTCGACTACGGGGATCAAACCAACCCTCTGAACTGGGTTCGGCCTGCTCATGACGCTTCGACTCCCGCCGGCGCTTTGTCCAATCCCTCCGAGGCCTTCTTGAAGAACCTTTCATCCGGCTCCTCCGACAGCTTCTGCGCTGCCCAGTGCACCACCCTCGCCCTCTGCGGCGGAGTCAGATTGTCCAGAACCTTCTTGATGTGCTGCATCGCTAGTAACTCTTTGTCCATTGCCGCCATTGATGACCTCTACTGCAAAGACGTCGAAGTCGTGCGG
>Ga0315284_10014097_pt1 | contig 11387 bp, 7 predicted proteins | sample YL17G09_16_MG_FD_203696 | JGI IMG/M metagenome (GOLD analysis project Ga0315284, IMG submission 203696) | Sediment microbial communities from Yellowstone Lake, YNP, Wyoming, USA - YL17G09_16 | ecosystem: Environmental > Aquatic > Freshwater > Lake > Sediment | place: USA: Wyoming | collected... | reverse complement strand
TCGTGCGCCGGGTCGATCACTTCGACCCGGGCGTCGGCCAGCGCTTCAGTCGCCGCCAGCCGCACTTCGGTCTCGAGGCTGCTCATCGCATCCACCAGCAGTCCTACCGCCCGCGGTGAGGTGATCCTTGCCAGCAACCGAATGACTGTTACCTTCAGGCCCGGCGACTCGGTGTGAGACTCCATCACTGCCGCCAGTCGCTCCGCGGCCCGGTCCCCGCCGAGCGCGGCCAGATGCTCGATCAGCCCGGCACGAAGATCCGGCAGCCCTTCATCTTGCAGGTCGGTCAGCCCCTCGCGGGCGAACCTTGGTTCAATCGTTTCAACCAGCATCGCCGGGTCCGTGGTCTGACTGACCAGTCCCGCCAGTTCCGCCACCGCTTTACTCCGCAGCTCCGGCCGCCTCGCCTGCGCGCAGTACCAGTCAAGCTTCTCATCGAGAGTCCCCGGTTGCCAGCCCCGGCGCATCAGCACGCCGAGCGCGAGCTGGCCGCACTCCGGCTTCGGGCTGTGCAGCGCCTCGACGATCACGGCCAGGCCGTCCGGCAGGTCCACTTCCAGCAGTGCTTTGAACCCAACCTCGTGCAACTCGTACAGACCGGCAAGCTGGCGCAGGTAATCTCGGTATTCGGGATGGGCGCGGTCGTATTCCTCCAATGCGCGGTTCAGCTCGGTGACCGCGTCTTCCAGTTCCTGCAGGGCTTCAGCGTATTCGGCCCGAAACCGGTCGCCTCGGTCTGCCCACCGCGCCATTTCCCTGGCCCGCTCGCGCAGACGGTCGACCTTCTCCCGGCCCGGCCCGCTCACTGCCTGGAGCTCGTGCACCCGGAATCGATTCACCACCTTGGCGGCGATTCCGACTTCGTCCTCCAGCCTCTCCCAGGAGGCCTGCGGGTCGTCAAGCACCCGGGCACTGCCGGCCGGCGAAGTCGGCAACCGGCACAGCGTGTCGAGCAGGTAGTTCACCCCGCTGGACGTTCCCTGCCTGCCCGCCTCGGCAAGCTGGTGTCTGCCGTTCTCAACCGATTGTGCGATGGTTTCCAGAAAGTCACCCAGTCTTCCGGTGGGGTCCCGACGTTCTCTCGAATCGAAGGTCTGAAGCTTCTCCCAGCCGGCCAGGAACGCTTCGAATCCCGCCCGCTCGTCCTTCGGCTTCCTGCGCAGGAAGAACATAACCCGGCTGCTCAGGCCCCTGCCGGCCGTTGCGCCGGTAGTTCTCGCGGTCGCGTGTTCATACATCTCAGTGCCGGAGATAAGAAAGCGATGACGCGAACGAGCGCCAGTGGCCGCTCAAGCCGCGCCCGTCCGTGATGCCGTCGATTCGGCGATTGAACTGTTCGAACATTCCCCGGAATCGAGCAGAATTCTACTGATGAAGCGGGCTAATGTCAACAAACTACGCTTCTTAGGCCGAGGTTGCGGTCCTCGCGGCGCGGCCCGGCAGCCGGACATTCCCATTTCGTCCTGCTTCGAGCTATTGACCATTGATGGAGTTTTGCTATAGTGCCTCCTGCCTATGTCGCTGCCGCACACTATCATCACGGTTCGGGACCACGTCGAGGCGGTCCTGGTTCCGGCCGGCGATTTCCACTATGGGATTGACGAGGCGCGGGGCGCCGAGATCATCGAGAGGCTCAAGGAGCAGCCGGACCCGATCTTCAATACCGAAAAGCCCCGCACCATCGTCACCATCAAGGACTGCTACATTGACCGCCACCTTGTCACCAATCGCCAATACGCCGACTTCATGACCGCGACCGGACATGCGGCGCCACTCTTCTGGAATGACCAGCGCTGGAACAAACCCGACTTCCCGGTCGTCGGAATCTCGTACCGCAACGCCGAGGCCTACTCGCGATGGGCCGGCAAGCGACTCCCCACCGAGGAGGAATGGGAGCGCGCCGCGCGCGGGACCGACGAGCGCATTTGGCCATGGGGCAATGAGTTCGACCACCGGCGCTGCAACAGCAAAGAGTGGAACGCTGGCTGCACTACCGAAGTCGGGAAGTTTCCCGACGGGATAAGCCCGGTCGGCGCGTCCGACATGGCCGGCAACGTCTGGCAATTGACCTCGGGTGAGTGGGAAGGTTTCGGCAAGGCAATCCGGGGTGGTTCCTATCGGAACGGCGCGGCCTACTGCCGTACGACCTGTCGCTGGGGAATCGACCCGGACATCAAAGGCTCGACCTGGCTCGGATTCCGCTGCGCCATGGACCTGGCCAAGGCGCGCATCTACGGTAGAGCCAAGCTCTAGCAGCCGTGCGCCGGCCTACGAGCCGACGACTTCGCACAGCGCCTTGATGAACCGCCTGTTCTCGGCCGGCGTGCCGACCGACACGCGTAGTGCGTTCGGGAACTTGTACTCCTTCACCGTCCGGGTGATTACCCCGCGGCGCTGCAACTCCTCGAATATCTCCTGGGAGTCAACCGCGAAGTTGATGAACACGAAGTTGGCAAAGCTCTTCAGGAAGAAGACCTTGTTCAGCTTCTTCAGTTCCCGGTAGAAGAAGTCCTTACCTGCCTCGTTCATCTGCCGGCTGCGCACGACGTGACGCTTGTCGTCCAGCGCTGCGACGGCCGCAGCCTGGGCGCTGCGGCTGGCGTTGAACGGCAGTCGGGCCTTGCCAAGGCAACCGATAATCTCGGGCCGGGCAAAACCGTACCCCAGACGCAGGCCGGCCAGGCCATAGACCTTTGAGAACGTGTGCAGGATGAGGACGCTCTTGTTCTGGTTGTAGTAGTCCAGCGACTTCGGGTAGTCACGGCTGGTGATGTATTCAGAATAGGCCTCATCAATGATGACGAGCACGTGTTCCGGCACCCTGGCCATGAACTCGTTCAAGGCTTCCTTCGTCACGATCGTCCCGAGCGGGTTTATCGGGTTGTCGATATAGACGATCTTCGTCCGCGGCGTGATGCTCGCGAGCATCCGCTCGAGGTCGTGCGTGTACTCGAGCGTCGGCACTTCCACCAGCCTGGCGTTCATGATTGCCGCGCCGATTCGCGCCATCATGAACGAATGGTCGGACATGATCAGCTCGTCCCCCGGCTCAAGGTAGGCAAGGCAGGCCATCATGATCAGTTCCACCGAGCCGTTGCCGACGAGGATCGAATCCGGGTCGACCTTGTGGGTCGCGCTCAGCTTCGCGCGCAACTGGAAGCACGAGTCCTCCGGGTAGTAGTGCAACTCGGGCAGGACCCGGCGCAGGGCCGAGAGAGCGCGCGGGGACGGTCCCAGCGGGTTCTCATTCGACGCGAGCTTGATGACCGGTCCTTTGATTCCCAACTCACGGACAACCTGCTCAATCGGCTTGCCCGGCTTGTATGGCCGGATGCCCTCAATGTTCGGTCTGGGAACTGGTAACACTGCCATCCTCCTTTTGGGGGACTGTCCCCGGACGGGGACCGTCCCCAAAGCTCCGTCGCGTAACGGCGAATAACACGCCCCCGGCCAAGGCAAACACCAGGTCCAGTGCCAGGAACAGCAAAGCGCTCGCCAGCGCCGGTTCCTGACCCAGATGGCCGGTGAGCCAGGACGGCGTGAAGAGAAGCACAAAGGCCCACTCACGCACGCCCAGCCCGCCGATGGTCGGGATGTTGACAACGATGTTCAAGAGCGGAATGAAGATAAAATAGTAGAATAGCGGAACCGTGCCGCCGATCGCCCGCGCCACGCTGAACCACGAGAGCGACAGCGTTGCCTGGACGCCGATTCCAGCCGCGAAACTGAGCAGCAGCGCCGAGCGCGAATGCCGATACTGCTTCACCGCATCGTATGCCCGGTCCAGCCGTTCACCGAGCCTGAGCAGCCGGATGCGGCCGAAGACACGGTTGACCAGCCGGTGCCCGGTGTCGCTGAAGAACGCGAGCGTCACGAGCACAAGCAAGGCCAGCCCGGCGCAGAGCAGCACCAGGATGCCGGGGCCACGGAACGCGATGCCGAACACGGCCAGTTCGAGCGCCCGCGACTGCGCGCTCGTGGCAAACAGGCCGATGGCGACCACCACGGTAAGGAACATCAGGCTCGTGAAACCGATGAGCCGGTCGAGCAGCGTGGCCGAGAACGCATCCGCGGTCCGGTCCTTCGGCGCAGTGTAGGCAATCCGCATCACGTCACCACCGATTGACGTCGGCAGCAGCTTGCAGAAGAATAGTGAGATCGTGAAAACCCGGGCCAGGTAGAAGACGCCGAACCTCAACCCCCGCGCGCGCAGCAGGACCTGCCAGCGCCAGGACGAGACGATGATGAAGACGACGTACCAGAGAGCGGCGAGCGCCAGTGGCGCGGCCTGCGCGGCACGAATCAGCCGCCACGACGCGCCCAGCTTGCTCCGAAACAGCCACGCCAGCAGTCCGAGCAACAGCGCCGAAAGCAGCACCCGCCCGAGTGTCGCAAGAGCGCTCCTCGGGCGCGGGCTCAACCGCTCCTTCCCGCACTACTCGCCTCATTCTGCAATCCGCAATCTGTAGTCTGCATCCTGCATCCACTCCTACGGCTTCTCGTCCGTCCGCTTCTGTCGCGCCAGTTTCTCGAGCCGCTCAATTCGGTCGCTGATGCCGGACAGCGATTCACCAAGGAACCCGGCCGCGAACAGCACCAGCCCGGCCACGACCAGCAGTATCACGAGGTAGAGCATCGGCCTGAACCCGTGCCCCAACAGCCGCAGGATGATGGCGGCAAGGCCGACAAGGAAACCGAGGGACAGTGCGCCCATGCCGAGCACGCCGAAGTAGAGCAGCGGCTTGCGCATGAACGTGAGCTGGAACGCGACCGCAACCAGGTCAAAGAGCCCAACCAGAATCCGCCCCCGCCCCGAGTACTTGGCCTGACCGAACTTACGGGGCCGGAGTGTTACCGGGATTTCGGCAATCCGGAACCCGCGCGCCGCCGCCAGCGGCACGATGTAGCGGTGCCAATCCTTGCGCAGGCTCACGCCTTCGAGCACCTCGCGCCGGAAAGTCTTGAGCGCGTTGATGTCGTGCACCTTGATGCCGAACATCATCCTCGCCAGCCGGTTGTAGATGGATGAAACCGCCCGCTTCTCGTACTTGCCCTGCTTGCGACCGGTTACGAGGTCCCAGCCCTCGCGCAACTTCGCAACCTGGGCGACTACGTCCTCCGGCAGGAACTGCAGGTCGGCATCGAGCACCGAGACAAACTCACCTTGAGCTCTCTCTACGCCGGTGACAATCGCCGCGGTCTTGCCCTTGTTGGTTCGGTGTTGACAGACTTTCAGAAATTGGTACTGGGCCTGGGCGGCGACGGCGGCCTCATAGGTCCCATCGGTCGAGCCGTCGTCAACGATGATGACCTCGTAGTCCGCAGGCAGCTTCGCCGACAATTCGGACAGCAACGGGGAGACGTTTTCAACTTCGTTGAAAGCAGGGACGATGACGGAAACCGAGGGTTTAGAGGTAAACCCCATAACTGCCCAAATATATCAGAATTACTGGCTTTGTCAAGATCTGTCTGCGTGGCCAACAACCGACAATTCCCGGCCGGCAATTGCCAAATGCTGCCCTAACTGCTTGGCTTTGCGGCAGTTGCAGCCCCGGACCACAGACGCCGCACAGCCGCACCCTTTCAAGGCTCGATGGAAACTACTCGAGGCCGGTCAGGGTCGGCGAAATGCTGCCAGTCCTAGTCTAAGTCATTTAAGGACTTAGCCTTAGGGCACTTCGACCGCGTCTATTCCCACTCGATGGTCGCCGGGGGCTTGGAACTGATGTCGTAGACGACACGGTTGATGCCGCGTATCTCGTTGATGATCCGGTTCGACACCCGCGCGAGGAAATCGTCTGGCAGCCGCGCCCAGTCCGCGGTCATCGCGTCCGTCGACGTGACCGCTCGGAGCGTCACCACGTTCTCGTACGTCCGTTCGTCCCCCATCACGCCGACCGACCGGACCGGCAGAAGCACGGCGAGCGCCTGCCAGACCTTGTCATACAGGCCCGCCTTCCGCATCTCGCTGATGAAGATGTCGTCAGCTTCACGCACGAGCCGCGCCCGTTCCGCGGTCACCGGCCCGAGAATCCTGACCGCCAGCCCGGGTCCGGGAAATGGGTGCCGGCCGAGGATCGAGGCGGGCAGCCGCAGCGCCCGGCCCAACTCGCGCACTTCATCCTTGAACAACTCGCGCAGCGGCTCAATCAGTTCAAGCTTCATCTTCTTCGGTAGACCACCGACGTTATGATGGGTCTTGATGGTCGAAGACGGCCCGCCGAACGCGGAACGCGACTCAATCAGGTCTGGGTATAGAGTGCCCTGTGCGAGAAACCGCAACGGCCCATGCCGGTGCGCCTGCTCCTCGAAAACGCGAATGAACTCATGTCCAATAATCCGGCGCTTCTTCTCCGGACTCGATACGCCCGCCAGCTTTGCGAGGAACCGCGCGCCCGCGTCCACCACGGTCAGGTTCAGCCGGACCCCAAGCGCGCGGCGCACGGCCTCGGGCTCGTTCTTCCGGAGCAGCCCGTTATCCACGAAGACGGCGACAAGGTTCTTCCCAACTGCCCGCGCCAGCAACGCCGCCATGACCGATGAGTCAACCCCGCCCGAAACCGCGCACAGCACCTTCTCGCCGCCGGCCAGCTTTCGAATCTCGCGCGTCTTGTCATGAATGAATGCGCCCATGGTCCAGCTCGGTTCGCACCGGGCAATCTTGAACAGGAAGCTGGCCAGTATCTGCCGCCCCTGCAGTGTGTGCTCGACCTCGGGATGGAACTGCACGCCGTAGATTCGGCGCGCCTCGTCCCCGAATGCCGCGCAGGCGATGTTCGCGGTCTTGCCGATGGTGACAAACCCCGGCGGCAACGAAGTCACGGTGTCACCGTGGCTCATCCACGCCTGGGTCCGGTCCGGCAGCCCGGCCAGCAGCCGGCTCGGCCGGGTAGAAACCAGTTGCGCGTGACCGTACTCGCGCGCGTGCCCGCCGGCGACCTTGCCTCCGAGCAGTTGTGCGGTCACCTGCATCCCGTAGCAGATGCCCAGCACCGGGATGCCAAGGTTGTAGATTGCCGGGTCCGGCGCGGGAGCGTGGTCCTGTCGCACGCTTGCCGGCCCGCCGGAGAGAATCAGCGCCTTGGCCCCGCGCTTGAGCACCTGCTCGGCCTTGATATCGTGGGGCACGATTTCGCTGTAGACCTTGAGCTCGCGCACGCGCCGCGCAATGAGTTGGTTGTACTGCGAACCGAAGTCGAGAACGAGAACCCGGTCCATCAGGCGGTTGCCGGCGACGGCTTGAGCCGCGAGCCGCTGGTCGGCATTCACGCTTCGGGGGTCGTCATTTCCCAAGGAGCGTGTCTGCCGCCAGCGCAGCGCAGATGCCCTGGGCCTTGCCGTATGCAAAGATGCACTGCCGGTAGGCCGCATCGGGCGCATCGCCGCCGCGGGCCACCCGCCACTGGGCTATGGCCCGCTTCAGCTCTCGAATCTGCCGCTCGAACTCGGCCAGCCGCGCCTTCACGTCGGCCCGGTCAAGCGACCCGATCGCCGCCATCCGCCGGCTCAACTCCCCGGCGCGTTTCTCGAAGTCGGCCGCCCGCTGCTCGTAGACCGCAACGGACTCGGCGCTGACCTCGAACGGAACCACCGCCGGCTGCGCCTGCGTCTTCGGGTGCAGCACGAGGTCCCGGACGACGTAGCCGGCGAGCACTAAGAAGGCAACCAGCACAATCCAGAACAGGATCTTCATCGCTACTCCTTTGCGAGAACCACGTTTACCAACCGGTCTTTGACGTAAATCACCTTGGCGATACGCCGGCCCGAAAGCAGCGCGGCGATGTCCGGCGCCGCGAGTGCGGCCGCTTTCACTTCTTCTTCCCCGGCCGTGCGCGGCACGGTTACCCGACCCCGTAGTTTCCCGTCAACCTGCACCGGAATCACCATCTCGTCGAACACGAGGAACTTCGTGTCCACGTCCGGGAAACGCTCGCCAAACAGCGACCCGGCATCCGGTCGCGCCTCGTGCCACAACTCCTCGGCAAGGTGCGGCGCGAACGGCGCGAGCAGGTAGATGAGCCGGCCGAGCGCAAACCCGAACACCGCCGACTTCCGGTCCGCAAACCCGGACAGGTCGTTCAAGAACTCCATCTGCGCGGCAATCGCGGTGTTGAACTGGAATGCCTCGGAGTCGGCAATCACCTTCGCGTGGGTCTGGTTCAACCGGATGTACAGGCTTCGCTCCGCCGGGCTCAGCCTGCCCGTGTCCGGCTTCTCGAACCGGGCCGCGTCCGGGTTGTCTTCGTAGAGCCGCCACACCCGATTCAGGAACCGGGTGACGCCGGTGACAAGGTCGTCGTTCCAGTCCATGCCCTTTTCCGGCGGCGCGGCAAACAGCACCGCCAGCCGCGCCACGTCCGCGCCCGCCTCGCCGACAAACTCGCCGACCCAGACGCCGATGCGCTTGGAAGACGACATCGTCTTGCCGTTCAGGCTGACCATGCCCTGCGTGTGCAGGGTCCGACATGGCTCCTGTACATCTACCATTCCCATGTCGTGAAGCGCACGGGTGAAGAACCGGAAGAATATCAGGTGCCCGCAGGCGTGCTCGATGCCGCCGATGTACTCGTCAATCGGCAGCCACTTGTCCGCCTCGCGCTTCGCGAACGGAAGCCGGTCGTTCCGTGCGTCGGTGTAGCGGAGATGATACCACGACGAATCCACGAACGTGTCCATCGTGTCCGGGTCGCGCCGCGCCGCCCCGCCGCACTTCGGGCAGGTCGTGTTGATGAACGACTCAACGCCCTCCAGCACCGACTTGCCCTTGGGCTTGTAGTCCTTCACGTCCTCGGGCAGCAGCACCGGCAACTGCTCATCCGGCACCGGCACGACGCCACACTTCGCGCAGTGAATCATCGGAATCGGCGTGCCCCAGTACCGCTGGCGCGAAACCAGCCAGTCCTTGAGCCGGTAGTGGACCATCCGACGGCCGATGCCCTGCTTCTCCAGGTGCGCGGTGACCTTCTCGATGCCCTCGTCCGAACGCGTGCCGTCGAACGGCCCCGAGTTCACCATCGTCCCGACGTCCGTATAGGCCTCCGTCATCTCATTCGGATTTCGAGCTTCGGACTTCGGACTTTCGATAACGACCTTGACCGGTATCTTGTACTTCCGCGCGAACTCGAAATCGCGCTGGTCGTGTCCCGGCACCGCCATCACCATCCCGGTTCCGTACGACGCCAGGACGAAGTCGGCGATATAGATCGGCACCCGGTCCCCGGTCAGCGGGTTGACCGCGTACCTGCCGGTAAAGATGCCTTCCTTGTCGGCCGTGGCCGCGACCCGCTCGATCTCCGGCCGCATCACCACCCGTCGGCAGAACTCACGCACCGCCGCTTCCTGCGGCAGGCCCTGCGCGATGGTCGCTGCCAGTGCCGCGTCGGGCGCAAGCGCCATGAATGTCACGCCGTAGAGCGTGTCCGGCCGGGTCGTGAACACCGGTATCTTCTCGCCGGTCTCGGCCAGCGTGAAGTCAACCTCGACGCCCTCAGAACGTCCAATCCAGTGGCGCTGCATGGTCCGGACGTTCTCCGGCCAATGGTCAAGCGTGTCGATGCCGTCGAGCAACTGCTGGGCGTACTCGGTAATGCGGAAGAACCACTGGGTCAGTTGCCGCTTGGCAACGGTCGCCCCGCACCGGTAGCACAGCCCCTCGCTCACCTGCTCGTTGGCCAGCACGGTCTGGCACTGCGGGCACCAGTTCACCGACGCTTCCTTCCGGTAGGCGAGCCCGCGTTCGTAGAACTTAATGAACAGCCACTGGTTCCAGCGGTAGTATTCGGGCACGCATGTCGTCACCTCGCGGTCCCAGTCGTAGCCGATGCCGAGCAGGTTCAGGCTCTGCCGCGCGGTCTTGATGGACTCGAACGTCCAATAGCTCGGGTGATTGCCGTGGGCGATGGCCGCGTTCTCCGCGGGCAGGCCGAACGCGTCCCAGCCGAACGGATGAAGCACGTCGTGTCCCTGCATCTTCCGGAACCGGCAGAGCACGTCGCCGATGACGTAGTTCCGGCAGTGGCCCATGTGCACGTCCCCTGACGGGTAGAAGAACATCACCAGCACGTAGAACTTCCGTTTCGGGTCCGGGTTCGTCGTGAACGTACCGTGCTGGTTCCAGTACGCCTGCCAGCGCTGCTCAAGCTCGCGGGCCGGGTACGCGACCCTCATCCGCTCGCCGCCCGCTCTCTTCTCATCCGTCATTAACAACTCTCATTCTGCATCTACCGCCTTCTTTCTTGCTCCGCGCGTCAGGTCGCGCCGCACCTTCCGCCGCATGCAGAACTCCGGCGGCCTCGCATCGGCATGAATCGAACAATACTCCTCCGACTGCGGACACGCGGCGCAGACGGTGAACATCTCGAGCAGCACAAACGGCTCCGGGTGTCCGCTGATAATGTCACGGTTGATTTCATAGAGCTGAAGCAGGCACAGCCGGACGTGCTTCTCGTCCCACCGCTCCCCGTCGTACCGGTTCGCGGCCAGCCGCAGGAACGTGGTCGCCAGCCATGCGACAATCTTCACCGGCTGCTCGCCCCAGTCCCGCAGCCGCTCGAGCACGGCCAGCGCGCCGGCACCGTTCCGGCGCCCAACCTGGCCCACGTACTCGTTCAGCTCAAACTCGCGCGACTGACCGGCCAGCCTACGCACATCCTCGGCCGTAATCGACTCGCCCGGGTCAACGGCCGTTGCCAGTTTCTCCAACTCCCCCATCAGCAGCGTCGTCCCATCACCGGCTACGTCGAGCAGCAACTGCACGGCCTGCGGCTCCAGCGAGATACCCAGCTCCTTTGCCCGGCGTTGAATCAAGGAGGACAGCTCGGCCCCGCCCGGCTGGCGGAGGTCAACGACGAACTTGCCGAGGCCCGCTCCGGCAAGGGCTTTCTGCAGATTGAGATTGTAGTCGCACGTGAGCGCCACCGCGCAGGCCTCCGGCAGAACGACCAACCCTTCAAGCAACTCCTTCAACGGGGACTTGCCCAGGTGGTCAATCCCACGCACCACCACCAGCCGTCGCTTCGACGCCACCGGCGGCTGTCGAACGTGTTGCAGCAAGATTGTGACGTCCAGGTCCTCGGCATGAACCGACTCAAAGTCGAACCCCTCCATCCCTAGTATTACCAGCGCTTCCTTCAGCGCCCGCAGCAACGCATCGGCGGCGGCCGAATCCGCCCCGAACAGGATATACACCGGCGCAAACTTCCCGCGTTTGATGTCCGCGAGAACCTGCGCGGGTTTGCGTGGGGAATTACCCGAACTGCCGACCATTGGTGATATTATTCGCTCCAGCCCGACTGTCAATTCCTTCACGAACAGAATCGTGGTTCGCACGAGCTTGACAACCGGCCCGAACAGGCGTATAACAGATGCGAGTGCGGCCGGCAACCGGT
>Ga0315284_10014096_pt1 | contig 11387 bp, 6 predicted proteins | sample YL17G09_16_MG_FD_203696 | JGI IMG/M metagenome (GOLD analysis project Ga0315284, IMG submission 203696) | Sediment microbial communities from Yellowstone Lake, YNP, Wyoming, USA - YL17G09_16 | ecosystem: Environmental > Aquatic > Freshwater > Lake > Sediment | place: USA: Wyoming | collected... | reverse complement strand
CAAGCTTTTCCAGGCAGTTAACGGGTTCGAACGCTAGGCTCCCACGGCTGCCAGAGTTCGAAATGTATCCAGTGTGGGGAGGCAGTTGTTCTTGTTCCAGATCTCCGCTATCAGACTGATTCCATTACGCGCGCGTGAGCGATTTTTCCTGGAGCCGCCCAGTGGATCAGTGACCCCAGCAAGGACTCGAACCCGCTTCAGAATCGTGATCGACATCCGTTCGGAACGCTGATCGCCATCCCCCGGAATCCGCAGGCGATCATACGGCTAGTGGCCCGGATCGACACTGCGGCGTCAGGTGAGAGGAATCGAGCGACAATAGCCAGATGAAGCCCAAGCTGTACGAATCCCTGGCGGAATGGTGGCCGGTCATGTCGGCGCCAGCAGAATACGAAGAAGCAGCGGCGGTCTACGGACATCACCTGGCTCAATCTGGTGATGCTCCCGCGAATACGGTCCTTGAGCTTGGCAGCGGGGGCGGCAATAATGCTTCCTTCCTGAAGCGACAGTTCAAGATGACCCTCGTGGATCCGTCTGCGGGCATGCTTGCGCACAGCCATAGGCTCAATCCCGAGTGCGAGCACCACGAAGGCGACATGCGGACGTTTCGACTGGGTGCTGGCGGCCAGTTCGATCGCGTGTTTATTCAAGACGCGATCTTCTACATGGCCAATCTCCAGGATCTTGGTCAAGCGATGGAGACTGCGTTCTTTCACTGCCGCCCAGGAGGTGCGCTCCTCATCGCGCCCGATTGCGTTTCCGAAACGTTTCAGCCGGGCACTGAGGACGGCGGACATGATGGAGCGGACCGGAGCATGCGGTACCTAGAGTGGCGTTGGGACCCGGATCCGTCCGATCACACCTATCTGGTGGACTTCGCGTTTCTGCTGCGCGACTCCTCCGGGTCCGTTCGCGTTGAACACGACCGTCATGTTGGGGGATTGTTCCCGCGTGCACAGTGGCTGCGGTTGTTGCGAGAGGTAGGTTTCGTTCCGGCCAACCTGACATTTCATCATTCGAAAGTTGACTACCCGCTGGATCTCTTCGTGGGTGTTAAGCCCTTGTGGGTATCCGACTAGGAGTCTGTCGGAGATAGATTTCGGCGAACCTGGAATCAACAACTTGCGGACATCTTGTGAGCGTGAGATCCCCGTAAGTGATTGATTCTACGTAGCGCATTTCCTATCTCCGACAGACTCCCAGGCAGATCAGCAGCGCCGAGCTCGCCGCCGTCACGGATTTCCCACGCAAAGTCACGCAGCGTTCATGGCCGATGATCTGCCAGCGCTTCTGGCCTGTTGGCGGCATATGCGGCAATGACCGCATGCCTCAGTCCGGACGGCGGGTTTCTCCGGAAGCCCACCGTACAGATCACGGAGCCATAAGCGTCTGAATCTGTTGGAAGACCTCCCTGATCACCGGTGGCGGGCAGGTCACCAAAGTTCGAAACGCGTCCACGAAGGGGAGGCAGGGAGTGGACCCCAAGGCGTGCTCGCGCACCATTGATTTCAGACCGTGATGCCCTCTTGTCTACATGCAGGGGTCGCGGTGGGCCGGCGGAATTGGACGATCTGTAGCAGCGACTGCGGCCGGCGGGAGTACTGACCAGTCTCATCGCCACCGGTGAGCGGCGTCGCATTGATCCGTTCGCTTGTCTGCGCGACGTGTTAGCGCGCATCAGCGCCCACCCACAGAGCCGGCTCGAGGACCTGCTGCTTGACCACTGGCTGGCCGCCAGGCCGGCCGTCGCCGCCTGACGTGGCTTCCACCAGGTTCAGCCGTACCTGCGCGCGGGCTGATACCTGGTTTCGCCAGAGGGGTCCACAAGAGGCCAGCAATAGGAGATTGAATTGGACTGATGATTGATCTATGATTTCTTTAGAGGTGGAGCCGGCTTATCGCTTACGACCACTCGTCTTCGGAGCTACCCGATGCCCCAGACACTCGCCCTCATTCATACCAGCCAAGTGTTCCTCACCGTCGAAACGATGATGAAGAGCATGTTCGCCGAGATCCTGCCAGAAGTCCGGCTGATCAACATCATGGACGATTCACTGTTGCCCGACTGCATGGCCGCCGGTGGCATAACACCGGAAGTGACACGCCGCATGTGCGCCTACGTGGTGGCCGCCGAGGTGGCCGGTGCAGACGCCATCCTGTCTCTGTGTTCGTCGCTCGGGCCCACGATCGATGTGGCGCGAAAGCGGGTGCGCATCCCGGTGATCAAGATCGATGACGCCCATACGGAGAAGGCCGCGCGGGAAGCGGATCGTGTAGGCGTGATGGCCACCGTCGCGACGACGCTGGCTCCCACGGTCGCACTGATCCGGGAGAAAGCGGCAGCGCTGGGCAAGCCGGTGGAGATTCAGGAATCGTTGTCGAACGCGGCATTTGAGGCGCTCATGCGCGGCGAGAAGGACCAGCACGACGCGATGGTCCTGGACGCGGCGTGCGAACTGGGGCCCAAAGTGGACGTGATTCTTTTCGCTCAGGCTTCCATGACCCGGCTAGCCCCCGCGGTGGAGCAGGTAACGGGCCGGCCCGTGCTCACTAGCCCCCGCCTATCGATCGAGCACACCAAACGTGTGCTCGCGGGACTGCAAGCACGGAAACAGGCCTCTGGACAGAAAGGCTAGGCCGTGCCAGACCACGGAATCCGGCTTGCGGACATTTGCCCGGCGCTGCCGCCGGAGTGGGCGGAGGACCCGCGTCCTGAAATCCGCCGTGCGATTGAGGCGTTGCGGGAAAAGGTGGTGGTTTTGGATGACGACCCGACAGGCACGCAGACCGTCCACGATGTCCCGGTGCTGACTGAGTGGTCGGTCGAATCTCTCGCGGCCGAGCTGGCCAACGATCTTCCCGTCTTCTACATCCTGACGAACTCGCGCAGTGTGCCCCTTAGCGAGGCACAAGACTGGAACCGGCAGATCGCCCGCAATCTCACGGCGGCCGCGGACCGCGTGTCCCGGCGGTTCGTAGTCATCAGCCGCAGCGACTCCACGCTCCGGGGTCACTTCCCCGGGGAGGTCGAGGCGCTCATCGACGGCTTGGGCTTGGCGGCGGATGGCATTCTGCTGATTCCTTTTTTCCTGGAGGGCGGACGGTATACGCTCGGCGACATCCACTACGCCGCCGATGGCGAGCTTTTGATTCCCGTCGCCGAGACCGAGTTCGCCAAAGATCCTGTATTCGGCTATCGCAACTCCAATCTGCGCGATTGGGTGGAGGAGAAGACCGGCGGGCGAGTGTCCGCGCAGAGTGTTCAGTCCGTTTCTCTGGACACGATCCGCCGCGGCGGGCCGGCGGCGGTTGCCCGCAGCCTTTGCTTGCTCTCGGGCGGCGCCATCTGCATCGTAAACGCAGCGAGCCCCCGCGATTTGGATGTATTCACGCAGGGACTCCTTCAAGCCGAGCGTGCGGGTAAACGATTCCTGTACCGGACGGCGGCTTCGTTTGTTCCGGCGCGGTGCGGTCTCGCTCCCAGAAAGCTGCTCACGGCGGAGGATGTCGCCCTGGGCGAGGGCGGAGGCTTGATCGTGGTGGGGTCATTCGTGCCCAGAACCTCCACACAGATCGAGGTCTTGCTGGCGGAAACCGACAGTGCCGCGCTCGAAGTGGACGCGCCAACGCTTCTCGACACCCGGCGACGCGAAGGGCACATCGAACATCTGGCGCAACAAGCCGCCGCGATGCTCCGTGCAGGCAGGGACGCTGTCGTCCGCACCAGCCCGGGTTTCGTGGCGGGCGCCAGTTGCGAAGAATCACTCCGGATGGGCAGGCTCATTTCGGAAAGCCTGGTCGATCTGGTCCGAGCTATCCCGGTTCGCCCGCGGTACTTCCTTGCCAAGGGCGGAATCACTTCGAGCAACATTGCCACTGCGGCTCTGGGCGTACGGCGAGCGATGGTCAGAGGACAGGTGCTGCCAGGAGTGCCGGTGTGGGAACTGGGCCCCGAGAGCCGCTATCCGAAACTGCCGTATGTCGTGTTTCCGGGCAACGTGGGCGACTCCCGTGCGCTGCTGGCAGTGGTACGGCTGTTCGGATCGGCCGGAATAGCGGAACGTGCAACGGCATGCGTAGCTCGGAACCAACGCGGCAGAAGGTGCAACGAATGAGAGGCAAATTCCTGGTCTTTCTGGCACCGGCGCTATTGGCCGTGTGGGCCGGTCTGATTGACACGCCGCCACTCGGGATGGCGTCCAGGGGCGAGGTTTTGGTAGAAGTTCACGAGGACTTCCGCCAGGACCCCGGGTGGGAGGGGGTGAACAACCGGATCGAATGCGTGGACTGCCCGACGGTGACCCAGGACTTCGGCTGGAGACCCACCAGCCATTCGGGCGGTGGAAAAGGCGAAATCGGCGGGCGGATCTGGCGATCGCGCACGCCGGCCTACTACGCCATGCCCCTGGGCCGCCCGCTCACCTTTGAAGACGCCTTTTCCGCCTCGGGCCGGATCGTCTTCCGGCACATCACGGCAGGCCGTCTCGAGGGCCAGGCCGGTGCGGCCTATATCGGATTCTTCAATTCCACGCGGCAGGGATGGCGTCCCTGGTCTTCCGTGGCCATCCGACTGCTGGGCGAAGCCGAAGACCGCGTGGGCGTGCACGTTGACTACATGACCGCGAAGTGGGGCGGCTACGGCGACGAACTTGACACCCGGCTTTCGGGGATCGGGATCCCCCACACCTGGCGGATGAGCTACGCCCCCGAGGCGCGGATGAGTTCCTGGCCTGATCCCCGGCTGAAGAACTACCTGAGCAGCGAACGGCAAACGGCGGAGGAGATCTTTGAGAAGGCCAAGAAGGCCGAGCCGGATGCCACTCTGGAGGGCGTAAGACGGCGTCTGGGGGAGGCCCTGGAGGAGGGACTGGTGCGGTTCTTCGAGCGGCCATCCGGGGCCTTCTGGACGCTGAATCTGGACTACGGCCCGTTCAAGGGGGCCGTCACGGTCCAGTTCGACGGCGGCCGGCCGCACCGGTTCTACCTGCTGCCGGAGCACCGCGCGGGCCCCCTCCTGCTGGACCGCTTCGGCATCTTCAACTTCCAGGTCTATCACAGCTCGCTGGAATTCTATCTCTCGGATCTCACGGTGAACGGGCAAAAGATCGACCTGTCGCGGGATCCGGGCTGGGAGGGAAAGGGGAACCGAACCCAGTTTGTGGAGCGGGACTTCCACCGGCAGGATTTCGGTTACAGCCAGACGAACTGGGCCGGCGAGCGGGTCGGCGAAATAGGCGGGCTGTTCTACCGCACCGAAGCCGTCGATCCTCTTCACGGCTATTATGCCGACCGCATCGGCAAGCTGAGGCTCGACGACCGCATCTCCTTCGCCGGCAGCGTTTGCTTCCCCGAGGGCGGCACCGATGCGGGCATGTACATCGGCTACTTCAATGCCGCTGCCAGAATGGTCCAGACCAGCGACAAGTATGGAGCGGAGTTTGGGAACGACTCCATGGGCATCGTCATAGGGGGACCGACCCGGGTGGGTTACTACTTCTCGGCGTACTGCTCACCCAAGCGGGGACTGGCGGCAGTCACCAGGGGGCCGGTGTTCCTGCCGACCGCGGAACGCCGCCGATTTCGCTTCGACTACAATCCACAGGCCAATCGGGGCATGGGCCGCATCACGATCGCCCTCGACGGCGAGGCCACCGTGATGGATCTGACGGCTGAACAGCGGGCCGCAGGGGCGGTCTTTGACCGCTTCGGCTTGATGAACATCCGCCGGGGCGGCAAGTATGTGCGCATCTATTTCGACGACCTGATGTATACGGCACGCCGGTCCAGGAAGGATTCGCGGGTGCGTCACGAGCAGACCGTCGTGACGGTCCCGTATCCGCCCGGAGGGCGGAAGTATTGACTGATTGACGAATGGGAGGATTCTGCAATGACCAAGGTTTTGACGGCACTCACACTCTATTGGCTTGGCGCGGGGGTCGCGGTCGCGCAGGTGACCACGGCGACCTTCTACGGCATCGTGACCGATCCGACCGGCGGCGTCGTCGCCGGGGCCAGAGTCACATTGACCAATGAGGCAACCGGGGTCGGGGCCCCGCAGGCCACCGACCAGCGAGGCGAATTCGCCTTCAATTTCGTGCCGGTTGGCTCCTACGCCCTCCGCATCGAGATGGCGGGTTTCAAGACTTACGAAAGCAGGAACCTGCCAGTTCAGGCCGGGCAGAGCATCCGCCGGATGTTCGTCCTGGAGGTGGGCCAACTCTCCGAACGCGTGACCGTCACCGCCGAGGCCGCGCAGGTCAACGCGGTGTCAGCCGAGCAGCGCCAGAGCATCTCGGTCCAGGAAATCCGGGAACTGCCGCTGTCCCGTCGAAACGTGATCCATCTTGCCGGGCTGAACACGGGCGCGGCCGTGACCGTGAGCGGAGGCAACCAATCGGGGACGCTCAATTTCAACGGCTTGGGGGAAGGGACTACCAGCATAACGGTGGACGGCACGGACGCCTCGGCCAGTTCCGAGGCGCCCCAGATGGGCATGATGGGCGGGTTCAACACCGTATACACCCTCAGCGTCGAGGCGGTCGAGGAAGTCCAGACTGCGAAAGGGGTTATTTCGGCGGAGTACTCGCGCACTCTGAGCGGGAACTTGAACCTGATCACCCGGTCCGGAACGAACCAGTGGCACGGCAGCCTTTTTGAAAACTACCAGGGCCGGACGCTGAATGCACGGAACCAGTTCCTCTCGTCGAAGGTGCCATTCACCTTCAACCAGTTCGGCGGCTCGGTGGGCGGACCGATTGTCAAGAACAAGCTGTTCATCTTCGGCGTCTACGAGGGTGTTCGGGAAGCCGCGTTCTCGCGGCAGCAGGGTACGGTGCCAACCCCGCGGCTCCGCGATGCGATGATCGCCAAGTGGCCTGAATACAAGCTGGCGCTGGACGCCCTGCCCCTTCCCACCCGCCCCTATGTACCGGCCGACGCGACCGGAATCTATGAAGGCGTGGCCTCGAGCCGTTCCAACGACGACCACTTCGTCATCAAACCGGACTACTGGCTCACGCCGGGCCACAGAGTCTCGCTGACTTACACGCAGAGCCGGCCGGACCAGGACAACCCGACCCTGTCCCCAATCAACAGCCGTCTCTTCACCGGGGTGACGGACCGGGTGACCGGCAGCTACACGTATTACGGCGCGGCCTGGAGTGGTGAGACCAGGATCGGGTACAACAACAACAACGTAGACCGCCTGGATACCTTCCATCTGGTCAAGGATCCGGGCAAGGCTGAAACCATGCCCGACGGGCGGCGTGTGGCGACCATCCGCGGGCTAGGCTTCGACGTCGGCAATTCCGAAGAAATGATCAAAGGCGCCCCGGTGTGGAGCTTTGAACAGAAGCTGGCTACCCAGCGCGGCAGGCATGCTCTCAAGTTCGGCGGCATCTTCTTTTTCCGGCGCATTGGCGGCTCCGACATTGAGAGCCCACGCATTCAGTACTCCACGGAGCAGGACTTCATCAACAACGTCCCCAGCCAGGTGCGGGTGACGTTCGGAAGACCGCCCTTCAAGGGCTCGAACAAGGACTTTGGGGTCTTCCTCCAGGACGACTGGAGAGTCACACAGAAGCTGGTGGTCAACCTGGGGATGCGCTATGACTACTTCGACAACCTCAGCGTCCGCGGGCCGAACGGCGGTGCGCCTCACCTTTACAATCCAGGCGGTCTTCTGGACTCCAACTTCACGATCGGGCCGTTCCGTCCCGCCGGCAATCCGTATGACCGCGACGGGGTGAATTTCAGCCCCAGAGTCGGGGTGGCGTACAATCCGGACGGGCGCGGCAAGAACGTGATCCGCACGGCTGCCGGCATCCTGTTCAACCCCATTGCCGCCGACATCTTCTCGCAGTGCGTCATGACTGCTCCGGACGTCCCATTCCGCGTGGAGCTTAGCAAGACTGATGCGGCCGTCCTGAACCTGCGGTTCCCCGTGTACAACGAGGATGTTGCGCCGCTGGTCAAGGGCGGGCAGGCAGCTCCGGGATACGTGCTGGTGGATGCCAGAATTCGCGCTCCCTACAGCATTCCGTTCTACCTGGGCTACCAACGCGCCCTGACCGCGAACCTGGTGTTTGAGACCGCCTTCGTGGCCAACCGGGGCGTGAAATTCATGATGCGGAGGATGTACAACAAGCCGGACCGCGTCACCGGCCTGCGTCCCAACCCCAAGATCAGCACCAGCCAGTACTTCGACAATTCCGGCAGCTCGCATTACTTCTCCTGGCAGAGCTCGCTGCGCAAGCGCTTCTCCCGCAACCTGACTGGCAATGTGAACTACACCTGGGGCAAATCCATCTCGAACGGAACCGGCGACATCCTGTCGAACGACTCCGACACGCAGGAGTTCTTCGACCTCCGCTCCAACCGCGGCCCCTCCACGGGCGACCTCACCCACGTTTTCAACAGTGACTTTGTCTATGAGTTGCCCAAGTTGGCGGATATCGGGAACCGCCTGGCGCGTTACGCACTGGGCGGTTGGCAGATCTCCGGCATCTTCTCGGCGCGGACGGGACCATGGTTCAGCATCACCCAACCATCGGCCCTCGACCCGACCCGCCCGGATGCAACGGGACTCCCGCCGGTCCTTCAGGACTACCGGAAGACTTTGCAGTACCTCAACCCGGCTGCCTTCGCGCTGGTCCCGGTGAGCAGGCAGTCCGGCGGCCCGATGCGCGCCGGCACTCTGGGGCGAAACGCCGTGCGCGGTCCGGGCGCCTGGAACCTCAACTTCTCTTTCGGCAAGAGCTTCCCCTTCGCCGAGCGCGTGCGCCTGCAACTGCGCGCGGACATGTTCAACGCGTTCAACCACACGAACTTCGGCCCCCCCAATGGGAGAATCGACCAGAGGAACTTCGGGCAACTGACCAGTGCGGGGTCGCGGGCCATCCAGTTGAATGCGCGTCTGACCTTCTAAACGGAATATCATGCGAAAAACCGGGACTGCCGCCGCCACAATCGGCCTCGTTGCGGCGGCGCTGGCGCTCCAGAGCTGCGGGAGCACTGCGGACACAGATCCGCCGTACAATGCTGCGGGCGAGCGCGTCGGGGAGGTCACGGACCACGCTGCCATGGTTCACACGCGGCTGACCGCCCAGCCGACCCGCAATAGAGCCGGCTACGTGTTTCCGGGCGCCCGTCATGGGATGCGTCCGGAAGAACTCAAGCAGATGCCGCTCCCGCAGGGAATGACGGTTGCGCAACTGGAGGGCGCTTGTCCGGGGAAGCCTGGCAGAGCAAGGCTGCACTATGGCACGGACGCTGATCTAGCCAACGCGACGGTCACGGATTGGGTGCAGGTCGGCCCGGAGACGGATTTCACCCACCAGTTCCACCTGGACAAACTCCAGCCTGACACGGTGTACTACTATGCCGTGGAAATGGCGGCCCGGGCGGGGAACGCCAGGCGTCGCGGAACGATCGGGCGCTTTCGCACCGCCCCCAAGTCCGACCAATGGAGGAACGTCCGGTTCATCACGTCGTCCAACCAGGACTACATCTGCCACGACATCCCAGAGGGATACCGCGCCTACCGGGCGATGAAGGAATGGGGGCCGGACTTTCTGGTCGCCAACGGCGACAGCGTCTATTACGACACCGAGCCGCCCCTGGTGACCACGCTCGAGCTGGCCCGCTATCACTGGCAGCGGATGTTCTCCCTGCCCACCCTGGTGGATTTCTTCCACTCGACGTCCGGCTACTGGCAGAAGGACGATCACGACAGCTTCGAGGACGATGATTGGTCAACCCGCAAGGCAGGCCGTGTGGCGCCGCTCACCTATCAGGAACTGACTCCCATCTTCCGCGAACAGGTGCCCGTCGGGCCCGTGCCGTATCGCAAGTTCCGCTGGGGGAAAGGGCTGGAAATCTGGATCATGGAATCGCGCGACTTCCGCTCCCCCAACCCCGATCCGGATGGGCCCAACAAGACGCTCTGGGGCAGGGAGCAGAAGGAGTGGATGAAACGCACCGTGCTGGCCAGCGACGCGGTGTTTCGGGTGTTGATCAGTCCGACGCCGGTCGTCGGCCCGGATCAGCCCGGCCGCGACTACTTCCGCTGGCCCGGGGGTAACGGCGATAACCACGTCAACGCTTCCTTCGGCACGGAAGGACGGGAGATCCGGGAATGGGTCAGGGACCAGAAGCTGAAGGACTTTTACGAAATCTGCGGCGACCGCCACTGGCAGTACCACTCGGTGGACCCTGCCACGCGCATGCACGAGTTCTCCTGCGGTGCGGTCTCGGACACGCATACCGTCGAACCTTTTCCGGCCGATCCGCGCTACCACAGGTTCCTGCGTTTCAAAGGCGGGTTCCTTTCCGTCTCGCTGGAGGGTCCGCCAGAGACACCCTCGCTGGCCTTCCGTTTTCACGATGTGGCTGGGAACGTTGTCTACGAGTACTTGGCGCGCGGACAGTCCAAGTGAGGCGACTTTGACGAGCGAACCAGTGGTTTCGACAGGCGCGCCGATCCCTCGGTCTTTCGCTGGGTATCTGAGGTCCATGGGCCCCGGCATCGTTGTGGTGTTGACCTGGCTCGGCGCGGGCGATATCGTCAACTCCGCGATGGCGGGCGGGAACTACGGTTACGCATTGATGTGGGTGTTTGTGCTGTGCCTCATGGTGCGCTACCTGTTTGTCTCCACCGTTGCGAAGTACCAGCTCTCGAACGAGCGTGGGGAGACGGTGCTCGGTGGTTTGGTGAAGGTGCATCCTCTTTACGCTCCGTTCGTGCTGCTTTGCGTCCTCGGGGTTGGACATGCGGTCGGAGCCTATTTGCTGACCGGCGCGGCGGTGGCCTGCGTCAGGCTCACGGGCCTGGGCCACCCCCGAGTCTGGGCCGTCGTTCTCTGTGTTCTGGCGTACTACATTGCGTTCCGTCCGGTCTATCGCCGCATCGAAAAGGTGTTCTTCTTCCTGGTGGGGGTACTGTCGATTTGCTTCCTGACGCTGGCCGCGTGGAGCGGCCCTTCACCGGGAGGTTTGGCCAAGGGACTGCTCGGATTCGCCGTCCCGGAAACCGTGGGTCGGTTCGACACGACCACTCTGATGCTGTCGATGTTGGGCGCCGTGGCAGGAGGCCTGGCTAACCTGATGTACCCCTATTTCATCCGCGAAAAAGGATGGATCACGGCCGAACACCGTCGCGTGCAGCAATACGATCTGCTGCTCGGGATCGCTGTGCTGATTCTGCTCGACCTGGCCGTGTGGGTGGTCGGGGCGGAGATCCTGCATCCGCGGGGAATCCATGTCGTTGACGTCGAAAGCCTCGCGCGCCTGCTGGGCGAGGTGCTGGGAGGCTTCGGAACAACGCTGTTCTATGTTGCGATTCTGGCTGCGCTGTTCAGCAACATTCTGGGGACCGCCAGCGCGTACGC
>Ga0315284_10014095_pt1 | contig 11387 bp, 10 predicted proteins | sample YL17G09_16_MG_FD_203696 | JGI IMG/M metagenome (GOLD analysis project Ga0315284, IMG submission 203696) | Sediment microbial communities from Yellowstone Lake, YNP, Wyoming, USA - YL17G09_16 | ecosystem: Environmental > Aquatic > Freshwater > Lake > Sediment | place: USA: Wyoming | collected... | reverse complement strand
GCCGGACCCGTTCAACCACTCCGGCCGGCCGTTGAGCCGAATGTTAAGATGGGTAAAGCGTGGGAACGGCCACGCTTGTCCTGTGCGCAGATAGCGATTGCGGTTTCGCTAGAAAAATGCAGTATTGGTCCCAATATCACGGTCATTTCGGGGTCGTTTCGGGGTCGTTTCGGGGTCATTTCGGGGTCGTTTGGGGGTCGTTTTGGGGTCGGTTTAGGGTCGGTTTTTTCGCCCCTGAAATCTGTAACTCCTGGCCGGCCCTCCACTTCCCCTCATCGCCCTCCGATTTTTCCACTTTTTCACTTTGCGCAACACCCGCACGTCAGTATGTCACCCCTTCGCCTCCTTGCCCTTTCGTGACCTCGACCACGAACAACACGACCCACAGCGGGTTGAGCACCGGCTCCAGAAGTATCAGCAGCGAAGCATCCACCACGTTCACCCGCCGAAGCGCAAGCTGGAACAGCACATACGGCAGCGCCAACTGGAACATGCCCGTCGCGGCCACGATCAGGAGCTGCCGCGTCTGTAGGCCCAGCGACCCGGTCGCGATGCATAACGGCAGCAGAATGACCACGGCCCCGAGGTTGTTGAACAGCACCACCAGGAAGGGATTAGCTCGCCCCGACGAAGCCCGGTCCACCTGCGCCAGTATGAGCGGCAGCGCGCCGAACCCAACGCCTGAAACCCGCCCCAGGGCGCAAGCGCAACTCTTTGCTATTAGGCCAAATGCGGTCGCCCTGCCGGAATCGCTGGGCGGGCGCGGGCAGGCTTGGCAAGGCGGGACTGTAGAGAGTACGATGAAGCGGCTGATCGGAGCGTTGGCTCCAAGGCGCAAAAGCGGTGGATCTATGGCGACGGTTCTGCTGGCATGGGAGTTGGGCGGCGGGCTGGGGCATATCATGCAGCTCTGGCCATATGCACAGGGGCTGGCCAAGCGAGGCCACCGCGTGGTCGTGGCATTGAAGGACCTGGCGCGAGCCAGAACGATCTTCGGCAACACCGTGTCCTACCTGCAGGCGCCCACGCGGACCCGTCCTGCGAGCGATCGGTTTCGGCCGCCGATGACGTTTGCACACATCCTCTACGGCATCGGGTTCGGCGACTTTGACGAGCTGGTGGCGATGGGGGAAGCCTGGCGGAACCTCTACGAAATGGTGCGGCCCGACGTGGTGATTTTCGACCACAGCCCGACGGCATTGCTGGCGTCGCGCGGATACGGGGTGAAACGCATCGTGGTCGGATCGGGATTCTGCTGTCCGCCGGACAGCCATCCGCTGCCCAACCTCCGCCCATGGGTCAACGCCGACGTGGAGAAACTGTGTCAGGACGAGGCCACGGTGCTGGCGAGCATCAACGAGACCATGAAACTGTGGGGGTGGCCGCTGCTGGACCACATGACTCAGATGTATGCTGAGGCGGACGACACTTTCCTGGTGACGTTCAAGGAGCTTGACCACTACCAGGACCGGCCGGCGTCGAAGTACTGGGGCGCGTGGGCGCAGACCAGCGGCAAAGCCCCCGAATGGCCGCAGGGCTCCGGGCCGAGGATTTACGCTTACCTGAAACCTTTCCCCGCGTTGCCGCATCTGCTGCGGATGCTGACGCAGTTGAAGCACCCTGCCGTCGTTTTCGTGGATGGCCTGGACGCCAAGCTGCGGGAGCAGTTCAGCGCACCCAACATTCATTTCGAGCAGCGGCCGCTGGATCTGAAGCTGGTAAGCCGGCAGTGCGATCTGGCGATTCTGAACGCGGGGCACGGCACGACGGTATCGATGCTGATGGCGGGCAAGCCGATTCTGCAGTTGCCCATTTATCTGGAGCAGGGGTTGATGGCGCGGGCGATGTGCCGGTACGGCGTGGGCATGGACGCGTCGCCGAAGCAGCCGCGGCAGATTGCTGAACGCCTGCAGGCGATGCTGCGGAGCGATCGTTACACGGAAGCGGCGGAGCAGTTCGCCACGCGCTACGCCGACTTCGACCCGCAGCGTTCCATCGAAGGGATGCTGGACCGTGTGGAGGAGCTGCTGGCGCAGTAGCCTCGCCGGGTCGGTGTATGTTCAGAAGGGAGTGAGCAATCATGGGTCACCGGGAATTCCACGCTTTGGTTGCCGCGGTGCTGCTGCTGGCCATTGGGGGTTGCCGGAGTTCGCCTGCGCCCGACGCCGTTCTTTCCACGTCGAGCCTGGAGGTGCGATTCAACGGCAAGAGCGGCACATTCGAGGTTGCGGACCAGAAGGCGGGCCTTGTCCTGACGGACGGCGTCATTCGCATGAAAGTCGCCGGACGACAGATCGCCTCGACCGATCCGGGCCTGGCGTTTCAGATCCCCGAGAGCGGCAATCGCAAGGAACTGGTCTTTCGCTTCTGGCCCGATGCATTGGTGAGGATACAGATTGTCAGCGACAGCCGGATCGAGATGCGGACGGAAGGCCGGATCGAGGGCCCCGCCACGTTCACGGCCCGCGGAGCGATGGGCGCCGACGGGCGTCTGGCCATCACGAAGGCCGACCGGCAGGCGGATAGGAACGTGCTTTTCACCGTGCTGGGGCCAGCGCAGGTGTCCAGCGCGAGGTCCCTGTTCGATCCGAGTCGCGATCTGGCGCTGACGGCCGGGTCAGGGGGGCAATGCACCTGGCATGCGGCTGAAGGCTGGCGGCTTTGCGCCAGCGCGGCAAGCGGCGAGCTTCTGGCATCGCTGGAGATCCATCGCAATTACTACCGCGACACGCTGGGCATCGGTTACTACACCCCGATGCATAAGCTGACGCGCTGGCCGACGGCCCCGATCGTGGCGATGACGTGGTACGGGATCGAAGGGTGGAGCGGGCGGCCTGCGCAGCGTAAGGAGTGGCTCTACCCGCAGATCGACTGGGTGGCGGAGCATCTCCTGCCGTATGCGGGTCCCAACCTCATCTTCCAGTTCGACGACAACTACCCTCTTGATGACAGATCCATGCGGGATCTGTCGGATTACGTCCGTTCAAAGGGCCTGGTGCCTGGCATCTGGTTCACTCCCTTCCTCGTGGCGCCCAAGGACGTGGCGAAACAACACCCCGATTGGTTCATCCACGATGCCGACGGCAAGACCATTTCGACGTTCGGGGGCGTCACCTACGGCGGCGCAGATCAGAAAGACGCCGCCACCCTCAATGTGACCAGCGCCGCCGCTGTCGAGAACTGGTATGGCATGTGGTGGAAGAAGGCCAGCGAGACATGGAACTTCGAGTTTTTCAAGATCGACGGCCAGCCTGATGTGGTCAACGCCTACAAGAAAGCCAGGGATGGCGGGGGCATCGAGGGCTACCGGAAGGGCCTGGAGATCGCCCGGTCCATCGTGGGCCCGGCGAAGTTCATCAACGGCTGCTGGGGCATTCCGCTGGAAGCGATCGGGCTGGTTGACGGCTCGCGGACGGGCGGAGATACCGGGCTGGACCCTCACGCCATGCGGGAAGTCGTGCGATGGAATTTCCTGAACAACGTGGCATGGTGGTGCGACCCCGACGCGGCCGCCAATCTCTACAAAGCCCCGCTGGAAGTCGTCCGCCTGAATGCGCAGGCGCGGGTGCTGACGGGCCAGCAGTTTCTGACCGACGACATCTGGGTGAAGGTTCCATCGGACGTGCGGCGTATCTGGCAGCTATCGTTTCCGATGCCGGACATCCGGCCGGTGAACCTCTACGAGATCGCCGACTGGCAGAAATACGACCTGTTCGATCTCCGGATCGCCAGGCCCTGGGGGACATGGGATGTGGTGGGGCTGTTCAACTATGGCAATCAGCAGACGGAGAAGGTTCTGGATCTAGGGCGGCTGGCGCTGGACGGCGGGGACGTGCATGTGTTTGATTACTGGCAATCGACCTATTTAGGCAAGTTTGCGCACAACGCCAAGATTGCGCGGACGCTGGCCCCGTATGAAGGCCAGCTTTTCGCGGTCGTGCCGGCGGTGGACGATCGGCCGGTCTTGATTTCGACAAGCCGGCACCTCAGCCAAGGGGGGCTGGACCTGGAACAAGTGAAATGGGAAAGGGAGGGCGGGCGCTGGACGGTGAGCGGAACCAGCTCGCATCTGGTGAAAGGCGACCCCTACGAATTGGTCTTCGCCGGGTGCAGATACGATGTTGCGATGGCCAGCAGCCCGGCCGGGCCGGTCAAGATCGCCCGTGGCGGGGGCGTGACGCGCGTGCAGCTTGCACCCGTGCAGAGCGGCTCGGCGCAATGGACGATTTCGTTCGAGGCAAACAGCGCGGCGCGCGTGGATCTTCTTCCGGCGAGCCTGGGCCTTAGCCCCGGGTCCGTCGGGGAGCTTGACATTCATAGCTTGGGCGCAAAGCCTGTAAAATTCGAGGCTTCCGCGTCGGATGGGCGGATCCGCCTCTCGCCGGTCAACGGTAAACTGGCGGGTTGGCCGGCGACGGCAAAGCTCCAAGTCTCGGTCGATCGCGGCGATGCTGAGCCGGGCACGAGCTGGAGCGGGCACGTGAAGCTTGAGGCCGAAGGCCAGGCGCCCCAGCAGGCTCGCGTCACGGTTCGTCAGCCTTTGCCCGAAAACCTGGCGGTGCGTGCCAAAGCCACCGCCTCTTCCATATGGAACGACAATCACCAGGCGAGGTTCATCAATGATGGGGACGGGTCTACCCGGTGGAACAGCCGGCAAGGCCAGAAGGAGAACTGCTGGGTTGAACTGACCTGGGAGCAGGAGGTGGAGTTTGACCGGGTGGTGATGGACGAGTGCACGGACTCGGGCAGCCGAATCGGCCCGTGGCGGCTGGAGGCGGGCGGCGATGGCCTGGAGGTTATTGCCCGCGGGGACGGCGCCGGCCGAAATCGACTGGTCAAACTTGAGAAACCGGTGCGGGCGAAAAATCTGCGACTGGTTATTGAAAAAGCGACGGAAACTCCTACCATCTGGGAGCTTCAGGTATTTCGTTGGGCCAAGAGCAACCGCAACCCCTGATTGTTGAGCCCAACGGCCTTGATTTTCCGTTTCTTGTTTCTTAAATAAGGGGACCATGAAATCTGATGAAGGGTTGGAGGTAGCCGTACGCGTTGGTAACCTCAGGGGGATCAAGCATGCCCTGCGAAAGGGGGCGGATCCAAATCTCTGCATGACCGACGAGGGCCGCAGCATTCTTTGCCTTGCAGCATCAAGCGGAAACGCGAGGATCGTGCAAGCGCTGATCGAAGCGGGCGCTAAGCCCGGATCAGAGAAGGCCGGGACGACGTCGCTCCACGCCGCCGCGGAAGCGGGGGATGTCAAGATCGTCGAATGGGTGCTGAACGCGGGAGGCAAGGGTTTGCTGAACCGCTTCGACGCCCGGGAGCGGACTCCGCTGATGTGCGCTGTCGAAAGGGGCAGCATGGACGTGGTGCGGACGCTCCTGGAGGCCGGCGCCGACGTGAACGCGCGGGCCAACCCCAGGGCATCCAACACCGCTCTGCGTATCGCGGCAGGCGAGGGGATGGTGGAGATGGCGAGGTTGCTGCTGGACTACGGGGCCGATCCGTTGTTTCCAGGGAGGCTGATGCTGACGCCGCTGGACCGGGCCCGTGAGCGCCATACGCCCGAGGGGCGGCTGATTGCGCATTTCATCACCAAGACTCTGGAAGCCCGGGAAGAACAGGCCCGGCACAGCCGCGGGAAGAAGAGAAGGTAGCTGCGGGGATTCTCAGAGGTCTCGCCTGCGAGCCTTCTTGCGCAGGCGGAGCACGAGTTGCCGGTCGAGCGAAGGCATGATCGCCTCCAGCGGGGTGCGGCGTTGTGCAATGGCTATGCCGATCACCCATGCAAGAAAGGCGACAGCCGCAGTAATATTCTGCCACGAATAGAAATCCCAGGTCCGGCTGTTGATCAGCCCCCACTTTGAAGCCGGCCAGAGGTAGTAGATCCGCCAGCCGATCCCTGAGCCGAGGTAATCCATGGACAGATGCAGATGGAACAGCATGAGGTAGATGCCTGCCGCCACGAGTCGCCGGGATGAGAGGCAGGCCAGCACGACCGCCAGGAGGACGCCCAGGAAGACATTATGTCCGAGCTTGTGGTGGTATTCCTAGTAGACCTCTTGGCCGAGGAGCACGCCGAGGCCATCGACATCGGGCACGGTCGCAGCGACCATGCACAAGAGCCGCTCGCGGGCGGAGAGGTTAAAGAGGCTGGCGGCGCACCAGCCGGACATGATATGGGTCTGCACGTGCATGCGCCCCCCCTGCTACCGCTCCGTCTTTGGGAGCTTCGCCGGATCGATCACGACATGTTTGATCCGCTGGCGTTTCCAGGTGTAGGTGATATGGACGCGACCGTCGTCGGTCTGGATCACAGCGGGATACGAATATTCGCCGGGCTCGGTTTCGAGCACCGGCCCATTGGTCCATTGCTTGCCATCGGCGGAAACCGCGACGTTCAGCGGGGTGCGATCCGTGGTTGTATTGTTGTAAAGTAACAAACCTATACCATTCCGCAGCGTCACAGCATCGATGCCGCTGTTGGGATTAGGCAGTTGGGTCCGCTTGAGCGGGCCCCACGTCTTCCCGCCGTCATCCGACCACGATTCAACGATCGTCTTCTGTTTGCTGCGGCAGAGGATCTGCAGGGTTTGGCCGCCCCAGGCGAGGACGGCGGGCTGGATGGCGTCGAATTCCTGTGCGCCAGCGGGGACCCGGTTGACGCAGGTGTCGCCGAGGTCGCGCGTCACCTCGAGATGGACGCGCCAGCCGGCGTGTTCGGTGCTGGACGGGCAGAGGAGGGCGCCGTCGGCCAGCAAGACAGGCTTGTTCTTGATGGGTCCGAGTATGCCGTCGCCGAGGCGGCGAGCGGCGGACCAGGTTCTGCCGGCGTCGTGGCTGGTCATGCGCATCCCCCACCAGGAGCTGGGGCGCGGGCCTACTTTGTAGAAGAGCACGAGGGGCCCGTCCTTGGGCGCGTAGAGGACGGGATTCCAGCACGGGTAGCGCTTGCCGTTTTCCGCCTGGCCGGTGGCCACTTCGACAGGCTCCGACCATGATTGCCCGTCGTGGCGTGAGACCCAGATGCCGACGTCGGTCTTGCCCTCGCTGGTGCCGCCGAACCACGCCGCCACCAGGCCGCTCTTCGTCTGGGCGATCGTCGAGGCATGACAGGACGCAAACGGCACCTTGTCGAAGATGAACTCCTCTTTGACAATGCCGTCGCGACCGATGGCCTCCGTTGGTTGCTCGGCCTTTTGCGCACAACCCGTCGCTATACACAGCATCGCAGCGCACCACAGCAGCATGTCGGATCTGGGCATGAGGGCCTCCTATCCTCTGTTAGACGCGTAACGTCGATGACGGCATCATACCGCGGGCAGATCCATTTCCCCAGCGTCCGGGATTCGTTGCACATTGCCTCCCAGCCCGTCCTCTCTATACTGGGCGGCCGATGATCAAGAGGCGACAAGTGCGTGAAGTGGCCATGCAGATCCTCTTCCTGTGGGATGCCCATTCCCGGGATGACGAGGAAATGGCCCGCCAGGTGGCTCGGGACGCCAGCGATGACCCCGCAGCGCAGGAGGAGGTTCTGGCCGTCGCCAAGAACGCTTGGGAGCATCGCGAGACGACCGACCGGTGGGTGGAACGTGTTGCGCCGCAGTGGCCGACGCACCGCCAGCCGCCCGTCGATCGCAATGTTCTGCGGCTGGCTGTCTGGGAGCTGACCAACACCACGACACCGGCCCGCGTGGTCATCGACGAGGCCATCGAGCTGGCCAAGCATTTTTCGACCGAACAAAGCGCTGCATTCGTCAATGCGGTGATGGACGCAATCCTCAAGGAGCATCGCAACCTGATGGCCGCGGAGATGCCCCCGGCGGAAGACCCCAAATCAGACAACAGCGTCTGATCTGCGTTGGCGCCTGGGTGTTTCTGTGCCTTCGTGAATGTGTCTGATCCATGGCTTTCTTTTCAAAAACACTCGACAAACTCAAAGGCGCTCTCCGCAAGACGTGGACGGTGCTCAACACCGACGTCGGGACTCTCTTCGTCCCAGGCCGGCAGATCGACGAGAGCTTTCTGTCGCAGCTCGAGGCAGGCTTCATCCAGGCGGACATGGGCGTGAGAAACGTCGAGCAGATGATCACGAGCATCCGGGAGCAGTGGCGGAAAGGGGAGATCCGCAACGCCGACGACGCGAAGGGCGTCATCCGGCAGCAACTGCTGGCCAACTGGCCCCCGAATGACCGGGAGCTGCTGTTCGCCCCCTCGGGCCCGACGGTAATCCTCGTCGCCGGCATCAACGGGGCAGGGAAGACGACGAGCATCGCGAAGCTGGCGTGGATCATCAAAAACAACCTGCGGAAGAAGGTGATGGTGGCGGCCAGCGACACGTTCCGCGCCGCTGCAGTGGAGCAACTGACCATCTGGGCGCAACGGATCGGGGTGGAAATCGTGAAGCACAAGATGGGGGCCGATCCCGGAGCGGTGGCGTACGACGCGTGTGAGGCGGCCAAGAGCCGCGGCGCCGACGTTCTGATCGTCGACACGGCCGGGCGCCTGCACACGCAGGATCACCTGATGCGGGAGCTGATCAAGATCCGGGATGTCGTCGCCAAGCGCATCCCCGGCGCTCCGCACGAAGTTCTGCTGGTCCTCGACGCGACCACGGGCCAGAACGCCATCAATCAGGCCAAGGTGTTCGCGCAGGCCATCAAAGTGACGGGGATTTTCCTGGCCAAGCTGGACGGGACGGCCAAGGGCGGGGTGGTGATCGCGATCCGGGAGCAGCTCAGCATCCCGGTCAAATTCGTCGGGCTGGGGGAGACTCCCGAGGACATTGAGACATTCGACCCCCAGCGGTTCGTCGATGCGCTGTTTCAGGGGACATGAGTCTTCGGCCGTTTTGCCCCAGGCGCCCGACTGGTACAATCCACAGGCGCAACGCCTACTTTCTGGAGGATGGAACCATGTGCAGACCCCTTCGTTTCGCTCGTAGCGCAATGGCGGCAGTTTTACTGATCTTAGTCACGCTCCAGGCGGGCTGCATGCCCTCGGATCGCAGCGTCATCAGCCAGGCCGAGCAGTTCAATGGCGGCATCAAGCCCGCGATCGTGACGGATAGCCAGATCGCGGGCTACATGCAGCGCGTCGGCGACTGCATCATCGCCGCCGCCAAGACCACGCAGCAGGCCAACGACCCCAACAACGCATGGATGTTCTCCAAGGACATGCAGTTCCACATCGTCAACAGCAAGACGCTCAACGCGTTCACCACCGGCGGCGAACACATGTACGTCTACAACGAGCTCTTCCAGCAGTGCAAGACCGAGGATGAATTGGCCGCGGTTATGGCCCACGAGTTCGCCCACGTCTATTGCCGCCACGTCCATCAAGGCATGCGCCGCCAGTACTACACGTTGGGCGCCGCGGCCGCAGCCGGAGGGGCGGGGTACCTGGCGGGCGGCAAGGAGAAAGGCGGGGAGTATGCGGGGTGGGCGGCAGCCGCCGCCATGGCCGCCGGGCAGTTCATCGGTATGAGCTACACGCGTAGCGACGAGGCGCAGGCCGACGACCTCGGCTTCCGGTTCTACGTGCTTGCCGGCTGGGACCCGAACCGGTTCCCCGACTTCTTCCAGCACATGATCGACCTGGGCTACGACAAAGGCAACGAGATGCTCAGCGATCACCCTTCGCTGAGCAGCCGCGTGCAGACGGCCAAGCAGGAGGCCGCCAAGCTCCCCCCGACAGCGAAGAACTGGCGTAAACCCGCCGTCGCCACGGCCACGGAATTCCGCAACCTGCAGCTCCGCGCTCAGCAGGTCGCCAAGACGATGCCCGACGACCAGTCGCTACAGAAGACGCAGCAGATCTTGGCCGCCATGCCGCGCGGCTGCCTCACGCCCGCCATTCACGAGGACCAGAAGCAGGCCGAAGCCGCCATCATGCGTGATGTCGAGCAGGCCCAGAAAAGCGCGGAGAAACAGCCCAAGAAGAAGCCGGGCTGACCCCCGGTCCCGACTCACTGTCTCGCCCGGCAACAAGAGGATATGCGCCCCCCTGGATCGGCCGGCCGTTGCCGATCCTCCTTGGGGTGCCTCTTTTCCCGTCGCAGAGACATATAGCCTGCCGTCAATGCGATATCGGTGTGGCAGCCCTCTTCGGCACCGAGATACGTCGTCGGGAGGGCGAGTTTTCCGGCGAGGCGCGGCTCGGCAGGAGCCGCGCCCTCCCGTGCCAGAATCACTGGCCACGGCGTGCGATATCGATATTCCCACTTAGTGCTTGCATTTGCCCACCGCCCGTGGCAGACTAGAGGTGTTAGCGGTTGGCTCGACGCAGCCTGCGCGTTCGTGTGTGCGCTGGTCGAGGTGTTGTCTGCATGTCCATGGCAGCATAGAATTAAGGCCGTAGAGTTGGAAAGGACGGGTTCATGTCTCTTCACACACCGAGGGCAGGGCGGCGCAGGGCCTTTACGTTGGTCGAATTGTTGGTGGTGATCGGCATTATTGCATTGCTGATCTCCATGCTCTTGCCGGCGCTCAACGCCGCCAAGGAGCGAGCCAATGCACTGAAATGCCAGGCCAATCTGCGCACGATGATGCAGGCGTTCCTGATGTTCGCCAGCGAGCACAAGGGTTCTCTGCCCGGAAACAAGCACGATACTGGACAGCCCTTGGAGAAGAGAGACTGGCTCACGGGCTTCGGCCTGGGGTATGGGGGACAGCCGACCAGGTACAAGCCGCCCTACACAGGGACTGTCTACAAGTATATCGCCAAGCAGCCTTCCGAGGGCCCGGGGCTGCCCAGCTACTACTCCACGACCTCCCAGGCCTACATATGTCCGTCGATGGCCAACACGGGATTCAAAGGCGTCGGCGCTGGCTCCAATGACATGTTTGACTATGCCGTTTTCGGCTCCTGGGCCGGAGCGAAGGTGAGCAAAATCAAGCAGCTTACTTACCTCACGACCCGAAGCGACGAGCGATTCGGTCCGACCACGCTCTCTCCCAACCAGATCCGGGCGACGCTGACAACCCCCATCATCGTGCAGGAGGATCCCGCCTGGTTCAATTATGACAACATCGAGGGCGGACATTCATTCCCTGACCAATTGGCGGTTGTCCACCACGGCGGGGCATATTACGGCGCTGTCGACGGCAGCGTGCAGTGGTTCAAGGAGCGAAAGAACATCAAGGCGCGCATCAGCGGCGACCCCGGCGCCGTCAACTACTACTCCATCGCCCCCAGCGGCTGGTACAACTCCATAGGATGGGACTACACCTGGGGCATGTGGGACAAGAAGTAGTCACTAAGGGCCCGTCAGCCAATAAGTGCTACCGTTCGCGCGGTTTGATGATGGAGTTCCAGTCTCCGTGCAAGTCATCACGGACAAGATGGAGGGTAGCCATCTGCTCGTTAGAAACGGAGACCTTGGGAGG
>Ga0315284_10014094_pt1 | contig 11387 bp, 6 predicted proteins | sample YL17G09_16_MG_FD_203696 | JGI IMG/M metagenome (GOLD analysis project Ga0315284, IMG submission 203696) | Sediment microbial communities from Yellowstone Lake, YNP, Wyoming, USA - YL17G09_16 | ecosystem: Environmental > Aquatic > Freshwater > Lake > Sediment | place: USA: Wyoming | collected... | reverse complement strand
TGCAGGATTGTACTGCTCGGTCAGTTCTCGGTCTCCTGAGCTGGCGGACTTTGCGATATTCGCCGAGAATTGGCTGAAAGGGTAATCGGAGGAGTGGATTTAACGACAAGCAATTGCAGAGGCTGAGGCGGATACTGGGATTGGCTTGATTTAGCCTGGTTTGCTGAACGCTGGGTGGAGCAGGACTGCCTGTATAACGGCTGGTGTTATGAAGCCGACCTGAATTACGATTTTACCGTGGACTTTAAGGGTTCTGCTGCGCTGGCGTCCGGCTGGCTCAATGGGCAGGTAAAAAGTAAACTCTTCGAGCGCATTCCATCGACTCCTTCGACAATACTCAGGGTAAATTCGCCACGCTCGCTCCGGGCCGGCAAGTATCCCGGCGGGCGATAAACGGGGAGATTCTTCGCTGCGCTCAGAATGACAGAAGGTCGTCGTGCCGACGACTGCTAAACAAAGTGGGTCAAGTCAGGTTGAGGGAGAGGGCATGGTTGATGTTTTTCCAGGCGATTTTTTCGTAAATCTGCGGTGTGATATGGCCATCTTTCACGGTGGTTAGCAGCCATTGCGGCAGGTTACGCTCGTCTTTGGTGGAGCAGTAATCCAGAGCGAAAAATAATCTATCCTGAAATTCATCGATGAATTTGTAGGCGTGGCCGGGGTCTCTTGCGAGTGCGTTAAAGGCGCTTTTGGCGGCGAGGTCGCCATATAGATTCGGGTATTGTCGCATCAGGCGGGGGACGGCGCCGCCGGGGGTTACAGCACCTTCGGGATATATGTTCTTTTTGTCGGGGGTTACGTCGCCGCTGATTTCGGACCAGAAAGCCATACTGTGGCCGAAGAATTTCAGGTTTGGGAATTTTTGGAGGACTTTTTCGAGGCGCGGCAGGCCGATTTCATCGAGGACGCCATAATTTTCGAAGCCTGGCGATACAAAGTCAGGGGACATTGTATGAAAGGTGATGGGGAAGCCGACAATTTCGCAGGCTTCGAGGAGGTGCAGCATAGATGGGTGGTCCCAGGGGATTGCGGCGGTGAGCTCGCCGAGGCCTTTACAGCCGAGCTCTTTGTACTGGGTGAGTCTAAAGACGTAATCTTTTGTTTCAATTTTATCAGGATGCTTAGGCAACCTCGGGTCAAAATTACAGAAGGGAATGAAGCGGCCGGGGAACCTGTCGCAGATGGACAGCACTTCGCCGATGCTCTGGTGTTCGGCGGGGCCTTCGGCATCGTTGAGCTGCATAATTACGGCCTTGTCGATGCCGAGGCGGTCCATTATCTCTATCTGCTGCTCGGCAGAAAGGAAAGGTTCGCCGGCGGGGGTGTTTCTGATTTTTGGATTTGCGTAGACGTGGGCGTGTGCATCGATAAGCCAGCGGCCAATCTTGAGCGGCGGCGGGGTGGTTGTTTTTTTTGCGGATGTGCGTCCGGAAGCAGCGGAGCATCCCGACAATGCTATTGCAACCAGTCCTGCGCCTGCGGATTTGAGAAAGTTGCGACGGTCTTTTAGCGTATTCATAATAACTCCCTGCCTGTAAGACAGAATTAGCGGTAAAAAGTGTTTTTATCTCGACTGTCAGTATGTGTTAAGATTATTTATTTTGCAAGATTTTTTATGAGAGAATGGTGAATGAAGAGGTTTAGTTTCAGGTCATTTATTCTGTTCTGCAATAATTTCAAGGCAGGGCGTTTTCGGGCAGATAAAAGATGCCCGGGCCGAGGCCGTCAGGATAGGGGGCGGTGCCGTCAGGAGTAATAGAGACCCACATCGGGACAGTCTGCGAGGCGGTATAGGTCTCGACGTGACCATCGGTGTAGCCGGCGTGCAGTCTGATGTCGATGGCGCCTGGGTCGGGGTCAGCCCCTGGACAGGACCAGTAATCGGATGAAACGGGTGTGCCAGACGTAACGGCGGCTGACGGGAAATTCTCACAACTGCCGAAGGCGTTGGGGCTCCGCCAATGGCCGAAGCCGAAATAATCGCTTACGAGCAGTTTGCTCTGGCGTGGGTTTCCTGATGCGCTTTGCGGGCCATTAAAGGGACCTTTTTGTTGGCCGAGAAAACCTGTGTAGTTCCAGTAAAAGCAGTAAGTCCCAAAGGCGGGGTCGTCTGGTGCGGGCGTTTCGGGATTGTCCCAGTTGTCGCCGGCGGACCATAACCGGCTGAGATATTTGTACCTGTGGGGGGCGTTGGGGCAAAACATTACGTTGGCGTCCTCGATGTAGCCGTGCAGGTATGCGCTTATCGAGCGGTGAAACTGGGGGCTGCGGCTGCGGCAGGCGGTGAGCATAGTCGGCTCCTGCCAGTTCCAATGTTCCTGCAATCGGCCTATGGTAGCGACCGATTCGGGGTATCTATTGTTGTTTTCGGACGCGAAACAATTCAGCAGGGTGACAATCTGCCGCTGGTTGTTCATTGTGAGCACCTGGCGAGCATTGCGTCTGGCCTTAGTCAGGGCCGGCGTGATAATCGATATTAAAATCGCAATAATGGTCACTGTCACAATTACTTCAAGCAGAGTGAAGGCTGTGTGCCAATATCTTATCACAGGATGGTGATTTTGTTGATTCGACACGGATTTACACTGCTAATAAAAAAGATTCTTCACTTCGTTCAGAATGACGACCCCCTGCGGTGCAGGGGGCTAAAAACTCCCGGTAAAACCGGGGGGTCAAATATTTTTTACGGCAGATTATTTTCCGCCAAACGCATCAGCCACAGTTCCTCCATTTTTTCTGTTCGTATCGCTGCATAACTTTTCACCCTCGGCTCGGCAGGTTTAACGTCCGATTGGCCCAGTTTTTCAGGATAAGAGAACGCCATCTCTCCGATTTTCGTATGTCCCCTGTCAGCAGTTTTTATAAATTCTATTTTATCAATAACGTCAGTTTCGAGGTCGACGGTGTACACAAGCTGAAGGTTTTGGCCTGCGGATTCCTTATAAACGGCGACCTGGGCCTTGGCGGAGCCGGGCAGGAGTTTTGTTTCGAATCGCAGGTGTTTTTCGGCGGCATCGCGGCGTATCGTATCGATTGAGTGCAGGCCCATCCACTGCCTGGCGAACCCTTCAAAGAAAGTGCCTGCGGGGAAGTTTGCAAGCACCCGTCCGGCGGGGTCACAGATTGAGGCACCGCCGGTGGTATCGGTGATTTCCAATCTATCGGCAACCTGCAATCGCAGAGAGGGGGAATGCCGCTCGCAGGCGGCGTACACAAGAGGGATTCGGCCTGTCCCCGAGACATTTTCGCCGTTTACCCGGCCTGTAATTTTGACATAGGCCCAGCCACGCTGGTGCATCGAGTCACGGGTGTCAACTACAGCGGTCCCTGCCGGCCAATTGTACCGGAAAAATTCCTCGTCCAGCAGATTATAATTATGAGTTACCTGCGAATGAGGGGGGACCTGGTTTCCGCTGCGTTCGACCGTTACCAGCAGGCCATCTTCGTCGCCGGCAACATATTCCGCACTTTCTGGTTTTCCCTCGAGTGTTGATAAAAATTCCATTAGCATTGGTTTGTCTGTGGGGAGGCGGCGTACAGAGAGGTCATTGTTCCATATACGATTATTTTTGATGTAAATATTGCCGGTGTTACTGTCGAAGCAATAGTTGGCCTGCTCGTTTTGCAGCCACCAGGAATTTGCATTTTGTGGGCCGTGCTTTTCGATGCGCATCATCACCAGGCCGCCGGCGCCCTGCGGATAATAATACCAGCATTTCTCAGACGATGCCGAGGCCGGCGGGACTGCCGCTGATTTTTCTCTAATTGCGGCGGCGATTTTGTTTGTCCAGGGTGCGGCGTAGTTGTCCCATAAGACGGGGATTTTAGTGCCGACGACCGCTCCTCCGGCGACCACGAGCGATGCAACGACTGCCTTTAGCGATATAGCGACTGATTTACTGCCTGCCACTGCTGCTGCGCCGGCTGCGACACCGACCTTAAGGGTGGCCGAGGTAATCAGTACCTGTGCCGCTGCTGCTTCTGTGGGGGCGGTCATTTTACCGAACAAAATCAGGGCCGGCAGTAAAAATCCTTTGCCGAAACCCCTGCGGGAAAGCTTTTTCTGAAGCGCCCTTTTCGCCCTGTGGAACAATACCCGCACGCTGAACTCGGTGCAGCTCATCAGTTCGGCGATTTGAGAATATTCCATCTGCTCATAGCATCGCATAACCAGCACAGTGCGGTAATTCGGCTTCAGGTCCTGCATTGTTTTGAAAATAATCTGCTTTAATTCCTCGCCGAGCAGTTTGGCCAATCCTGCGTGACTTTTTTCAGGGCTGTCTTCAGGGTGGCCATCATTTTCCAGTTTTGCCGCCAGGGCAGTTTTCTGGCGCTGATTTTGCTCGTAATGACGGCATATTTTGCCAAAGGCGATGCTTCGCAGCCAAGGCCAGAACCTGTCGGCTTTGTCTAATTTGTCCAATAATCTAACCATCTCAACTATACTCTCCTGCACAATATCCTGTGCTATATCGTCCCGCAGCGTAATGCGGAAGACATAGGCATACAGTCTTCCCCGGGCCAGCTCCGCTAAATTACCAATGCTTTGCCTGTCGCCAAGCTGGGCCAGCCTGACCAAATCAATATAACTTCTGCCGTTGTCCATTCAATGCTACTATTATGTGTGTCCAGATACCCGTTTTGTTACACTTTTTTTAAAATTTTTTGCAAAAAATCGTTTTTTGTGCCAAATTCGCTTAAAAAACAAGAGTTATAACATTTTTTGGGAATCTGCCCTGTTTTTCATTGATAAAGATGCGCAAAACAGCCGGTCTGTTCTATTAATTTCCAGTTTTTGCCGGTTTTTGGCCTAAAAAAGAAGGGCTGAGAACTTTTTGGGTTCTCAGCCCTTTATGGTTATCTTTTTCGGAGCGGAGAAATCACATTAGATACCGCCCATCTGGTAAAGCTGCTGAACTTCTTCGTCAGAAAGTGCCTTATCATAGATGCGGACATCATCGATTATTCCGTTGAAGAATTCGTTACAATTCGAGGAAGTGCCGATTCTCAAATCTTCCGGGCCATAACTCCAGCAGATATTTGCCCAAGAGTTCTGTGTTGCCTCAGAACCAATTTCATAAGTTAATGTTTGTCGCTGACCATTGACATAAATCTTGTTGCCATATAACCCCATTACCGAGACAATGTGGTACCATTCATCAGGCTGGGTTATGACACTATCAGTATAACCATATATAGTAGGCGGTTCTTCGTAATTTTCATTGGGTAGATAGTGTCTTATTCTTCCATCATCCGACAGATCGATGAAAGCAAATGCTCCAGTACAATATGCTTGAGCCAAAACCAATTTCATGGTTGAACCCAACTGGCTAGGCTTCATCCACAAACTTGTAGAATGATTTCTAAATTCCAGCCAGTTGTTGAGGCATACGTCGACCCAATCGTTAGAACCGTCAAATTCGAGAGCGCCTGCAATTTTGCCGCTGGTCCAGGTTGCACCTCCGTAAACAGTTCCATCATTTAAGCCGGTCGCATCATAGGCGATATCACCTTCAGTCTCATCAAATGTCCAGTGGCCGAGAAGGTAAGAATAATCAGTTTCTTCTGTTGTGAAACTAAGTACGGGGCCGACCGTTTTTCCACCGGGGCCTTTTAGGTCGATACGCCAGTAATGGGTAGTGTTGCTGTTCAAAGTACCCGGATTAAAAACATTATCATTTGCACCGATAGAGTAGAGGAGCGGAGGCGGGTTGGTTGTACCGAGATAAACATCGACAGACTCCACATTCTCATGGCCATTCCAGAAGAGATCATCAAATATAGATACGTCCGTTGCTTCATCGGGCGGGTAGAATTCTGTATTTTGCTGAGGCGGGGGCCAAGTTGTGAAACTCCAGATGTCCCCTTTAGTTATGCCGATAGGGCCTCGCTCGTCAATGCGCCAATAGTAGGTCGTTTCTCCTAGGAGAACAGGGTCGTAGTCGGTCTGGGTTTGATTTCCTCTGAAGATGCCCGGCGGAACGGTGTTTGGCTCAGGGCCGATATTACCGACCTGTATCTGATAAGCAAGTTTCGAGTGGAGCGGCATAGAGCCTTGTGGCCAAACCATAGTTGACTGGCCGGTAAGAGTGAAGCCATCTCGCAGGTCAGCGACTTTTATGCGCAGGATGTCCAGTCCCGGCGAGGCGCCCTGTGCAAAGCTGCTGTCATTGACAGGGTCGCCGTTTAAGACGAGATTGGAGACCTGCGTGCTCGTGTTGGCATTTACCGCACGGGTGCGGACAAAAAAGATGTCTGTAATCGGTATATTCTGGTCGGGATGATAGTTCAAGGTTGTCTGGCCGACGGTATAAGCGACAAGATTTGAAGCCTTGTCGTATTCGAGCGTGAAGGCCTCGGGTGTGCCGTTTTGCCAGATGTGGTTGGCCTGCGTATAAGGAGCCGAGGTTGTGGGGCCGAGGTCAAGCTCGAAATCGCCGTTAAGAGCGTTGTTTCCGATTCGGCCTTCCGCTACAAAGGCAATCTGGTGTGTCAATCCCGTCATTTCACTGTCGGCAGATATGTGGCGAGTATCGATGGGAAGGGCATCATTTACGTCGCTGAAACTGGTTCCCAGGTAAACATCATGCGAAGCGGCATCTTTACCCGGCAGCCAGCCAAGGTTGGTGTCAACATAAATATGGTCCCAGCCATTACCGATACTGGGGTAAAATGCTTTGCCGTTCCAGCCATCCTGGCAAAGCTGCAGCATTTCTGCTTCGGACAAGGCGCGGCTGTAAAGACGAACATCATCGATTTTGCCGTTGATGGCATAGCCACCATTGTCTCTTGCACCGATGACAAAATTATTGTTTGTCTTGTTATAATCAATAGCTCCCTCAAGACCTGTTCCAGCTACTGCTATACCATCATGAAAGACAGTCAGCATATTACTGCTAATGGTCATAGCGTAACTATGCCAATCACTGTTCGATAGCCAGGTCGAACTGGTACGTGTAAAACCGTTGTTATTAACTATTGAGGCATAAACGGTACCACAGTGAAACTCTATTTTATAAGAATATGTTGTTTTATTCCCAAATAACGTCCCCTTTGCTACGCCGCCCTGATAAGCTCCTAAAGGATTATTATGTTTTGCCCAGAAAGAGAGTGTCAACTGCTGCGGTTCGAGCTCAGGTTTATCCCCGACCAAAATATAATCCCCTGAGCCGTCGAAGCTTAATGCTCCTCCGATTTGGCCGGTTGTCCATGTGGCGCCGTAAATGGTGCCGTTGTTGCCGCTGACTGAATCGTATGCTACGGCACCGCTTCCTTCATCAAACTTCCACCAGCCAATAAAATCAGGGTCTATAATTGATGATGTTGTGAAACTCCAGACCAAGCCGGTTGTAATCCCATACGGCCCAATTTCGTCGATGCGCCAATAGTATGTCGTACTGATATCCAAAATGCCGGGGCTAAAGGAAGTGCTTGTCTTATTACACTGGAACGGCGGCGGATTGGTTGTGCCGAAATACACATCGTGCGAGGTTGTACTTGCCCCCGCGGTCCAGCCAAGAAGGGTGCGTCTGCTGATATCTACCGCTCCATCACCCGGAATGGGATTAGAAGCCTGGCCCGGCACGGAGGCGGTTGTAAAACTCCACAAATCACCCTGCAACACATAATTGTCAGAGAGAACCGCATCGATTCGCCAATAATAAGTTGTATCTAATTGCAGTGTACCGGGGTCGAAAGTGGTGCTGGCGAGGTTACCCATAAACTCAGCGGATTGATTATTTGCTGCTGCCACAGCATCAGAGCCGGTTCCGAAGTAGACATCGTGGGACACGACACCTGTGCCAGTTGTCCAGCTAAGGTCGGTGTCTATGAGTACTTCTGCGGTGCTGTTGGCCGGGCTGGGATTGCGGGCCCTTATTATATCATTATATTGATAAAGGTCGCTGATTTCCTGAGCAGATAAAGTCCTATTGTAAATGCGGACATCGTCTATTTTGCCGTTAAAATATACAGGTGACACATCATAACGTGCCCCGATTCGCCAGTTAGGTGTGGCCGGTGCATAACTGTAAGGTTTAAGTTCCGTCGTTGGCACAATTAAGCCATCCACATAAATATCCGCATGATTTCCTGCCGGGTTTGACGTGTTTGTTGTAATAACTGCGGCCACATGATACCAAGTATCGGTGTTGTAACTTGTCGCAGTCCTTGCTAAATACGCATTAAGCGAACCACTTTCTTTGAGTTGAACCATTAGTAAGCCGGTTTCGGTTACGCTGATATTACCTGTGCGCAGCATCCATCCTCCATAACAACCCCCTTCCGTTACAATCATCCCCTGGGTCGCTGCCGTTTTAAACCATGCAGAGACTGTAAACGTAGTATTTGCAAAATCAAATGGAGAACTTGAACCTTCGATGTAGTCGTTAACACCATCAAAACTCAAGGCACCGTTTATTTGCCCAGTCGTCCAGGTTGCGCCGTAGACGGTCCCGTTGTTGGCACCGGCTGAATCATAGGCTGTCGTCCCGCTGGTTTCGTCCAGCTTCCAGCGGGCAACAAGCCCGTCGGGGTCTTCGGCCCAGGCGGAGCCTGAAATGGCCAAAAGCCCCAAAATTAAAAATATTATGAGATTTAGATTTGTTTTCTTGTTCATAACCTTTCCCCTTTCAATTGTTTAATATTAGCCCTCGGCAAATCCCCCAATGGGATTATACCATTCAACTGAAACTATACCCCCCATTTTTGTTATGTCAATCGCTATTTTATATTTTATTACAAGATTTTATAGCCTTTTACAAATAAAAATAAATCCCGGATTTAAGAGGCTAAAAACCTGCATTGACTGCTAACAGCGGAATCATTGTAAAAAAGGCGGGATAAGCCGGAACAAATGAAACACAATATATTGTTGTTGAATGTGTCTGGTTGTCTGCTTATAGTAGGATGGTAGTGCCTTATGCCGGTTTTTGGGCCCAGCGGAATTTGGCGGAGGCGCTGCGGGGGTTTGATATGATTTCTTTGGTTCTTGGAACGAGCGGGTCTTTGGCGGCGGAGGCGTAGGTGCTGTTACGCAGGCCATCACGGAAGGCCTGCTTGACCAGGCGGTCTTCGCCGCTGTGAAAGCTGATTATGCCGATTCGTCCGCAGGGACGCAGGCAGGCTGGGGTGATTCTGAGAAGCTCCTTGAGAGAACCGAGTTCATCGTTGACGAGGATTCGCATCGCTTGGAAGGTCCGGGCGGCAGGATGAAGTGCGCCGAAGCCGGAGATCTTTTGTTGCTTACGCCAGCTTCGAGGGGACAGGCCCTTGGCGTTTAGAACCAGGCGGAGGAGCTGGGAGGTTTTTGTAATCGGCTGGGAAATTCGCTGACTGACAATCCAGTTTGCGATGCGCTGATGGTCTGGTTCATCAGCCAGTTCCCAAAGCGATTCGGAGAGTTTTTCTTCGGGAAGTGTCATAAGCAGGTCGGCGGCGGTTTGTTTGAGACGGTTGTCTAATCGCATATCGAGTGGGCCATCGTGCTTGTAACTTATTCCGCGGTCGGGGTCATCTATCTGCATACTGGAGACGCCAAGGTCGGCGAAGATTATGTCGCAGCCGGTAAGGTTTTCTTCGGCCAAGATGGCGGCGAGGCCGGCAAAATTTCGATGGTGGAGACTGACGGGGGTTTCGATATTTACGAGACGGCTCCTGGTGCGTTCAAGCTGAGGTCCGTCGACATCGAGGCCGATTAGTCTTCCGGCTGGACTGATTCGTTTGATAAATTCGAGTGCGTGGCCGCCATAGCCGATGGTGCAGTCGGCGACGATTTCGCCGCTCCGGGGCCGCAGAGCGGCGATGACTTCCTCGACCATTATGGGGATGTGGGTGCCGGCGGGGGTTTTGCCTTTGGCGCGAAGGTGCTCGTGGATGTCGGGATAGTCCTGCGAATTAAGCTCTTTGTATTTTTGGCTGAATTTTTTGGGGTATTTGCCGGGATACCTTTGCCGGCGAGGATGTTTTGACGAATGAAGGGCGTTATTGTCGTCAGAATTTGAAGGTAAATTTTTTCCGATTTGCCCGGGACTCATCACTTTTTTCTTTTTATTGCCTTGTCTGCGATGTCCCTGCGGCAGTAGGCGCCGTCGAATTTTATTTTTTCGACACCCCTGTAAGCCTTTGCCTTTGCCTCCGCGATGGATGCCCCGAGAGCGGTCACGCCGAGTACCCTGCCGCCGGCGGTTACGATGTCACCATTTTTCGAGGCAGTGCCGGCGTGGAACACAATGACGTCGCCGATTTTTTCGGCTTCGTCAAGACCTGTTATTATTTTGCCTTTTTCGTAATTGTCCGGATAGCCTGCCGATGCCATTACCACGCAGACGGCGGGACTGGGGTCCCACTGAAGGGTGACTTCGTCGAGGGTGCCATCACATACCGCCAGCATTACTTCGAGCAGGTCGCTTTTTAGCCGCATCAATATCGGCTGGGTCTCCGGGTCGCCGAAGCGGACGTTGAATTCGAGGACGCGGGGGCCTGCGGCGGTAATCATAAGCCCCGCGTAAAGCACGCCCCTGTATGGGGTGCCGTTGCGGTTCATAGCATCGACAATCGGCACGAGGATTTCTTTTGTAATCTGGCCCATCAGGGGTTCGGTAACAACCGGGGCGGGGCTGTATGCTCCCATTCCGCCGGTGTTTGGGCCGGTGTCACCATCGCCGATGGGTTTGTGGTCCTGCGCGGACTCCATAACGTAGATATTGCGGCTGTCAACGAAGGCGAGTATCGAGGCCTCTTCGCCGAGCAGCTTGTCTTCGACGACGATTTTATCGCCTGCCGAACCGAAGATTTTCTCGCACATTATTTTTTCAGCGGCGAGGATGCCGTCTGCGGGGTCATCGCATACAAAGACGCCCTTTCCTTTTGCCAGACCGGCGGCCTTTACCACGACCGGCTCATCCCTGCTTGCGATATAGGCCTTTGCGTCGCTGAACCTGTCGAAGACTCTGCCCTCAGCAGTAGATATGGCGCTGGAGCGGAGCATCTGTTTTGAAAAGGCCTTGTCGGCCTCGAGCTGGGCGGCCTCTTTGGATGGGCCAAATGCTTTTATACCTGCCGCCTCGAAGGCGTCGACAGCGCCTTCCGCCAATGGATCTTCAGGGCCGACGACCACAAGGCCGATTTTGTTTTGCTTTGCGAAATCAACCAGCTTATCTATTTCATTTGCCCCGATAGGGACGTTTTTTCCGCAGTTTGCCGTGCCGGGGTTGCCGGGCGCTATGAATAGTTTGTCGAGATTTTTTGACTGGGCCAGTTTCCAGGCGATAGCGTGTTCCCGCCCGCCGTTACCGATTAATAGCACATTCATTTTTTATTCCTGAAAGAGCAATTTTTCAAATATTTTTCGCCGCAGTAGTTTACCAGAATTGACAATTTTCCTCAAG
>Ga0315284_10014093_pt1 | contig 11387 bp, 14 predicted proteins | sample YL17G09_16_MG_FD_203696 | JGI IMG/M metagenome (GOLD analysis project Ga0315284, IMG submission 203696) | Sediment microbial communities from Yellowstone Lake, YNP, Wyoming, USA - YL17G09_16 | ecosystem: Environmental > Aquatic > Freshwater > Lake > Sediment | place: USA: Wyoming | collected... | reverse complement strand
GCGTTCCGCCCTCTGAGCTCGTACCACCCTGGGCCGTGCGCCTCGAGTAGCGCGGTTTCGTCGTGCAAGTCCTGGGCGTAGTGCCACGAAATGAAAGCGGGCTTGCCACCGTGGTTCCCGGCGAACCGCCACACGTCGATCGTTTCGATCGGTTGCGCGAGGGCCGCCCGGCCCTCGCCGATCGCTTGTTCTTCCGCTTCCACAAACAGCGGGTGCAATTCGATCCCGCCGGGCGTCGCGGCGCCGCCCTCGTCGTCGTCGGCTCCGTCCGTCATAGGCCGCCCACGATCGCCGAGCTCGAGCTCGAGCTCGCCCTCGAGGCGCAACGGGCGCAACGGGCGCGGGTTCCGTGGTCGGGCGCCTCGAGCTCGCGCCGCAACGTCGGCGCGCCACACGCGACGCACGGGCGGCGGCGGATTGCATCCTCGCCGAGCTCGGCGGCGGCCTCGAGGGCGCGAGCGTCGCCCTCGAGCATGGTTCGGATCACGTTGCGGGCCGTGTACTCAAAGGCCGCCGCCATTTCGGGCGGCATGGGGGGCGGCGCGAGGCGCGTTTTCGCGAGCTCGCGAAGCGAGTCGGCCCTCGAGGGCGCGGGCGTTCTAGGTCGCGCCGCCTTGCCGCCCAGTTGCCGCCCGGTTGCCGCCCGCTTGCGTTTCGCTTGCCCCATGCGCCCAGGATACCCGACGAGCTCGAGGGCGTCGCCCTGGGCGAGCTCGTCGCCCTGGGCGAGCTCGAGGCCGCCGAGCTCGGCGGCGGCCTCGAGGGCGGCCCTTGTCTGTCACCCCTCGGCCGCCCGCGCCTTGCGCGTCGGGCGAGCTCGGTTCAACGTCGGTTAATGAATCTTAACAGCGGCGCGCGACCCCCCCGATCCTTGCTCGAGCTTTGCCGAACCTTTCCGACGCTTCGGAAGGTAGATCCCTCGTTCTTCGCCCCGTTCGGCGACTCGGCGATCGGGTTCGCCGACGATGGAGCGATCGCGTTCGCTCAATGGGTTCGCGCCCAGGGCGGCGGCGGCATGAGAGACGCCGGGCTGTTCGTTCTGTCAGTGTGGAACCCACATGACGACTGGCGAGAAATCGCCGGGTTGTCTCGCGACGACGGGCCGACCGGCGGCCGATTCGACGTCCATCGCGCGTTAGGGAATTGGGACGACGAACACCGGAGCGCGTTCGTCGCCTGGGCCGCCGAACCTTGGTGGCTCTAGTCGCCCGCGACGAGCTCGCCCTTGAGGCGTACACTCGCCGTCCATCATGGAGGGGAACGCGACGGGCGCAGAGCTCGAGCTCGCCCAGGGCGACGAGCTCGAGGCGTTCGCGCTCGCGCCTCGCGTCGGCGGCCTGAGTCGCGCCGAGCTCGCGCAAGCGGGCGAGCTCGTCGCCGCCGCCGTGCTGGCGGCGGCGAGGCCGAACCTCGCCGGGGTTGCATCCGACGCCGAGCTCGAGGCGTTGTGGCTTTCGACGCGCCGCTCGAAATCGACGCGGCGAGTGTACGCGATCGATTTGGCTTGGTGGCGAGCTCGAGGCGCGTTCGGGCCGGGCGGCCTGCGAGCTATGAGAACGATCCACGTCGAGAGCGCCCTCGAGGGCGCGCCGGGCGCGCCAGCGTCGATCGCTCGCCGCGTCGCCGCCTTGCGTTCGCTTCTCGCGTATGGGTATCGCGTCGGCTGGCTTCCGTGGAACCTCGCCGACGCGATCCCCACGTTCGCGGCGAACGATGGATCGATCGCTCGGCGCCTTCTCACAATGGAGCAAGTGTTCGCGCTTGTCGCCGCCGCCCGCGTCGGCGCTTACGGCTCGAGGAACGGCCTCGCCGTTCGCGTGCTGTACGTTTCGGCGTGTCGCGCCGCCGAGCTCGTCGGCCTCGAGTGGCGAGACGTACACGCGAGGCCGGAAGGCGCCGGGAGTCTCACCCTTGACGGCAAGGGAAACAAAACGCGCGACGTTTGGATCACCGCGGCGACGGCCGACGAGCTCGAGGCGTTCCGCGCCGCCGCGGGCGGCGCCGAGGCGAGCGGCCCGGTATTCCGATCGCGTTCGGGGCGTCGGCTGGTAACGCGCGACGTTGAACGCCTTGTCAGAGTCGCCGCTCGCGCCTCGAGGCTTCCGGCGGGAACCTCGCCGCATTGGCTTCGCCACTCGCACGCGACGCACGCGCTAGACGCTGGCGCGCCGATCCACGTTGTCTCGGCGACCCTGGGCCATGCGTCGATCGGCACTACCACGCGCTACCTTCACGCGGCGCCCTCGAGCTCGTCGGCGAGGTTCCTCGCCCTATGATGGACCACGCCTCGGCGCGTGAGCTCATACGAGAGGGCGCGAGGCGCGCCCTCCATCGCGAGCCGACCGAGGGCGAAGTCGAGGCGGCCCAGGCCGTCGCCCTTTCCGAAACGGGTTACGGCTCGCGATGGAGTGGCGCGGGCGTCGGCTCGAATAATTGGGGGGCAATTCTCGCGAGCTCGCCCGGCGAAGATCAGTTTTCCTACCGCGACGAGAACGAAAGCGGCCCCTACGTCGCCGGGTTCCGCCGCTATCCAAGCGACGCCGAGGGCGCCGCCGCCGTCGCGAGGGAAGTTTTAGCGTCGCGATGGAGGCCGGGAGTCGTCGCGGCGATCGCGACGGGTTCGATCCCTGCGTTCAGTCATGCGCTTTTCGGGTACTACCGCGGGCGTCAGGGTCAATCGCAGGAATCACGCGAGGCCGAACACGTCCGATCGATGGACGGCGCGATCGGCGCGATGGAGGCCGCCGGGCTTGGCCGAACCTTGCGCGTCGGGCCGCCCGGCCCTCGAGAGGTTCCTCGCATGTTCCCGCGCCCCTCGGCGCCGTTCGTTCCGAGCTCGTCGGGCGGCGGCCTCGCCGCCGTCGCTGGCGCCGCCTTGCTGTACTACTGGGCGGCGAGCTCGAGCTCGAGGCGCCCCTCGAGGGCGTAAGCGCCGCCCGTTCAGTGCCACCAATGGCGCGACGTCGCCTTTAGGCGCGGGGAATGGTACAAGGGGACCGAGGTAGCACCCCCCCCCCACTAGTCCCCATTGTCCGCGGAGAATGGTACATCATGCCCCGACCCGTCGCCGGTTACGTTCGCCCAGAAACGATCGCGTGCCTTGTGTGCGGCGGCCCGGTAGACGTCGCCGAGAAGGGCCGCATACCGGAAGGGCATCCGGCTTGCGTGACACTCGCCCAGGACGTGACGCGCGTTCTTGCGTCCCTCGAGGCCGCCCTCGAGGGTCGCGAGCTCGCCGAGGTTCGGAGAATCCGCGGCACACTTTGGCAACCCCGAATCACGGGCGAGGCGAACACCGTATGGAACACCGTAGACAACCCGGCGACGCGGCGCCGCCGCCCGTAGCCTCGAGCTCGAGCTCGAGCTCGAGCTCGCCCAGGGCGACGAGCTCGAGGGCGTCATGGGGGAAGCACCGCGACCGTTACCGTTGCGCCGGGGACCACTGAGAGAACGATCGACGCGGCGGCGCCAGCGGCCACGTTCGCCTGAATGGAGAACGTGTAGACGTTCGCCGGTAGCGTCGTGGTTTGCACCCCGGCCATTGTGACGGTGCGGGTTCCGATCGCTACCGTGTCGCCCGTGCCGTCGATAAACACGGGCGGCCCAGGCGGCGCGGTAGGAGTCGCGACGATCGCGGAGAACACGACACCGGGCGCGGCGATCGTGTAGAAAATCCGGCCGAACGGGAGAACGCGATCGCCGAGGGCGACGGCGATCGGCGCCGTCGTCGCTAGGATCGTGACCGCTGGCCCGGCGACGATTACCGGAACCGGCGCCGGGTTCGTCGCCGATACGGTCGGCGTCAGGCCGGGCGTTCCTTGCGGCCCTTGCGGGCCGGGGTTGCCTTGCGGCCCTTGCGGGCCGGGGTTGCCTTGCGGCCCTTGCGGGCCGGGGTTGCCTTGCGGCCCTTGCGGGCCGGGGTCGCCTTGCGGCCCTTGCGGGCCGGGCGGCCCTGGGCCGTCGCACTCGCCGGGGAACGGGCCGCATTTGGGCATACCCAAGGCGGGGAACGCGCCGCGTTCGATGATGCGATAGCCGGTGATTCGGGGCGGCGCCACTAGCGGCGCGCCTTGCGACGCTTCGCCTTGCGCTTGCGAGGCGCCGCTCGCTTCGCCTTGCGCTTGCGAGGCGCCGCTCGCTTCGCCGCCTTGCGCTTGCGCTTCCTCGGCGAGCTCGTCGCCGCCTTGCGCTTGCGCTTGCGCTTCCTCGGCGAGCTCGAGCTCGAGCTCGTCGCGGCGGCGGCCTTGCGCTTGCGCTTGCGCTTGCGGGCCGCTTTCGTGTGATGCCCTTCGCCGGGAGTGAACGCCGAACCCCCGGCGAGCGCCTTCTCGAAATCGCCCGCCCATCCCCCGACGTGGCCCCCGATCGCCGCCGTCGCGGCGCCGAGCTTTTCGATCGCGTGTGCCGTCGCCGGTAGCCGCTTCGCGGCGAGCTCGGCTTTCGCCGATCGCGTTGCATGTAGAATCGAGGCGCGGATTTTCGCGGGCATGGGTTCCCCTACGGTGAAACGAGAGTCAGCGGCGAGTAAGCCCTCGCCGGGCCGCATTGGGCTAGAACCTCGAGAGGCATCGACCCCCCGGCGGCGCCTTGCACGACGAGACGCCAGCAACGGACGCCGGGCAAGGCGGCGAACGCGGCGACGCGGGTTCCGTGTCCCTGGGCCGCCGCCGACGTGAGAACGAACGAACCGACCCAGGCCGAACCGGTCGGCGCCGAGGCGTACACATTGACCGTTTCGCCGCCGGGGTCGTCGCCCGCCATTCCGACGATTACCGTCAACGCCTCGCCCTCGCCGGTCGGCGGAACCTCGGTCGCGACCCCGCGCGGACAGGTTTGGAACCCGCCCGCGTTCACGGTTTCGCTTTCTTCGCCTTCGCCTTCGCCCTCGAGCGCGCCCTCGCCCTGGGCGAGCTCGAGCTCGAGCTCGAGGGCGTCGCCGCGCGTTCGGCGACCGGGAACCGGGCGCGGAACCCGGCGCCGACCACGGCACGGCCGCCGCGCGTTGCTCGCTTCTCGAGGGCGGCGGCTACCTTCTCGCGAGCTCGAGCTCGCTTCGCCGTCACAGGCCGCGCCGCCGCTCGCTTCTCGAGGGCGGCGGCTACCTTCTCGCGAGCTCGGGCCCGCTTCGCCGTTACGGGCCGCCCGGCGGCCCGCTTCTCGAGGGCGGCGGCTACCTTCTCGCGAGCTCGAGCTCGTTTCGGCGAGACTTTCCTCGCCGCCGTCGCCTTCTCGATTCGATCGGGCTCGAGGGTTCCCGCCTTGCGGGCCGCCCGTAGTTCGGCCTGCCACGGTTCCTGAGTGTTCTTCCCGGTCGCGATTCGCTCGCGCACTAGGCGCGTGAACGTCGCGAGGTCCATGCGTCGCGTTGCGAGGCGCCGATCGCGCATCTTCGCGGCGAACGGAACCGCCGATCGGCGTTCGGTGCCTGGAATTTTGAGGAACGTCGAAACGATCGCCCGTTTGAGTCCCCAGCGATAAGGCACGATCGCGAGCGCCGAATCGGAGAAACCGTCAAATGACGTCATGCCCATAAGTAGGAGGCCGACAATCACGACGGGCGAACCGTTGCCGAGCTCTACAGCGCCGCCGCCCGGCCCGACCGAACCGAGGGCGGCGAGCTCGCCTGGGATCGCGTCTTGCGTGTTCTGGACGATCGAGAACGCGCCCGAATAGCTCATCGCGTATCCGGTCGAAAGCGTCCCGAAAACGGCCATTAGGCGCCCCTTCCTACGGCCGAACGGCGCCCAGGTATCAGCGGGCGAACGTAGAACCCGATCGAAACCTGGGCGTCGGCCCATCCGTAAGCGGCGACCGTGGACAGAGGAACCGCCCATCGGAACCGAATGGACAGGATCGGATCGGCGGCGCCGAGATAGAGGCCGAACAATCGCGGCCCTTGAACCGAAATCATCGGCAGATTGACCACGGTCCGATCGCGACCCACGGCGGAACCCTTCTCGCCCTGGGCCGTTAGTTGCTCGCGCCGATTGAGCTCGAGGAACACGTCGATCGCCTCGGCGGGCGGCGCGAGTAGTAGCGGGTTCGCTTCATCGTTCGCGAGAATCGTCGGAAGGCATCCGACGATTTCGATCGGCTCGCCGAGTTTGAGCTCGTCGGGCTGGCTCTCTTGTTGATCCTTTTTGAGAAGCGATCGGCTCATCCATGTAAGCGGCGCGACCGGGCTTGTTTGCGTCACAAACCCGCCGTCGAAACTCCGTTGCGCGGCTTGCTCGAGCGCGTCTAGAGCGTCGCCGCTCGCGAGGGCTGGCCGTTGCCGTACCTCGCGAACGAACGTGAGAACGTCAAATCGTAGGTCGCCCATTTGCGGCCTCGAGCCTAGACGTTCTGTGAGGGCAGGTAGGCCGCTCGCCCGTGAAGGCGAAGCTTCCAAACGAGGTTCAAATACTGAATGTCTCCGAGCGAAATATCCTCGGAACCCTGGAAAGTCAGAGGAACTGTCACGACAACGAGAACCGGCTCCATGAGGGTCGCCGAGATGATCAAGATCGTATCCCTGGGCGCGCCCTCGCGCCGCCAGATCCACCCCTCGGGGATTCGGAAGTAGTTGAACGCCGAGGGCTCGCCGTTCGATCGCAGGTAGGATTTGCCGCCGCCCTCGGGACACTGATCCACGGTGCCGAGGTAGTCGCCCTCTTTGCGGTTCCACTCAAGGCGAAGTTGACACTTGGGCGCCATCGCTCGGAAAAGCAAATCCTCGAGAACAAGCGGCGAGCTCGCCTCCGGTGGCAAGACGTTTGCGCCGGGGTCGTCGATCGTAACGGTGCCGTTCAGCAAGGCGTCCGTCCATGCGGCGTCTGTCAGGCCGTCTACTTCTGAGTAGGAAACGCCGACGCCTCGAGCCGTCGCCGAAAGCCCCTCAATACAAAAATCCTCGTTGTTGGTGTTCGTTTTCTCAACGATGTTCGTGTCTGCGTCCGTGCCGTTGCGGTTCCCCAGGCCGACCGAATCCACGTCATCGCCCAGGCCGTAGGAGAACAGATCGATTCGCTGATTCGTCTCGGCCTTGAGAAATAGGCGCGTGAGTCCAGCTCCATCGACCACGGTATCGACCACGTTGAACCGAAAGCCGCCGCTCGAGTAGTACGGGCGCGTGGAGACGTTGAACGGCTGATTTGCCGCCTTGAATTGGTCCGTGAGTCGCTCGAATGACGTCTTAAAAAGGGCGCGTGCTGACATGGAAGAAACCTCGTTTTTTAGCGATCGGTTTGTTGCGTGAAGTGGTGAACCCCTCGAGCTCGAGCTCGAGCTCGAGGGCGCGAGCTAGTACATTTCGTTTCCGGTTCCGCCGCCGACGTTCAGGCCCAGGGCGGCGGAAACGTCGCCGTCGCCGCTCGCTTCCCAGTCGCCGGAAGTGTCGTCGATCGCGCCAGCGTCGCCCGCGTCGCGGTATTCCACGGGCGCGCCCGAATCGCCGCCCGTGAGGTAACTGGTATCAGAGCCGAACGGATCGCCCGACGCTTCGCCGGACCCTTCCCAACCCTTGACCGAGGGCGCGCCGCTCGCCTTCTCGGCGAACATTCCCACGGGCGAGCTCGAGCTCTTACCGTCTTGAAACTTTTTCAGGGCGTAGTTGAACGCGAGGGCGTAACCGGCGGCCCCTGCGAGTCCATGCCCAACGTCGGGCATCCCTCGGCGACCGGCGAGAACCCCGACGCCGAGAATCAACGCCGGGCCGCCCCAGTAGTTATTTTTCACAAAGTCGAAATTCTCGGCCGCGTACTGCTGGCCGTAGAACGCGACGGCGCCGCCCGCGCCGCTTTTCAGGTACGGCTTGGCCGTTCCGAACATGGATTTCGCTCGAGTGTGAGCGGCGGCGAGGCGGGCTTTAGCGCGGGCGAGCTTGTTCGGCATGGTTCAACGGTCTTTCGTGAGTAGGAAGGTTCCGAGTAGCAGGGCGACGGGAAAGGCCCACGAGAGGCCACTCGAGGCGGATTTGAGGGCGTCGGCGGCGGCCTGGGAACCGCCGCGCAAGTCAGGCACGGCCGACAACGGATCGGCGCGCCATCCGGCGACGTCGCGGGTTGCGAGGTTCAACGCCTCGAGGCGGCCGAGCTCGGCGTCGGACCACGGGATAGTCGCCCGCTCGCGTTCCTCGCGATCGACGTGCGCCTCGGCGGCGGCGGCCGAGGCGGCGAGTAGCTTCGCGAGCGCGTTTTTCTTCGCGTCGGCCTCGAGCTTGCGTAGCTCGAGCTCTGAGTCGAGGGCCGCGCAATAGGCGACGGCGGCGCCGACGATACCGGCGACGAGAACCACGGCGGCGGCGGCGAGTAGGGGAAACGCGCCGACGTTGCCGGGCCGGGCGACCGAGGCCGGGCCGCCGCCGATCGTCGTGAGTGTGACCGAGGCGGCGAGCTCCGGCGGGTTCGTCGCCTCGCGAGGCGCGGCGAGGGCGGCGAGGGCGAGCGCAAGCGCCCTCTGATACGTCGCCCGATCCGAGCTCGTCGAAAGCCTCGGCGAGACAACCAAATCGGCGCCAGCCTGGGCGACGGGCGCCGAACCTAGATCGGCCATCGCGGCGACCACGCCGAGCACAAAGGCGCGCCACGTTGCCACGTCGGGCGCGCCGCCGCGTTCGGCGACGAGCTCGAGGGCGCGCGGAACCACTACGCCGAGGGGTTCGGCCGCAACGTGGGTCCACTTGAGAACGGGCGACGTCATAGGAGGAAGGGCAAGGCGAGAACGGCGAGGGCGCCGAGGCCGCCGCCGCCTTTGCTCGAGCTCGAGCTCGAGGGCGCGGCGCCGCCGCCGCCGCCGGGAGTAGTTCCGCCGCCGCCGCCGCCGCCCTGGGCCGCCGCCGCCGCCGCCGCCGCCGCCGCCGCCGCGTCGGCGACGCGGCGCGCCTCGGCCTCTGTCATGGCGCCAGCCTGGGCCGCCGCCGCCGCCGCCGCCGCCTGGGCGGCGAGGGCCGCCGCTTTCGCGGCGAGCTCGTCGGCCGCCGAGGTTCCGCCGCCGCCGCCGCCGCCGCCGGGAGTCGTACCGCCGCCGCCGCCGCCGGGAATGAAAGCGGGCGCCCGTTGTCGGATCGCCCAGTCCTGCCACGCCTCGAGACAAACGAGCGAATCCCGATCGGGTTGCCCATCTTCGGGCAAGGCGGCGAGGCTACAAACCTTGCCGTCAATCACACGCTGGCGAGCGTTCGCCCATCGCTGAAATGTACGCATGGCGGCGACCGTGCGATCGGTCCACACACCGGAGAAATCCGCCGCTTGCGTTCCGTACACGGGCGCGAGCGGATAGGGCGCGTCGGCGACGTTCAGCGAGAGGAAATTTGCGAGCTCGAGCTCGACGAGGGCGATCGATTTCTCCGTCGCGAGCGGCGCCTCGCCGCCGCCGGGAGTGGCGCCGCCGCCGCCGCTGGCGCCGGGCGGCCATGATGCCGGAAGGCGAATTGTCGCGCCGACCGTCCATCCTGATAGCTGCGTTCGCCCGGCCGAATCCGAATAGACGCGCATCCCTGGATTTGCCGCCGGTAGTTCGCGCCAGCGGTTCGCGTCGCCCGTGAGTCGCTTTGCGACGGAATAGGGAACGTCGCCCGATCGAACGGTGAACGTGTTTGACGAACCGCCGGAAGGGATCGCCGAGGGCGAGGGCGTCGCCCAGGGCGACGAGCTCGAGGGCGACGAGCTCGAGCTCGGCGCCGTCATGGGTTCGGAACCGAACCACGCGGGAGGTACGTTGACGGTCGCGCCGACCGTCCATCCTGACAATTGCGTGCGGCCTTGCTTGTCCTGGTAAGCGCGCATCCCTGGATTGACGAGTAAGAGCTCGCGCCAGCGGGCCGCGTTGCCTGTGAGCTTGACGGCGAGGCCGCTTGGGTAGTCGCCCGATCGGATCGTCCATCGGCCCGGCCCGACGAGCTCGCCGACGTCGCGAGCGTGACGGACTAGGAACCCGTGCGCCAAAATCGCCCGCTTCCCATGCGCGTTCGATAGCCGATAGAGCGCGAGAAGGCGGCGCCGATTCATGCGGCGGCCTGGGATTCGTTTCGTGAGTCGCGACCCCGGCGAGGCGGCGAGGCGCCGAGCTCGGCGGCGAGGCGCCCAGGCGCCCGTATCTACGCCGCACCGTTCCGCACACTGTTCGCACGTCTCGAGCTCGCCGACGTCATTCCATCCACTCACGTTCGCGCCGCCCCATCGTTTCATCATGGCGGCGATCGCCTGGCGAACCTCCATCGGGTTGACGGCGCCGCCCATACGTTGCGCGACGCGAGGCGCCGACATGCGGCGAAGCCACGGGTTCCGCTGTAGAGCCGTCGCCGCCGTTTGCGCGCCCAGGGCGAGGCCGGGAAACGGCACCACTCGAGGAACCTCAAACGATCGCGTTTTCTTCGCCGCCGCGACGGCCATTCCGAACGCTTGCCGCGCCGCCTTGTTTGGGATCGCGCTCGCGACGGCTCGAATCAGATCCGGCTTGTGTCCCTGCGAAACGGAAATCGCCGCGTCGAAAGCGGCCTTTCCCAAGTCGCCGCCGGGAACCCTCGAGCGTGCGGCGGCGAGGGCCGCCGCGCCGATGTTCTTTCCGTTCGCGAGGCCGATCGCGACGTCGAACGCGGCGGCGGCGAGAGGGCCGCCCGGTAGCGCGTTCTTCGCCGCTGCTAGGCCGATGTCTTTCAACGATTCGCCGCGACCGAGGGCCGCCGCCGCCGCCATTCCCGCCGACACGGCGGAACCGACGCCGGGAATGAAACTCACTCCGGTTTGAGCGATGTTCCACACCGGGCCTAGAATCTTTGCGCCCTGCAAAATCAACGCGGGCGAGAGGTACTTTAGGCCGGGGATTTTCGAGACTTCATGGAGCGCCTTTTCCGCAAGGTGCGCCAGACTCGAGAACCCATGCGCGACGCCGCTCGCCGCCTTGCCGATCGATCGGACGATCGAAGATCCGAACCATCCGACGTCGCCCATACCGTCAAGGCCGAGGCCGCTCGCCTCGAGCTCTGCGAGCTCGTCGCCCGCATCTTGGAAACCGTCGCCCCATATCGGGCCGAGTGAAACGCGCCGAGGGTCGGCGAGGGGCGCGCCGCCCGCGCCGAGGGCCGGGCCGCTCCAATCCCACACGCCGATCGGCGTGGCGTATCCGATCGTTCCGACACGTCGAACCGCACCTACCGCGCCGAGGCCCCTACGCATCGGAACACAATCGGTCGATTTTTGATCGCCGTCATCCTGTTAGGCGAAAGCGACGCCGACCCCTACCCCGCTCGCGAGCTCGTCGCGACGGGTTAACACGATCGAATCGGCACGTTAGTCCATGCCGTTCGCTTGTCCAGTAGCGCCCGTTCAGCGTACAAAAAGGGTCGCGCCGCCCAAACTGCAACGGAAGGGCGGCGCGAGGGGTAACGAACATGGCCGAAATAGCACGGC
>Ga0315284_10014092_pt1 | contig 11388 bp, 7 predicted proteins | sample YL17G09_16_MG_FD_203696 | JGI IMG/M metagenome (GOLD analysis project Ga0315284, IMG submission 203696) | Sediment microbial communities from Yellowstone Lake, YNP, Wyoming, USA - YL17G09_16 | ecosystem: Environmental > Aquatic > Freshwater > Lake > Sediment | place: USA: Wyoming | collected... | reverse complement strand
GCCTCACGGTAGATATTGTTGATAATATCCCGGCTTACCGGCGGCTTGTCTATTTCATCCCGCAGCGTAATGACGAGGATGATTAAAGAACCTGTTGAGATGGGAATACGTACAGACTCAGCCATAAACCCTATTTTGTTCATCTCAGGGATAACAAGCCCTAAGGTTTTTGCGGCCCCGGTTGTTGTCAGAATAATGTTGTTCATCACGCTTCTGGACTTTCTTAAATCAGCAGCGCCGGCATTGGGAAGCCTGTCGAGTACCTCCTGGGTCCCTGTGCACGAGTGGATGGTGTCCATGGAGGCGCTGATGATCTTTTCCTGGCCGAAATAATCGAGCAACGGCTTTACCATATGCGCGAGACAGGTTGTTGTGCACGATGCTCCTGAAACAATCTGATGCTTCATATGGTCGTATTCCTGCTCGTTAATTCCCATAACGACAGTTACAATATCAGACGGCATTGGGATGTTCTTATCTTTCACCTTAAACGGCGCTGAGACGAGCACCTTTTCCGCCCCTGCTTCAAGGTGTCCGCGCACCGAACCTTCTGTTGCATCGAAGGGCACTGTGGGATTGGAGAATTTTCCGGTCGCCTCAACAACAACCTTTGCCCCGAAGTCCTTCCACGGAATATTTTTCGGGTTGCGCGATTCACGGAGGACGGTTACCGGAATACCGTCAATGGTCATGGTGCCTTTATTTTCATCGATATGCTCGATGACCCTTTCTGCTTTATATCCGTAGAGATAGGTATGGAGCGAACCGTAGGTAGAATCTTTTTCGATATAGAGAGCGATGTCTTCGAGCCTGGCGCCGGCCCTTCTGCCGATATTTACAATGATTTCAGAAAAATGTTTTCTCGCGATATGATTCCAGAGTGTTAATTTCCCGATACGGCCCATACCGTTGATGCCAAGAACCGCTTTTTTGTCGGATATCATTCCTGCTTTTCCCTTGCCCGCCATAGCATCATCCCCTTTTTGGTTGAAGCTTATGCAGAAGTCTTGCATCATAATGTAGCCGCAAACTTTAGTTTGCGTAATTTTTTTTCAGCGCCTTACAAACGCAGGCTAAAGCCTGCGGCTACCAGAATAGGACTTTTGCAAGAGCCTCGGTTGTTTGTAAAATGAGCTTTCGTTGTTTCTCAGCCCTCATCTTTTATTATTATAGCACCCTCTGCGGTCTTCAGAGCTTTGGCGCAAATTCGGCCTTAATCTCGTTCATCGCATGCCTTCCTGCATAGACCGATCCGTTTCTTCCATCGATGCTCAGGAAGTCACCTCCTTTGACAATCCGCTTGTTGATGCTGCATTTTTTTTCATCTTCCCATACCACCAGATTGTTGCACCCCACCACACAGGTCTTTCCGAGCCGGTTTGCGATAATGGACGCGTGGGACGTCGAGCCGCCGCGTGCGGTCAGTAGTCCGTCGGCAGCAGAGATATGCCTGATATCATCAGGGACCGTATCTGCACGTATCAGGATCAACGGTGTTGAAGGGTCGCTATCCCTGAGTTCCCTGATTTCGTCGAGGTCGAAGACAGCCCTGCCGCTGATAGCGCCGCCGCCCACGCCGATGCCTCTCGACAGGTAGCTGGCTGAAAGCTTTTTTGAGGGAACAAAGGCCATAAAACTCTCTTTCCGCGTGATTGCCATGTCCCGTGTCTGAAGGAGGTATAATTTTTTGCTGGCTTTTCCTTCAAAGGTGAATTCGATTTCCTGGGCGCCCCATCGTTCCTGATAAATCAGTTCTTTGCTTATCTTCAGAAGTTCGTTATAGAGTTCGGGAAATGCCTCTTCCAGAGAGATCTCGTCCGTCCTGTCCTCAAAGGGTTTCTGTTCGTTCGATATCGGCAGTGTCCTTACCAATCCCGAAACGATATCTTCTCCCTGTGCCCCGATCGCGAAATCACCCCACAGCATGACCCTGTCGCCTGACTCCTGCGGATTGCGGGTAAAGAGCACGCCGGTGCCGGAATTCGTGTCGAGATTGCCGTATGCCATGGACTGTACGATTACTGCAGTGCCCCAATTCTCGGATACCCCCATGATCTCCCGATATGCCAGGGCCTTTTTCGAATACCATGATTGGAAAACCTGCTCGATTACGGTCTTGAGCTGAAGGTGAGGATCATCGATAAGGTCTATCCCGTTGCTCCTGATTGTGTCCCTGTATGTCAATGCCACTTCCTTCATCTGTTCGGGTTTGAACTGAATTTTTCTCAGCACGTTGTATTTTCCTTTATAGGAATTTATGATGGCGTCAAATTGGTTGCGTTCCATGCCGAACGACATCCCCCAGCACTGGAGGAAGCGGCGATAGCAATCCCATACAAACCATGGTTTTGCTGTCTGCTTTATTAATCCGGTGACAATCGTTTCGTTGATCCCGACATTCAGAAAAGAGATCATCATGCCGGGCATCGAGATCGCCCCGCCGCTTCGGACAGAGACGAGCAGGGGGTTTTCCGGATTACCGAAATTTTTTCCCGTCCTTTGTTCGAGGAGCATCAACTGTTTTTTGATGCCGTTGTCGAGGTGCTCACGGGCATACCTGAACCTGTTGATCGCCTTTTCGCAGCGGAATACCTCGGTGGTGATGATAAAACCGGGAGGAACAGGAATCCCGAGGGAAGCCAGTTTTGCAAGATTGTGCCCCTTGTTACCGAGATGGATCCTGTCTGTTGTAGCCTTATTCGGGGTATGGATGCCGGACAATGCTTTCTTTGGATCATAGCTCATGAGCAGGTCGAGGTTCTGCACATCGAGCCCCTCCGATTGCTCGAACAGGGTCTTTAAAATCCTGCTGATAAAGTTGTCCAGCTGCTGGAGCCCGAAGGAGCCCGCAACTGTTTCCCTCAGAAACTGCTCCGAGATCTTGTTGATCAACTCGGATTCGTTCTGAGCGTCGTCCGTCTGAAGATATTTCGGCAGAATATTTTTTGCCCCCACCTGGAGGATGATTTGCTTGAGGTTATTCTTGAAGACCCCGCTGTAATAGGTATTGAGGATATCCTGCACTGCTTCCGAGAATCCCCTGAAGATGTCGATGTACTGCGAAAAAGAAAACTTCCTTACTTCAAGGGCAACCGATAATAATTCGAGCGCGTTCTCGAGTTTGTTCGAGGAAATGCCGTCGAGCTGCAGTGCCTTGAAAAAAAGATTTGCGTATTTTTCGATCTGAAAGAGGGTGGCCCTTGTAATAAAGGCGAGATTGAACGAGTTCAGCAATTCTTCAAAGAGGACATTCGCCAAACTTTCCAGCCGGAACGTGAGGGCCAGCGCGTCGAATTTTCTCTCATGATATCTTCCGTACATCGACGCGATACCCGCGGCAATATGCCTTTTGCGGAAGATATTTTCGATCGGCTGATACTTTTCAGGAGACAGGATGATCTGATTCAGAAGTTCCAGATAGTTCAAGACCCCCTCAAGGCGCTGCGGGACCGTTCCTTCCTCCAGAACAGCGATCAGGGAATCCGTATTCGGGAGACCTATGCTTTGCGCATAGCCCAACTGCTCACTGATGTCATGGGTATCGAGATTATATTTTTTATAGAGGTACTGATAAAATTTGATCGAGAGGAATGCACGCCTTTGTTCTCTTTCTGAAATGGCCGGTATGCTCTGAATATAGTTGAGTGCCTCTTCGTCTGTCAGCCGGAGGAGATCTGTCACCACAGAAACAGTTCCGCCGGAAAAAAGGGTTGTGAAGACGCCGTGCAGTTCATCGACAAAAGGGCCGGATGTCTTCAGCCGCTCATAAATATCCTCGGGCAGAAATTCTTTCAACGTATTTTTATCTTTTGTCCTCCAGAAGGATATAACGGCTTCGATAAAATCAACAACGCGGGCGCTGCTTTCGACATGGCTCTGTTTTCTCAAAAAATGAACGAGTATATCCGCCCTGTGAGTGGACTCATCTATTTCAGTGGAGACCTCACGCAGCGGCCCTTCGGCGCCGATGTCGCTGAAATAGACGGGGAATATTCTGGCCAGCTGTTTCGCCATATGATATACGGGGGCGATATCACTATTCAGCAGCCTGGTAACATCTTTCTGGAAGACGTCGGTATCGCTGATATGCACTCCGCACAATCTGAGCTGAATTATCAGGGCCGAGATAAGGGATTTTGACCATTTCGGCTCGTTCTCGATCAATTCGAGCCACACGCGGATATTCTTCAGGTGCGCGAGGTTGGATTTCACCTGCCATTCATCGGTAACACCTTTGATCCCTGGATACTGAAAACCGAGCGAAATAATTTTTTGCAGGTACCAGTCGACGAGACCGCTCTGGCCTTTGCGGTAGAATTCATTGCCGATCATCTGGATGCTGTGCAGGATCGTGTCGGGATAACGGGAAAAGACGCTCCCGAGGATATTCACAAACTCAGCAATGACGGGTTTTATTTGTTCGGGTTCTTCTATTGTTATGAGAGCGGAACAGGTTCTGTTCATCTCCCTGATAATGTTCTCGTGAATAGCGGCAAGGCCTTTGACGCGGACGATTTTCAGGAGATAGCTGAATTTCAGATCGAGGTCTTTGTGAGCGTTTCCTGTTATTTCCAGCCCTCCTGCAAGGTCTTCATATTCCTTTACCACCTGCATAAAGCCGGTAAGGTGTATAAGTTCTTTTAAACGCCCGTAATGATCAGTGGATTTCTTTAGACCCTCCAGATGATCGATCAATTCCCTGAAATGGCGGTGCGACAGGGGGAAGCAAAGGTCGTCCAGTTTTGTCCGCTGGTCTTTGCTGAGGGGATGCTGCGTAAGCTGTTTTGACCACGACAGCGGATCCTCCTCTTTCCTGATCCAGTATTCGAAGGTCGCGGAGAAATATCTGATAAGGAGTTCGTTGAACACCTCGATGGGAAATTCCGCAGGCATCTTCCCGAGGATGATCTGGCCGAGCTTTTTCAGCTGGTGGGGATTGGTCACGATGAGGAAAAACCGCTCGTCGCTCATCTGCAGGATTCTTGCAAAAGATTCTCGCAGCAGCGCATGATACTTCTGGAGGTCGCTGTCTCCGTCGATAAATATTTTTTCAAGATAGAAGAGAATACTCTCAACCGCTGACTGGCGGACAGCACTGTCAGGGTGGTCGGCAGCATCCAGGAAAAGGCCGATTATCGTTCTGACAGCTTCGGTCCCCTTTTCGTGGTGATCGTGGAGATAGAAATTCTTCAGGCAGTAGGAGCGAAGTTCTTTGACGATAAAAGGCCAGTTCCGCTGAGATTGAAGCTCTTTCATAAGCGGTTCGACGGCGCCCACGATGCCGGGGTAGCTGCTGACTACTTCCCTCAGGATTTCATATTTTAAGGAGGTTGTTCTCTGCGTGCGTGGCGACATGTTTAGTCCCTTTCAAACATTATATAATAGGAGAGATGATTTTACCTAACCGTTGTATTAATATGGAAGGCAGACATGCTGCAAAAACTTTTGGAAGCGACAGGATTTAATTTATCATGAAGGTCTGCGAGATTTTTACCAGCATTCAGGGAGAATCGAGCTATGCGGGTTTGCCCTGTACGTTTATCCGCTTGACCGGGTGTAACTTACGGTGTACCTACTGCGATACGACCTATGCCTATGCAGAGGGCTCTGAACGTTCAGAGGAGGAGATTATGGGCATCTTCAGGGACAGCGGGGTGAAGCTTGTGGAAATCACCGGCGGAGAACCTCTGCTGCAGGAAGATGTGTATCCTCTCATCGAAAGACTGCTCGACAGCGCGTACACGGTTTTGGTCGAGACGAACGGTTCGATGAGCATACACGAAATCGATAGAAGAGCTGTGCTCATTCTTGATATAAAAACACCGGGGAGCGGCATGTCCGGGGAGATGGATTTTTCAAACCTTGCGCAGCTGAAACAGACTGACGAGATTAAGTTTGTTCTCACCGGCAGAGCTGATTATGAATGGGCAAAAGAAATAATGAGCAATTACGCATTAAGAGAAAAGTGTCATGTCCTCCTCTCTCCTGCTTTTGGAAATCTTTCCCCGGAGCAACTTGCAGGCTGGATACTTGAGGACAGGCTCGATGTCCGCCTGAACCTGCAACTGCACAATTATATTTTTGGTCCGGGGAGAAAGGGTGTATAATTTTACTATGGGGAAGGGAGGAACCAGGGCACTGTGAGAGAGAGGATTCCGGATCTTCCCGAACAGATTTCGGGCATGACGGATCTTGCGTACAATCTCTGGTGGAGCTGGCACCCTGTCGGTCGCATGCTCTTTAAGATGATGGACCGGGTAGCGTGGAAGGAGAACGGCCATAATCCTGTCCAGATGCTGAAGGAGATACCGGGAGATATTATCGAGGCTTCCGTAAATACTCCCGATTTTATGCATCACTATAACGTCGTCCTCTCGCGGTTCCGCAGGGATATCGAAACGAAAATATGCTGGTTCGTTGAGAAGATCTCCGCCCCCAGCTGCCAGCCGATCGCCTATTTTTCCGCTGAGTACGGCCTGCAACACTCCCTGCCTTTTTATGCGGGTGGGTTAGGCTTTTTAGCGGGCGACTATATCAAGGAATGCAGTGATCTGGGAGTTCCGATGGTGGCAGTGGGATTCATGTACCCCGAGGGATATTCAAGCCAGAAGATCCGCATGGACGGCTGGCAGGAAGACGTGCCTGAAGTCCTTGTCAGGGACGCTGCGCCGATTGAACGCGTTTTGGATGAGAAGGGCGAGCAGGTTGTTGTCGCGGTCCCTTTTCTTGAGCCTCCTGTTTATGTAGCGGTATGGAAGGTGGACGTGGGGCGTATCCCCCTTTATCTCCTTGATACGGATATTGAGAAAAACGATCCCTGGAACAGGACTATCGCTTCCCATCTCTATGCCGGTGATGTTGAACAGCGGCTTCGTCAGGAGATTGTGCTCGGGATAGGGGGCATTGCAGTCTTGAAGACCCTCGGGATCAAATTTTCCGTGCTGCACCTGAACGAAGGACATTCCGCCTTTGCATTACTTGAACGCGTCAGGGAACGGATCGAAGAGGGAATGCCGTTGAATGAAGCAGTTGAACGGGTAATCGCGACAAGTGTCTTTACCACCCACACGCCTGTTCCTGCCGGGCACGATATCTTTCCCTTTCATCTCATGGATAAATATTTCAGCCATTGCTATGCGTACCTCGGCCTGAACCGTGATGAATTCCTTCAGATGGGAATCCATCCTGCAGAACCACTGGCAGGATTTAATATGACCGCATTGTCGCTGAAACTGTCGCGCTACCACAACGGCGTCAGCAAGAAGCACGGCGAGGTCGCCCGGAGCATGTGGGGAGCCCTCTGGCCGGATAAGAAGGACGAGGAGATTCCGATTGCAGCCATAACAAACGGCATCCACGTGCCGACCTGGGTGGAGCCAAAGATTGAGCTTCTCTTCAACAAATATTTCGGACCTGACTGGCTGGAAGACCATGACAATCCACTCATCTGGCAGCTTGTCGACGAGATACCGGATAAGGAGTTATGGCAGATTCATCACTGGCTGAAAATCAAACTGATCAACTTTACCCGTGAACAGGCGCGGAAACGGTGGATTCAAAACAGGGTGAACCCCATCAATATCATCACCAACGGGACATTGCTGGACCCTTCAGCCCTTACCATCGGTTTTGCCCGCCGCTTTGCATCCTACAAAAGAGCAGACCTCATCTTCCACGACATTGATCGGTTGAAGAGGATTCTGAACAATCGCTGGAAGCCCCTGCAGATCATCTTCGCAGGGAAAGCCCATCCTTCTGACGATGAGGGCAAGAGAATTCTCCAGCGCATTTTCCAGTTCGCCATTGACCCCGAACTCGGAGGAAGGGTCGCCTTTGTCGAAAACTACGGTGAGCAGCTTGCCCAGTATATGGTGCACGGTGTCGATCTCTGGCTCAATAACCCCTTGCCGCCTTTTGAAGCGAGCGGAACGAGCGGCATGAAGGCAGCGCTCAACGGAGTCCCCCACCTGAGTGTCCTCGATGGATGGTGGATCGAGGGTTATAACGGGAAAAACGGGTGGGCCTTTGAAGGCAGAGGAGATACAGAAGATGCCGGAGCGGTTTACGATCTCCTCGAGAATGAAATAATCCCCCTCTATTACAGGCTCGATGATGATGGAGTTCCCGTGGGCTGGGTGAAGGTAATGAAGGAGGCGATCAAAAATGCCGGGCCTTTCTTCAGCGCACGCAGGATGGTCAAGGAGTACACCACGAAATTTTATCAGAATGCACTGAAATCAGCTTCTTAGCAGGAAAAAGAGCACTATCAACCTTATCGTACTACAGAAAAGGAGGGAGTATGATCTCAAAGATTCTTGTTCCGACAGACGGGTCACAGCCCGCGAGAAAATCGATCGAATACGCGGCAGAACTTGCACAACAGACAGGGGCGGCATTAACGGTAGTCAGCATCATCGATAAAAATTATGTTATTCCAAAGTCTATGCCGGTCATAAAAACAAAAAAAATGCTGATGGAACCGATCGAGAATTATCTGAAGAAAGCTGCCGAGGCGTATCTTGCAGATGCGGAGAGGGCATGCAGAAAGTTCGGCGTTGAGCCGAAAACGGTTATCCGGGGCGGACACCCGGTAGAGGAGATTATTAAGGAAGCGCAAAAATCCAAGAGCGACCTTATTGTCATCGGTTCGCATGGCAGAAGTGCTTTAAAGGCCGCTGTGCTCGGCAGCGTCGCCTACGGAGTCATAAACAAAGAGACGAAAATCCCTGTCCTGGTGGTAAGACAATAACAGGTTGTACTATACTATCTATTGGTCATTTCAAATACTGTCCGCCGCAGCGGATTCGCCGGGGCGAAAAGGAGGACGCAGTGGTAAAGATGTACTACGATAAAGATGCGGATGGAAAGATCCTGAGAGGGAAAAAGGTTGCGGTTATGGGATACGGCAGCCAGGGGCACGCCCATGCGAACAACCTCAAAGAGAGCGGCATGGACGTTATCATTGGCGTGAAAAAGGGGGGAGCAGGTTGGGAGAAAGCAGGGAAGGCGGGATTTAAAGTCTTTACCCCGTCCGAAGCGGCAAAGAAAGCGGATGTGATCATGATGCTCGTGCCTGATGAGTATATGGCCGACATTTATAAAGCGGAAATAGCCCCGCATATCAGAAAGGGCATGTATGTCGGTTTTGCACACGGCTTCAATATCCATTTCGGACAGATCGTGCCTCCGTCTGATGTGAATGTCTTTATGGTCGCTCCAAAGGGGCCGGGCCATCTTGTCAGGTCCGAATACATAAAAGGAAGCGGGGTGCCCTGTCTGATAGCAGTCAATCAGGACCCTTCCAAGGACACGAAAAAAGTCGCTCTTGCCTATGCGTCTTCAATTGGCGGGGGAAGGGCTGGTATTATTGAGACGTCGTTCAGGGAAGAGACCGAGACGGATTTGTTCGGAGAACAGGTTGTACTCTGCGGCGGACTCACCTCTCTCATTACCGCAGGGTTTGAAACGCTTATCGAAGCAGGGTATTCTCCGGAAATGGCGTACTTCGAATGTCTGCACGAAGTCAAGCTGATCGTAGATCTTATCTACGAAGGCGGGATCTCGAACATGCGCTATTCGATCAGCAACACCGCGCAGTACGGAGACCTCACACGGGGTCCGAGGGTTGTTACGCCGGAGACAAAACAGGAGATGAAGAAAATTCTAGATGAGATACAGTCAGGTCAATTCGCCAAGGAATGGATACTCGAATGCAAGGCGAACAAGCCGTCTTTCAACGCGCTCACAAAAAGGGGCGAAGAGCATCCTATCGAGGAAGTCGGCGGAAAACTGAGGGCCATGATGCCGTGGCTCAAGAAGGGAAAGCTCGTAGACAGATCAAAGGCATAATGAATCGACCGGCATTTTTCAGCATATCTGCCGACCGTTCCTGAGAAATGTATGATCGATTTTAAATTCGCTCCGGAAGGATATCCGTTTCTTTTCGGGTCTTTTCTCTTAACGGTATTCGTGGCACTCGTTTTATTCTGGATCTGGAGGACCGGCGGCAGTGCCGGTCTTGTTTCTGCATTGTTCATTTCTCTCTGCTTCCTGCTCTGTATCACTGCTTTTATGGCCTATTTCTTCAGAGACCCGGAAAGGATAGTTCCGGAAGGAAGAGGGCTTTTTGTGTCACCTGCCGACGGCAAAGTCATCCTCATCAAAGATGTGTATGAAAAGGGTTACCTGCAGGCCGACGCAAAGGAAATCAGCATTTTCATGTCACCGCTGAATGTGCACGTCAACCGTGCTCCCTGCACCGGAAAAGTGACCTATGTAAAACATACCCCCGGACAGTTTATTGCAGCGTATAAAGATGATGCCTCCATCAAGAACGAAAATATCGTCATGGCGCTTGAAGGAGAACAGGGACGGGTATTGGTGCGGCAGGTTGCCGGGTTTGTTGCACGGAGGGCGGTTTGCAGGGTGAAGCCGGGCGACCTGCTCAAACGGGGCGAACGCTATGGCATGATAAAATTCGGCTCACGGCTTGACGTGTATCTGCCGCTGGATGCACAGATTTTGGTAAAACCCGGCGATAGGGTCCTGGCCGGGGAGACGGTGATTGCAACTGTTCATACAGATAGTCGGGAGTAACAGAAACGCGGACTCAGAGAGGAATGTATCGGGATTGAGGGTGTTCTGTTATACAACGGTGAAATGAGATACGATTGTTTTTGTCTGTGTATCATCCGAAATGGTTGTAATGATCTGGCAGTCTCCTCTTGATACATTTTCAGGAACGACAAAAGTGTATGTGGATTCATATGTTCCCTGCGTTCTGAGAACCCGCCTTTCATCCAGCTGCACAAACCCTGTTTTTTCATTAAACAGCGTTCTTTTCTCGGTGACCGTTATTTTTCTGCCTTCGTCAGCCGCGATGATCGTGTACTGAACGCTTGTTTTTATCGTAGCACTCATCGGCGCATTCTGCGGGGCGACAGAATGGTCTTCTACAAGAAGTTTCTCTTCATCGCCTTCCAATCCGTGTTTTAGAAGAGCTTCCCTCCTCGTTCCCACTTTTTTGTCGATCCGTTCACCTATAAAAAACCCTGCACCAGTTCCCAGTATGCATCCCACGCCAGCTCCAGGCAAATTCAGTAAAAGCCCGCCAGCTATCATACCTGAAATACATCCGCTGAACATACCCATATCAGCCCTGTTCGCGAACTGGCGGTTATAGGAAGCGCAGCCGCTCAATTGCACCCAAAGAAACGAGATAACCATGAACAGAATAATTGATTTTTTCATAGTATGGACTCTTTCACTTGTACTATTAGATTTTCCTGCAATAAAAACAATCCTACCCAGGTAGGGGGTAGCTGATTTTTGCTGTCGGGAGATGGCGGGGGACCGACTCGGCAGTGAATAAGGATTGGATCAGATCTG
>Ga0315284_10014091_pt1 | contig 11388 bp, 8 predicted proteins | sample YL17G09_16_MG_FD_203696 | JGI IMG/M metagenome (GOLD analysis project Ga0315284, IMG submission 203696) | Sediment microbial communities from Yellowstone Lake, YNP, Wyoming, USA - YL17G09_16 | ecosystem: Environmental > Aquatic > Freshwater > Lake > Sediment | place: USA: Wyoming | collected... | reverse complement strand
TAGATGGAGATGATTATATTGAACCAACATATATTGAGAATATGGTGAATAGTTTGAAAAATAGTGATAGACGAGTATGGGGATATGGGATACGTTTTGAGAGAGTATTTCTGAATAATAAATTAGAGGTTATGCATCAAAATAATACAAAATCTTATAATATATTATTCAAAAGGAAAATATTTAATTATTTAGGATTTTTTCAGGATTCAAGATATGGGGCGGATAGTGAATTTATTTATCGGGCAAAAATATATCATTATCCAATAAAATATAATAATTCAGATAATTCAATACAATATCATGCAAATACATTAAAAAATAAGAATTTGACACAAATTATTAATTGGAATAAGCGTCGTCAATATATTCAAGATGCAAAAAATAATATTTCATTGCGTAATTATATTGAAATGGCGTATTTGGACTAAAAAAATTGATGGGTATTTTATTTTAAATGTTAATGATTCCGCGAACTCTACCATGGATCGTTTAGTTGCTGATTTTTACGCTGCTTCTGCTGCTGCTGCTTCTGCTCCTGCTCCTGCTCCTGCTCCTGCTCCTGCTCCTGCTCTCTCGAAATTCTTTTCATTTTTAGGAAGCTCATCCAAAAAGCCAATGCACCCAAACCTGGCGACCACAGGACTGTTCACACCTCCCTCTCAATCATTTGGTGGTAGAGCTGCTGAACATCCACCAATGCACCCAAACCTGGCGACCACAGGACTGTTCACACCTCCCTCTCATCAACATACTCCTCCATCTGCATGTTGTTTACATGGACATCCCATTTGCACCAATTTGCATTCAATGGGGGTGAACGAGAAAGGGAAGCGAATTGCAGGACATGGTTTTGCAGCTTTGCTCCGGTACAAGCATGGTGGACGAGTAGTCTATCTCGTGACTTCTGCGCGTGGCGAACTTCGTCCCTTTGCAGGAAATTTCGAGGATTGTGACAACTTCTGTTGGTTCCAGTGCATGAGTCGTGAGATTTTTGAAGAAGCTGGGATTCGTTTTTCAGTTCAGTCCATCATTGCTAATTTAGTCAAGGTTGACTTAGTTGGACGGACACCATCTTTCCTTCTGAGTACTTCCGAAGACCTCAGTCGAACTGCCATGAATCAGGTTATTCAAAACCCGGTACGTCGTGCACAAGGAAGTGAGTTCCGCGAAATTGATGGTGTAGCAATGGTTGAGCGTGAGCTTACTGTCTATAAACCACAACAAGGTATCGCGACAGCTCCCACTGAGTTTCTGACTTCGGTGATGAGAACCCTTTTATAGATTCCACATACAATGTGATTGAATCAACAAAAATTTTATAAATATTTTCTAATTACTTATAAATGGAACCTGTACCAACTACTGAAAAACTTAAATGGCAAGATTACTTAGAAAGTGGTGACTGGACAACATATTTGGCTTATCAATTGAAAAAAGATTCAATAAATGGTGTTAACACACTACTAAAATATGAGGCATTATTAACGCAATGTTCCTATTTGAGTCGAATGGCGTATTGTCCAGCTGACATTTTTTGTAGGATGACTCAACATTTAGATGTGACCCCAAACGCTTTCAATAATTATATTCGTGCAATCGAAAAAATTTATGAAAATCTGTTCAATTATAAGTGTTCATATGACAGTCAATATATTCAAGATAATCCAAAATTTCAAAAATATTTTACTAAAATTAAACCTAATCTAAACCAAACACAATCAGCAGGTAGTACTGAATTTAATGCTAATGGAATAAAAAATACCCCCCCAATTGGATTTTTTATTAGAAATAATAAAGATTTGAATGTGTATTTGTATGTTCATTATAATTCAGAAAGCAAATTCAATAAAGAAAAAACATTATTCATTACATTCAAGGGATCAAGTAGTATTAATGATTTTATAAATGATTTGAAAAGTGCTGCAAGAAGTGATCGATTTTTGCGTGAATTAAATGAGAACCCAACTCAAAAAATGGCTGGGGGGGTAGGTGAAAGTAATAATAATCAGTCAAACCCAATACAAGAAGAATTACCTGCACAAAATAATATATCACAAGGAAAAGCAGGTTATGGATTTATTGATGTTTTGAAAGAATCTATACCAGAATTATGTGCAAAAATAAATGAATTAAAATCTCAAGACTTTAAAAGAGTTATTATCACAGGGCATTCCTTAGGTGGAACATTGGCATCTTTATTTGGGTATTATCTTAAAAAATATAATCCAACACTTACTGATGTACCAATTCATGTTATTACATTTGGGGCTTGTTGTGTATTTGATGCACCAGGGCGGAATCAATTCAATTATTTTTTAAATATATTAGAGTTAGAGGGTGGTAAACCTAATCCTGGTATTTTTACATTAGACCGGGTTACAGCAAATGCTGATCCTGTTATTATATTACCGGTAGATTTGGACCATCCTGGATATACTTTACTTAAAACAGAAATTAAAGCTTTCACAAACACTGGACGAACAAATGAAATTGGAGAAATAAGAAAAATGTTAGGGTTAACATCAGGATATGACGGAAATGATTTATTATTATCAGAAAAATTTGTTAATTTATTTACAAATTCACAAGATTTTAAAGGAACGGGTAAGTATGATACAGATTTGTATAGAAGCAAATATAGAATAAAATTTGGTTCGAATGCAAAAGAGCAGCAATTAATATTAAAAAAAGCAATGCCTGATTCAAACGAAAAAGAACTAAGAGAATTATTTAAAACAATTGAAAGTGAAACTAATAATAAAAGATACAATTCACCACAAGAAGGAGGTTTGTTCAATAATACAAAAAAGAAAAGGAAAGAACAGGGGAATGCAACAAACGAATATAAAGAAAAAACAAAAGGAATGATGCCAAATCAAATAAACTACACTTGTTATAAAACAATGACTATGGGTTTCTGCCATGCTGCTTATATGGGTGTATCGTATGTTATGGTTTTACGCCTTCCAAATGTCAAAGGAGGACTTAAGCGGAAAAAAGAACCAACAAAGGATTATACATTATATCAAAAAGATGGACGAATTTTTAGTTTATCAGAAAAATCATATAGAAATAATAGTGATTGTTTGATTGGATCAAATGTTAATAAAGTGATGAAAAATGGAAATGGGAGTGGTAATTCTATAAATTCTCATAAAAATAATAAAGGAAATGGGAGTAGCAATTCTATAAATTCTCATAAAAATAATAAGCAGCAACCATCTTGGAAGAATAAAATTACTGGAATTTTTAAATCTAAGCCAAAAAATAATAAAAAAGAGATTGAAATGCAATCTAATGTAAATGGACAGGGAAAAAGAAATGGAAATGGAAATGTAAATGTAAATGGACATGGACCAATACCATTAAATATAGAAAAACAAGAACCAAAACAAAATGGTGTATTCTCAAAATGTTCCATTTTATAAAATATAAAAAAATGATGCTAAAAAAATTAATATTTTTTAGCGTTTTACCGGATAATCAAAGCTACCTTTACTGAATATGTCAATCAGGACCAATGAATGTGTTTGTTTATCTCCATATCTATGTCTTGCTCCAAATGGAGTTAAGATGATTCTTTCTGATTTTTTTTATCAACTAGGCAGCGACCATTGCAGTGTGGAAATCATTGCTGGTAGTCGGCAAATGAGGAAATTTATCCAGATTCCAGATTCAACAGGCATTGATTTTTCCCTCTTTTTGGACATTTGTTTACGCAAAATTTGCGTTGATTTCTCCAAAGAAACAAAGATTGTTATTGTTGGTCCTCTTAATGAGAAACACAGGATGAATGCACATCGACGTCTATCAGAAAAGTTTGATGGAATATTTTATCTTCCTTTGTCTGATTTGGAAATTTTCAAAAAAAATGATCAATTGGTGATTCCTGGGTTTCCTTCATTTCAAGTGTTACCACAATCAATTCAACATGAACTTTGTTCAACTGCATTCTTTGATTTTAATCCAGCATCATTCCTACCACGTCTGGATTCATATCCTTCCAATTTTGATCCAAAAATAAGGATTGATTGTGAAGGATTTTATATTCCATACAGTCGACCAAAGAGACTTCTTGAATTGGAACAATGTGTGGTTCCATTATCAAAAAAATCCAAAATACTTCGGATCGAAATTCCAACAAATGATTCAGAAAAAGGATTTGTACTAACACCATCTCCTCGAATAAGTGATGAAATTAGTGCAAAACCGCAAGAAGAAGTTCGAGAAGTTCGAGAGGTGAGGATTCGATTTAACCGTATTCCAGAAGATTGTATAATAAGTATGACTTCTGAAAAAAACTTCATCCAAACATCAAAAAATACACTCATATTCCCTATTGGAACACGTTTAGCGTATGAATTTCCGGAAGTAGAAAATAGCACATCAATGAAATGTGTTTATTTTGGTTCATATACGAATATTGTTGGAAATTACGATGTTGTTAGAAAGATTTTCTATATACATCCTTAAAAATTATAAAAAATATTATTATTATTAATAATAAATGTTATTTGAGAATGATATATGTAATTTTACATATGTTGGACATTATGATTTTAATTTCAAAAAAAAATATGATGTAATCAGCACTTGTTTATTCAGAATGAAGGATCATTATAAAGATTTTAGTATATATATTAATGGTATGAAGAGATGGTTAAAAGAAATATATAAACTGGATAAAAATTTAATAATGTTGATTTTTATTGATGATCATATTTATAAAGATAAGGAAATAATGAAATTAATACATTTAAATAAAAGGGTGTGTCCCATATTATATTCTTGTGAGGATTATATTTCAAATCGCTACCATATGGATGCGTTTGGAACATTTACTAGATTTTTTCCATTATTTAATTTCCCAAATAATTTTACAAATAATGTATTTATTGTTGATATTGATTTAGGAAAAAATAATTTTTCACGTTTTAAAGCAATATTCAAATATAAAAAATCAATAACTACAAGTGGTGTTATTTCTGATTTTCTTAAAAAAGGTGACGATATCCATATTTATGCTGGAAATATGTATTTCGGTAATAAAAAATATGACAAAACAATATTAATTGATTTTATAAAAAATGCGCATAAATTAAAGAATACTGGGTATTATAAAACACGTTTGACTACATTTGGCTATGGGACCGATGAAATATTTATGAATACATTTATTAAAAAATATAGTGATTTTATATATTGTGAAATTAATTATAGTCCAAATTGGTTTATTTGGGATAATCTCGAAACAATAAAGAAAAATCCGAATAGTCAAAAGTATTTCAAATATTTGCTCGGAATATATTATAATAATGAGACATTACTACAAATGATAAAGATTATAGATGATATATTTTTTTTGGAAAATTATAAACAAAATGATAAAATGAAGTACATTGCAAAACAATTTTATCTATTAATTGATTATTTGATAAAAAATAATCTTGAATGGATAAATATGAATCAAATGAAAATAATAAATAAATATTTAAAGGATATTGTGATTTCGCCAATTTTTATCAAAATTGATTTAAAAAAGAGGAAATTAGTTAATGTAGAAATATTATGAAAAAATTGATTTATTCTATGGTTTAACTGTATCAATTCACAATTCAAGAAATAAAATGTTTGCACACGTAATTTTGCCGACGAAAAATGGAATCCAAATTCCATCTTTTTTGCTTGCACAAGAAATTCTTTTACGATCTGGCAAAAATGTTTTGGGGACAATTTTTTATTGTCCTGAAAATCCAGGTGGATTCAATTGTTTTGATCCAAAAATTCCTGGTTCAACAATTGGACTCATACGACAAATTTTGTCATCAACTATGAATGATTCTGTTGTATTATTTACTACAGATGATTTCCCTACTCAAAATGATTATGAAGACATTTCAAAAATTTCTGAAATATACCGAGTTGTTGTTGTTCATATTGGAAAGAATCCATCACCCGTTGATAAAGAATTTCAATTGAATTCAAAACTATTTGAAAAGTACTTTGAGAAATCAGATATATCTTCTAAAAAAAGATGGTTAAGTTCACCTGATGATGAAATTACTTCTTCAAAAAAACAAAAAGTTGATGAGAAAGATATAAAAATTTCTGAACGTTTTTTAGCAGCGGGTGGAGATAGATTTGCAAAATTTCCTGAACGTCCTTTAGCGGTAGGTGGAGATAGATTTGCAAAGTTTCCATTCAAAAAAATTCCGGAAATTAAGATACCAGAATATTCAAGTGGATTCCCAAGTGGATTCCCAAGTGGAATACAAAGAGGATCTCCGAGTGATTCCAAAAGTTGGAAGACAACTGTAGATTCCAAGGGTGAATCCAAAAATGATTTTTTACCACTTCTTTCTCCATTAGAAGGAACAAGAACTCCTCCATTTCAATTACAAATGAAATGGGATGAAAAAGACATTAAAATTGCATGGGTTGAAAAAATTTCACCTGAAAAGATGCCAGCATATATGGTACATGGGATCAATCAAATCAAGGATGCTCCAGTTTCACCATATGCAAAATCTCCACTCATTTGTTGTTTTAATAATGGAAATCTTTATATGAATCAATATTCGAAAATTAGAGTGGCTGATTTTCAGAAAGTGGATGATTTGGTAAAATCGGGAATGGCAAAATACATTTATGTCAATCATTTGATTGTAGGATGTTATGAATTTGAAAGAATGATTTTTCACCATTATTGATTTTACGTACTTAAAAATTATTACTTATAATTAGATATATGTTTTTATTTTCAAAATTAGATGATTCAGCTATTGAAAGAATCATATACCACATGTTAGAAAAAACATGTGAAATTGATGCAATATCTTTTCGTTATGATGCAATTATTAATCTGTTAAAATCGTTAAAAGAAGAGGGAGATGAAGATGTACTTGAAAGAGTGGAGAACATTGTAAAACGATACGTCAATGATAGGATGAGTGTTCGAAATAATGTAATATTAAGCGAGATATTATCGAATAATATAAAAAAGATTAGAAAATATGACATTGATAATTTATATGGGACAGAGCCGCTGCTATGTTTTTTTCATTATATTATGCATTTACTTTATGTAAAATTAATACCGGGTTCCTATGCAAAAGATTTGTATAAAATATCGAATACTGAATTATTGCAATTGGAGGGTTTTGATTCCATGTATTCAGAAGAAATAGTGAAGCGATATATTTATAAAAAATATGGGCAGGAAAAGATTGATAAAAAGAGGGAAATGGTGGATAAGAAGAGCGAAAATATGAAAAAATTAAGGAAAGATGAGAGTGAACGTAAGGAAAGATTGATTCAAGAAAGAAAAGCTATTATTTATGATATTTTAGCTCAACATGGCTTACATTATATGTGGGCAATGACGGAAGCCGAACGGTTTATTGCAGAAGGTTCTATATTAAATGAAGAGGAATTATTAAAAGAATCAAAGAAAATTATTGATAAAACTAGGGAAGAACAGAAGCGAAAAGAGAATCTGAAGGAGAATTTGATGAAGTACAATTGTATGGATAAAAAGACACATTATTTATGCAAGGATTATATTAAAAATGGTACAAGTAATCATACATTGGAACATGTCATAGATTATATACGAGATTTGATGTGGTTGGAGCGATATACTAATTATTATATAATTATTCATAATCGGAATCATATTTATATTTGGGATGATATATTGGGGCGATATATTTATTTGAGGGAATATGACAAGATATTCAATGATTATAATGATTTGACGAAGACATATGCAGTAGAATTATGGATGGAGAAAAAGAATATACGGATGGATGAGAATTGGAAGTTGGATTTGGATGAATCAAATATACCACCACCAATAATTTTGAAAAGAATGGAGGAAGTTGTTAATAAAATTGGTGTTAACAAGGAAAAAGAAAAGGCTATGCAGGAAGAAAGAAAATTGAAGATTGAGGCTAACAAGGCGAAAAAAAAGATAAAATATACGTAAAAAAATTGATGGGTTTATTTTATTGATTTATAAGAGTTTTGGTATGTCTAGGATGGCTCTTCGCGATCCTTCTAGAATCGAACTGCTAGTCGAGACTGGCATAATTCTTGCTGACGTATTTGAAGTTCCGAGTGATGGGAAATGTTTTTTTTGGTCAGTAGATGCATGCTCCAATTTGTGTGAACAACTTCACATTACCACTTGTCCCCCAATCCTACCAACACCCGATGAAAATCGGCATGCTGTCTGCAATTTTCTCATGAGAAATGCGGATAATCAAATACTTGTTGGTGGAACAACTCCCAGAAAACGTGTCGAAACCATGTACGGTGAATCTGCGAGAAATCGCGAAAAGATTGTTGACCCGGATTACAGTCAGAAGATTGCGGAACTTAGACTTGATCCGACACAATATCCCCAATACGTCAATACGTTTGAGGAATGGGTGCTTGCAATGAGAGAACCACGTGCGTTTGTAGATGAAGTGATTGTGGAAGCAGCTGCACTTTGTTTTGGCTTTTGCTTTAAGGTGTACACTCGGTCAATTTCTATGGCTGTTGATCCCGAAGAAACAGGTGATGAATGTTTTGATTCGCTAGTTCGCATGGGCTTCAGCTCTGAGAATACGAGTGAAGCTCTTTCGAACACTGGTGGAAACCATGCTCGTGCATTGGAGATTCTTCTTTCACTACCTCAACAACCTTCGCAACCGCCTCCAAATCTTTGGAGAGTTCAGACGTATAACCCGGATGGGTTTATATGCAATCTTCTCAATGATCGCGATCATTACCGGTTCCTGTACCTGCAAGGCTTCATACCTTTTGTAGCTGAGAGTGATGAAGTTGCCCTGGCTCCTCTTTCTAGTCCGCGTCTTCTTCCATCTCCAGCAGCCGCTGGGGGTGGTATTCGCGTTGATTCTAGAAGAATTCGTTTGCCTTCGCCTCCTTCTTCACCTTCTCCTTCACCTTCTCCTCCTGCTTCTCGATCCCATTCGCCTTCACAGCAGCCTAGCTGCATTCTGACTCTTCCAAGATGCACTCTCAATCGAGATGATCCAAAATCATTTTTGAAAGGTGTGAAAGAATATGCTATTTCTAGACAAGTACATCTGACTGGTTCATTTTTTGTATCAGCGTTGTGTCTGACTCTGCTTGATTTGCAGGAAGTTTTCCAAATATTTGGAAGCTTTCCGATTGGTCCAGAAAAATACCGCGTCATTGCGTGTATGTTTGACAATGGCGGGTGTGTACAATACGCTGGATCGCCAAAAGATCTGAGTCAAGAATCTGAAAAGAGACTTTTCTCGTCTGAGGTTGCTTCAGTGTTGTCTGATCCGAGACGTACGCTCACAAGCGTTCTTGTATCGAGATGTGACTAAACACCTACTTTCCACGTCAAACCTGACTAAATTATAATTCATCACTTACATCAACGCAAATTTTATCATTTGGAGTATATTTTGTCTCGATTTTTTTATGATTTAAGAGGAGTATTTCGATCATTTTATCAATTCTTTCATACATCAATTTTGGAATATGTAAGCCAGCGTTGTACTCAGTTGCAAATACAATATGATTGATATATCTATCCAGATCATGTGAAAATATTTCATATTTAGAAATATATTTTAGATTCAACATTTTTTTCTCGACAAATTCGTCATACCAATCATCCATAATATCTTTTTTTGACGCAATAATGTTATGTATTGCATCATTCTTTCGAATTTTAAGCCAATTCTTCTTCTGATACATATAAATACTTTCATCATCTTTCAGAAATAGATTCCTATTCTGAGGGATATCATTGTTAAAATGTATTTTTCGAACTAAATTGACGAGACCAATTTCTGGTTCCATAATCATTTTTTTCATAAATTTTTTTTCCAAATGGGTAATTATTTCTTTTCCAAAATTTAGTATATTTTTTTGTTTTTCAAAATCTAAATAATCACATTCTACATTTATTATTCTTCCATTTTTGATAGAATACCGGGGTATCGTATGTATCGTATTATAAATTCTATCTTTCATAAATTCATTATCTATCTTTATTGTATTTATTTTCTCCAATTTATGCCTGATAATATTTTGTTCAATTTCCTTATGCTTTATACACATCTCATTTATGTGTTTTTCATAATATGTTTTTGTTTTATATTGTCGCCCACAATAGTCGCATTTAAATTCTTTTCCCAATAATGATATCGTGTTATCTGGGAAATAATTTTTGACAAAATTTTTTAATTTCGTGGGTTCTTGTAGATGGCGGTAATGCATTGTATTTTTATTACATTTTTTCAATGAATTTATATGTTGAATATAGTCCTTTTTTACTGAAAATATTTTAAAACATTTGATACATGTATATGATTTAAACTGCATTAAATAAAAGAATAATATTATTTTTAAGTATTTTTTATAAGTTCTTTCTTAGATTGCAGATAATCAAATAGGACAAGTTCAGCTTGATTAAATATTTCTTTGTATAATTTCTGGCATTTTTTGGCTATATTCGTTTTGATTTGTTCATCATAATGTCCCAAAGATTCTCGAATATAATTATCAAGCATTTCAGAGAAGTTCTCGTAATTATCTTTGATGAAATTGGAAATTAAATTCTTTTCTGTTTTTTCTTCAACATAATCATCCATGATATCTTTTTTGGAGGTAATAATATTCTGAATAGCAGTTTTTTTGTCTTGTTTTTTCCATTCTTTACCATTATATATTTCAATAAATTGCTCTTTTTTATTGAGTATATTAATATTTTGATTTTGCGGCATTGTATCGTTAAAATGAATTTCTCTAATTAAATTTAAAATACCAGTTTGAGGGTATTTTATTGCACGATTCATTATTTCATCCGTAATATGGTCTAAGTCTTCCTTACCAAACTCCCGTAAATTTATCTTATCCATGACGATGATATTATTCTGTATATTTTGTGTATTATTAACAGTATTATTGATGATTTTAGAGTAATTCGCATTCACATTCATCAATTGTTCATCAATCTTCTTTTTTATTGATGATTCTATTGATGGTAAATCTGAGATAGTTATAGGTTTGAGCTTACAAATATTCAAATGTCGATTTAATGAACTTTTTGTCTGAACTTTTTTTTCACAGTATTTGCATATTATGGTCGGGTTTTCCGATTTGATGGGGTTTTTTTTAGTTTTTTTGGTAGTTGGTAAGGGTGCATTTTTGGGGATAAAACCGACTTCATTCTGGGGTTCATTACCATTGTGGTAGTCCTGGTTTTTCTGGTTTTTTTGACATGGTAGTGTTTTATGGTAATGAATTTTGTCGGATAAGTCTCCTTTTTCATCTTTTGAATCGGATAATAATCGATTTTTTTCATTCGAGACTATCATATCCAGCACGCGATATTCA
>Ga0315284_10014090_pt1 | contig 11388 bp, 18 predicted proteins | sample YL17G09_16_MG_FD_203696 | JGI IMG/M metagenome (GOLD analysis project Ga0315284, IMG submission 203696) | Sediment microbial communities from Yellowstone Lake, YNP, Wyoming, USA - YL17G09_16 | ecosystem: Environmental > Aquatic > Freshwater > Lake > Sediment | place: USA: Wyoming | collected... | reverse complement strand
CCAAGCTCTGGGCGCTGTCAGCTCAGGGGTCCAGTCGCCGCATAAAAATCTCGGCAACTGATCTCCTTCGATTTGGCAGTTAAGTTAAAAAACAGGGGGGGGGGAATTAATGTTTTGAAAAATTGGCGTTTTCCATGTCCTTTTTTATTCCCACCCTAAGCCCCTAATGTTTCTAATTTTGAAACATATTGTATTTGGGTGTGGTTGACCACTCCGGGGACTCACCGGATGGGTCTGGTTGACAAGATTTTGATGGGGTTAAGGGTCTGGTACGGGGGTTTTCTGGTTTTTCAAACTATAGATTCGGTTTTTCCTCGAGGATCCGGATCCTGAGCTGCCGGCAGCCAGAGGCGGAATCCTCAAACCTATAGTTTTAAGGGGTGGGTTTTTCCAGGGTGACGATCGTCACGCCGTAATGTTTCAGGATCCTCTTGAGGTCTGTATCTATGAAGTAACACACCAAAACCATCCGGACCGCTTTTTCTATTTTACGATCTTGCTCCCACATAAAAGGGTACGATATACATTGGCCAACCGTCCTTAAGTCTGGGCGGCTCGAGACCTCAATTATCCATATTTCCTTTTCCTTTTCTCCGATCGCATCAATTCGCTTTGCGTTTATGTCGTACCACATCTTTTTCATCGCTTCATCAGCGACGACCTTGCTCATATCCGGTCCACCTACTCGGACATTATAAAAAAACCTTTCAAAATTTCCGGCATAGCGATCTAGAAACAGATGCCAAAGTGGGACGTCCGGAGGCAGCATCTGTTGAGGATCCCCGCGCCAGGTTATGTCAAAGGGTTCTCCAAGGTCTGTTGGCATTGCGGGCATCCTTTCTTAATCCACCCAACATCTGTTTCGATTCGGGTTAGCCTGGTTGCGATGTGGATCAATCCACCCATAAGGGTGAAAAGATTTGCCAGGGCCATTCCAACGATCATGATCCACGATTCGTATGACATTTAGCCTACCCCCATTATTGGTAAGTACTGAGGTCTTTGTGTTGTGTAGGTGAGGTAGACATTCTTGAACGCTATGAAGTTTATAAAGGTTCCCACCTCCTGGGATCCTGTCATGATTAAGCTGGCCGCGTTCGGGTTGAAATCCTGCGGGATGTCAATGGTTGTTTGATATACGTTTGGGTCGTTGCTTGGCTCGAACGGCAGATCTCCCTGAAAGGAATAATTTCCGTCCGTTAGGTTGTAGTGTATATTGCATGGTTGATCGTCTCCCGCTTTCGCTCCACAGAACACAAAGGTGTGTTTTTTCCCTGGCTGCGGTTTAATATTTGGGTAGGCTAGTTGTTCTGTCTTTTGCGTTTCCCCCGGGTCAAGTACGAAGCAGGCGCATGTTACTAGTCCGTCGATGAACGTTTGGAACTCGGCCTCTCCTGTCCAGTTGCCTAGGGTTGTGTAGAAGAGGCGATCTTCATCGTCTGGTATGCATTGTATTTCCGGCATTTACTTGCTCTCTTCAGCGAAGCACGTTGCAAAGCCGCCAACGGATGGGGTTTCATCGTTTGGGTCTGTTGCCGAAATACTAAGGGAACCCTCGCCGCATGGCGCCGGCGAGTTGCCCATGGCAATTACGATCCCCATGGGTTGATTTTCGCCGCCCAAGTATATCGGGCCGCTTGATCCCGCGTTGCCGAACTGGAACGAGATCGCGGTTTCACCGGTTACGGTGAGCACGATCGTTGCGACAAAGAGCCGTAGTTTTCCGGTTACGGTCGCCAGGGTAGCCGACCCTGGCGCAGTCAAATCAATTTTTGCATTAAGCGAATCCCTCCACCATTTAGGATATGGTATTCGCTCGATTACCAGCTCTGGTGGGACCTTGGGTTTTATTGGCGGCGGAGGCGGCGGAGGCTTCGGAGGCGGCGGAGGCGGGGGTTTTGGTTTTTCTATTTTTAATTGTCCACGCAGCGCCTTGGTTTGTTCAGGGGTAAGATTGTAAACATCAACCCAGACGTTAAAAAATTCCTCTTGAGTAAGTCCCGTACGTCCTTTAACCCACTCTTCAAAATCCTTTATTGTCGGGACCTGGCGTTTAGGTTCCTTGGGTTTTTCCACCATAGGTTACCCATTACCAATTAGATCTAAAGATTTTGCCGCTTGGGTGTGATCCGGCGATTGCAATACCGTTCCCCAGGTATGCAATAGAGAAGATTTGTGTTTCAGCCGCCCGTTGACCGAGGTCAGTCCAGGTTGCTCCGTAGTCAGTGGAGCGGAAAATTTTCCCGAGCGGGATTGATCCAGCGATTGCGATACCGTTCCCCAGGTATGCCATCGAGGAGATGTGAGTTTCAGCCGCCTGTTGACCCAGGTCTGTCCAGGTTGCTCCGTAGTCAGTGGAGCGGAAAATTTTGCCGCTTGGGTATGATCCGGCGATTGCGATACCGTTCCCCAGGTATGCAATAGAGAAGATGTAAGTTTCAGCCGCCTGTTGACCGAGGTCAGTCCAGGTTGCTCCGTAGTCAGTGGAGCGGAAAATCTTCCCGAGCAGGCCTGATCCAGCGAGTACGATACCGTTCCCCAGGTATGCAATAGAGAAGATGTAAGTTTCAGCCGCCCGTTGTCCCAGGTCAGCCCAGGTTGCTCCGTAGTCAGTGGAGCGGAAAATCTTCCCGAGCAGGCCTGATCCAGCGATTGCGATACCGTTCCCCAGGTATGCAATAGAGAAGATGTAAGTTTCAGCCGCCCGTTGTCCCAGGTCAGCCCAGGTTGCTCCGTAGTCAGTGGAGCGGAAAATTTTGCCGCTTGGGCCTGATCCGGCGATTGCGATACCGTTCCCCAGGTATGCAATAGAGTAGATGTAAGTTTCAGCCGCCCGTTGTCCCAGGTCAGCCCAGGTTGCTCCGTAGTCAGTGGAGCGGAAAATTTTCCCGTTGGGGTATGATCCGGCGATTGCGATACCGTTCCCCAGGTATGCAATCGATCGGATTTGTGTTTCAGCCGCCTGTTGTCCCAGGTCAGTCCATTTTTTCCCAAGAAATTCTTGTATTCCGATTAGTGCGCCGTAAGCGCGACCAATTTCGAAACCGACAGTATCGCCCCGCAGGATATTGATTGTTGCGGTCTTAATGAAGGCCGTAGCCCAGCGCTTCGCGGCGGTACCTAACCCGCCTTCGTTATCCGCCCTTGGGACTATTTTTCTTGTGGCCATGTCATCTCCTATGCTGCCTTAGGCATAACGTCATCGTTGACATCGAGCTCGTAATATGTGTCGGTACTAACCTCTGTTATTGGTTCCAACCCGCCGTCAATATCGATCTCAAAAAGTGCGGGTTCTCCCGCCGGCCCCGTTTCGCCCTGGATTCCCTGTGGTCCTTGTGGACCCGTTGGCCCCGTTGGTCCGGTTGCCCCAGTTGGTCCAGTTTCTCCGATTGGTCCCTGTGGCCCCGTTGCTCCGGTTGGTCCCGTTGGCCCCGTTTCTCCTTCAATACCTTGTGGCCCCGTTGGTCCGGTTGGGCCGGTTGGGCCGGTTGCTCCGGTTGGGCCGGTTGCTCCGGTTGCTCCGGCTGGGCCCTGGGGTCCCGTGTCTCCCTGAGGACCAGCTGGTCCAGTGTCCTTTGTATAGTCTTCTTTTTCAGCCATTTTTTTTATGCATCTTTCAGATACCAAAATTGGTTTACAAGGGTTTTAATATCATGGAACTTTTCAAACATTGGGTCAAGGTGGAGAATTAAAGTCAGCGCGTGAGCGAACTCAGTCGAATCATTCCATGTCTCGCAGATTACTTCAAATGGCGGCTCAAGCAGGTTAATGCCCAGTGAAAGAGGAAAGACGCAATCATCGAGTCTAAGATTTTGACCAGTATTGAAAGGAATAATTTGGTGGACGCCGATACGGGCTATGAAGTGGAGTTTTCCAGCCGGACCGGATGGAAAAAACAAAGAGCCGCCCGTAAGGCGGCCCTTTGTTAACTTTATTGTTGTTATTAAAGGAGCAACCTCAAGGGTATTTTTTGGAGTGCTGATATATTGGAGAATATCCATTCATCATCACTCCGGCAATAACTCCCATTCTTTGCGGTCCATAATGACTCCGTTGACGTGGATTCCGATGGAGTCGGTATTATCTACGTTTGGGAAATAAGCGTAAAGCTGATCCCCTTCTCCTATAAAAAAATCCGTTGGAGTGTTTAAGCCCCGCTGGACGGCAAGGGTGGCCGCGGCATTTAAAACGATATCCTGTCCGCCGTTTCGCACTCCAATAATGATGTTATCGTTTGCTTCACGTTCAGGGGCGTAAGCGAAACAGGCGTGGACGTGAAGGACTTGGCCCGGGTCGATTTTCTCGGCAAAAACGTAGCCACTGTCACCCGTTGTAAAGATGACAGTGAAGCTACGGCAATAGATTTGTCTCATATGTGCCCCTCCTAATATCTACGGAGCTGCTGCAGGAAGATCTGGACAGAGTCTGAGGCTAACGCACCGCTGGTTCCCTTAACGTCCAGTCTTAAGGAGCCAATTCCTTCGACATCAAACCAGTCGTCAATGTCGTCCTGATCCCCAAAAGGAATCTCCCAGACGCCGTGTGGCGCCCAACCGGAAACGTGGGCGACAGCGTTCATTGCTGCGCTTGCAATAACGGCCATCCGTCCGCCAGCGCTTCCATAAGAAGCAATACTGGTGGTGGCCGCGGCGGTTGCCCAGGGGGCGAAGGTTGCTGTAGCTCTTTCTGAAACGGTGGTGTAAACATAGGTCGTTCCGGTTGTGACCGCGAAAATAATTTGCTCTTCGAGCTGAGGGTATTTCGCGGCGATTGATCTCAACAGCTGGAGGATTTCGTGATCGAACACGACCTTTTTATCCACGTCTTGAGAGAGCTTGATGGTGTCGACATGCTGGCACGGCTCCGTCCCCACGGTCATTTGTCGGATGAAGAGCTTCCGATATGGGAAGTCCGTTGGAAGGTCTGTGTAATTATGGGCAGAGGCTGCCATGGCATAGTCTTTTATCTCCTTGTGCATCAGGAAGCCCATGGGGGAGATCATTTTTTCGTCGAACATGGCCGCCAAGACGGTGAGCTTGTTTTCAGCAGAGGAGTTTCCCCCCGCGTTGATGTCCAGGCTGAGCTTCAACTGGGGATTTTTGAATTTTTTCGGGTCAAAGGCTAAGAGTGGGTCCCAGAGCTTCCGGCCGAAATTGATTCCGATGTATCTTTGGACACCCAGGGTGTTTAGGTAGCAATTGAAGTTGGACCTGATAAGCCCGTTTTGGAGGATGTCCGCTGCCTCCGCCTCATAACCAGAGAGGGAGAAAAGAACGTCGGAGCCGTCAACCAGTTCAATCTTAGTTAGACATGCGATCGCGTGGGCTACGGCGGCATCGGCCGAGCCATTTACCTCGAGCTCAATAAGAAGTTGGCTTATGGGATCGGCGACGTTAATGTCAATTACTTCTGTAGCGTTGGCAATAAATGTCTTTTCTGCCAAGAGCGTTGAAAGTCTGTAATTCATAATTCCTGACCTCCTTTCTTTTTGTGGAGAATATCAGTTTTTTGGGCTTAACTGATCTTAGCCTTGTAAGCAGCCTGGCTGAAGAGCTCCACGTTTTTTAGGTTTCGGAGATCTCCCCTTGGGAATCGGGGCTGTTTGACCACTCCCTTAAAGGCCGCGTGGATTTTTGCGAAGCCCTTCCCGAACTTCGGCCCGGCCTTCATCGTGCCCTCGGCGAATCTCCCCGGCCCGATGTCTACAGCTGGGCCCTGCCAATCCGAGTCGGTGACCTTGTCCAAGCCCTTGTTGTAGAGGTCCTTTGTGACCGAATCGGTGATGGCTGCCTTGTAGGTTGCTACGGCTGCCTTTGCAGACGACTTCCATGGCCGTTTGGGGTTTGTAACTCCAAGAAGGTAGTCGTCCCTTCTTCCAGGGGTGACCCTGGTGTACTTCTCCTGGATTGCCTCCATTGACTTAATCTCTGCCATAATAAAACCCTCCTTTTCAATGATTTTAGGTGCTTAGTTACTATGCAAATTTTGCATAGTTACTATGCAAATTTTGCATAGTTACTATGCAAAAAGTAGCAATTGACAAACATATAAATCTTAAAATATAATTTGTCAAGTAAAATCTTTCAGGGAAGGTTATGTGAGGGAAAGGGTGGCCAAATCATGAACCTAAGACACGTTAAACGACAGGAGCTGAAGCTTTACATCTTACAAATGTTCGATGCCCTTAAAAGGAAATACGGTAAAAAATATTGCCGTCCTCCCCTTAAGACAATGGTTAAACTTCTTGTCCAAAACCCCAAAATACAGACCTCTACCAGAACAATTTCCCGTGCAATAAGGGAAATGGTCGATGACCATGAGATCTACAGGAAAAATAGGCACAAAAGAGGCAAGGGCATAAAAATGCTTTGTAGGGCAACGGCTTACTACATCCTTGATAAGGGCTTTGAAATATTCAGGAAAATGCTCCGTCAGGCACAAAGATTTCTTCGTCCTTTAGGTGAGCCAAATCTGGCTTCAGATAAAGTACCCCTAGAACGTGTATTTAATAAATTTTCCGCCCAGGGTGTGGAAATCCTGTTGAAATCTGTCATAAAAGGTAGGGCTTCGCCCGTCTAAAGATTTTTTATTCCGGCTTCGCCGGTCCTTTAAGGAAAAAAGACAGGAGGTTCATCATGCGTTGGAAATTTCTATACATGGTTGGTGCTCTTTTGGGCTTCGCCTTCATAAAAGGTATTCAGGTCCTCTGCTTTACTTTTTATAGATCCCCGGAGGACCAGCTTAAAGAGTATATGTCCGGGAAGTCCCGGACGAAAATCGGTAAACATCCTTCCTGGCTTGCGATAGATCTCGCGGTCGTTGATGACGTCGACCATAATTTGGTTGTTGACAAAGACGAGATCCGGTGGTCCAAGGATCCAAGGTATGAGATCCTTGGTGTCTTTTGGGAGTCCATCGGTGGAACCTGGGGAGGAAGGTGGAAGGATCCCCTTGATCCGTACCACTTCGAACTTTAATCCACAAGAAAGGAGGTGATGAGTATGTTTAAACTGGCTCCATATCTGATTCTTTTAATCGGTTTGCTTGTTGTTCCGGTACTCGAGAAGATTGCCCTGCAGCTCGAGGCAAAGGCCAAACAGACGCCGGAAGAATGGGACGACATTGCGGCCGGTGCATTTAGGACCGTCATTGAGTTCTTTAAGACCCCGGACATCTTCGTCCCGAGGAAATGATTTCAGGCTCCTCCTGTGTAGTTTTTTTCCTCACTTAGTGGGTGGCGGCGCTGACTCACGCCGCCACGCTTTTTTTTCCTTCCATTTTCTAAGCTTCTCAAGCTCCCCCGGGAGGCATCGCTTGCAGATGCCTCCCGTTACAGACAGGTTTAAGAGCGGCTTTTTAATCCCAAAATATCCTTTGTGAACATAACAGTAACGGAACATATTTACTCCTTTTTTAATAGGCGATGCGGCTTTCAAGTCTTTTGCCTCTCGGCATGCCGCTCTACTCACCGCACCCCCTAAAAGCCGTTGATCTGCTGCCCCTCAGCGCAGATCCCCATCAGGCAACCACACCGTTGTTATACTACCGGCACCTTTCTCCCTTCCGAACGGCTCATTTTTTATATCACGACCTTTTCGACTCGTCAATAATTTCTTCAAGGTCGTGGACGGTGATAAACGTCCCGGACTGCACAAATGCAATCACGGCCAGAAGTGCAACCCTGAGCTCATTAAAATTCATGTCGTGGACCACCGCTTTCAGAATTGGATTCATTCCTTGTGCATCCTTTCTCCCCGTCTGGCCGATAGGACAGCCATGTAAAAACAAAAACTTATACTTCCGAGAGCCGGCCCGTCTCGTCGATTGCTATCTCTGGACCATAAAACGATCCCCTAAAAATCCGTCCCGGGAATGCGTCGTTTTTGAGTATTTTGAGCTGTCGAGGCCCAGGTTTTTCATTTTTAATTCTCATTGAATGTATGATCCCCGTTTTAATGTTTTCATAATATATTTTCATCTTCTTTCCCCTTTCTCCCCGGTATTATGTCGGGTCAGTTGTGGCTGTCAAGAGTGACATTCTGTCACACCCCGTAAGGCGAGGCGGGCACTGCCCGCCCCGTTGTTTAGTCTCAGTCGCACCGGACAGGATCCCCAACGATCTGGACCCTTGTCGAGTCGCACTTCGGGCACCGTAGCCAGTTTGCCAGGGTAGCATCAAACTGGTATCCACAGATTGTACAACAACATCCTACCTCCCACATAATATCACCTCCCCCCATAAAAAAACATTAATTTCTTTTTGAATCTCTTACCCGCTGCTGGAGATTCAAAAAGAAATTAACGATGCCCCGCTACCCCTAAGACGGCCTATAAAATGTGCACGTTTAAAAGTCATGCCAATCGGTAACGGGTTCTGGGCTCACAAGTGAACGGTTGGCATGACTTTTATTTAGTGCCACCAAATTCTTTAATGGCCGTCCGGCGCTTGACTTTTCTTTTTTAGGTGTGGTATGGTTTTGTTTGGAGGTTGCCGCATGAAAAATTCCAAAATCGAAACCATCCCACTGAAGAACATTGATCTTCCCGGCGAAGCGCAGCGAGACTCGATTGATCCTTCAAAAATAATTGAACTTGCCGAGTCCATCCGCGAGAAGGGTCTCATCCACCCCATCCTTTTGAGGCCGGTAAACGGTCGTTTTGAGATCGTGGCTGGACATCGGCGTTTTCTTGCCCATCAATTTCTTAACCTGGAGGTGATCGCCTCCATGGTTAAAGAGATGGATGACGGCGATGTCGTCATCTACCGTGCCATCGAAAATCTTCAACGTGAAAACCTTAGCCCCCTTGAAGAAGCCCGCTCTTATAACCTCATGCGCGAGAAGGGCGGAATGAGCGTCGAAGATATTTGCCAAGCTACGGGTAAGGCACTATCGACAGTTAAGCGATGGCTAAGGTTTTATCGTATGCCCCCCGAATTTAGGGAGGCAGTAGACAAGGGCGGCATTTGCCTTGGTGTTGCCGAAAGCTTAATTGAAGTTGATGATACTTTTTTACGTTCGGAATGGCTAAGGATGGCCGTTGAAAATGGGATCACCAAAGCTGTCGCTGATACTTGGGTTTCAGATTACCAAAAATCAAAAGCCGGAAAACGAACGGAAGGGATAGGGGACTTGGGGGAGTCCGAATTGAACCCGGAACCAAAGAAGGTATACGTTACTTGTATGGTCTGCTCTGATCCCATTGAAATCAGCCAAGCCAAACAAATCATTTTATGTAAAGAGTGCCGAAAAAAAGTAGTGAGCCATTAAGATGAGTCATGCCGAGTGGAAAAGAAAAATGCCCTGGGAGAAAACCTGGGAAGGCCCGCGGCCCATTGGGTGGGATGAATTGGTTTTTTCCAATGAAGAAACTGAGATTAAATTTGGAGCGATTTATAAAGCCATGGAAGGGCCCAAGTTGATTGTTTTTCATTATGGCGATTCCGATCGCATCGTGGCGCCCTTTGTTCTTGGATTCAGTTCCGAAAATACCGCCCTAATGCGCGGCTTTCAGCTCGAGGGAACTTCAAGGAGCGGCAAAGGCGCTGGATGGCGTGTTTTTCAAATTCTTTGGATGGAAGATTTAGCAGACCATCAAGAATTTTTTAACCCCGACGAATTTGATTTTGACCGAAACTATCCATGGCTTTACAAGGTATATAAAACCCTTTAAGGAGGTGCACGAACATGGCTGGTATTACCGATGCCGAAAGGCAAGCAATGTATGATGCCGACTGTGGTATTGTAAACAGTATTGCGGACAACAGAATAAAAAAGATACAAAGCGAACACGATGTCTGGGACAAGAAAACCCAAGCCATTGTTGATAAGAAAATTGCTGCAAAAGAGGCGCTTCGGGACAAGAGAAAGGCAACCATAAAGAAAGAATGGGATCAAAAGCTACGGTCCGTACGTCCAGGGTTTGAGCATAAAATTCCATGGATCAACGATCGGTACAAGGGCGAGACAGATTCGGTTGACGAGGAATATGAGGCGTGGTTTAATGATGCTGCCGAAGATCAATACCACGAAGACGGTGAAAGATTATCAAAGCTTGACAAGGCCAAAGAAGCGGTTGAGATGTGGCGAGCCAAGGAGTTAGCCTCTGAGCTTCATCAGCTTCAGACCAAAAACCAAAGACAAAGAAAACGATAAGGGTTTAATTTTAAGTATGGCATATTCAATTAAACGTCACGAAGTTGATCGTCTTCTAAACGTTCTCGGTGAAAGTAGGTAAAACAAAATGCCAACCCAAGCCGAAAGGCAAGCCCTATATCAAAAAGACTGTGATATAATTAACCGAAAAGCAGACGCTAAAGTTCTTAAGCTTTTGGCGGATTTTAAAAAGGTTGAGGGCCAGCACGTTAATATCGTTCGGATGAAATCTGCCGAAATAGATAAAAAAACAGCGGCCAAGGTAAAAGGGTTTTCCGCTCAGCAGCTTAGTCACGAGAAGCTACACATGGGTGCTTCGCAAGCCATTAAGGATGCCTGGACCAAAAGATATAAAGATTTAATAGAGAAGGCGGAACTCGATGGGGATCAAGAAAAAAATCATATAACAGAAGAGGACATGCGAAGTCTTGATCGAATAAAAGCCACCACGGACAAGGCGATTAACAGAATAGAAACCTGGCGTAAATCAGACCTGGCCTCAGAACTTCTTCAGCTGCAGAGACACACACAAAGACCAAGAAAAGAATAATAGAGAATAGGGCTCAATCTCGTGCCCGATAGGGAGCGTGCCGCTGCTTTTGCTTGCAAAACTTGGTGGTAGAGGCTTGGGCCGACAGGAAGCGGCAATGCCCGGCGATAGCCGTATGATTCTATGACCAAGTTTTGGCGGATTGTTTCATGCTGTAGGGTCATAGAATCATTTTTGAAGTGGCTTTATTTTTTTGCTAAAACGCCCTGCGGTAAAAAATGGGGGGTGGCCCTATATCCGTGTATACAGCACCAGGGGGACGGTTTCCCCCCATAAAGAGCTATGGGGCCATTAACGGAAGCAGAGACCCGAACAGGGGGGGCGCGCCGCAGGCGTGGTAGGCAGAGCGAGGGACGAAGCGAAGCCGTTACGGCGCCCAGTTAACCAAAGACCCCCCCGATTGTGAGCTCACCACTTTCGCACCCACTTTTTTAAAGACAGTCTTTTTCCCCCCCCCCGTTTTCGTACCCCAATTTTTCAAAATATTTTCATCTCTTCTTTGTTTTCGTACCCCAATTTTTCAAAACATTAATTCCCCCCCCCCTTGTTTTCCGGTAGCCAATTTTTCAAAACATTAATTCCCCCCCCCCTGTTTTTTAACTTAACTGCCAAATCGAAGGAGATCAGTTGCCGAGATTTTTATGCGGCGACTGGACCCCTGAGCTGACAGCGCCCAGAGCTTGG
>Ga0315284_10014089_pt1 | contig 11389 bp, 10 predicted proteins | sample YL17G09_16_MG_FD_203696 | JGI IMG/M metagenome (GOLD analysis project Ga0315284, IMG submission 203696) | Sediment microbial communities from Yellowstone Lake, YNP, Wyoming, USA - YL17G09_16 | ecosystem: Environmental > Aquatic > Freshwater > Lake > Sediment | place: USA: Wyoming | collected... | reverse complement strand
CCGCCTCAATAAGCTCTTTGAGCAAGATCAGATATTCGGTCTTTTCGCTTGTCGGGGATTTGACGGTTAGATATATCCCTTTTTTCTTCAGGGAGCTTTTACTGCGTGAAGACGAAATCTTGCCCACTGCGTCAAAAACAACATCATAGGTCTCACCGCTCTGAGTGAAATCCTCTTGAGTGTAATCAATTACCTTATCCGCTCCTAGCGAGCTTACCAATTCTAAGTTCGAAGTACTGCACACCCCGGTTACTTCTGCCCCAAAGTGGTACTTGGCAATCTGCACCGCAAAAGTACCTACACTTCCAGAAGCGCCATAGATAAGGACTTTTTGCCCCCTCTGGATATTTGCTTTTCTAAGAAGATATAACGCTGCCATACCCCCGATAGGAACGGCGGCGGTTTCCTCATAGGTCATATTCGCAGGTTTCTTGGCTACCACTCCTTGCTTCCATTCTTCAGGCAGACATACATACTCGGCATATGCACCAGCCCCCAACCCAGTGGTAGTTCCAAAAACTTGGTCACCCTTCTTAAACAGTTTTACATCTTTACCCACCGCTTCAACTTCCCCCGATACCTCATACCCCAGTATAGTCTTTTTGGGTTTTGTGAGGCCAAACATTATTCGCACCACGAGAGTAAAAAATCTGGAATCTGGGTGTTTGCCAGTTCGAGCCCACAACACCCCTGATGATACTGTTGTCGCATATACTTTTACCAGTATTTCATTGTCCTTGGGCGCAGGTTTCTCTACCTCTGTTAGCTGAAGAACATCCGGTGGTCCGTATTTTGTGTATACAATCGCTTTCATGTCATCCTCCAGGATTACTTTTCAAAATCGGAGTATTGGGTCAGGTCTGCGTCACTCTCTCCAATACTCCTGTTCGCCGTTGGGCCTTGAAGTCAAAAAGTTGTTGTTCGGTCATGTTTTTTACGCCGCCCGACTTGGGTTGCTACGCAGCATGACAATCCCCAGCCAGAGCCACCAGACGATGATCCCCAGCCCAAAAGCGTACGCCAGTTCATTGAAGGCCGGAAAAAGCGTGCTGATAATGCCCGGCACACCGATCACCAGGCCAAGATAATTCAATGGCTTGGGTAGCGCCCCTGACCGTAAGGCTGACCAACTTACGAATAGAACCCATAAGCAGCCTAAAAACCGGTCTGAGTGGTCTAACCCCAGGGTTACCGTGTCAAGCACCAACTTGAGCGTCGCAGCTTGAGCGGGGTCTTTGCCATAGAGATTCGCGATTACCTCGAAACCGTAGATTATGATAAAACCACTGGCAAAGACCATGACAGCCCAGATCAGCCCCAAGACGGTCGCCACCTGCGCCATTGCGGGCAAGCCGGCCTTCAAACGGTCGTAGAGCGCCAGCGCCAGGATAACCAGGAAGACGCCGTTTACCATATACATGAGCAGGTGCCATATGAATACGATAGTCTGGTTGTCTATGAAGAAAGCCATGAACTGGCCAAAATCGAGTTCCGTGTTACCCATGGGGGCCAGCAAGGTGGAAAACAACCCCATAGCCACCAGGTATGTTGCGGCATCAATCAGTGCGGCAACGCCGCCCCATTTTTGTAAGTTTTTCATTTTATTCTCCTTGAGTAACACCATACCTTCGCCAATCCATTCCTGAGCGAAGGTATGGTGTTTGTTAGATTTTATTATGAGGGCTAACCTTCAGGGTTAGACCACTTCCATGCATTCCAGACAATTAGTAACAGACCCGCGATTTCTATTGTGCTATAAAAAATATATGCAGGAGATGGGGCTCCAAGAAACAATGAAGAGATTTGAACCACAACAAATAGTGTACCTGCGATGATGTTTGCCCAACGATTAGCTCTATACTTTAATACCCAGGACAGGACAATCATTAAAAACGGAATCTCGAACATTATCGCGGTTCCCAACAAAAATCCAGCAGTGATTTTAACAGTTCCATCTGCCACGTATCCTGACATTACCCCTTCCAAAACCCCAGGCTCCAATTTTGAGAGGGTATCAGCATACATAAAATTTACCGAAAAAAACACCCATAATATTATTAGTAAAATTTTCGTATCCATTTTGGCGGTCTTTATGTTTGTATTCATTTTTTATCTCCTTTTGTTATGATTGATTTTGGCGTAAACAAGCCGCCTACGCCTATTTATGATTTGACATTTGACACATCTGCCGGGCTAACCTTCAGGGTTGCGCCACTTCCACGCATACCAAACGATGAACAAAGTACAGGCAATTTCTATAGAAGCAAAAAATATATAAAAAGGAGGTGGCGTTTGGACAGACAATGAATAGCTAAGAAGTGCAGTATGTATTATGCCGGCGATAATGTTTGCCCAGCGATTTACTCCGTACTTCAATACCCGGGATAAGAGAACCATAGCAATCGCAATTTCCATTAATATTGCGAATCCCAACACAGACCCTTCGGTCATTGTCACCGTTTGTAACTCAGAATTAAAAGTTAATGTAAAAATATCCGCATAGATCATGTTCAACAGTGCAAATATCCATAATGTTGAAAGAATTACTTTCTTATCTTTCATTACGGTGGTCATTTTGTTTGTGTTCATTTTTTGATCTCCTTTTTTTGAACGATATTGATGAGTTTCATTGAATAAAATTGTGGTCGCCACCCGGTTACCGGGGGTTGAAATGGACTAGAAATGTTATCAAAGGCAAACCTCCTTTCCAAGTAGCTTATATCCATTTACTATTTGACGTCTGACTGATCCGCCTGGCCTGTCCCGAGCGTAGTCGAGGGGCCGTGTTCGAGAGGACTGACCGAGACCAATGGTATACCCAAATCACGCACTTTTTTCAGCAAGCCATGCAACGCGGCCTGGTCAATCACCGGGCCGGTTAAAAGAGTATCGCCGTCCTCTTCCAGCGTGATGGTCAGGCCGCCAAACCAGTCTGTCCATTGAGAACCCAAATGGCCCTTGATCCTGATTTGATAGACCACTGGTTGATCTGGATCAATTTTTGGTTCGAGTTCGTTTGACATCACCTTGTACCTGTTGTGGCCGGTCATAACAGTCTGCGCCACTTGCTCAATGTACAAGTAGTATAAGGGCTACACGATGTTAGCGTATAGACACTTTAGTGTTGGTTGTAGGTGTTGTTTTTAGTTATTGAGGGGAAATGGTGAGGAAAATTGATACTTACAACAAACCCAGCTCGTGGGCGCGGGCTACAGCTTCAGTTCGCCTTTGAACTTGCAGTTTGTCAAATATTTTGCGGTTATGCCCTTTGACCGTGTCCAAAGCGAGGAAGAGCCTCTCGCTAATCTCACGATTCGAGAGACCTTGGGCAATGAGTTGTAAAACTTCCAATTCGCGTTGGCTCAATGGCTCAATAAGGAGCTTGGCAGGGGGTAGATCAGGTTTATCTTCGCTTTTCCGCTTCTCAGCTTCAAATACAGCCAGCAACTTACCAACATAGTCCGGCATAATCCCCCGAGCCACTGCTTCGGGCAAAAGGTGAGCCATTGGTAATCCTTCATCGACAAAGATACGGATGAAGCCGCCCGGCTCTGCCAGCGCCAGCGCCTCGCCCAGCAGTTGCACTGCCTTGTCCTTTTCCCCATGCGCATGGTGGGCGACCGCTTGGAGAACCATCACTTTGAGCTGTTCATCCTGCCAACCCTTTGCCTCCATCTGTCGGCGCAATGGCTCCAGCGCCGCCAACGCTGCAGTTGGGTCTCCCTGAGCTAGGTGAACGCGGGCTTGGCTGATGGGGAGTTCGTACGTCTCAGCCAGATGAGCGGCGGCCGCCAGATTGCCCTGGTGAAGCAACACAATAACTTGTGCAGCAGCTACCTCAGGTATGCGGTGCACGAAGTTATTCTGGCGCACGGACTGATCGGTCTCCGCTAACATGGCAGCCGCGCCAGCCACATCTCCCCGGGCCAGTTTCATGCGGGCGAGAAACACCTCAGAGATAATGAATCTGTCAATCACGCGGTCATACTGTCGCGCCAGTTGAAGGCTCTGCTGTCCGTGCTGCTCAGCGGCATCCAGATCGTTCCATTCGTAGAATATGCGGGCCAGGCCAAGATACGCTTCGCTGGCACTCGGAGGCGAATAATCATCACCAAGCAGTTGCAGGGAGCGCCGGTAGGTCTCGGCCGCCGGATAAAGCTGGTTTTCTAATTCCTGTATCTGGCCCAGGCAGATTGTCGCCAAACTGACTCCGAGAATATTCCCAGACGCCTGGGCGATAGATAAACATTCCGTATAGGCCCGGCTGGCTGCCGCACGTTCTCCCCGGAACTGGTAGGCCATCGCCATCGTCCAATTTGCCCTATAGCGGGAAAGCAGGTTGTCGGGGGGCAGATACTCCAGGGCGCGGCGCGACTGAACAAGGATGGTTTCTACCTGGTACTGAGTGAGAGCCAACATAGCCCTGGCGGCGGCAATTTGTCCAATCAGATCGCGGGTCTTGTTGTCTGGCTCGGCGCCTTGCAGGGCGGCAGCTAAAGCTGCCTCAGCCGCTTGTAGTTTCTCTTCAACGCCGGTCGTTTGTCCGGTAACCAGCGACAACGTGGCAGACCTTACCCACAACGAGGGTCTGGCATCCAGCACCGTTGTCGGCAGCGACGCCAGCCAGTCCAGGATAGTGGTCACCACGCCGCGAAAGTGCAAGGGCATCCCCCCTCCTTCCATCAATCGCTCGGCGCGCTCGATATCGTTGGCAGCGGCAGCATGGTGAAACGCTTCAAGCTCCAGACCATTGTCTTCATACCAAATGCTGGCACGTATGTGGTATTCGGCCACGCCCCCCCTTTCATCCCCTGTAGACAGGGCGGCGCTCTGGTTCAGTCGCTGCCGCAGAAAACCAGCAAAGAGATGGTGATAGCGGTACCAATACCGTTCGTTGTCTAAGGGGACGATGAATAGGTTGGCGTGCTCGAGATATTCCAGGGTTGCCTGCCCGGAAGCAGAGGGGGTGGGATGCAGGTCGGCATCCCCATGCAGAACGGCATCACAAAGAGGGCCGCACAGGCGGTCGAGGATAGACGTACGCAGCAAGAAGGTCTGGACATATTCGGGCTGCTGTTGCAGGACTTCTTCAACCAGATAGTCCAGCACGAAATGGTGACTGCCGGTGAAAGATTTGATGAAGCTGGCGGCGTCTGGATGCTCCTGTATTGAAATCGTCCCTTGCAGGGCCAGGGCAGCTAATTGCAAACCGGCAATCCAACCTTCGGTGCGGGTTTCCAGTGCGGCGATGTCTTCCGCCGCGAGGTTCAAGCTCATCACCTGGTTGAGAAAATCGGCGGCTTCGGTGAGGGTAAAACGCAGGTCGGCGGCGTGCAGTTCGGTGAGTTGGCCTCGGGCGCGCAGGCGGGCCAGGGGCAGCGGTGGGTCTTCACGGGTGGCGATAACCAGATGAATCTGCGGCGGCAGGTGCTCGAGCAGAAAGGTGAGGGCGTCGTCGACGGACGTCGACGCGTCAACCGGTTTGGAATCAATTACGTGGTAGTCGTCCAGGACAAGGACGAAATTGTCCGGGACGGTGGTGATTTCATTGAGCAGAGCTGTCAGAATCGATTCGGTTGGCGGTGGCTGAGGGGATTGGAGCATACTCAACACCCCTTTTCCAATATTCGCCGCAATCGTCTGCAACGCAGCGACGAGGTACGTCAGAAAGCGGGTGGGGTCGTTATCCCCTTCGTCCAGTGACAGCCAGGCGACGGGTCGCTCACAACCGGCGACCCATTCGCTGACCAGCGTGGTCTTGCCAAAGCCGGCGGGGGCAGAGATGAGGGTTAGTTTACAGTGCATGCCCTCGTTCAGCCGCTCGATCAGGCGGGGGCGGAGGACAATTTTTGGCCGAGGCGGGGGGATATAAAGTTTAGTGAAGAGAAGTGGTGCAGGCATTCTAGAATTTATTATACATCACGCCTAAGTAGAGCAGGAGGTATAAACAAAGAAAACATAAAAAAGGACTAAATAATGACCTTAACGAACCCAGGTAAAAGGGATACTATCCGCATATCGATCAGCTATCGCTGCGTGCCGGGCAAGAGTAAACCAGCGTTCGCCGGTTTGGCTGATTTGCAGGACCCGCCGCACAAATATCACGGATTCAGGATCTTTGCTCATAACCCGGAGGTCCATGGTTCGAATCCAAGCCCCGCTACTAAGAAAATCCGTCCTTTCGGACGGATTTTGATTCAAATGAGGTACAGTACAATATCCAACTCTCCTTGTTATTGTAACCCATGTGGGTTTAGGTCAATTCACTATGAATTAATCCGCCATCCCCGCGGCTGCCTACACCTGGCTCACCTATGCCTACTCGTAGGCTAGAACCTCGCACACGGTGAGGCGGGTGGCGCTACGCGCCGGAAAATAGTTAGCCAGCAAACTCAGGATACTGACGATCACGATCCAGATAAAAACACCGCTGGTTGTAAAGGTTTCGGCCCAGGCGCTGCCCGTCGTGAGCTGACCAATCGTACTTGCGGCCAGGCTGATGATGGGAAATGAGACCGGAATGGCGATCAGGCAGATGCTCATGCCGATGCCCACCCCTTCGGTCAAAAACACGCTGTTGACGCCGCGGTCGGAAGCCCCGATGGCGCGCAACACGCCAATTTCACGGGTGCGCTCCAGCCCGTTAATACTCATCGTTCCCATCAATCCCAGACCGCCCGCCACCGCCAGCAGCAGCGCTATGAGCACCAGCAGAATGAGGATACTGTTGAAATTACTTTGCATGTTATCGTGCTGTTCGTTGGTGGTTTGGATTGAGGCAATCCGAAACCCATCGGCTTTCAACTGCGCGTACAATATTCTTTTCAACTCCGCCTCTGTAATCCCTGCGCCGGGATCCATCTTAATCAGCACGGTATTGGACCTGGTCGTATTGTGGACTATATACGCTATTTACCCTTCATTTGTGTCGGTTAACCTTTTCGCGTTTGCTAAGAATCACACCGATGCTGATGATCACGACAAGTACGATTCCGACCCAAGGCCAATCTTCTGATGTAATCGTCGCCGTCGGAGCAGGAGTCGGCGTTGGGGCAGGAGTCGGCGTCGGAGCAGGAATGGTAAGTGAGATCAAAGTGTCCTTCTGCTCAGCAAGATAGATCGAGAATGCGGCATTGCGCGTCCCGTCATCAACTTGAAGCTGATAATCTCCGGCAAAGCCTCTTATGAGCAATTCGCCATTCTCATTCGTTGTTCCAATGCCGCTTGTAGTCCAGGAGGCGATGAGATTCATCAAGGTGTTGTAGGCTGCCTTCGGTTTACCTGTGGTATCCAAAAGTCCCCCGCTTGTGATGAAGCTCTCCTCGTCGATAACTCCATACGACCATGCAATTTCCTTCACTAGCGGCTTGCTGAAAGCAATAGTGTAGAATTTCTCCAGGAACTCCGCCTGCGTTGCTTCATCCCATGGGCGATGCCACCAGTTGGAGCCGGCATACTGAGCCGATGGAGCCTGTAGCTCTCTGACAAAGATGGGCTTGCCAAAGACAGCATATCGGTCCAGCACACGAGATTGGCTCGCCAGGGACAGGCCCGGGCGAGCATTGCCGCCATCGTCAATACCTGAGTGATAGAACTCCAGTCCGATAGCATCAAAACTGATGTTTCGACTTATTAGCAGATTCAAGTAGTCATGAAAGGGAATAGCCCTTGCTCGTATATCAGTACTCTCTGGTTTCATTACATAATACTCGTACGGGAGAGAGATCGAAGTGAACAGAGCCTTGGCTTCAGGGTTTCCCGCTTTCATGCCAGCGATTCCTGAACGAACGAGTTCGATCTTCTGATCCCAGGTCAAGTTGAGGACATTGCTTGGAGGAATGTTCTGCTCGGCGAACTCCCATAGATCAATCTTACTCCGGTATCGGGATGCAAGGGTACGCATGTGTTCGTAGACATTGGATTGTAAGTCAGGAAAAGTCATAGTGTACTGGTATTTGGGGGTATTATGGAAATCCGATGGATCGTTCCTGGTAAACCAGAACGTTGACGCTCCTATTAACTGGAAACCCTGGTTTAGTAGAGCCGGGACATTCTGGTCTCGGTCTGTCCAGTTCCAATCATATTGACCAGGGCTCGGCTCCAGTGCGCCCCAAGAGGCACTGATGTGAGCGCAATTCAATCCAGCCTCACGCATGAGAGTTGCAACGCGGGGAAGATACCGATTCGCCCAATCGCCCATGGGCTGAGCACCGAAGAGAAAGTCATGAGAGGTCTGCTGGAACCGCACTGTTGCAGACGGAATGGGTCGCCCCTCACTGTCTACCAATCGCAGCCGAACACTTCCCTTTCGATTCCGCTCGATGTCGGACGGGGCTCTCTGAAGGTGTAGCTCCTCCTGAGTCCAAAGAGCGTCGCTTAAGGATTGGTTTAGTTCAACCACTGCCAGTGACATGGCTGATGGGGACTGTGTGAGATATTGCTCAGCATTCCGTAGATGGGCTTCACTGCTTTGAATCCCGTCCCATATCGAAGCAACAACTGGATACCCTAGATTACGGAAGGCCTCATCATCGCGACGCAGAGCAGCCAGTTCTGATTTTGCCATTTCGTAATTAAGGTTGAGGACAAGGTAGCCGCCTTGGTCTGCTACCACATAGCCACGACCTTCATCATCTATATCCAGAATCACCTTGCCAAAATCCGTGACCTCCCAGAGGACGTGTAATCGGTTGGGAGTCTGAGTGGGTACCGCACAGGCGGGAATGCCCAGATCCAGGTTTCCACCTTGCTCCCTGGCATATCTGTCGCGGATTGCATCGCACCAGTAGATCCAAGGCATATCAGCCAGGTCGGTGACATAGACATCGTTTCCACTGATTGCCTTGAAAGATGTGTTCCGGAGCAGATTTCCTTTCACGTCGTAAGCGTTAAGGATCAGATTCCCGCTTGCCTGCAAAGCGATGTCCGTTTGCACGTCAGGTGCATCCCCAGGTCTTACCTCCCGATCCACCGTAATATGTTGGTAGAGCTGATAGTCTCCCCTATCAACCAGGGACGATACAATCAACCGATACATCTGGTTCCGAGGTAGTGAGAACTCGTAGTAGCCTTTACTATCCGTCGGTTGGATGGCCAAGCGGTCGTTGGCGTCCCCGTAGACATCGATGTACGTCTGCGGGAGTGGTACGCCTGACAGATCTGTCACGAAGCCATAAAGCCGTACTGTAGGTGTGATAGTCGTTTGGGCGAACAGATGAGAATCAAACGGTCCGAGTCGCGCCGGTTCAACACCAAAGCTATTTACAGCGTAGGCGCGCGAGGGCACGGCAACCGTGAGCGGTATGCCAATAAAGAACAGGATCAAGACTGACAAGCTTGCAGAGGAATGGAGTTTCATTTGGCTTTCCCTTGGAAATTGATTTCGCTATCATCATTGCCTTCACGTTAGCGAAGTTAGTTTCGGCAAACTTACATTCTACGACACACTTGTGTCGTGTGTCACGGAAAATCACGCTTGATTTCCGCGCTACCCGCAATGGTCGTGTCGTCTAACCGTTTTTGACCTTTATTCTGGGTTTGATGCAAAATCGGTCAAGGTACAGGGGACATTGTTTAGGCACGAAAAGAGGTCACCGTAAGGTGTGCTCCTTTCTTAAGGTTGAGCATATCATTAAAACCCCAATTCTCAAAGTAAGAAAATGCTTTTGTTAGCGCCAAGTAGTAGAGTCCCCTTTTGGCAAAGTTAAAATGTCCCATAATAAGGGAGACGAAATGGGCGAACTACTAACAATGAGCAAACGAGAATTGATCCGATTAGAAGTGATGCAGCGAACAGAGGACAAACGCTTGACGCAGAAATAAGCGGCTACTGGGGATCAGCACCCGGCAAGTCATACGGGTGTGGCGGATGTACCGTAAGAGAGGTGCACAAGGTATACTGAGCGGGAGGACGAGCAAACTGAGCAACAACTGGCTGGATGTGCTTATGGTGAAGCAAATCTTGGATTTCATCAAAGAGAAATTCGAGGACTTTGGGCTGATGTTGGCACACGAAGAGCTGACAGAAGTGCACGGATTCCGGCTTTCCAGGGAAAGCGTACGCAAGATCATGATCGAAGAAGAACTATGGCAACCCAAGCGAGCCAAGAAGCCACCCTTTCACCAGATACGGGAGCGGAGAGCGTGTTTTGGTGAATTAGTGCAGATTGATGGTTCAGATCACGACTGGTTTGAAAAGCGCGGCCCGAAGTGTATCCTGTTGGGGTATATCGATGATGCCACCGGGAAACTGCTTGAACTATGGTTCGTGCCAGAAGAGACCTTCTTTGGCTACAGTGAAGCTTCACGGCACTATTTTGAACGCTATGGCAAGCCAGTAGCCTTCTACAGCGATAAACATGGCATCTTCCGGGTTAACCAGGAGCAAACCATTTGCTTGGGGAGCGGTTTGACCCAGTTTGGGCGGGCGATCTCTGGAATAGGACATTCAGATTATCTGTGCTAACAGCCCACAAGCTAAAGGCAGGGTGGAGCGCGCCAACATAACCTTGCAGGATCGCCTGGTCAAGGAACTACGTCTGCGGGGTATCTCGGATATAGAAGCTAGCAATGCCTATTTGCCTGAATTCCGCCAAGACTTCAACCGCCGTTTCGCTGTGATACCACGCAGTTCCCACAACGCCCATCGGCCTTTGCTGAAGAAAGAAAATCTCGACCGCATCCTAACCCATCAGGGGGCACGCAACTTTCCAAATAACCTGACTGTTCAGTACAACAAAGTAATCTACCAAATCCAGTCTAAGCGCTCGGGTTATGCCATACGCAACGCCCAGGTCACCGTCTGCGAGAATTCGAAAGGAGAAATCACCATCCTCTATAAGAACGACCCATTAGCTTACACCATCTACTACAAGCCCACCCGCCAGGCTGAAGTCGTTGACACCAAAACCCTGGATCACCAGATCAAAATCCCCAAACCGCTTGCTCCCAACCATCCCTGGCGAAGTTATGGCCACCATATCAGCGGCAAACCCATCCAGGAGGCTGCTCCCCATGGCTCAGACTGATATCGGCTGGCCTGTATGTTTATCGCTTTTCGGCTAAAGACTGGGTAGAAAACAAAAGGGCAGTACCCTTCGGCATCTGCCCAGTCTTCGGCGCTCGTGTCAGCGCTCCGGTTGCTCTCCAGCAGAGCCGTATCCTCCGCACGAGTGTCAGAATTCTATCATGCCTTTTTATCAACCCTTCCCAAAGGGGACATCTCTACTTTGGCAATTAGGGGACATTTCTACTTTGGGTTGACAGGCTCAGAAATTTCTACAATAGAGATAAGGTGGTACACTAGACCTGTCAGGTGTTTCAGTCACACCTGACAGGTCTTAACAGACCCACCATACCTGTCAGGTGTTTGTTGGAAGGGTCTCGGTGG
>Ga0315284_10014087_pt1 | contig 11390 bp, 6 predicted proteins | sample YL17G09_16_MG_FD_203696 | JGI IMG/M metagenome (GOLD analysis project Ga0315284, IMG submission 203696) | Sediment microbial communities from Yellowstone Lake, YNP, Wyoming, USA - YL17G09_16 | ecosystem: Environmental > Aquatic > Freshwater > Lake > Sediment | place: USA: Wyoming | collected... | reverse complement strand
CCAAGGCCGCCGGCCCGATCAGCGACACGCTGGCCGTCAACGACTCGTTGGACATCGGCAAGGAGATCGACGTGTTCGCCGAGTGGCGGATCCTGTCGGACCTGGCCCTGTCGCTCCACTACGGCCGGCTGTTCCCCGGCGACGCCTACCAGGACGACGAGCCCCGCAACTTCTTCTTCTCGGCCCTGACCTTCAGTTTCTAGGCGCCCCCATGATCGCAGCCAAGGGGCGTTTCCATTGCTGCGTCGCCTCGGGTCTTGGGGCCGGCTGCGGCCACCGCACAACGGCCGTTGACCGGGGCCGCGCCCGCGCGTATGATAGGGCCGGGTAGTTAACGTTTGTTAACAATTGTCGCAGCGATAGGAACCAGGGGCCGGAGGGTTTCGGACGCCATGCCAACGATGACCCGCAAGCAGAAGGCGACGACTATCCGGGCCGCAAGCCGTACGCTGGCGGCGCTCCTCCTGGCCGCGGCGTGGGCCGATACGGCCCGGGCCCAGTCCGGCCCGACCGCCGTCTACCTCGAACCGGCCGAAAAAAAGGTCGTCCGGCAGTCCGTCGAACTCATCGGCACCGCCGAGCCGCAGCGCCGGACCACCCTGAGCGCCGAGGTGGCCGCGCGGGTTGACCGCGTCCTTGTGGACGAGGGCGACTACGTCAAGGCCGGCAGCCCCGTGTGCGAGTTCCGGCGGACGACCGTCGAGATCCAACTTCGCCGCGCCCAGGCCCAACTCGCCGCCGCCCAGGCCGATCTGGCGAAGATGGAGGCAGGCTACCGGCCGGAGGAGATCGCCCAGGCTGAGGCCCGCGCCAAATCGGCCAAGGCCTCCCTGGAGCGGTGGCAACTGGAGTACGACCGCACGACGAAACTCCTCGAGAAGGGGGCCAGCACGACCGCCGAAATGGAGAGCGTGACGGCCCAGTACCAGCAGGCCCGCGAGGCCGTCGCGGAGGCCGAGGCCAACCTGAAACTCCTGGCGTCCGGCTACCGCCGCGAGGACGTCGAGGCGGCCCGCGCCCAGGCGGCCGCCCAGCAGGCCGCCGCCGACGAACTCGCCGACACCCTCTCGAAAATGACGGTCGCGATGCCGTTCAACGGCTTTCTCGTGGCCAAGCGGTGCGAGGCCGGCGAGTGGCTCAGCCCGGGCCAGCCGGTTGCGGACGTGGTGGACCTGGACGTTGTGCGGGTCGTGTTGGACGTGCCCGAGCGGTACGGCCCCGGTGTCGAGCAGGGGGTGGGGGCGCCGCTGGCCTTTGAGAGCCTGCCGGGCCGCGAGTTCACCGGCACGGTCAGCCAGATCGTACCGCTCTCCGAGGCGGGAACGCACACGCTGAAAGTGCGGGTGGATGTGGCGAACACGGTGTCGGGCGGCCGGCCGGCGATTGCGGCGGGGCTCCTCGCGCGGGTGTGGCTGCCGGTGGGCAAGGAGCACGAGGCACTCCTGGTTCCGAAGGACGCCTTGATCCGCCAGGATGAACGGGACCTCGTCTACACGGTGTCCGACAAGCCCCCGGCGGGCGAGGCTGCGAAAGCCGCGCCGCCGAAGACCCCCGCCGAGCAGGCGCAGGCCGAGGCGCAGAAGGCGGCCGGCGTCCTGATCGCCCAAGAGGCGGCCGCCTACGGTGCCCCGCCGCCGCCGATCCGGTATGCCGTGGCGATACCCGTCAAGATCGTCGGGGGTTATGGCACGATGATCGAGGTCGAGAGCAAGGACCTGGCGGCCGGCATGCCCCTGGTGACGCGGGGGACGTACCTGATGGCGCCCGGCAAGGCCGTCCAGGTCCGCCCGAAGGAGGGGGGGGGCGGCGGCGCAGCCGCCAACCCGCAGACGGGGGGCCGCCCCTAAGCCGCGAGCGGAAGGCCATTGTTAGGAGGCTGTTTCAGAACTCCCTCTCCCTGGATGGGAGAGGGAAGGGGTGAGGGTGGAAAGGCTGTCAACAGCCCATGATGCCCCCTCACCCTAGCCCTCTCCCACGAGGGGAGAGGGTACTGAAACAGCCTCTGAGTCGCAAGCGAGGAGCCGCTGAATGAAGTTCATTGAGTTCTGCGTCCGGCACCCCGTGACCGTCATCGTGGGGGTCCTGCTGACGATCCTGTTCGGCGTCATCGCGATCCTGGACATCCCGCGCCAGTTGACGCCGACGGTCGAGGTGCCGGTCATTGGCGTCACGGTTACGTACCTCGGGGCCGCGCCCCAGGAAATCGAGCGCGAGATCGTCAACAAGATCGAGAAGCAACTCAACGCGGTCGAGGGCATGCGCGAGATGACCTCCTCGAGCGCCGAGAACTCGGCGAGCATCCGCCTGGAGTTCGACTGGGGCACCAGCCTCGACACGGCCTCCATCGACGTCATCAACAAACTGAACATCGTCCGCGACCTGCCCAAGGACTCCGATGCGCCCATCATCTTCTTCGGCGAGCAGTTCGGATACCCGGTCTGCTTCATCAGCCTCAAGGGCGAGGGCGAGACAAGCGACGACCTTCGCGAGTTCGCCGAGGACGCCCTCGAACCGGAACTGAAGCGCATCAGCGGCGTCAGCCGCGTCGAGGTCTACGGCGGCCGCGAACGCCAGGTCGAGGCCGTCTTCGACCCCTACCAACTGGCGGCCTACCACCTGACGCCGCTCCAGGTTTCGCAGATCCTGGCGGCCGAGAACGAGAACACGCGCGGCGGGCGGATCGAGGAGGAGAAAAACCGATGGGTCGTCCGGACCGTCGGCGAGTTCCGCACCGCCGAGGACGTCGAGAACGTCCTGCTCCGGCGCGCCGGTATGCCCGACGTCCGCATGGGCGACCTCCTGGAGGTCAGCCAGCAGAGTTTCAAGGACGCCGAGGCGTACGTCCGCATTGACGGCGGGCCGGGCATCGTCTTTGCCGTCTTCAAGAAGACCGGCGAGAACGTCGTCGAGATCGTCCAACACGTTTACGAGAAGGTGAACGACCTCAACAAGAACGTCCTGGCCCGCCAGCACCGCCAGATGTCGGTCGTCTACAACGAGGCCGAGTACATCGACCGCTCGATGCAGCAACTCCAGGGCACCGTGATCTTCTGCGCGGTCCTGGCGGGGGCGGTGCTCATCCTCTTCCTTCGGAACTGGCAGGCGATCCTCACGATCTTCATCACGATCCCGATCTCGTTCGTCGCCACGTTCATCTTCCTCTGGATCCTGGGCCGCACCCTGAACGTCATCAGCCTGGCGGGGCTGGCGTTCGCCATCGGCATGCTGGTGGATAACTCCATTGTCGTCCTCGAGAACATCTACCGCCACCGCCAGATGGGCAAAGGCGCCTTCCAGGCGGCCTTGGACGGCGCCGGCGAGGTCTGGGGCGCGGTCCTCGCCTCGACTCTGACGACCGTCGCGGTGTTCGTGCCGATCCTCTTGATCAAGGAGGAGGCGGGCCAACTCTTCCGCGACATCGCCCTGGCCATCGCCATCAGCGTGGCGCTGTCGCTCGTGGTCTCGCTCACGGTCATCCCGATGCTGACGGCCCGGATCCTGGCCGTCCAGAAGGACAAGGCCGCCAAGGAGGCCGGCGACGCACACTTCGCCTTCCGGCGGGGCGTGGTGTGGGTGTTCCTCGGCCTCATGCTGCTCGGGACGGCCGTGACGGCGCTGGTCTGCCTGGCCCTAGCGGCGCTGCTTGTCGTGGGGCTCCTCGCGCAGGCGGGCGTCATGCAGCCGCCCGCCTCGTTCGTTCCCTGGCCGCAGCCGAAGATGCTGGTGCAGGCCTTGACGCCTGACAAGATCCCCGGCCTGCTGCTCGTGGCGATCTTCCTGGGCCTCACGCTTGAGTTCCCGCGGCTTTGCCTCCGCCTGGACAAGCGGTACAAGGACGTCGGCGAGCACCTGGGCCTGGAGGCCCTCCGCCGCATGGACCTCGTCCTTTGGTCCGGGGCGATGATCAAGCGCGGTCTGACGCTCCTGGTGCACTGGCTGATGGGCGGCATGGGCCGGGGGATCGCGGTCGCCGGGGCGATCCTGGGCGTGTTCGCGTACCTGCTCGTGTTTTTTGCGCTCAGCACCCCGGCGTCTTACCTGCCGACGGGCAACCGCAACTTCGCGTTCGGGTTCATCGACACCGAGGCGGGTTCGGGCATTGACCACAACCTCCAGGTGGCCGAGGAAGCCGAGCGGCGGATCATAACCCTGCCGGGCGTCGAGCGGTTCTTCATCGTCACGCTGGCCGACCGGATCTTCTTCGGGGCCAAGGCCAAGGACGCCGACGAGGCCCGGGCCGTGACCGCCCGGATCAGCGCCGCCCTGGGCAATACGCCCCCCCCGTTCCTGCCCCCGTTCGTCATCGAGGAGTGGTTCAAGAAGAACGGGCCGTTCCTGAAGACCCCGATGGCCGGCGTCCGGGCGAACGTGCAGCAAGTGACCCTGTTCCAGCGGCGGGGGTTCGTCGGCGGCCAGCAGATTTCCATCGCGATCCGCGGCGACGACTTGAGCCGCCTCTACGCCATCGCCGGCTCGGTCATGGAGCGGCTCCAGGGCCGCAAGGGCGTCAACTTCGTCCTCCCGAGTTTCAAACTCGGCAACTGGGAACTCCGGCCCACCGTCGACCGAAAACGCGCCGCCGACGTCGGCATGACCGCCAGCGACGTCGGCTACACCGTCGGCTCCATCGTCAGCGGGTTCAAGGTGGCCGACTTCCGCGAGGAGAGCGGCAACGAACTCGACCTCACCCTCCGCGGCGACCCGCGCTACCGCCAGCACATCGAGCAACTCGGCGACCTGCCCGTCTGGACGCCCCTCGGCAGGCCCGTCCCGCTCGGCGTCCTGGCCCCCGTCAAGCCCGCTTCGGGGTTCAACGTCATCGAGCACACCGAGCAGCAGCGAAGCGTCGAACTCACTGTCGTCCTCCAGGCCGACGCCGCCATGGGCGAGGTCCAGAGCGACGTCCGCAGCGCCATCATCGAACCGCTCAAGAAGGACGGCACGATCCCGCCGAATTACATCGTGGACCTGCGCGGCACGGCGAAGGACCTGGACCTGATGCTGGCGGCCCTCAAGACGAGCCTGATCCTGGCGCTCCTCATCACGTACCTGCTGATGGCGGCGCTCTTTGAGAGTTTCGCCCATCCTTTCGTGATCATGCTGAGCGTGCCCCTGGCCATCGTGGGCGGCTACCTGCTGCTTTGGGGCGTGACGATGTACAACCTGGCCCAGGAGATCCCGCCACCCCAACTCGACGTCGTCACGATGCTGGGGTTCGTCATCCTGGTGGGCATCGTCGTCAACAACGCCATCCTCGTCGTGGCTCAGGCGCTGAACTTCATGCGGAACGAGCGGCTCAAACTGCACGAGGCGATCATCGCCAGCGTCGAGAGCCGCATCCGGCCCATCTTCATGAGCACCCTGACGAGCATCTTCGGCATGCTGCCGCTGGTCCTGAGGCCGGGACCGGGCAGCGAACTCTACCAGGGTCTCGGGGCCGTCGTCGTGGGGGGCCTGGCCGTCTCGACCGTCTTTACGTTGATTCTGACGCCGGTTCTGTTTAGTTTCGGCTACGGGATCACGGCGCGCCTGCATGCGGCGGCCGTGCGTCTCGGCATCGTCGTCGCCTCCGGGGACAAGGAGGCCATGGACGGCAGGCCGGAGGCTTGAGGCACAGCATCAACGCCAACGCCCCGCCACTGCGGTGGCGGGGGTCTCGTGGGCGCCCGACACGCAAGGCGGCAAATGGATCAAAAGACCGCAAGCGACGAGGAGTTGATGCACCGCTTGCAGACCCGCCGTGACGAGATCGCCTTCAACGGCCTTTTCGCCCGCTACCGGGCCGCCATCACCAGTTACCTGTGCCGCTTGGTGGGCAACCGCGCCGAGGCCGAGTCCCTGGCACAGGAAGCGTTCCTGCGCATCCTCCAGAAGGCCGACCGGTACCAGTATCCCAGGCGGTTCAGCACGTGGTTCTACACCATCTCGCGGAACCTCGCGACCGACTTCCTCAAGAAGAAGCGGGCCGTCGTCCCCGACGATTTCCAGGGCCTTTCCGAGACCGTCGCGGGGCCCGAGGAATCCGAGGCCGGGGGCCGGGCCGCCCGCGAGGAAGACCTCCGGCGCCTGACCCGCTCGCTTCACGAACTGCCCCTGCCGTACCGCGAGGTCGTCGTTCTGCGGGCCCTCCAGGGCCTCTCGTACCGCGAGATTGCCGAGATCGTCGGGTGTCCCGAGTCCACCGCCCGAAGCCGCATGGACTACGGCCTCGATTACCTCAAGAAGCACTACCAGAGGCGCGACGGCGCAAAAAAAAGAGAAACGCCGGACGAAAAAGCAGGTTAATCGTATAACAAACAGAGCCGTGCGGGAGGCGATGGCAGCGGCCGAAGCGTAAGTGCCATGTCGAACGGTGTGGTTTCCGCGCTCGAGCGATTCGGGGCGCGGGCTTTGGCGATGCGAACCGGGAGGGGAGTAGCCTACCCAAATGGACTGTCCAGGCGCACACGAATGGTACGAGATGGAGCGGGGCGCCGTCGATCGCGACCAGGCTGATCGGCTTCGCGACCACGCTGCCCGCTGCGAATCCTGCCGCCAGGCCGCCGCCGAACTCCGCGACCTTGCGGCATCGCTGGAACGCCTTGCCGACGCGTCCCGGGCGGACCTTTCCGAGAAGGCCGCCCAGTCGCTCGACCGCCGGGCCCGCGTCCACGGCCTGATCGGCCGTCCCTTCAAGGCCCCCGTGGCCGCACGTTTCCTGGGCAAGCGGGCCGTGCGCGTCGGGTGGATGGCCGTCGCGGCTGTGGCGGCCGTCGTCCTCGTGGGGATTGCGATTCACTTTGCCGGGCCGGCGGTCCCGCAGCCGGCCGGCGCTCTGGACCGCCTGATCGCCCGGGCGCAGATGGTCCGGACGGCGCCGGACCTGGCGCGGCTCGGCCCGGCCGTCCAGGACGCCGTCAGCGAGGAACTCGCGCTGGCCTCGCCCGCCGTCGACCGTGCGGCCGACCTCCTGCTGGTTGGCTACATCGTCAATCGGGCGCAGGAAGACCGCCAGGTGACCGACGTCCGGTTCCTGCTGGACGGGGTTCGCCAGGGGCGCCGCGCCACCTCGCCCGCCTCGGCCTGCCTCCAGCCCCCTTGGGCCGCGCTCGCCTCCACGGTTCCCGTGGCCGGCGCCGAGGAAGAGGCCGGGCCGCTCGGCCGTGCCCGGTCGTACGTGGCGCGCGGCGAGTACGAGAAGGCGCTGGCGTCGCTGCCGGCCGACGAGCGGGCCCCGGTGCTCAGGGCGTGGTGCCTGGAGAGGCTCGGGCAGACGGCCGAGGCGGCACGGACATTGGCCCACGCCGAGGGCGGGTCCGACGGAGCCATGGCCCGTGCCCTTTATGCCCACCTTGCCCTGGAAAGCGAGAACGTCGCCGAGGCCGTCCGCCAGTACGAGGTGATGGCGCGAGAGGACGACCGGTACTGGTTTGCGGCCGGGTATCTTTACCGCTACGAACTGGGCGACACGCGCGAGGCAGGCCTGCGGTTCAGCCGCGTGCGGGCCCCGCGGCTGGCGGCCTACGTGGCGGGCGAGTTCCAGGCCGAACTGGCGGCCGCCAGGAGCGAGCCGCTTCGGCTGGTCGCGGAAAACTTCGACGACTACGACTCGGGCGCCCCGCCCGACTGGGCGCTGGTCCGGGCCAGCGGCGGCGAGTTCCGGATCGTCGCGGTGCCCGGCGGCAAGGCGCTCGAACTCAACCAGGTCGGTTTCGCCGGGGCCGAACTCCTGACCGGCAGCCAGTTCTGGGGCAACTATACCCTCGGCTTCGACGTCCAGGTCCTCGACCACGAGGGCGACTACGTTGTAGGCGCGGCCGCATACCGCCGCAGCGATCGCACCGGGTACGTCCTGGAACTCTCGGCGCACCGCCTGCGGCTGGTCAAGCAGTTCGCCTCGGCTGCCGGCGCCCCCGGCTCGCCGCGCGCCCGGCCGGAACGCCTGGTCACGGCCCCGCTGAAAGCGGCCGTCCACCTGGCTGAGTCGCCCGAGGCCGGGCGGTGGTACGCGATGAAGATCCGCGTTCAGCGGCTGGACGACGGCGTGGCCGTCGCGGGCAAGGTCTGGCCGCGAGGCGGAGCCGAGCCGCTCGGATGGCAGGTCGTCTGGACGGACGCCGGCCAGGCCGGCGGGCCGCTCGACGGGGGACTGGCCGGCATCCAAGTCAGCGGCGCCCACGTCCTCATCGACAACCTCGTCATTGCCAGGAACCAGTGCACCGAAACCCCGGTTCCGGCGGCGGCCGGGCAACCCTCCGGCGGCACGGAACCGTAGCGCCGTCCGCATGCAAGAGGACCGTCCCGGCGCGTGGAACACCTTTTCCGCCGGACCCCGCCGCGTCGCCGCTTCCGGAAATCCATTGTGTCGGCGCCCGCCGCGCAGACATAATGGATATACCTGCCGGCACGGCTGCCGGCTCGGGCCAAATCGCAAGGAGCGGGGCACATGAGCGACCTTCCCAAGAAACCTTCCTGGGCGTGGTGGGCGGCCGGTCCGGTCATCTGGATAGCCGGCATCGCCGCGGCGGTCCTCGTGGGCTACTGGTCTATGGCCGACGTCGGCAAGGGGCTGGTCCGCATGGCCGTCCCGGGGCGGCAGGAATTCCGGTTCGACCAGCCCGGCACGTACACCGTCTATCACGAGTACGTCGGCCTCGCCCTCAGGATCACCAGAAAGGAAGACGGCGCCGAAGTCCCGACCTATTCGCTTGGGTCGAGCCAGGGGCAGGCGATGATGACGTTTGACGTCACCCAGCCGGGGACCTACGTCATTCGCGCGGAGGCCGACGAGCCGGGCGTCATCAGTATTTCCAAGGGGCTTATGACGAAGATTTTCGGGGGCGTGTGCGCCGGGTTCGCCCTGGCGGGCTTGGCGTTTCTCGTCGGATTGGTGATCCTGATCGTGCAGATCGTCCGCGTGGTCCGGTATGGCAAGGCAAAGCGGGCATTGGCAGCAGGTGGTTGATGCCCCCACGGGCGCAGCCGTGGGGCGTTGATGTGCCCCCCGCCGTGCCCCCGGTGTGTTCACCGGGGGCGAACCGTTTCGCCCCGGGTGAATACACCCGGGGCACTCACCCGGGGGGCTAACCGGGCACGCCTCAAGCCTGTTACAAAAAAGGATTCGTCTTCGCCTCTCGCTCGATGGTCGTCGCCGGGCCGTGTCCCGGATAGACGACCGTCTCGGGCGGAAGCGTGAGCAGTTTCACCCGGATCGCCTCGATCAGCGTCTCGTGCCGCGACCCGGGGAAATCCGTGCGGCCGATGGACCCGGCGAAGAGGGCGTCGCCCGGAAAAACGACTGGCGCGCCGTCGGGCCCGTCCTTGGAGTAGAGGCTGATGCTGCCGGCCGTGTGGCCGGGGGTTTCGAGCACCTTGAAGCGCGCCTTGCCGACGGCCACCTCGTCGCCCTCGGAGAGCAGCCGGTCGGGCGGCGGGCTCTTGACCCAGGCGGCCATCAGGGGCGAAAGGTTCCGAAGCGGGCTCGCGAGCAGCCTGGCATCGCCCTTGCCGCAGGCGATCTGCATCTCAGGCCACGTCTCCTTGAGCAGCCGGTTGGCGTAGATGTGGTCGGCGTGGCCGTGGGTATTGACGAGCAGGTGCGGCACGAGGCTGCGGGTGCGGCAGAACTTGACGATGGCCTCCGCGCCTTGGGGGGCGTCGATGATCATGGCCTCGCCGTCCGACTCGACCACGTAGGCCGAGACCTGGAACGGGCCGAGTTCGAACGCATGGACCTCCATGTTGCCCTCCTGCCTGCCGTGCCCGCCCATTATAAGCCCCGGGCCGCGCCCGGCCAGGGGTCGCCGGCGGGAAGTCCTTGAAGCCACCGCTCGCTGACGGCTGTGCTTTTCCCGGACCAGCACCCCGTCCTCAGCGCCTGGGACCGGTTCTGACCGAAAAGCAGGAGCCGCGGTAGGGGGCTACGCGGCTCCGAGCGTCGCGCCGCCGGTGAGGCGGCTCGCGAATGGCTTCGGTTGTAGAACGCGCCGCGCAAGCATGCCCTGAGCGCAGCCGAATGGGCGCGGCGGCGAAACGGTTTTACGTCTCGAGTTCGGCCTCCTCGGGCGTCATGTCGCTGTCGCGACGGCTCGGACTCCCGGGCTGCTTCTCCTTCATGGCGTGCCACTGATCCAGCGTCAGGACCACCTCTCGTGCCTGGCTGCCCTTGTAATTGCCGACGATGCCGTCCTCGGCCATCTGGTCGATGAGGCGGGCAGCGCGGCCGTAGCCGATGCCCAGCCGCCTCTGGAGCAGCGACACGCTTCCGCGCTGGTGTTCCAGGACGATCTCGATGGCCGGGTCGTACATGTCGTCGTCGCAGCCGCGCGCAAAGACCGGCTCGCTGTCGTCGTCCTTCGGTTCGTCCTCGACCTTCAGTTGGACCAGTTCGCGGTGGAAGGCGGGCTCGGCCTCCTGGGTGACGAAGTCGAGGACCTTCTGGATGTCGGTGTCGGAGACGAAGGCGCCCTGGGCGCGGACGAACTTGTGGGCGCCGGGCGTCATGAAGAGCATGTCGCCCTGGCTCAGGAGTTTCTCGGCGCCCATCGAGTCGAGAATCGTGCGGGAGTCAATGCGGCTGGCCACCTGGAACGAGATTCGGATCGGCAGGTTCGACTTGATGAGGCCCGTCAGGACGTCAACGCTCGGCCGCTGCGTTGCCATCACCAGGTGGATGCCCACCGCCCGCGACTTCTGCGACAGGCGCGTCACGTGGCCCTCGACTTCCTTCGCCGCGACCATCATCAGGTCGGCCAGTTCGTCCACGATGACGACGATGTGCGGCATGTGATAGACGAGTTTGGCTTCCTGTTCGGGGCCGGCGGGCCTGAACCGCTCGACGATCTCTTCCCGTTCGAGGCGGTTGTACTGGGCGATGTTGCGGACCCGGGCCTGCGACAGGAACCGGTACCGCTCCTCCATCTTCTCGACCAGCCACGCCAGGATCGCCTCGGCCTTGCGCATGTCGTTGACGACGGGGCAGAGGAGGTGCGGCAAGCGGTTGAAGACCGAGAGTTCCACCATCTTCGGGTCGATCATCACCATTTTCAGGTCGTCGGGCGTCCGCGTCAGCAGTTGCGACATGATGATCGCGTTCAGGCAGACGCTCTTGCCGCTGCCCGTGGTTCCGGCGATCAGGAGGTGCGGCATGCTTGCCAGGTCCTTGACGAGCGGCTCGCCGGTGGCGTCCTTGCCGAGGAACAGCGGCAGGCCCATCCGCTGGGCCGCGTCCTTCGCCGCCAGCACGATTTCCTTCAGGCACACGACCACCCGCGACGTGTTCGGGACCTCGACGCCGATGGTGTCCTTGCCGGCCAGGGGCGCGACGATCCGGACGCTCGGCGCCTTCAGGGCGATCGCCAGGTCGTCCGACAGGCCCACCACCTTGCTGACCTTGACGCCGGGCGCGAGCG
>Ga0315284_10014085_pt1 | contig 11390 bp, 8 predicted proteins | sample YL17G09_16_MG_FD_203696 | JGI IMG/M metagenome (GOLD analysis project Ga0315284, IMG submission 203696) | Sediment microbial communities from Yellowstone Lake, YNP, Wyoming, USA - YL17G09_16 | ecosystem: Environmental > Aquatic > Freshwater > Lake > Sediment | place: USA: Wyoming | collected... | reverse complement strand
CAGACAGGATCGGATTGGAAAGGAGGAAAGTTGAAATCGTGAGAAGTGAATCGGCTTAATACTGCGAGGGCCTCTTCAACATAGAGGCTTTTTCCTGAGAGCGCTTTCAGAGAGATGGGAGCATGAACACTGAGGGCTCTTCGGAATTGGAACCTGTAAAATCCACTGGCTCGGGCAGAAAATGTACAGTGCAGGCGATTTATCGGCATTTCGGGGATATATACTAAAGGAGGAGCAACAAGCCCTTTAGACCACTTTCAAGCCTTCATTTATCATTGACGATTTCCTTCAATTAATAATCAATTCCATGAATTTCGATACTAGATCCTTGCTCTTTTCAAAGCATTCTTCACAGAATTTTAAGGCATTTATATGAGTACCTTCGAAGTAAAAAACTTCCCAACTTTCTATTATTTCCTTCACACCTGGCATCGGGATTATTCGCTGGGTTTTCCAATCGATCTTAGCTCCACCCATTATTACTGTCTCCTTCTCAAAAAATGTAACACAATCCGGATCCCATGATGCCCGCTCCCCAGGACCTATTACCGTGATTTTCTTATGCATTTTCTTCTTTTGAGGAGTCAGACCTGTGTGTCTACCTGCTATTGCATATTCATTGAGTATTTTTAGCCAACCGTTTCTCTTATCAACAAATGGTTGATATGATCTTATAAAATGATATGTCTTGGAATCATCTGTTTCCATTTGTCGCATTTTGCCACGACCCAATGTTGAATATAACGATTGCTCGGATTCTGCAATCGGGAAATAAATTATTGCCTTCTCCCTTTCATTCGGTGTCAGTTGTGGTGCAATCGTTTTCTCGAAATACAGATGCATTACCTGATCGAGGATACTTCTTATCTTCATCAGGATTTCATGTGTTAGATTAAGCGCTCTATTCGTGACTTCTTGTTTATCTAAAGCACTCCCGTATTCATCCTCCAATTCACTCAGCAGCTCTTCCGCCCGTTGAAATTGGCTCTCGATTAAGTCATCCATCGAATCCCTTTGTATAATGAATACATTTTTTCAATTATATCACTGAGATCGTGATTCCATCCAATTTCTATTAAGTAGCCATTCCCATAAGGAAAATGATAAAAATGGCGCTCTTCGAGAAAGGTATGCTCAATGTTATTCTTCATCTCTTCTACCCCAATCTTTCACCCATCCTTTCTCAGGAGATAAGTTTTTTCCCCGATTGCCAGGAAAGATTCCTGGAAGATGTGAGCACCCTCTAAGGTATCTTCTTGCAGTTTCTTAAGATTTTGATCCACTACTATCTTCCTTTCCTTCTTCGATGGACAGAAGCATTATATCATCAGAGTCTGATTTCTAACGGGTGATTCGAGCTGGAATCGAGAGAATTGGTGAATCCTGAATTTTACCTTCCTGGCGAAGCGCTTCAAGGTCAAAATATACCTTGTCATTTGATTTGGTCAAAAATCGATTGGATATCTATCGAGGTTCGATTTTCCAATCAGCTCCGAATTTTCGATGTTTTTAATGTTGACGATAATATGATCCAGCGACTCAGAAACAAAATTGTTATCAAAGAATTGAACTGGGATGGTTATCTCTGTGTGGAATTTGAAACAAAAAGAACCAAGGAATTATCTAAGAAAGCGATTGTCGAAGTAACATTCATCTCATCTGGAAATAAAAAGATAAAAATGAAAAAGGAAATTAATCTCTTCAGACCGAATCTACAATTGATGTTCGTACCGAAGAAGATTATTGTCAACGAGAAAGGGATCCCTTCTGAAAAGATTCAATTATCCAGGATAGGATTTGGAACTATCCTTGTCGGAATTAATTGTACGGAAGATTCAGAAGTCCAGTGTTCTTTCCCTTCGGGATTTATTGAAATGATTAATCAATTGACGAAGGATGTGAATATAGAAATTTCGAAACTAAGGAAAAGATACCCACAATATTCTAAGATTTTCAAATCTATGGAAGGATTTGATTACTCCAATAAAGATGAATCAATCAATAAGATATCCGCAACGATTGAGCGTGTTTCGCCTGAGAAGGATTTCGTTGATGAATTTATTAATGCAATGTTCACAGCGATGGTAAAGAATTCCGATTTCGAGACCATGGTTATTAGACCCATAGTCGAATTTATGAAATCGACAATTGGTAATCGTATTATTTTTTCCACACCGTTTCTTGAGCTTAATTGTGAAACTAAAGAAAAGAAAATGAAAATCGAAATTGAATGTTTCGATCTTCTTGCATTCGAAATATCGAGAATAAAGGTTCCAGCAATCGTGATAAAGGGAGAAAAAAAGAAAAAGATTCAGATCGGCGATATAATTGATTGGAGGAGCAGTGGAATTCCGAGGTGATGGGGATTACAGACGTCAGTGAAGGAATCTCAGCGATGGAGAATGCCCTTGGCATCGTCGATAGAATAATCAATCAATTGAAGATATTAAAACCTGAAACTCGCGCAATTGAGATTAAATGCCCAGAAAACAAGGCAAAATTTTCCGCGCTATTGAGCCCAGGGTACCTCAGGAAGAAGATAAGTCCAAAATTCTCTTTTTCTGGAGAGGGAGTGATCAAAGCTGAAATTAGATCCATGAGGACATTTTGTCTTCTAAGGGATGCCATTTTCAGAGTCAATGGAAAATACATAATTGATTTATCCAAACATCTGAACGAAAGCGACTCATTTCTCCTTGAAGTAGATTACGAGATTAATGGCTATGAAGTTCAAAAGAGTCTTGTATCCACAAATTCACAAGCAGATACGATGGGACAAGAGGATGAGGATAGGTATTGGGTTCATGCTTCTTTACGCAATACCAAAGCCCTTAGACTAGAATATGGAGAGCTCAATCTGCAAGACATTGATGTTACAGTAGATGTGGGCGTTTATGAAAGATTGAAGACTGCTATCCCCTCGACCTTCCTGCGAAGATTTGAGGCACTCGGTCAAACAATCGGTGAGGAAAACCCCCGTGAAAAGTGGAGGCATTTAATGAATTATTTAAATCTCGCAAAGACTAAATCAAGTTCGCATGATTTAGCAATGCTCAATGAAATGAGATCAATTTTCACTACACAGAATTTTAGACCTTTTGTCAAAATTGAAAGACCGTTTAGATATTATGCCGCAGTTCCAGGTAGATCTGGAACCGGGATTCTAGACATAAGCGTTCCAAAATTCGTCCAGGTAGTCTCGAGAACGGATTTAAGTTTGAATAAGCCAGTCGCAGATGGGGTATTGATATATAAATCAAAAGAATTGAAAGATCACTTGACAGATATGTTTCATTAATTTTATTATCTTTACTAACCACCGCATCAGATTAATGGGAATCTGAAGCATTAATATCTGACAATTTGAATCAGGATCAATTTGCACTTCTTTATCCAGTCATCTCATTATCAGAGGTAAGGCTTCTTTTTGGTTGAGATACCCCCATGGCAACGACAACTCTCTAATGGAACATGGAGTTGGCGTAGGCAATTTTCACGATGATGGGAGCATGATTCGGTGTTCCGCATTGGCGAAACATTTTATTATTCAGAGACAGTAGAATCCACTGTTAAAAATATCCTGATGCAATTCGCTAATTCCGATCATTGACATTTTCCTTTCATCTTGGATATCAATCCTTAAGCACATCGAAAACTATGTGTTTAAGATAATATGCAATACAGGTACATCCCTGCTACGGGCGTGAAAGAAGATTCTGGAGCAGCAACTTTTCACAAAGGTAGACTCTCAGTTATTGCACCGATAGCCAAGAACGGCATAATAAGGAATCGAATTATTGATCACTCTAAGCTGACCGGATATGAGCACAGCTATCTTAGACCGTATGAGGTTTTTGTCAGAGGATTTTGGCGAGGAGGAGAAAAGAAGGCGGTCCCATACACGAGCATTATCACTATTTGCTATATTCTCGTCGAGGGCGCATATCCGATCGGCTTAAGGTGCGTGGGGGCAATTTCTCTTACAAGAGTAAAAACAGGCTACACATTTGTATTCTTTCCAGTATTGCCTAGACAGAAGCTTGAGAATCGAGAAATCGATCATTTGAGCGCTCATATTGCCTTTGAAGATGGACTAGTGAAGATTGACAATGTTCATGGTAAGGCTAGACTCGAAAATGAGAAGTACCCCACTGAAAACATCAAAATGGAGAATCTGAAATCAGATGAGTATCATTTCGCATTCGAATATTGGTTTAAGAAGGCGGATCTATTGGATAGGGCGGGCCTTGTAACCACGGGAGGAGATCCCTTAAATTCGAGAAGGTCTGATTCAATAAGAATAAAGAGTTGCATTGATAACTCTCAGCCAAGAGTCTTTGGATGCTCCATTCCAACAACTGATGGTCTGTTCCCTTTGAGAGTTCCGGGATTTCTAAGAGTTGGTATTCTAACAGAAAAAGGCAGACAAACGAGAGGGGGGACTGCATCTGCATTGTCGAGTCCGTGGGCTTCAAAAAGGAAATCTCATATTTCAAGAGTGCACAGATATCGAGAGATTTCATTAATTGACAGAAACTGGCCTGCTCAAGTCAGCTTATTTATGGAAATTGGTATTCTGAAAACAAAGCCAAGAAGAGACCATACACTACCAGACATCAAGGCAACGACTTTTGAACAATTCAAGAACGTTTAACAGGCAAAAGGACATTTTCATAATGATCGATTCTCCCGCTTTTATGCGTGTCTATCTTTGAGATGCTTTCCAATCTTGCTGATCTTCAAATCTTTTCTCTCCCCGTTGATATGCGCTTGAATTAATTTCAGAAAAGGCCTTGAAAGGAGATAACGAAGGGTTCGTAGTCTCTCCACTCCGTATCTTCCCGAGATACCGATAAATCAACTCGACTGAACCTTTTCTATTCTAGCCATTAGAAAATATGAATTGAAAACCCATTCGGTCCTCACATTTTCCGCCAAAGCATTTATCTCGGCTGAGAAGAACGGAAAAATAAGAAGAAGGGAAGGGTTTTACTTTTTGCCACTGAATCCTAAGGGGTCGGGGGCGGTGTCTGCGGGGGCGCTTCCGATGCTTTGTTCTTTTTACGGCGCATGATGAGTAATAGGGCAAGTACGATGGCAGCGATAATCACAATGATGATTATGTAAAGTCCGAGTCCAAGAGGGCCACTCGCACTTATTACACTAGTATCTACTTTAAACGCCAGTGTATCTTCAACATTGTTCCCAGCCTTATCGATTGCCCTTATTGTGACAGTATGATTCCCATCTGTCAACCCAGACAGATTCACAGATGTGGCCTGTCCGCATGAGACGAAAGCCCCCCCATCGACACTATATTCGAAACAATCTATCCCCGTCAAAGTGTCTGCGGAGGTCCATTGAATCATTGGGCTCCCCGTCGAGAATATTGTACCATTCGACTTAGCAAGTGTTAGAGTGGGACAAGCGGTATCAAGAACGATGGAGTCCGAATAAACATCGGAGGTAAGGTCGGCGTTATCCATAACCTGATAATAGACGGTCTTTGTTCCATCTCCTGACGAAAGATCCCATGATTTCGTAGTTGAGTTTGATTGCCAAGAATTCCATGTCACGTTGTCATTACTATATCGAACTTGTTTGACGCCAGAGAGAGCGTCTGTTCTAGTCAATGTAAGGCTCACTGTTGTCGACTTTGTGCAATTGTCTCCGCCATTGATCACGATTGAACCGGTGGGCTTTGTCGTATCTATGCCGAATTGATTGGAGCTCGGCAGCCCCCAATTCCCTGCGTTATCGCAGGCTTTTACATAAAATTGGTGGATTCCTTCAGTCAGAGTTGGCGCATTAGTGCTCAACGATGCAGTATCAACAGTATTGTCTGGAGTAGCGTCTATGGAGTAAGAATATCCCGAAATCCCACTCGCATCAGTAGGTGCTGCCCAAGACAACTGAGGTGTATTGTCGCTGGTCCATGCAGCCAAACCGCTCAAGGATGGTGATGGAGGATTGGTGGTATCAATTGTAAAAGGTCCGATGTGATAGGCACTGCTTGCGTATTGACCAAGATTGTCAACAGCCCTTACATGCAAATACCATGATCCATCTGCCAAAGCAGAGCTTGTTGTGGATGTACCGGTTGTATCCTCAACCGTATCTGGTACGGTATTCGATATCTGAGACCAAATAAAGGAATAACCATGAACTCCCGATCCCGCATCCGAAGCGCCTGACCATGTGACCGAGATAGTATTATCATTAGTCCAAGTTGCCGCATTAGGAACTGAAGTATACCCGGTTGGATTCGTCGGGCTTGTAGTATCAATCCAGAAAGGCCCGATGTGATATGCTCCCGAATTCCAATTGTTTACACCATCTTTTGTTCTAACATGAAGGTACCAAGTCCCATCTGCAAGAGCCGCACTTGTAGTGCTGGTGCCAGTCGTGTCGCTGACTGCATCGGGAATGGTAGACACCGAAGTCGACCATTGATACGAATATCCCCCGATACCATTCCTATCGTCCGTGGCGCCTGACCATGTAACTTGAATCGTATTGTCGTTTGTCCAAGTGCTTGTCAAAGGCGTTGAAGTGAAACCATTTGGATTGGATGGAGGGACATCATCATAACTCCATGAGACGCTTGCTAATCCGATATGAACCGCGTCTAAATATACTGCATATACATCAAAATAGACAGACCCACCGCTCGAAACATAATCAGCAGTGCTAATAGACCCGCTGGTGACCCATCTATCCGTAGCTGACCTGCCTAGGCTTCCAAGATTATCCCATGTTGCCGTATTCCAGTCATATATGTGCAGTTCAGCGCCCGTTCCGAAAACCGCACTATCATAGATGTAAACAGATACAGAAAGTGAATAAGTCGGAGGCACAGGATCAATTGAGAATAGATAATAGGCTATTGAAGTCTGCCCAAGACCTGGGGCGCACACTATACCGTTTGCAAAGTGTGACGAAAAGGCAGTATTACTTTGAGCGTAATATTGGTCGCCATTAACGGTTAAAGAACTACTTCCAGCCGACGAGAAGGCAGGAACTGCCACAATCATAATCATCGCAATCGCACATGCTATCGAATAAATCGAGGCTATTCTCTTATTCTGTATGCGCATTGTCTCCCTCCAGAATAAGGTCAAAACCGGGTTCTGATTATATATCATTTACTGTATTTTCATCAGCATTATTTTAAAATTGTAAAATTTTAGGTGACCTATCTCGTCGCCGTTAGTTCATCATAGCATCTATCTCAGCTTTGAAAAGGATAACAGATTAAGAAGGTTAAGAATAAGAGATATTGAAGGGAATCTAAAAAGCCCCTTCAACCCAAGGGTTTTAGTGCATTCTCCCGAAATCTTAATTCCGCCTGATTGACAAATGGCTAGTAAGTTCGAGTCGGGCTCCATCAAGCCCACCATCCATGCTCCCATGCTTGCTTGAGCATCTAGAATTGTGTTTCCTGAGGAATTGATCCGCGAACAAGCTAAGAACGCGCGTCCCTCTCTTTCCTGACTAATTGCATGGCGAATCTTTAATAGAACTGACAAATATGCAGTAAACAATCAAATCCCCAGTATGACCTCGTACTTGTGACGGGGGAATGCTGGGTTTCCTCCTCTGAGGTTCTGAGTGATATCAATGACAGCGGATGCTATCGTATTCATCGACGGGAACAATCTCTATCACAATGTCCTCTCGATGGGCATCCGACCAGGGAATATCGATTTCAAGCGATTCGTTGATTATGCATGCTCTAAACTGAGATGCAAGTGGACCAAGACAATCTATTACAACTCAGTTCCAGACATAACAGATGGAGATGATGTCTATTATGGTCATATGAAATTCCTCAGCGAAATTAGGAAAATTCCCGGCTTCGAAGTCAAGACAAGAAAATTGCAAAAACAATCCAATGAAAAGAGAGTGTTTGAGAAGATGAAGGAGATTGACGCTCAGACATTCTGCTCAAAATGCACCCCTCTAGTGAAGGAAATGTGCAGAGAATGTCTAAGACCCAGTATTAAGAAAGAGAAAGGAGTCGATGTGATGATGGCAATAGACATGCTCGATCTCTGCGCGATCAAGAACGAATGCGAAATGGTTGTACTCATTTCCGGAGATGGCGATTTCGTTCCTGCATTGGACATAATCGAGCGCAAGGGGAAGGAGGCCGCATCCACATTCATAAGATATGGCTATTCAAACGCTCTCCGGCAATCGCACAGATACTGGACAATCTATGACGAGGATTTCATTCTCCATTGCCTGAGAGAAAAGGCCACGACATGAGCAAAAGATCCCTTGAGTTTGAGTCTTATTTTGATTCGAAGCATCCCAATGTCCCTTGCGGCGGCTATGCATTCGCTCATGCTTCCTTCAGAGCTGAAGCGCAATTGGTAATGAATAAATCCCAGACGACCTTGATTACCTAAAGATTCATTACGGTGAAACCCAGCCCAGCGAGTCTTGACGCGATAATGCTTCTGTGACATCTTGTCGATTCCCGCTCGTAGCACATCAGGGCCGTTGGTTTTTCAATCGCATTTCTCAGTAGCGCATCGAGCGACTCCTCTTGGAACTCCAGGTGCTTCTCATAGGCGTCGGCAAACTTGCCGAAGTCACCAGTCTGTTTCAATTCCTCTCTCATGGTCTTCGGCGATCCGAGCGACTTGACATGCAGATATTCAATGCCCTTGCCAGAGAGGTCCTGCGACATTCTCTTTGACGAGAAACCAGGTTTTCTGCTCTGTGCGATCTCCCTCACGTCGACCAGGCGCTTGATCCCGTTGAACTCCAATTCCTTGGAGAAATCGTCCAGGCTTCTCCCCTCATAGCCTATCGTGTAGATGATGCGAATACCAGGATTGCTTTGTCCTTCAATGCGCTCGTCTGAGATTGCCATCTGTCTGCACACTGAAATTTAGGGGCATAAACCTTCTCATTGACTGGAATTAGACGGGTGCTCCCATTAATGTAGAAGCCTCGGGCGATTATTTCAGAAAAGCCTTTTCTCCTAACGGGGAGTTTATGCGCCCATCGAACACAAACGAAGACTTAAGCCTCAGAGCATATTTTGGGGGATGAGGAAATTCATGGCAGAGATAGATAGAACATCAAAAGGTTCCCAGGATCATTTTAGAGGTAAACTGCTCGTAATATTGACTGTATCCACCATTGTCATCGGCCTGATCGCGACGATGTTAATGGCCCCCGCCCCATCGATAGGCGATGTTCCGGCTCAAATTAAGTACACGGTGCATGACCCAATATTGATCAACGACAGCGCGGACCTCGCCTCCCAGGCGGCAAACGAATCGTGGCCGGGAGACGGAAGCCAGGCTTCCCCGTACGTCATAAGGAATTACTCCATAGACGCCTCATCCATCTCAGGAATCATCGTCTTCGACACTGACGCGTATTTCATCATCGAGAACTGCTACCTGTACCTCGGAAACATGGGGCTGGGCACGTTCGACGGAATCTGCCTGTGGCGCTGCTCGAACGGCACACTGAGCAACAACAGCTGCACGGACGATTATTACGGCATCCGGCTCGTGTCATCGTGCGGCATCACACTGTACAACAACAGCTGCAGCGCGAATGATATGGAGGGCATTTTCCTCAGCGCCGGTTCGAACGATAACAGCCTGATTGACAACAATTGCTCGGGCAATGCGGAAGCAGGGATGAGAGTCGAGGATTCGAGCGGCAACACTGTCAGCAACAACACATGTTTCTACAATTATGATGGGATAGACATCATTCAATCGACCGGCAACAATGTGAGCGATAACACCGTCGGCGTCACTACCGGTTCTGACGCATGCGGAATCTGGCTCCTGCGATCGGGCAACAACACCATCAGCAACAACACATGCCGCAGCACTTTCTACGGCTTGGCGCTCACAGATTCGAGCAACAACACCGTTAGAAACAACAGCTGTTACCTCAACCAAGAAGACGGCATTTACTTGTGTCAATCGAATCGAAATACTCTGGTCAACAATATGTGCTCGAACAACACCGGTGCAGGCATGATGCTCGATTCCTCCACCAACGACACCGCAACGAACAACACCTGCATGAACAACAAGTACGGGATATCCGTCAGCTATTCCACAAATATCACCCTCAGTCAAAACACGCTCGTGAACAATGGGATTCGCCTTTCCGGCAACCTTCTGGATTATGTAACATTGCACAGCATAGGCACTTCCAACACGGTGAACGGAAAGCCCGTCCATTACTACAAGAACACCACCGGGGGCACGGTCCCGGCCGGCGCGGGCCAGGTCATCCTCGCGAACTGCACGGGAATGATAGTGGAGGACCAGGAACTGAACAATGCTTCGATCAGCATCCAGATGATCTTCTCCTCGAATAATTCCATTCTGAACAACACTTGCTCGAACAACTCGGACAGCGGCATAATGCTCGCGTACGACTCCAACAACAACACTGTCGACAACAACACTTGTTCATTCAATGTCGAAGACGGCATCGTGACCTATTGCAACATGCATAATGTCATATCCAACAACACTTGCGAAGAAAATGACTATGGCATATACCTCGAATCCACGGAGCATAACACAATCATCGATAACATTGCTGGTGATAACAATTGCAGCATCGGAATTTACTCAAATTCCAACTTCAACGATATTGTCTCCAATTTTGTATATGACAGTGACGATGGCATCTACGTCTACATGTCGATGTACAACAATATCTTGAACAACTCGGCAGGTTGGAATGTGTATGGAATACATCTCGACGCATGGGCGGATCTGAACAACCTATCGGGCAATGACTGCGACAATTCTAGTTCGATTGGGATGTTCCTGGAAATGTCGAGCTCGAATACGATCTCCTATAACGACATCGCAGACAACTCCGGATACGGGGTCGCTTTGGATTCAAACTCCGCGTCCAACACCATATGGAACAACTCCTTCCAAGACAACAATGGCGGAGGAATCCAAGCGTTGGACGACTGCATGAGCGGCAACAGCTGGTATGTTACAGGATTTCCTCACGGATACGGAAACTATTGGGACGACCTGACCTCGCCAGATTCCGATTTCAATGGGATAGTGGATTGGTCGTACAACCTCACCGGAGCCGCCGGGGCGAAGGATTGGTATCCGCTGACGACGAAATCGATCCCGCCATGGATTCCTGAGTTCTCGGAGGTAATCGTCCCGATAGTCGGGCTGATGCTGATCGCGTTGATATTCGACAGGGCGAGGAAAAAGCAGTAGGATTGATCGGAAAAAGCCTATTCCGGCAGATCCAGATGCGACAGTGCAAGCCCGATGATCGAGGCGATGAGTTCCAGTTCCCTGACCGCCTCCCTTGTCGGGAACCTCCCGTCGCTCGGGTAGGACACCTCTATCCAGCCGAGC
>Ga0315284_10014083_pt1 | contig 11394 bp, 8 predicted proteins | sample YL17G09_16_MG_FD_203696 | JGI IMG/M metagenome (GOLD analysis project Ga0315284, IMG submission 203696) | Sediment microbial communities from Yellowstone Lake, YNP, Wyoming, USA - YL17G09_16 | ecosystem: Environmental > Aquatic > Freshwater > Lake > Sediment | place: USA: Wyoming | collected... | reverse complement strand
ATTTCCAAATCAAACCAGTAGTCGTCAAGCCGGGTTATGGTAAACGGCAATTGGGCGTAATCATCGGCATCCTGGGGAACCAGAACCTCGCTCGGCTGGAGCCGCTCCAATTCAGGCATGGCTCTTTGGACAGGAAGCTGCGCGGTGGCAAACTCGCTCGTGGTTATATCAACATAGGCAATCCCTGCTCGTTCGCCTTCAAGGACCAGGCTGGCTAGATAGTTATTGCTCTTACTGGCAAGCAGACTGGGCTCGACCACCGTGCCCGGGGTCACCACGCGAACAACGTCCCTTTCTACCAGTCCTTTACCCGGTGGAGTAAGCTGCTCACAAATAGCCACTTTGTGACCGCGGTTGATGAGTTTAGCCAGATAGTTATCTAAAGCGTGATGAGGTATCCCCGCCATAGGCACCCTTTGCCCCTTGCCCATCTCCCGGGAGGTCAGGACAACGTCCAGCTCTCGCGAAGCAACCTTGGCATCCTCGTCAAAGGTCTCGTAGAAGTCGCCCAGCCGGAAGAATACGATAGCTTCAGGATACTTCTGCTTAACCCTGAGATACTGCTTTCTAAGAGGTGTTACGGTCATCTATGTTATTTTACTAGCTCTTCAACAACATATAAAGTCAGACTGATTGGCAACTTTGCCTGTCATTGCGAGCCTGTCGCGTCCTGTCATTGCCAGCTCCTTTCCTTGTCATTGCGAGCGAAGCGAAGCAATCTCATGATGAAGAGGCAGCGAAGAATCTGAAGACCCTTCACTGCCGTTCAGGGTGACAATCAAACACCCTGCATAAAGGCTTCAACAAAAACCGCCAAAGCACTATAATGGTAATAGGAGAAAAAAGGAAATTTAGTATATATTGAAGTTAAGTGAAAGAGCATGAATTGATATGACTGCTACGACTGTACAATACCCTCCGGTGCTTTTCTTGCCAGAGTTCCTCAACCAAGATGCATTGGATCTTGGAGCAAGCGTCCTGTTCTTTGATCAAATAGGCTTTGACGTACCTGTCTTCATACAACCGGAGGTTTTGAAACACTTTGATGAAGTTGGTATTGCTACAAGCAAAACTAAATCTTTCACAGAAACCGCTTTTGCAATGGCAGGTGAACTGTTTAGGTCAGCACAAGAACATGCACACGAAACTCGAGAGCTCCTCAAGCCACTATTTGAGGCGAGGCTGTTTCTTCAAGTGATGACAGTACATTTCATAATGCGTAGTGGCCGTGAGTGGCTGCAGTCCAAAACAAAGGAAATATTTCCACCGTTTGCCCCTCCATTTGAAAATCCTGCTATGCTCCATATCGCTGCAAGAGAGTTTGTTTGGCATATGCACGAAGCTTACCTTGAATTTGAAGGAGATGTACAGCGGGTACTAGAATATGTAGAAGAAGATGCAGGGCATTATCAGAATCCACCGCAGTTTCTGTGTTCTTTTGTCTGTCACCGATTGGCAACCCTTGAGGGTAATCCTGGACCGGTCTTGATCAACAATCCGCTTATGATTGACGCATTAGCAGCTATCGGGAAGACAGATATTTTGCAAATGCCCCAAGACCTGTCAAGTATTAGCAAAGAATATCTATCCTTTGTATTGTTTGATTCGGTCATTCGTCCGTTTATGCCAAGACTCGATGGCAACATTCCAGAAAAACTCGTGCGATTGCGAAAGAACAGAGACACTGAGTTGAATGTATTGCGGAAACATGTCAGAGATGTTGCCACCAGGCTATTAGACGAGTCACGTGGGAGAGACGTCAATGAAAGTGATATCAAAGATTGTGTGAATTCGCTACAAGAAAGCATCAGGGATGTTATTGAGATAGATCGTCGGGCATTGAAGCAATACTTTCAGGGGTTGCTGGAGGATAAATCTGTTTGGGTAGGAATAGTCGGGTTAGTTGGGACACTCGTAGGAGGTGTTTCATCAATCATCCCTGCAAGTTTTGGTGTTACTACGCTTGCTGCCATGGGCACAAGGGCTGTGAGCACAATACGGCAAAGAAAGGAGCTTCTTGATACCAGTCCGATACGCTTTTTGTATTATCTAGATCGCACTATTGGCAAACGTTGAGATAAGGATTGCAATGTATGTTGCTTTTTATGCTATTGCCTAACAGAGCGTATCTGGCTTCGTACCTTTTACACTCCGCAAATCCAGCCTAGTGGCTGGACTTCAGATGCGCTTGCAAGGTTATCCGCATCATGCAATATGAATTGCATCTAAGAGTAAGATAGGGTTTCTGCCATGTTAGAAGAAATTGAAATTTTTGTTGAGGAAAAATTCCGTGGGGGGGTGGATGGAGGTTGGGTTAAGAAGATAGTCCGGCAAGTCCTCAAGGCTGAAGGGGTGGCTCCTCCTTACGAGGTGAGCCTGGTTTTTACCGATTCTGAGACGGTGCAAAGACTCAATCGAGACTACAGGGGGGTGGATGAGCCTACTGATGTGCTGGCTTTCTACATGCTTCCCCAGAAGGGAACTGATTCTTCCTTCGCACTCCCTCCTGATGGCGTAACTCGCCTCGGAGAGGTAATCATCTCTTATCCCCAAGCAGTGGCACAAGCCAAAGAACAAGGACATTCACCCGAAAGAGAGCTGGCATTGCTGGTTATCCACGGGATACTTCATCTTCTGAGCTACGACCATGAAGAGCCAGAGGAAGAAAGCAAGATGAGGGAAAGAGAAAGAGAACTTCTGGAGAGATGTTTGCCCGGGTAGTGATATAATATAAGTGCAGAATGGGGTTGAGGATGCCAACCGCTCCACTTATTCAGTGACTGGTATTCCAGCGTCATTTAGTGCAGGCACAAGCGGGACTTAAGCCGGGGTCTTACACGTGCAAAACAGCGCAGAGGAGGTAAAAGATGGCTAAATTCATAATGCTGACAACCCTCACTGACGAGGGAAGAAAAACCATCACGGAAAAGCCCGAAAGGATCAAAGAGGTCAACAAAGAAGTGGAGGCAATGGGAGCGAAGGTTCTAGCTCAGTATGCTGTGCTGGGACCGTATGATTTCATAAACATTCTAGAAGCCCCCAGTAACGAGGCAGTGTCGAAGGTGGCAATAGCGTTGGGTTCAAGGGGCACGCTTCAAACCATGACCCTAGCTGCCATGGATATTGATGTTTTCATCGGCACTCTCAAGAAGCAGAAATAACACCCGGCTACCCGCTTGTGCTGTCAAATTCCAAGGCTAATTGGGATTTCGCATTGAAGTACCACTGGCAGAAACGCAGAACTGCAAGATTGCCAAGCTGTAAACATGTTCAATCCTGGAGATTCAGGGATTAAACATGGTTGAGAACTACGGTTTGCGTGCTGCTGGGCAAGGACGACAGGGTAATTGAGAGCTTGGGCTTTGCTTCTAGCTCTCTGATTCTCATTGCATCCAGGAATTTGTCCAGAGGCCCGAGATTACCGGTGAATACCTCTGTCTTATAGTGCATGGGAATGACAATAGGAGGCTCTAATTGCCTTATTATTTCCGTAGCTGTATCAATAGGTATAGTCGACACCTCTCCGACGGGCAAAAACAGTATACCAATATCTCCTATTTCTTCTACCAAATGCGAGTCCAGAGGATGCCCCAAATCACCCAGGTGACATAAAGTCATACCGTCCATCTCAATAACATAAATGGTATTCTTGCCTCGAACCTCCCCCTTCCTGTTATCGTGGAAAGAGGCAATTCCTGTGATAAAAGTCCCTCCAATTTCATATTCTCCGGGGCTTCTTATTTGTTTGGGGTCGTTGGCGACACCTTCGACGTAGCTATGTCCACGATGGAAATGGCTTAATGTCACTATGTGCGCTTCAGGATCACCCAGGCCGTAGCCCAAATCCGGATGACATGGGTCTGTCAGAATGGTTTTGTCTTTTCCTTTAATCAGAAAACAGGAATGCCCCAGCCAGGTGATCTCCATTAGCGTTTAAAGAATAGCTTTTTCCCTTTTTATGCGACCCCTCTCGTTCGAGATGGAGTATTTCCCGTCGTATTACAGGAACATTGCAGAGATAATAATATGCAAAGCAGTAGAAATAGTCAACCAACAGGGTAATTGACAAAGACCAATGCAATGGTTAACATCTCAAGAACAAGGGTTAACAGAATGAAGGGGCAGATACTTGAAGCTCTGAGAGAGCGTACTCACTACGTTTCTGGCGAGGCACTTTCTCATCAACTTGGCACCTCCAGGGTTTCCATCTGGAAGCATATTCGTGGCCTGAAGGAGGATGGCTATGTCATAGAGGCTTCGGCTAGAGGATACAGACTGGTCTCCTCTCCAGATTTGCTACTTCCCTATGAATTCCCCGGCCTGGAGCAAAGGATTCACCACTTCCGAGAAATTAGCTCGACCATGGACGCGGCAAGAGAGCTGGCTAAAAGGGGAGCAAGAGAGGGGACAATTGTGATTGCCGAAGTCCAGACCCGCGGACGGGGAAGATTAACTCGGGAATGGCTCTCGCCGGAAGGAGGAATTTACTTCACAATCGTTTTACGCCCCAGGATAAGTCCCGCATATGCTCCCCGGATAAACTTGATGGCTGGTATTGCGGTGGCAGTCACAATCAAAGAACTGTACGGGCTAAAGGCCGAACTGAAATGGCCTAACGACGTCTTGATTGAAGGCAGGAAGGTATGCGGCATACTGGCGGAGATGGATGCCGAAACGGATGTTTTGAACTTCGTGAACGTCGGCATAGGTATAAATGTTAATACCTCAATCCCTCGCTTTGAAAAAACGGCGACCTCCTTAAGGGATGCGTTAGGAAGGGAAATCTCCAGGAAGGAATTTCTAAGCGCATTGGTAGTGGAAATAGAGCGATGGCTGCCTTTATTAATGAAAGCAGATTTGCTCGAAGAGTGGAGAAGACTTTCTGCGACGCTAGGTGAGGAAATTAGAGTAATGAGTCTAGGTGAGGAGGTAACAGGACAGGCTATGGATATTGATACCACTGGAGCACTCCTAGTAAAAGACAGAGCCGGGTCTCTAAGAACCGTTCTTGTCGGCGATTGCATCCATTTACGGGAGTAATATGATTCAACTAATCATAGTTGTCGTTTACTCCCTGGTTATGATAGGCGTGGGACTGGGGGCGAGGAGAAAGGTAAGAAGTCAGAATGGTTTCTTCGTTGCTCAGCGTCAAGTGAGCTTACCATTTATCGCTGGATCGCTTGTCGCCACCGCTGTAGGAGGCTCAGTAACCGTGGGAATGGCCGGCCTGGGGTTTGGCCGAGGCTTGACCGGCGCCTGGTGGCTCCTTGTTGGCTCTGTGGGTCTCGTGCTTCTGGGAGCTTTCTTCGCCAGGAGAGTAAGAGGTGCTGCACTCTATACCCTTCCTGAGCTAGTGGAAAAGCAATATGACCGCCGTGTAGGCTTGGCAGCTTCTATTCTCATCGTTATCGCCTGGGTAGGGGTGGTAGCGGGACAAATTGTAGCTGCCGGGAAGGTTCTATCCATCCTCGGGATAGGTTCCGGTGCTCTTTGGATGGTCATCTTTACCATAGTTTTTGTTGCCTACACCGTTATAGGGGGACAGCTCTCGGTAATTCGCACTGACCTTTACCAGGCGATAATAATTTACTTCGGCATCTTTCTCGCTCTAGCATTGTTCCTTCCCCAGGTAGGAGGGTTAGACGGATTAAGGCTTTCTCTACCCCAAGCTTACTTTTCTTTTCCGGTAAGCTCTCAATTCGACTGGAGGGCGCTTCTATCGCTTCTGATCCTTGTGGGGGCAACTTATGTTGTGGGGCCGGATATGTACACCCGGCTCTTTTGTGCCAGAAACGAGAAAACTGCTCAAAGAGCAACTTTTCTATCTGCCTCTGCGTTTATCCCGTTGGCTTTTGCCATTGTTTTGATCGGAATGGGCGCCAAAGTCCTTTATCCACAGATTTCTCCTGAGCAAGCCTTTCCTCAAGTAATAAGTGGAGCCCTTTCTCCCTGGCTGGGCGGGCTAATCCTCGCTGCCCTGGTTGCGGCATTTATGTCTTCAGCGGATACCTGCCTCCTCAGCCAAGGGGTTATCCTGACCCAGGACATAATCAAGCGGTTTCACCCTTCACTTAGCGAAAAAAAGACAATTTTGCTTACCCGCCTTAATATCATCTTGTTGGGTCTGCTAGCGCTGGGACTGGCCATGATTTTGAAAGGCGTGATCTCATCCCTTCTTTTTGCCTATACCATCTTCACCTGTGGCCTGGTCGTTCCCGTAATCGCCGGGTTTTACAAAGAGAAGCTAAAGGTGACACCGCAAGGAGCCATGGCTGCTCTTATAGGTGGCGGGCTAGTAGGTTTGATGGGGAAGATACCGGGTCTTGATATTCCTCTCAAAGGAGACCTTGGCCTGATAGGTTTTGCTGTGAGTGCGGCGCTCCTTTTCGGAGTGAGCTACCTTGATTTGAAGAGGTCATCCTTGCGAGGCACAAGGTAGAAAGAAGCTTGGGCAGGGACAAGCCCCGCCCAAGCTTCCTATTGTTCTAGATCTTTTTGCCTTACTCTAATTTCGCCATATATGCCCTGTAGCGTCAATTACCCGAGCAATGGGGTCAACCAGGAACTCTCTCACGACAGTCCGCAAAAGCTCATTCCCGGCTATGAAATCTGCTACGGGAGGGCTAAACCGGTAATAGAGGGCCACAAATTGAGAGCCTATTGTGTTCTTTAGTAACACTGTGTCCCGGAACTCTCGCAGCACATCGATTTGTTTAGCGGTGGGAGTACCGTAGGCTGCGGTGGCGATGAAACAACCTCCACTTCCGGAGGGTGGTGGGGTTGATGTGGTGAATTGAAGGGTAGTACCCTCAATCACAGTGTCGTCATACTTAAGCTGGGCTGTGAACTCATACTTGGTGTTGAAGTTAAGCTCGGTGAGCGACTCAGCGTGGGTGCCATCTGTTGATTTAGACACCCAGGCAGTATAAGACCACTCCGTGTCGGCGAATTTCTTGTGGGCAAAGCGCACGTCCAGCGGGCTGAAGTCACCCACCGTGTATTGCATATTCAGAGTAGCTGAGTTGGTGGTGATCTCAGTGGCGGCTTGTGTGGTAACCGTTGGATACACTGGAGGCGGTATCTCCTCGAAGTTGGCCGTGATGGAATAGTCGCCGTTCATGGTGATGGTAGTTGTGGCAGCATGGACATCGGCAATAGTGCCCACATCGCCCGTCCACTCGACAAACCGGTAGTTTTCACCCGGAGTAGCTATCAGGTCGATCACTGTTCCCACGTCATAGGTAAACACTCCCTCACCAGGCTCGGTTACCGAGCCTCCTTCCGTGCTGGAGATGGAGAGGTCATACTGCTTGACAAACTCGGCTGTTATGGAATAGTCGCCGTTCATGGTGATGGTAGTTGTGGCGGCATAGACATCAGCGATGGTGCTCACATCACCAGTCCACTCGACAAACCGGTAGCCTTCCTCAGCCTCGGCTACCAAGTCAACCAGCGCCCCTTCGCCATAGGTAAATACTTCCTCGCCAGGCTCGGTTACCGAGCCTCCTTCCGTGCTGGAGATGGTGAGGTCATACTGTTTGAGAAACTCGGCTGTTATGGAATAGTCGCCGTTCATGGTGATAGTGGTCGCGGCAGCGTGGACATCAGCAACGTTGCCCACATCACCGGTCCACTCGACAAATCGGTAGCTCTCCTCAGCCTCGGCCACCAGATCAACTACCGTTCCTTCATCGTACGTAAACACTCCCTCGCCAGGTGTGGTTACTGAGCCTCCTTCCGTGCTGTTGGTGGTGAGGTCGCGCGGTTCTGGTCTAACCGCTATGGTAAAGGCAACCCATTCCTCCCATACTGGGATAGTGAAAGCACCCGGGTTTTCCGAGGCAACAGCAAGTACCCTGCGGGCTGAATGTGTTCGGCAAACCCCCGTCGTGGCAGGATCTGAAGACTGTGTACTTATCCCATCTGCATAACTAGCCGGGTAAGCCGTAGTTCCCGACTGGTCTCCTCGGTCCTGTCCCGCCACAGCTATCCAGAGGGTGTCTGCTACATCCCATCCGGCTGGGTCAAGAGAAGCCGGGTTGGGCGCCGTACTTGTGCCTGTTGCAGCTGTGGAAATCTCTGGTGGGGTTGTGCCATGCCAGTCTGTAATCCTGTAGACTTGTGCCGCCGCCTGCTCACTGGAGGAGGTTGCAAAATTAACCGTCGTGCTGCCCTCTGTTCCTGCGGCTATCTTGTAATAGACAGATAACCTGACTGCTGTTCCAGTGGCATTTGATGCCAGTAAACTCCATCCATCGGGTGTAGTTACTGCTACGCTTCCGTCATTGGTGAAAAGGACAATCAGCAAATCGCCGACATTGACCGTTGCTGGCATATCGACGTAGTGGTCTGTTGTATCAGTGCCAAATGCTGTTTGTGTTACTGAAGTCACTACTGGCGCTGCCAGCGCCGACACCGCTGTCACCAGACTGAAGATCAGCACCAGCGCCAGGGCTGTGGCTAAATATTTTAGCTTTTTCATAATACACCTCTCTTCTTAATATATTTCCATATGTCTCATATCTATATAGATCTCATACAATATATATATAGCAGCTATCCAATCCCAGGGGAATCACCCATCGGTACTGTTTTGGTACTGTTTTGGTACTGTTTTGTCTAGAATATGGTAATGCGACATTTTGCCTGGGGCTTATTGGCTAGGGACGTTTATGGTCTTGCGCACGACCTCGTATAGAATTTCTGTCCTTGAATGGAGAGGATTAAGAGCCTGTGCTGAATTTATCGAAGGATGAGGGTGAAATATCCCCTATGAGGCTAAAGCCCCGGATGTCATTACGAGCCTTCTCTGGGTGGAGATAACAATAATAAAAGAGCCGCCCGTGCTTGACATTGAGTGGCACGGACGGCTCTTTGCCATGACAGGTGTGCTGTCCTAGACTAGGACTGGTGCGTCACACACCTGATACCACATACCTCCCTAGTTCCGCCACATGTCCCCAGTAAGTTGAACCATCCAGACAATGGGGTCAACAAGGAGCTCCCTGACCAGAGTCCTCAAAAGCTCGTGGCCGGCTATGAAATCGGCCACGGGAGGGCTAAACTGGTAGTACAGGGCGACAAATCTAGAGCCTAGGGTGCTTTTCAGCAACACAACATCCCGAAATTCTCGCAGCACATCGATTTGTTTAGCTGTGGGAGTCCCGTAGGCTGCGGTGGCAATAAAACAACCACCTCCGGTTGATGCTGCTTTTGTGGTGAATTGAAGGGTAGTCCCTTCAATCACAGTGCTTTCATACTTGAGCTGGGCTTTGAAATCGTACTTGGTGCTGGAAGTAAGCCCGCTAAGCAGCGCGGCATAGGTGCCATTTGCTGATTTAGACACCCAGGCAGTATAAGACCAGGTCGAGCCGGTGGATTTCTTGTAGGCAAAGCATACTTCCACCGGGCTGAAGCTCCCGACGGTATAGCCCATATTCAGGGTGGCTGAATTTGTGGTGACTCCGGTGGCGGCTTGAGTGCTTACCGTCGGATACACTAGAGGCGGCGGCACCAGTCCAAAGTTGGCAGTGACGGTTACATTTTGAACAGGCATGGTGAAAGTAGTCGTGGCGGCAGTGGCATTCCCAAATGTGCCCGCTGGCGCGCTCCAGTTGAGAAAACGGTAGCCTGTAGCGGCTACTGCTTGTATGTTGACTACAGTGCTTGCTTTGTAAGGTGAAGCGCCAGTCAAATCAGTTGCCGTTCCGCTACTACCGGGAGACACTGCCATGGTGAGGCTATAGACCGCCACAAAGTTGGCAGTGACTGTTACGTTTTGAGCAGGCATGGTGAAAGTAGTCGTGGCGGCAGTGGCATTGCCAAATGTGCCCGCTGGCGCTGTCCAGTTGACAAACCGGTAGCCCGGGTTGGCTACCGCTTGTATATTTACTTCTGTGTCTTCTGCGTAAGGTGAGGCATTGGTCAAATCAGTTGCCGTGCCCCCTGGCCCGGGGTTCTTAGCCATGGTGAGGACATAGAGTGCCTCCCCGCTCACAGTTATGGTGTCATCCCCGCCAATGGGATTCACCACCCCGTCGGCAGTAACCGTGCCGTCGATAATATAGTCTCCTGGGTCGGCATCGAGCGGGACGGTCAGGGTATAGGTAACTGTCTTGGTAGGCCCAACCACCCCTCCGGATCCAAGCCAGATCCACTCAAACGTGCTAAGCTTAAGCCGATCGGCATCGTCGGTGCCACGGGTGAACTCCCACCCCTCGGGAAAGACTTCCTGCATTACGAAGCCCACCTCGTGGTCGACCAGGATCGTGAACTCAACCGTAATGTCTACCTCTCCTCCAGGCTCTACCACCTGTGGGGCTATCGTCCGAGACGCGGCAGCCGTCGGACCCGCCCCGAGAACAACACTGAAGAGCGAAAGAAGAAGCATCACCGCTACCATGGCTGAAGCAATTGCCGTTATTATCTTCATGTTCCTCATTTTATCGTCTCCTTTTCAAGATTAAGTCCCGTTCCTTCCCGTCTCTTGTCTATCAACCGGAAGCAAGCCACTCGTCAACAAGCTCCAGCAACTGGAGTGTGGTAATGGGCTCCTCGAAACAGGGCGGCGCCACATCCGCAAGCCAGTCGTCAACAGCAGCAAGGAGCTCCAGAGTGATGATCTCATCCGGGCCACCCTGCAGCCCTCGATAATATTCCAGGATATCTGCGTATATGGGAGTGTGGACGCACTGTCCGTTTTCGCAGGTATCGATGGTGCAGGGGTCTCCATCATCGCAGTCCTCGACCCATTCACTCTCCGGAATGACATCTTCCTGGCATGTCCCATTGAAGCAGTAGTAGTCGTGGAAGTCTCGTGTTCTCCAGATGCTCGTGCCATTGCAGTAGGAGGCCCACTCCGTGTAGTAGTCTGCCGGGCAGTCCTCGTACCACTCACTCTGTGGGGTTATGTCTTCACGACATGTGCCGTTTAGGCAGTAGTAGTCGTGGAAGTCTCGTGTCCGCCAGACGCTATCGCCATCGCAGTAGTAGACCCAGTCCGTGTAGTAGTCGGCCGGGCAGTCCTCCACAAACTCGCTCTCCGGAATGACATCTTCCTGGCATGTGCCATTGAAGCAGTAATAGTCGTGGAAGTCACGTGTTCTCCAGATGCTCGTGCCATTGCAGTAGGAGGCCCAGTCCGTGTAGTAGTCGGCCGGGCAGTCCTCTACAAACTCGCTCTCCGGAATGACATCTTCCTGGCATGTCCCATTGAAGCAGTAGTAGTCGTGGAAGTCTCGTGTCCGCCAGACGCTATCGCCATCGCAGTAGTAGGCCCAGTCCGTGTAGTAGTCTGCCGGGCAGTCCTCTACAAACTCGCTCTCCGGAATGACATCTTCCTGGCATGTCCCATTGAAGCAGTAATAGTCGTGGAAGTCACGTGTCCGCCAGATA
>Ga0315284_10014079_pt1 | contig 11396 bp, 13 predicted proteins | sample YL17G09_16_MG_FD_203696 | JGI IMG/M metagenome (GOLD analysis project Ga0315284, IMG submission 203696) | Sediment microbial communities from Yellowstone Lake, YNP, Wyoming, USA - YL17G09_16 | ecosystem: Environmental > Aquatic > Freshwater > Lake > Sediment | place: USA: Wyoming | collected... | reverse complement strand
TTTCTCGGCCACCGGAGCAAACAAGTACTGCTCCACAAAGTCCGCCAACGTCTCCCGATACAACAGATACATCGTGTTCATCACGTCCAGATGGATTCGCTCCCCCGAGTATGTCGATTCGCCCGTGAGCATCGATTCGGTGATGCGCAACCCGATGAACAACAACTTGTTGGTTATGTCGTACTCTGTGGTCAAGTCCAACAGGCGGTCTCTCGCACCGATCTCGTCCCAGTGGACTTCGAAATTCGTGATGATGGTGAAATCCGGATCGACGAGCGCCTGGTCTATCTGGTCTCGCAAGTCGTCGACATCCGGCTGCGACATCTTCTCGCCCCAGATTATTCTCTTTGGGGTCATGGCGCGAGACGCGATCGAAGTCTGTGCCTGACGAAGCTTGTCCTGATACAGCAACGTGCGAAGACAACGCTCGAGGATGGATGTTCCACGGTCGTCGTAAGGGCTGCGCTTATGGGCCAGATGGAAGCAGAATGATGAACATAGGAAGTCGTCGTATGGCGTCGTGTTGAGCGGAATCGGCTGACCGCTCAACAAGTTTTCCCGAATTTGATCTGGGATGTCCTCGGCGATCTTTTGGGCTTCAGGATCGTTTTGCTCCTGAGCCTTCATGACAGCCAGTCTATCCTTCTCGCTTGGAATGAGCTCCATCTGGACGCGATTCGTATACTGGAAAATCTCCAGTTTCACTTGTTCTGGCGGAAGAATCTGGAGCCGTTGCCATCCCTGATATTCGTTTTCCACGAACTTCTGGACGGCTTTGGACTTCTCCTCATTGGCCTGTTTCTCCGGATTTTCATCTTCTTGAGATTCTCCGGATTCGGTATTCAGATCCAGCTCTTCAGGAACCTCCCCTGATAGGTCATGATCCTCACAGAAAATGAACACGTTGCCGTGGAGCCAATACTCGTGAGTGACGTCGTACAGGACCTGAAACAACCTCAATTTCCTACATATCTTCTCGAAAAAGTGTAGGATCTGTTTGTTTCTCTTCGTGTCCTTCCCCTTGGGGGCGGAGAGTCGTATCTTCGACATCGGGACATCGGTGTGGAAATCGATCGCCGCGCCGATGATGGGATGGGTAGTGTACCAGAACCTGAGCAGTTCGCGCTTCTCGCGCTCCGACTGAGGCAGCTCCAAGAAGTCCGTGGACAGCTGCGGGCTGTAGAAATTCGAGTCGGCCTGGTTTATGGCCATCGCACCAGCGTTGCCCATGTCGCCATAATATGCCGCGATTCGAATGGACTGGCTTCTGGCTTCGCGACGGGCTTGCTTCTCCAACTTCGTGAGCGGGGTCCTCGCGATGGTCTGCTGGTCGACCCGCATGACCTTCCCACCTACTTGACCCGGTTTTACGCCAACTTTCTTTGCCATGATTCAACTCACTCGAAGGCCGGCGTGGAACGTTCAATGTCAGCCAGCATGTCGTTTCGTCTGGCAACACATGTCTTCATCCGCATCACGACGCGGTCGATTTGTTGACGAGCGGGGAAGACAACGCCGAGAATGACCTTGATCCTCAGCCTGTGTCCCAGCATGAGACTCGTGGTGTCGTGCTGTCTGATTAGTCTATCTAAGGCTGCAAACTGATCGATGATCTGTCCGATCATCGTGGAAGCTTCGGACAATTTTGAGACGATGGCGGAATACTTGTCCAAGATGTCGTTCAGCGCTTCTCTGTCCTCGCGCTTCCGGGCCTCAATCTTGGCCTCCGCCTTTGCTTTGTCCTCGGGTCGAACATCATTAGGCATGATCAAACATTACCCGAAATCTTCAGAGCAATCTTCTTGATCTTGCGAGCTTGAAGAAGGTTGTTCACACATTCTTCGAGAATTCCGACATGCCGCGGATCCCCCTCCATGATCTCTCGCCACGAGCCTTCGGCCTTCCAGAAGAGCTTGCAAACGGCCACAATTTCTTCATCGGACAACTCTTCATTCGGTCCCCAGACATGCTTCAGGATCTGTTCCATGACATGCCAGGCAGCCGTGTCTCTGATTCCAACACTCACGCGACGGCTTCTTGATAACAGGGCTATCTCCGCACCGGAATGGTTCGCAGCGGGTCCGGACCCCCATGCATGCGCTGCCGCATGCTATGGAATCTGCGATATGACGCGGGCATCGGCGTATGTTGGATCGGTGCAACGACGCTCCTGGAGCTAGCTTCCAGAACGCCGGGATGGAGTTTCATATATTCGGCCGCCAACAGGATGCCTCGTACCAAGGAGTCCGACATGTCGTCATGCTTCCCGGCAACCTTCGGAGATTCGACAATTGTTATGTTTTTGCCCCCGGACGTGGCCTGAAGCTCCAACAATTCAGATATGATCGGAGAGTGTTTCACCATGGTCGAATCCGACACGATCGTCTGCGTGACCGGATAATCGTAAAGACTGAGTTGCCTACCGAACATGCACATCTTCGCTATATGAAACGCATGTGACGAGTCGGTGACCGAGAAATTTCGCATGTCGAACTGCTTGAGGCCGCGCTTGTGCAATTCCTGTTCAAAGATGGGCCCGGCCCACTGATCGAACACGCCTTTCTCAATATAGAACCTGGTGGCCAAAACTCGGAGCCATTCGGCGATCTCGGACACGTCCAGACGAGAAACGCCTTTCAGCGATTTGGCGTACTCGGTCGATGGAGTCACCAGATGCGGATTGGATTCCCGCCATTCTTTTCCGGCGTACCAAACTTCGTGATATGCCAGTTCTATCTTCCCATTCACAAAGTGGACAAGACAGACGGAGGTGCCGTCCCGCACAATTCCGAAGTCCACGCCGGCCCAAAACAATTCCCTCGGACCTCCGCGCAGAGTCGGCTTGAGCGTCGGATTAATGCATTCCAAGAGATCGCTCTGATCCTCGATCCAGCCACGGACGCGGTCTGAAAACTCCGCCCCGTGCTCCGTCATGAACGACTTGGGATCTTTGTTGAATTCGACCTCGTAGTAACTCTTGTCGAGAGTCGGATTCACCTCCCAAGTCGGCGCTTGAATCATCAGCATGTTGCTGGAAGCCTTTCCTCCAGACAACGACATCTGATACTGCCTGTAGAAGAACCCGTCTCGAGCGTCGGGAGACGAAATCATGATGGCGCGGCCATCGGATGCCCCGAGAGATCTGTGCTTATTTTTCGTGTCCTTTGGCGAAAATTGGGCGATGGACGGATTGACCGCGCGATACACCTTATCGGCGGAACTCTTTCCGTCATCCACGAAAAACGCGATCTCGTCGAGAATGTAGCAGATGATGCCGCGGCCGCGAAGGCCCTTGGCGATGGAGCTTTTGAACGTAGCGGCGATGGTCGACCGGCCGCCTTTGCCGTATCTTTGGCGATCCTGATCCGTCTGAAACCGCATGAAAGTCTGGGTCTGGTTAGTCATCGCCGATTTGAAATAATCGACGTTGTCAACGTACCCGGCCATGTCTCCATACACAATCGACGCCTGCTCTTTGTCGTTCGCCACGCACAGCACTCGAATTTCGCTGTTCGCGGGCAGACCGTAAAAGCTTTGCGGGTTGCGACGCCGCAGAAGCTTATATAGCTCATAAGAAGCTATGATCGCGCTGAGGGTGGACTTACCAGACCTTCGACCAAGAACCAGTATGAGTTCATGTCGAATTATTTCGTCTTGGACCCTTATGTTGCATCGGCCTTGGTCGTACAAATATACCAAGTATTCGACTTCGGTCAAGTCATGGAGGGTCTTTGTGTTGAACCTGTCCGTTATCTTGATGTTTTTTTCTTTATCATCAAGCGGGATCCCGTAGTACAGCTTCAGAACGAAACGCTGGACCGGGAATAAACCGTTCGGCAATAGTTTGAATCTATCGATGAAATCTATGATCGACAGGAATTCGACCGAGTCGTTATCTTTTCCAGCATGCTTCTCATCCAAGAAGCTGTCTATGACGCTAATGAGTTCGCTTTGCTTTTTCTTTTCGGTGCTCGGCATGTCACGATTCCATCAGATCGTCTATGCGCGGAAATTCGGGGCACGGCCCTTCGGCATGTGCGCCGCACACACGACAAACCGGATGACCACAGGCTGAACATACCGTGTCGTCTTCAGGGTAATTCCACGGCATACTTAGCACTGCAGAAAAAGTCTCCTCGTCACATTGCTTCATGACGTCGCAACGCGCCTGATCGAAAAGCCGGTGTCTCACGACACCATGACTCCGGCAATGTCCCAAATCGGACAGTTCCCATCTTTTTGCACCGGAAGACCACATCTGACGCAGACTCCGGTGGACGACGGGTCCTCGCAGCATATGGCGTCCAAGATGTCGAAGATCTTCTTGTCTTCCCCGGCCTGAATCTGTGCTTTTGCGCGCGCCGCGATGGCGTTCGCCATTGGGAAAGGACAGCGAGCAAAATGTTCGACGTGAAAGAGCGGGAATCTCGTGCTCATTCGTTCTCCATGCGGCTCTCCCATCCAATCATGTCGGCTTTCATCTGTTGAAACACGACATTGATGACTTCGGATGGAACATCGGACTTCTCCATAGCCTCGTAGAAAAACTGCATCCAGACCTTGAATATTTTTTGCAGGCGCGGAGACTTCAGGTCCAAATTTTCGGCAATGGCGGCTTCTTTGCGCCGAATGAGCGTCTCGGCCAAAGATCGAAGCCCGCTGACGCGAGCAACGGTGAACTGGGCCGTATTTTTGCCGTCTTTGGCTGCTTTCCTGCGTTCCCACTTCAGATGAGATACTTCCTCCGCAATCTCAAGCAGCAAGGTATCCATCGCCTGTGCAGGGCTGCCATCGGCCAGCGATTTGACCAAAGGCTGGCTCTTGACGAAAGCGATGCGTTCGCGCAGGTCTCGTCTGACATCTTCCGGGTCCAGAAGCTCGCCGGTCGGAATTTGTCCGGAGCCGCCAACCACGAATTTGGCGCCGACGTCTTTAGGGTCCATAGTCTTCCCGCCAGGGAAGACTATGAGATGACTGTTTTTCCCGTTTCCGCCGTCGTTTCCGTCGTCAGTCGGGGGAGGAGGAGGAGTGCTGCCCATTCTGTTGGACTATACCTGGGAGCGTCATTTGGTGACGCTGCGACCAGGAATGTCGAAACTTGGCGAAATGGGCCTCTTGGCAGGTTCCACGGTAATCTGTGCCGAAAGGTCATACCTGTCGACCGGATTCTCGACAGGCCCGTCGTCAACAGGAGCTGGCGTCTTTCGGGCTTCGATCGCGGCGGAAATGACCGACTGCGGGATTTGCCGAATGAGCGATTTCGAATACTTGGCGCACCAGCCGGGAGCCGTCTGCATGGCACATCCGACGCAGGCCTCTCCGACCATCACGTTCGAAGCTCCCTGCTTGCGAAAGTGTTTCGCCCCAGTCGAACAACCCCTACCATAGTCGGAGTATGCCGTCGGATCGATGAAGAACGAGCCCTGGACGCCGTCATGGCAGGCCAGCTTAGATCCAATTTCTGGAACCGAGGCCAGGTCGGAACGCGCATACCTTTGCAAAACTGCCGTACGCAGAGCTTTTCCGCTCAAACCGCGATTCATCAGATGCGAAATCGTGCGGCGGACGTCGTCCGCATTCACCGGAACGCTCCCGATGTCGCCACGCAATGCGACGCGGGTCCCTCGATGCGCCGCCATCTTTGCACCGAGGTATACGATTTGAGGTTTCGCGGCTTGAAGCAAATTCGCTTGAGACGTGAGTGATCTCCAGTTCGAATTGGCTGGCGCCTTCGAAGCTGCACTTCTCGCCTTTTCTATCGTGATGGCGCCACGATCGGCGGCCCGTAGCAACGCCGCAACAAAGTGTTCCCTAGTGACGTCGTCAAAGTCCACGACGGGAGCAATGGACCGCACTTGCGCACAAGCGCCATCCGAAGCGTCTTTGCATTCATTGCAACAGGCTGACCGCCGCACAACGAAATCGGGCGCCGCGTCCATCTTGGCAATGAAGTTGAGGGTGTTCTGACATCCGCCAAGTGCGTCCATGTCGACGTACGTGTGCCCGAGCAGCCCGTGAGCCCGGGTCAGATTCCTGATCTCCGGATCGGGAGATCCGGCAATGATGTCAGGAGCTCCCCCGAGCATCAGGTGCTTGGAAGCGGCGATGAAACCTCGAGACAAAACGGGGGTGGCCTGGCGCGGACGAGAGAGATGCTCCGCGATTTCTCTGTCAGTCAGAACCGGCTTCTGAACCTTGTCCTGATGCCGCAGCATCAACTTGCTACCGACATCTGGCCGGAACTGATGCGGTTTGGAACAGAAAGACGACTGCAAAACCCTCTTCCTGTCATCGTCCGAGCCAGAAATGGCCTCGTCCAGGCCAGCCTTGTCGAGACGTCCCTCTTGAGCCAGTTGGATAGCATAGCTCGCGAAGTTTTGCCGATCGTATGAAACGCTTTCCACCAAGCGCTTATGCAAGTTTGCGCAGTTCCCGCCACGGTTGTGAACGCATCCGGCGCATTCGTCCTTGGCGAGAATGAACTTGGCATTCGCAGCCCGCGTGGTCACGAACTTCTTGTCATCCCCGTCCTGGGCGCAACGCGGGAAGTGCTTGGCGTCGACGTACACGTTGCCAAGCAGTCCGCGTTCGGACAAGACGGCGGAAATGTTGGCAGAAGCGGCACGGATTTGCGGAGAAGCAAACTCGAGCATGATCCTCTCGCCGATGTGACGCGGCTCGTGGCCGAGGATCAGGTGTCGGGCGATTCGATTGGTTATCTCGGGAGCAACATTCCGCGCCGGAGCTCCAGGAGGATCGAGAGGATTGGTGTTGACCATTGTGTGAGGACGCAGAGGGATCAGCGCAGGCACAGGCCCGTCGTCATATGATAAAGCCCGCTGCAATTCTGGGATTATGTCCAGATTCTGTTTCGGAAGCGCTTCGGCCTTGTGATAGTCTTCGGGGTCCACGTCGAGCCAGGACAAGTCAGAGACTCCCCTGTTGTGCAGGATGTCGCTGATGTCGCCAAGTCCAGACTGCCCGAGTTCAACTTTCTTAGCCATCTTCAAGACCTCGCACCAATTCGGCAACGAGCCCCGTGATTTCGTCGCCACATTGCTTGAGCTTTTTGGACGCGCCGGCGTCGGGACTGATCAAAGACGCTACACTACCTCTGATACCAACCAAGTGCCTAGCCGCAGAAGTCCTCAGATCGATGTCTGACGCCTGAGAAGCCACCCTGTCGGAGGCCACCGGAAACTGGTCAAGCACATCGGCCACGTGCACGTCATGTCGCTGCTGCAAGCATCGGATGATGTCAGAAGCGAGATACTGGTGGAATCCTCCCTCGCGCAAGAAAGCCATGACGTGCCTTCTCGTAAGACCTTTTTTCCCGTTTTTCTTCAGGAAATCGGAAGTGAGCGTCCCGACCAGATCCAAATTGGTTGCTTTTCTTTGCATGGCGTTTCTCTCGGATGCGGTCCCGGTGGGAACGTTCAAAAACTTGTCCGTCTCTTCGGGCGGCCGATCGGTGGCGGGAAACGACATTGGAACCGACACGTCGTCCAGTCCCCATCCCGACCACCAGTTACCCAAAGACCCGAGGAACTTGTCGAAGCTGTTCTCGTTCTTGGCCGTGCCGGGAAGCATCGTGTCCCCGATCTTCGTCTTGTCATAGTGATCCGCCCGAGCGGGCGGATTGTCTTTATCAGACGGCAGCTCGGCCGAGGCAGCCGAACTAAGAGGAGTCTGGATGGTGCTTTCTTCCGGCCTTTTGCGCTGACGCGGGGGTCGATCCAAATCGCCCGGCAGGCTAGCTGCTCCCATTTTTCTGATGTCGGAAGTCGGAGCGTAACCATCCCCGATGACTTCATCCCCATCTTTATGTCCACAAGGGATCCCGGGTAGAGACTTTTTTGCTTCAGGGTCCCCCTCCGGATTGTATTCAGACTCTCCACCCGGAGAAGAGTCATAGGTTCCGATGCCGAAGTCTCTGACCTTCCGGTTCACCGAGTCCGACGTGGGCAATTGAGACGGCATCAGAAGATCCTCACTCCATCCCAAAGGGATTCAGAATGCACTTCGGGCGCCTCAGGCCTGATGCCCTTCGGCAAATCAGGCTGGGAATGTTCCTCCATCCATTTCATGTCGGCCTCGGTGATGCCGCGTCCGTATAGGTTCATGCTCTTCCTGTTGTCGGAACCCGGCAGCCACGAGTAACTTTCCGACAAATTGGCCGAAACTCTGGCGGACATCCGAAAATCGTCACCCATGCCGAGTTCGTCCCCAGTGGTGGACGGAAGGAACAAACCGCGATCGAGCAACAGCTCGGTCGCTTCGCCGGAATCGTCGTCCGGCCATTCGGAACAGCCGGGCTCATCGAAATTCCCGAATTCCCCGCCGGCGGCTGGTCCAAGCGGAAAGGCTCTCGGCCCAGGGACGTCTCTGTCGTTGATCGTGGGCTCCATGCCCGGCACCAGCTGCTCGTCGAGGGCGCCGCCGGCCGTCTTGGAAGCGACGCGCCCACGAAGCATGTTGTCGAAAGCGACAGCGTACCTGTCGTACTCGACGTTGGAGGAAGTGCGAGGAACATCCGGCGGCAACTGAGAACCGACCTTCTCCTCGTCTTCGTCCTCACTGTCTTCCTCCGCCCCTTCAATTTCCGGGTTTGCGGCGGCGGGGTTCACGAGCGGCTCGTCCTGACCCTCCTCTTCAAATTGCCCCTCGACGAAGCTTTCAGGATTCTCGCGCACCTGGCTGGCGTCGGCCATCATGTTTTCGACTCCGGCTTTCTTCTCTGCAGGAGCCCAATGATCGGCGTTGACTTCGTCGTGGACCGTGTCCATGAAGGACGAAAGCACCTCGACGGCGCTGGCCAGTCCTGAACGCATGTCTTTGACACTCTGGATGTATCCTCGACCGCCAAGCAGGCCGTCAGGGCTGAATTCGGATGAAGGCATCTTCGAGAAGATTCTCAGCGCCGCCATGGCATAACTGTGTGCCCGCTGACCGGCCCACAAAGTCTTTGCCAAGTCTCGCAACGAGTCAGGAGACCATTCATATCCCTTGACGCGAACGTCGCGCCGAACGGGACCCTGGTCCTTGACGAATTCGATCTTGCCGGCTGTGCGAACCTTGCCGGCAACCATCTTTCGAGCAATTTTTTCGAGGTCCGCCATGTTCAGCTCCGCATCAGAAATGCACAGGCCCTTTGTCGTCGTCAACGAGACGCTCGATGAAGTATCCGTCGTCATCCTGACCGAGGCGCCAGAAATCCTTCTGCGAAACCCGCACGAGTTTGTCATCAGACACGACTTCGAATCCGGCGAGATGCTGCAGGCCGGATATCCGGATTCTCCCGGATGCGGTCCTGGGGGCAGGACGCAGATCGGCAAAGAATTCGTCGATCGAGCTTGACGAAAACCTGATGTCCTCAATCTTCACAGCGCTCATGAGCTAACCTCGTCATGATGCTTGACAACAAGCTTAAAGAGGATCAGAGGGTGACCGTCATGGTCACGGTCACGTCGACGGGGGAGTTTGAAGCGTTCTGGGAGGAGATCCTGACTGTCTCAACGTGCTCGCCAAGAGCCGCGGACACAGGCAAGGCGAGCGACAGTTGAATCAGCTCGTTGCCTCCGGAGGCGATGGGCCCGCCAGAATTCGGAGCGACCACGAGCCACGCGGCATTTCCGACTTTGAGAGTCGAATAGTTGAGACTGGACGTGCCGGGGCCGAGGTTGCTCACCGTCACATAGAAATTCGCCGGCGCCGGCGTTTCAAGCGAGTACGACAAAGCAACGCTCTGCGTGCTGACGCCGATGGCCGGCCTAGGTAGAACGAGCACGCTGACGGTCATGATGGCGTAAGACGAGGAATCGGAGGTGTCTTGGATCCTGATGTGCCCGACGAAGGGGGACTGCGTCGCCAGAAGCGTGTCCGGGACGAGGTCGAAACTGAATTGCGCCGTCGCACCCCTGGCGATTCCGGTTATCTCCGGAGTCAAGACCGTGAGCCACGGAACATCGGGCGTCGCAGTGGCCGACAAGAAAGACCCGAATCCGCCGTCGTTGCGAATCTGCACGGAACCGACATTGACCCGCGGGTCTCCTTCGGTCACGCCCATCGAGAAGGACGTCTGGCTAGACACGACCGTCATGTGCGGTTTCATCTGGTTCTGGACGTCGGTTACGGACTGGGCCATGGACTGGACCACGTCCCCCGGCAGCGGGATCGCGGCGACAGTCAGGGGCCCATACGGGGTCAGAATGTCCTGCACCTGATACAGGAGTCCAGGCCCCTGAAGGTTGGAAGCAAGCACCGTCCATTTCCAGGTGCCGCCAATCGAGCCCAAGCTGAATGAGAAACCACCGCCAGCAGGAATAGCGTTCATCAGTCCCAAACTCGAATAAAGAGTTAGGCGGGCGGCCTACACGCCGATTCGACGTCTTCCATCAGAACGTCGACGGGACAAACGCGCACCATGTCGATGTCGAACACGAACAGCATGCGCTCCGGCCTTTCGCCGAGCTCGACATAGTGTTGGCGCTCGCCGGGGGACACGGTGCCCGTCAACAAGTATGCCCGCTCGACAGCAAGCCCCCGGGTCATGTCGGACGGATGGCCCCAAAATCCGAGATCGGTGCGCCGTCCGTTCACCGGATCCACCACCCACCACCTGGGGCATGGATCGTTGGTGTAAAGGACGGTCAGCACATTTTGGATGCGCTTGGTCATGAGCAGACATTACATCGATGTCGAGAATGCGCAGACGGTCCTGATTGATCGGAACACGAACCCGGCGATGAGGGACGCCGTTCGGAAGTGGTGCGAAAACGATGTCGGAACAGCGCACGACAACGCCATCGACGCGTACATAACCGCGCAAAAAATGTCAGGATTCAAGATGATGCTGTACGACGACGGGGAAGAAGCGCCACATTTGATCGTGCCTCTATACTCGGGAGAACTCCGAGTGTGGCTGCATTCGCTTGTGCACGCAAGCATTGAAGAAGCAAACACGGTCATTCACGTGATGGATTCATGATCTTACTCACTCACACCCAAGCCTTACCGTGCCATGACCAGCCCTGCCTCGCCTGGCCTGGCCTGGCCCAGCCTTGCCAAATTACAACTCTCCGTACATGGTTCGCGCAGCCTCGTTCATCGGTCAAAACGGAATTTGATCTTAGATTTCCCATATGCCTTCACATACCCGAATTTCGAGGCGTACTCGACCTCCTTGCTGCCGTTTCTGGAAGCGTGATCATATAGCGTCTTCTTGTGCACCACGAACCCATCCGGGCTGATGTAGTGATAATCCGGTGGTACGACGTGGACTTGTTTCCAATTGGCTGCTTTGTAAATGGTGCCGAGATGGCCAAGTGTGGAATCAGCGAAGCTGACGAGCGTGCCGACGCCCGAGAACGTCTCGAACGCCATCTTGACACACCGGG
>Ga0315284_10014076_pt1 | contig 11397 bp, 6 predicted proteins | sample YL17G09_16_MG_FD_203696 | JGI IMG/M metagenome (GOLD analysis project Ga0315284, IMG submission 203696) | Sediment microbial communities from Yellowstone Lake, YNP, Wyoming, USA - YL17G09_16 | ecosystem: Environmental > Aquatic > Freshwater > Lake > Sediment | place: USA: Wyoming | collected... | reverse complement strand
CTCAATTGTCTCAAACCATTTATTTTCTTTCATTATGATTGGGAACTTACCGCCACCATGTGCGGAATCCCCAGCAAACCGTGGCGAAGGTTGATGCGATAAGAATAACCCCTGCTCGTTTTCTGCCATTCCTTCCTTAGTCATAATCTTTTTACCACTTCGTCTTATTTGATACGCCGAATTTGTCATCTCTAGCTCAGTGGCGAACTCAACATTAACATCCCTAAGCATATCCCGTAATGTTGCGGCACTCTCAAAGTCTCCCCTTAATAGCATTGCCTCATGAACGTCTCGACAATTTACCAGTGCACTTCCTTTCATCTCTGACGGAGGCACCTTTAGTACGCCTTTGGCTACATCAATCGTATCTCCCATTTTGGCTTCTACCCATATATCAAATGAGTTGTCAGGCAATAGTGAGGCTTGGTCGAATTCTAATGCTTTAATCTCGTTTCTTATATCGTCTATTTCCTTTACTACCGCTTTTTCTGCGCTGGTTAACTCTATGCCAGCTTCTAATTTCTTCGCAAGAGTTTTATCGGCGGTTAATACTTTAGCAGTGGTGATTTTCTCTAATAGTTTTGTTGTGGTTGGCTTTGTTATAGCCCTATATTCAGGTAGTGCCCAACGAATATCTGGAGATGCATGTGCCGCTCCTACCCCTACCTGCTTCATAAATGGACCTACTGCCACTTCTATCCTCATGCCATTTTTACCAGTATCATCCATCAGCTCAAAAACAATCTTACGCCCGTTCACCGCTTCTTTGAATAATAAATCCCGAAGTGCCCAAGCCTCTGCTTCTGTTCTACAATGAGACAGAGCAAAACGCACCGTTTCATCTGCTGTGCCAAGAGTTACGTACTGAATCTTATTGGGCTTTGTATAATCTGTTATAAAGTCCTTTAAGGAAGCGTACGTCCCTTTAACGGTTCCTACGGGGTGGAACACAAGGCTAAAAGGTGCTTTGACTTGCTCTACAAGTTCTTTGCCCAACGCACGACCAACGGCGGCAACCCTCCCGAATCTAGTTGTTGTTTCTACAGTCCTTGTAGCCATAGTGAATGGTTTTGCGAATGGTATTATTGATACTAAATCCAGCAATATATTGAATCCCCTACCGACGTTGTCCATTTCGCTGTAGTGCCTACTGACATACACGAAGGGAACAAGCATCTCTGCCAGCATTATCATGCTACCATTGAATGTAGCAGTTTGACCTGCCTGCTCCTTCCAAGGAGTCATTGCCTGCCACCATGTCTCTCGGAATGTTACGTCCTCTCCCGGGTCTCTCTCTATATACTCCTTGGGATTGCTAGTAACCATATAGTAGTTACTCATTTTCTGGCTAATCACTTCGGTTGGGTCGCCAGCATCCTTTAATTGTTGCTCCCTAGTATGATATTCAGTCATAGAGACGGGATTGATTGGGAAGTATTTATTTTTATAGTCTTCAAGGTCTTGCCTAATGTGTGCTGCTGAATCACCTTCGTACTGAAGGTCGTTTTCCCATTTATCAGCATATGTTGCTTGGTTCTCCAAAGAGCGCACAGTAGCATCAAATGTGGGCTTATCCACTGATTCCCTTCCCAAGTGGGTAATATCATAATCAGGGAACATATAAGTAACAGCTTCTCGTATTTCTGGTCGCTTAGCATCCTCACTTGAGATAGCAGTTACGTCCCAATATACCGTACCGTCCTCTTTTGTTTTCTTAGCACCTTCCAGTGTCGTTGCATACCTAGCCATATTCCCTACGTACCCAGTGATGCCTTCGCCATCTATTACGTCTTTAAGCACTGATGGTAGGCTGTCATAATCCGACGTCTTCATCCATTCACCACGACCTACTTGGACATAACTTTCACCGTTCCATGTTATTGGTGCTGTTATATATTTGTCTCTTACGCTGTCCCAACGGTATCCAACTGGCGTGGTTGATAAGGACTCCAATTTAGTAACAGGGTTGGTGTAAATAAATATCTTGTTGCCACTGCTATCTACCAAGTCGGTTGGATGTTGCGCTAGTTTCTCAGCCATCCATCCTTTTGCAATCGTATCGGTTTTACTTACCCATTCACCATTGATATTAGCCTCATCTGGTCTCTCAGGGTCTAGGTATCCGTTATCAGCAACGAATTTCTCTGTATCTGGGTTCAGATGGAATCCCTTGGGGTCGGCTGACCAGTGACCGGGTTCCCCTGCTACACTTTCTAATAAGAATATCGGGCTACCATATTTATCCACCATGGTAGACTGTCTTTCAACTGGATGCTCTTTTATCCATTGTACTTTTGCCTCTGGCGTTACTATGGGTACAGGTATCTTACCACCAGTATCGGTATAGGCTTTAATCGCAACTAAAGCTGAGTTTGTTGCCATCCTGCTAGTATGCGCTTCAGCTATAAAGCCTTGTAATCCTTGCGCACCAAATGCAGAGTGCGCTAACAGATGGGGTAGACCCGGAGCCACGACGCCAGCAACCATACCGAATGCCTTCCCCATTAAAGAGAACGCTAACCCTCTAGCCTCTGACATTGATTGCCCTGAAGCCAAAGAGTCTCTTGCCACATTAGCCGCAAGCCATAGAGCTGCACTGCCACTCGTTGCATTTTCCCATTTGCCATTAATGTTTACCATTCCGAGATGACTACTATCAGTAAATCCGACGTTCGCAACATACTTGCCGATATTACCATCGAAGTGAAACCCATCAGGAGCCGAAGACAATGCTGGCAAGGTTTCTCCTGTAATTGGGTTTGTATATTCATAAGAATGTATCGTATTACCATCGTTATCGACTAAACCTGTTGCATTCTCATCTGTTGGCTCCCAACCTTCTGGTGGAGTTGGCGCAGGTATTGCTCCTTCAACAGTTGCGCCCTCACCTTCGCCCACCCCTTCACTTGGCACAAATACGCCCTCTACATCACCACCCGCCTCTGCTGGTGCTCCCTCATCCCCATCCCCTATATCATTAGCACCCGCCCCCATAGGTCCACTCCATCCGCCACCATGTGAAGGTGGAGGAGGCGGTGGAGGTTGATATATTTGCACCACTTTTTTGATTTCTGCTGTAAGCGGGTGCTCAGCCATATATGTCACATACTCTGGGTTTTTATCACTCGCTATTAAGTACCGACCATCATCTGTTGCGACATATGACACAATCTTTGTGCTTAGCCTTTCTATATCTGCTAATGACCCGTCACCGATAACAATATTATGGCTCCTGTCTCCACCATCTCGTCCATGTTGTGCCTCGATGAATTCTACTAATCTAGGGTCACTAAGGGCATACCTATTGCCATCTACGGTACAATACCAAACCGCAGCCATTCTCTCTTCAGTTACGTCTCTTTCTTTCTGTAGTTTTGCTCTCCTTGAATCCTCAGCACTAATTCTGTTACCATCCACAACGGTATAACCTTCCTCTGGTTTAGCCTCAGCCGTTTCTGCTGTTTCCCCAACTCTCCTAACCCTATTGCCATCAACAACAGCAAATCCCGCCTCTCCTGTAGTCTTCCCCTGAAGCTCCAGTAGTTTCGGGTCGTTGGAAGCATATCTGTTGCCAGCGACAACAACATAATCAGGTTCAACCCCCTTGCCTATCAGTGCTAAATAGTCTGGGTCATCAGGTTTATACCTATTGCCATTTAATACAACATACTCAGGTGTTGCTATTGGCTGAGCTACTTCTGCCGTAGCCCCCTTTTCCTTTATTCCTGCCCTTGATTTATTAGCCGTTGCTTGAGCCTGTAGCCCTGTTAAAATCTCCGTCTTGGTCTTCTCTACATTAGCCCCGCTTTTTATAGCTCTATCCTTGGCTATCTTCTCAACCCCCCGTGCGAGTCCATATAATGCAATCGACCTGTTTTCGTCCTCACTGATTGCTCCTGAACTCTTAGCCTGAAGTGCTAAAAGTTTCGGGTCATCTGGTCTATATCTGTTGCCACCAAAAACAATGTAACTGGGGGCAGATGATATAGGTGTGGACGCCGCAATCGTACCTATAGTTGTTGTAGCTCTTTCTATTGTAGCGTTGGCTCTATCTAACTTCGCTTGTATCTCTGCAACCTTGGCATTATATGCAGCAAGAGCTGCGCTGTTGTCTTCGGTCACAATGGTATCTGCCCCTTGGCTCTGGTAAGCCCTAGCCTGCGCAGAAGAGACTCCTTGCGCAAGACCAAGCATACCCACATTCGTTGTTGAAGATGGTGCCGGAGCACGTAAACCGCTAAGTTCCGCTTGGGCGTTTTGTGCGACCATTTGCGCTTCTTGCAGTTGCAACCTTGCCCTCTTGTCGGCTTCTGCTCTATTTTTGGCTTCTACTTGTTTACGATAGGTAGCTACAGCTATATCACGGGGAGAGGCTTGGTCGCCCCCCATGGACTTGCGCATTTGTTCCCTCATTTGTGATGCTGGATTCTTCCATTGTGATAACGGTGTAGCCATATCAGCCCCCTTGCCAACTCACTTATTCCATATCATCAGAACCACGGCGGTCTTTTTTCTTCATATACGCCATTGTAGCCACTACGAGAGCAAATACTCCCAGTACCAGCCCTAATATGAATATTACCTTATCGAACGCACCCATACCATCTAACATATATCACCTCTAAGTCTCGAAGAAGTCGTCCCTGCTTCCTCTCTTCATTAACCTCATTACCGAAGTTATCAAGCATATCGACAACACGATAAAAGGTAGTAGTTTAAGGAATAGTATCATATACTCTGGCATCGGTATATAGGGAATTACGTACTGGTTAAATAAGTCCATTACTGGCTTGAACCACAATAGGCTTATCCCCAATAACACCATGCACCCGATAAATGAAAACATGCTCATTGCGCTCATATTAACCTCCAAACGGCTTTAACGCCCTATTTAATTCAAACAGGAATATCACGAATACCCCCAAGTTTATAGCAATCAAGAACATCCTAAGCACAGCCAACCCATCTAAAAATGAATAGTTGCAAATAAACATATTAATTACCGCTTGAAGCAAATGTACTATCATTCCACCGCCCTGATACATTATATTCGCAACGTTTGCCCAACTTATAGCTTCAAAAGATTCTGAAATCTTGACCATGTCGTCTATCACGGTCATCATTGTTATATTACGGCTACCGTTTGCGCCATCGAGGAAGCTGGAAATGAAACTCATGACCACACAGGTTAATATGATAAATATCATCCATTTAGTTTCCATGTTACCTTAACTCCCTCCAAGAGAATCCGAGTGTTGATAGCGAGAATACAATCGTTATCCATACTGGGAGAGTCCCTATCATGCAGAATATTATCACCAGTGCAAGCACAGTAATAAAGCCAAGTAGCATTTGGTTCGTCCTGAAAAACATAAACATGCCCATGACTATACAAAAGCCCATGCTTAACAAAAACCACCAAGTATTGTATGGCATTGATAAGGCGTCTGCCATTTCGTTAATAAGCGCATACCCCGGCAATTTAGAAAGTCTTGCCGCTTGCGGGCTATTAAACCAATCGGAGGTGTTCTGTAATGGGATTTTCTCGATACTGGTCATACCACTGCCAGTACCGCCACCAGTAACACCTGCTGGTGTGCCAGCAAACGCCTCTGAATAGTTTAGCGAGTATGTACCACCAGAATCAGGACTATACCCCCACGCCCTGAAATAATAGACCGTTCCGCCAGTTAACCCTTGCAAATCATAAGATGTTTCTGCCGTACGACAGGCGAGGATACCGTCCGCATTATCTGACGGATAGCTATTAGCCTTATATCTTACCTCTGTTGCATCGGAACCAGTAGCGGACTCCCAAGTTAAGAACATCCCACCTACTTCTGGCACCGCCCTCAAGCCACTGGGGTCGCCCATACCCGAAAGCGTGGTAAACTGGTTCGTAATACCATCAGCTTGGAATTTCTCATGCATAGCGAACGTGCTGAAGTTATATGTTGTAGTGATATTCAAACTAGCTAAGTCTTTATAGAACAACGTTCCTGTTGACGCATTCGCCGACAGATAAACAGCGTAGTTCTTTCCTCCAGCCAGCACCAGCCCCACTTCGTCATAGTCATCAGATGTCACATTCCCATCTTGATTTACGTCAGCCCTCAATATTTGGTCTGCTGTGAGGTATCCTCCGTTAAGATATTCGTCTATCAAATCATAGTCATCCGCCGTCACCCAGCCATCTCCAGTCACATCTCCATAATAAGCACTGGTTGTGCTCCAGTTTGTTGTCCCACTCTGCTTATACCGCAAGCCCACCCTGCACTGATGCCCACCATCGTATTGCAAGTATCCGTTTATCCTTGCTGTAGTCATTTTGATTTTGGTTGCCACATCTGTCCGAGGAACTGGCGGAGCGTATGCCATGTATAACACATAGAGATATGGCTTCGTAGTCGTGCTTGACGACCCAGAAGCCCACGATACACGCTGATACCCACCGAAGTAATGGTTAAAGTCTGAACCGTTCCAATCTGTAATCAAGTTTACTTCTCTCTCAATGCGCAAAGAGAAACGAGTCCATGCTCCAATGGAATGGTCAGACGTATTGTGTGCTGCATAATACGGGGTTGTTGTATCTATTATGTCTATCCCATTTTGATTAAGCTCTATCGTATACCAAGTTGAATTAGTTGTGACATTGTTTGTTGTCCGACCAAGATAATCACTTCCTGTTATGTACTTCGCATCATAGTAATCATTAGTAGATATTCCACTTGCCCATTGACCATAAGGAGGCAAGGGATAATAATAGTGAGTCCATACAGGTTTATGCGGATAATCTGATGGAATACTCCATGTGCTAGAATCATTAATACCACGGTACAATATCGCCCGCCCTAGGGGTGGATGGTAACTTGAGTTATCGTTTACCACGTCGGTTGCATAGAGATATACCGATGCGTTGCTTATTTCTGCTCCGTATATCGACGACGTATTAAAATACAGTGCGCCTCTCCATATCGTCGAAGTGTTATTGTAGCCCCAAAATCCCATATATATAGAGTTGAAATAACTCCCCGTATAAATTGGGTTGCTATTCCCAGCACCTATAACCCCCACCGAACCATTCCATACCCCTGCGAAATTATTGGGATAGTTCATACCTGCGTAATTGTCATACACAATGCTGTCGAAAGCTTCCGAGCGTACTTGTTTTGTGGGGTCTATAGTTATCGGGAATACTGCGTTTTCCATCGCAAGTTGCGTTATGACTTTCGTTCCCCCAACTAATGATACTGCTACAGGTAATCCATTCGCATCATAGGCATAAACGTCACCAGCTTCCATTGTGCTCGTTGGGTCTACTCCTATGTCTATTACTATATCGCCAGACGGCTTGGTATCAAATACGAATGTTTCTGATATCATGCCATCTATCGCCCGCATATATCTCTTGCAGATGTCATAATCCCATTGTATTACGTTATCTTTATAATCACTATTGGAATTATCATCTATAACGATTGGGTTCCCATTAGCATGATATGTGATTCCGCTAACTTTTACAGTTGGCGTCCACCTGAGATACCCTGAGCCGATATATATTATTGCCGTAGCTCCAGAGACCATTGCGGAGATTCCTTCTTGGTCTATAGAATATGTCATCTCCGATAGCTTGCTCCACGAAATACCGCCCTTACTTGATACCGCTATCTTTGCCTCATATTCCCATACCTCCAGCCCATCATCGTCAACCCACCTGTTGCCAGTGGATGTTATCGTAACATCATCGCTTTCCGATATAACCACAGGCTCACCATCAGGCAACGGTGTGACAACTTCTCCCTCAAACTCGGCGGGTGTATTTACGTCCACTGTGAAGGCTCCGCCTAATGGCTCGTCAGCAAAGCACGGGGCGGGAACTGCGATAAGCCCCGTTGTTATCATTAATAACATTATTCCATTTAACAACTTCATCTTCATTATTTTTCCTTCATTATGTAGAACTCAGGAAGAACGCACGGACGAATACAAAGAATAATAATGCGCACGCTATAATAACTATAGCCATCGGGAAGACTCCTATGACGACTCCACCCAAGAGAATACCAAAGGCAATGGTCTTGGTATATGTGGCTAGTGCCAAGAATCCTACACCGATTAATATAATACCTATCACCCTTCCGCTGAGATTAAAGTAATCGCCAACATCAATCCATAACCCCGAAATCTCTGGACCAAGCGATGTTTCCCAATTACTAGCAAGCTGGTCTTCATATGAATGATTGCCTGCTGGCGCACCATAATCTGGGGTAATATAGTTTTGTGATATTGAAAATAGCTCTGGATGCAGGATTTGAAGACTATCTATCCCAAGCGAGAACATTGGTCCACCGAGATTATTCAACTTATCCGTTGTTGTGGTTGGGTCTACGTAAGTCCACTCACCTGCGCTACCATTATCAGCCAGCCCAAGTGCCTTTGCTTGGGTTATAACCCATGTGTTCAGCCACGTCACTGAGCTTGCCCAGTCGTTTGCCTTTAAGTTATAAGTAGCACTTGGTGATGGTGAAAACATACCTTCAATCTTAACGCTGTAGTTACCCTGCCACTCAAAAGGAGAGACTGTTTCTTCACTGAGATACATACACCCGGGTCTATGACCACAGGCTCGTAAGATGGTAGTGTAAAGTGGCGCACCTGTATTGTTATTAATCAGTGTTACCCACCACTGATTCTCATCCATATCACAGTCTTCTATGTCTGTATCGTACATAAGAACTATCAACCAGTCTCCTGCGCTAGTACCTACGTAGTTCTTATACACCTTGCAACTGCCTATTTTCGATTCCGCTTGTGCCTTGCCCCCGTTGAAAGGAGTAACGGCAATAAAGGCTACTATTAAAACTAGCCATAACCATCTCATAATCGCCTCTACTTTTTTCATCTTACTATTCTTCATTTCACTGCGTCTTCAAGTGTTGTTTTACAGACTCCTGAACCCTTATAAGCCTCAGTGCCTCTTGTGCGTTTTCGTTGGTCTTAGCATCTGCTTTAGCCTTCTCTGGATGCTTCATGTAGTCAAACACTGCCTGCTGTTTCTCAGGACTCCATGTTCCTATCATTTCCCCTATTGTTTGGCTACTTGGTTTTTTTTTACCTCTTCCTTCTCGGCTGGCTCCTTAGCCTCTACTTTCTTCTCAGACCATCCACTTATCCTCACCCCAGTTCTGTAATAATAAGCCTCTTGCGCTTTTTCGGAACCTTCCTTAGCCCTATCCAGCACTACGCTTATCGGTATACCTATAAATTGGTTCTCTACAAAAGTGGGAGCCTTCCTTATCCTCTCTGCCTTCTGTGTCGGAGTCTCACCTGTTACAGCATCAACTGTTTCCTCTTTCTTCGCCTCAGCCTTTGGGTTTCTTCTCGTCTGTTTCGGTGTAGCCTTCTCCGATAGGTCGGGGTATTCCGCCAAAACTGCTGGCGGTACTTTCTTGCCCTCTGCTATGGCATCCCTAACCTTACCTTTATGATATTCAATCTCTTGTTGTGAGGCAGGTTTTTTCTGCTCACCCAGAACCCCAGCTTCCCAATCGGAGTATTCTTGTGCCTTCAGTTCCCACGGTTGATAATCCTTTTCCTTTTTAGCGGTCTTATTCGCCTTCTCCTTGCCCTTCTTCTTAGGGGCAGGTGCCTCTTCCTTGGCCTCGGTCTTCTTGCCCTCATTTTCAAGGGATAAACTATATTTGGCTCTCTTCATCGCTTCCTTACTGGTAAGTTCAGGATGCGCTTTCTTAATATCCTTGGCAAGTGATTCTACTTCAGTCTTAGCAGTCTTCTTGCCCTTATTTTCAGGCGCAGGCTGTTCTTCCTTGCCTTCTTCAGCCCTGAGAGCCAATGCTTCTTTTGCTAATGCCACACCCTTATCCGCATCTTCTTCTACTCTCTTTATCGGCATCCGCATATACACATTGTTCTCTATCGAAATAGTTCCGCCCTGTTGCGTAGGGGCAGGCTGTTCTTTCTTAGGCGTCTTTTTCTTGCCTTTCTTTTCAGGAGCGTTATTTTCCAATAACGTGCCTGTCTTCCCTGCTCCCTCTTCCTTCAGTTTCTCTTCGCCCTCTTTTATTTGCTTCTTGCGCTGTTCGCTTTTTGCCTTTTGTTTCCCTACTGGCTTTTTGCTTTCTTCTTTTCCCTTCGCTCCTGTATCTGTCTTAGCCTTCTCTTCTTTCCTCGCTTGCGCCTTATCCGCCTGCTCTTTCTTTTGCCTTGCCTCCTCTTTCTCCCACCCCTTTATCTGTGCTTTTGTAAGACCGCCCTTCTTCTTCAATTCCTTTACTGCTTCTTGTGCTAGACCTATCTTGCCTTTGGTTGCGGCTATAAAAGCACGGTCTGGGTCTGCAAGAAACTCGTTAAATGCTTTCTTCTGAGCAGGAGACCATTTCTTTTTATCGGTAGTCCATGGAGCCACCTGCTCTGTTGCAACTGTAGGTTGCTTTTGCTCTTCTACCTCTTTCTGCTTTATATTCTCTTCTGCTTTTTGACGTTCCTTTTTCTGCCTATCAGTAAGTGGCTTCTCTTCTGGCTTAGTCTCCTCGCCTTTCTCTGCGTCCACCTTTTCCTTTGCACGTTCCCTTATCTGTCTCTCGGAGAGTTTTTTACCTTCCTTGCTCTTCCTGATTTTGTCTGCTTCCTCTTTGATTCGCCCCTCCACCTCGCCCTTACCTTTCTTCTTAGGAGTAGGCTTCTCTTCCTTAACCTCAGCCTTTTTGCCTTTCTTCTCTGGCTTCTCCACCTCGGCTGTCCCTTCTTCAGCTTTTTCCTTTGCACGCTCCCTTATCTGTCTCTCAGAAAGGTTCTTCCCTTCTTTGCTCTTCCTGATTTTTTCAGCTTCTTCTTTGATTCGCCTCTCTGCCTCATCCTGCCCCTTGACTTTACCTTTACCAGCTTCTTTACTTTTCTTAACCTGTTCTTTTGCTTCTTTTTCTTCCGCAATCCCACGCTCACGCATCTGCCGTGCTGAAAGTGGCTTCTCCTGCTTTGCAGATTTCTCTGGCGTCTCTTTTGGTGCCTCTTCCGCCTTCTCTGCTTTTGCCTTACCGCCTTTTGCCTTACCGCCAACTTGAAGTTTATCTAGTTCTTCTTTCGCACGTTCCTTTATCTGTCTCTGAGTAAGGTTCTTTCCTTCCTTACTTTTCTTGATTCTCTCTTCTGTCTCTTTAAGTATCTTTTCCGCATCCTTGCTACTTACGCTAATTTGCACCTGTGCTTCCTCTACTGTTTCCTGTGCTTTAGCCTTCTTTTGTTTTGCAGGAGCTTCCTCCGCTCCTTCTCTCGTTGTACCCTCCCTCTGTTGTGTCAACGCCTCCTGTTGTTTACCAGTAGCCTTCTTCCTTTGCTTCGGTACTTCTCCGCCAGCAACCGTTATTGGCTCTTGCGGAG
>Ga0315284_10014075_pt1 | contig 11397 bp, 15 predicted proteins | sample YL17G09_16_MG_FD_203696 | JGI IMG/M metagenome (GOLD analysis project Ga0315284, IMG submission 203696) | Sediment microbial communities from Yellowstone Lake, YNP, Wyoming, USA - YL17G09_16 | ecosystem: Environmental > Aquatic > Freshwater > Lake > Sediment | place: USA: Wyoming | collected... | reverse complement strand
CTTGACAACCGCCTGATCATCAGGCCACTCGGTCGGCTCTCGCAAAATGACCAGAAGCAAGTGGCGTTCGAGCTAAGAGCCATTCTGCCATTCTGAATCCAGGCCATGGCGCGAGTCGAACAACCAGTACGCGACGCGTCGGCTGGCCCGGCTAGACGGCTGGTTGACGAGCCGCAGAAGCAGCTTGACGCCACACCCGACCGTGTTGCCCGCCAGCGATTGCACCGCCCGCGCCGCGATGGGCGAGTTGCGCACGATGTGCCTGGCGCGGTTCCGCGAAAATTTCCGCTGGCCATCAGAGGCGCGACCGTAACAGAGGCGCGACCGTAAGGGAGCGCGTGCCGTACAGAGCGCGTCCCCGGTTCTTTCATCCTCCACGGGGGCATAACTGGATCGGCTCTCCAGGCAGCTTGGCAATCGCGGAGATGGTGGAATTGGCAGACGCGCCAGCTTGAGGTGCTCGTGGGTAACACCGTGGGGGTTCGAGTCCCCCTCTCCGCACCAACTTTGCCCCTGTGTTTTCATTGGGTTACGGCTGTTTTTTCCGCGTGTCCCCTATACGTACCTTTTAGAACGACCGCCATCAGGTTGTCGATGCGGTTCTGCCGGCTTGCGGTCCACTTGACGTAATGGCGCCGCGCCACGTGTTCGCTGATGCCCAGCACGTCCGACACGTCCGCCAGCGTCCCGCCGGCCGCCAAGATCGAGGTTGCCAGCGTGTGCCTGAACCGATGCGCGTGCCCGCCCGGAACCTCAGCGTGCTTGAACACCGCCGCCAGCGTCCGCTCAGCGCAACCGACCGCGGCCCGCTTCGACGTGACGCCGTTCCAGAAAAAGTACCCCGAGTCCATCTGCTTGCCGTCCTGCCGGTAGGGGAACGGTAACGTGCTCAGTGCCGCTTCCAACTCGGCCGGCACCGGCAAGAACACCAGGCCGCCGGTTTTTTGGGTGTGCAGGAATATCCGGCCGTCGTTGATCCGGTCCTTGCCCAGCAGTGCCACGTCCGAGATGCGCAACCCGGTGTACCGCAGCAGCAGCACCATTGCCCGGGCCCTGGCCCGCTCGTAAGGTTCCTGGCCGATCGTGTCACAGGCCGCGATGATCCTCACCACTTCGGCCAGCGTGTAGGGGGCCACCTCGTTAGGTTTCCACTTCGGCGCCTTGATGCGCTTCGCGAAATTCTCGCGGATCCACCGCCGCTCAGCGGAGAAGCCCAGGAATTGCCGAAGGGTTTGCAGTTCCTTTGTCCACGTGGTGCGCGCCAGCGTGCGCGTCGCTCGGTAGGAATCCACGTCCTGCTGCTGCAGGTCAAGCATCAAATGAACCCCGCGCGCAGCGCAGTGGCCCGCAAAGTGGTCAATGACGTTCTGGTACTTCCGCTTTGTGGAAGGCTCGATGTCCAGTTGCGCCTTCCAGGTTTCGATAGCATCGCGGACGGGCATCGGCGGGGCGCCGCCAGGCGATTCGATTTCAATCAGGCGATTCTGCGCCCGCGTCCAGTCGCGCAGTTTCAGGGACTTCCGATATTCACGGCCGTTCAGATCCCCGTCAACCCAGATCGGACAATTACAGGTCCAATGCCCGCGGCCCTTTTTCCGGTTTGGGCATCGTTTCAGATGGCGCCGGTAGGTCTTCAGCATGGCCGCCTCTGGTGACTCAGAAACTTTCTGAGTCTATCACTTTGACAGGCGCTCGTGAACGCGCGCCGCCACGCTCTCAGGAATCCGCAGGGAGCGATAGGCCCGCTTACCGTCCCCCTGGCTCGGCCCTTCAATCTTCAGCACACCCGGCTCGCCGCGGAACAGAATGCGGATCATATCATCGGACAGGCCCCAGGCTTTTGCAAGTTCCCGTGCCTTGTAATGGCGTTCGCTGACTTCGGGTTCAATCATCGCTGCCAGTCTTTTCCTGCGGGAGTAGCCGGGGCGCACCGCCGTCAGGCCAACCCAAAACCTTCAACACCGTACAGTGCCCATCCGCCGAGAACCGCCAGAGCCGTTCCGAATGGAATGCCGCGACCAAGCGCCGCACACCCGCGAGCCGGCCGGGACTCCCGGCGCAAGCCGCTTGCGCGCGGCGCTCCAGTTCCAATATTTGCCGGTCGCTCGCCATTTCAACCCTACCGCCCGGGCGGGGGAGGGGGGCCGACTTTAAAAGATTTAAAGTTGACCCTCCTACCCCCGTGTGGCGGGGCGGCCGGGCTTCCGCGGTCCCAGCCGCCTGGGCGGGCCTGAATCGAGAGGTGAGGATGCCAGGCGAGCGCCCACGATCATGCAAACCTGCCGGCCACAGGGCCGGTACCTGAAATCAAGTGGTTGCGGAACGGCCGGAAATCGGGGAACCGACATTGAAAACCAAGCAGGTACCGGCCCGCTTTCGGGAAGGTTTTTGGAACGCTGACAACCCTCACCGGGGATCGAGCGCTTGGTTTCGGAGCCGCCGGGCCGTTTCGAGCACCTCCGCGACATCCGCCTGGCGCTTATCTTCGGCCTGTTTCATGCGCAACGCCTTTCGGCGGAACTCGGCTGCCTGCTGCGGCGTCGCCAGAACAGCCTGTTTTTCCACAATCATCCTGGCGGCTTCTCGCGCCGGCGCTTCTATCAAAACGCCCGCTCTGCCACCTTGCGGCGTGGCGAGGCTGACGAGCACCGCATCAGGCTCCGAAATTTTCGCCTCGATGGCGTGGACCGCTGCCCAGTATTCGACCACCTGTTGGTTTCTCATGACTGTTCACCTTTCAGGAAGACTTGCGCAATTGCTCTCCCAGCGGCTTCCTTTTCTTCGGTGGACATGCCCTTGCGAATTTGATCGATGTCGAATTCCGCGCCCACCAGCCGTTCCAGAGGATCGGGCGGTAATATGTCCAGGGCCCGCAATTCCCGCGCGACCGCCTTTTGGATGCCGGCCCGACTCTCTTGGCTCATGCCCGGCCGGATGGAATCGATACCCGGCTCTTCAGGCGGCACCTCTACCGGCGCCCGCGCCAAATACTGCGGACATTGGGCCAAAAGTTGCCCGACGCAGTAGGGGATGACGTTGGCGCTCGCGTCATCCCCGAGTTGCTCGGCAATCAGCGGAACTAACTCCGGGAGTAGCTGCGGATCTGCGCCCTGACGCAACAAAGCGGTTTTGATGCGAAGTGACACTTCGAGTGCTTTTTGCATTTTTTTCTCCTATCTTTGGCAACCGCCGCGCGGCCCCGCCCCGTACAGCAAGAGTTGGTCAATGAACAACAACTCTGGGATGGTCATCCGTCGTTTGCTCTGCTGTGTTATTCGCAGTCAGCGAGACGTGAACGGCGCGGAATTCCTTTATCGCGGCAGCGACGATTTCATAAACCAGGGCCTCGGGCGCCACGTCGAGAAAGCTGTCCAGCGTGAGGCTCTGAACCTCCGGGGCGGTTACCCCGTGTATCTCGTACTCCATCGGTGCCCCATCCACTTCCAGGTTGCGGACAGCTACCAGCGTGGTAGTCAACATCGCCTGGATAAATCCGTCGTCGATGTACACTGTTTTTGGGCCTGCCGGGGCACGCTCGATGAGCTGGTCGTAGACCTTCTGCACGGCCAGTCGGCGACTCCAAGTCAGGGAACAGAGGTCAAACAGAACCCCCGGGCAGATCCGACTCTCGAAGGTTCGGCGTGTCGAGTGCGAATACGGCGCATTCATTAGAAGCTGATCTCCTTCAGGGCGAATCTCAATGGATCGCAGCCACTAAGCGCTCTCCCAATTGTTCGCGTCAGTTCGGAAGCATGTCGATCGAAGAACTCTTGGACACCCCGCGCATCGATGGCGGCCACGTGGTAGCTGACATGTACAACTCGCGGTACGTTCCCGAAGCCGTACCCGATCTCGCTGCCCATCCCGCCACCCATCGCCATCTCGCGGGCTTGCGATTCCGGGGCGGTGTAGGCGTGGCTGGCCAGGATCTCACGGGTGCGCCTCTCGCCCTCCTGCGGCGTGTAGCCCACGCCGCCGAAGATGGCCTTGACCAGCGCCGGGATGCCGTAGAGGGCAAGCGCAGCCACACCGCCAGCGATGCCGGCTCCCAGCAACGCGCCGCCCATGTGTCCCAGCCCTCCGATGCCAGCGCCAGCGTTGGCGGTGGCCCCGTAGATGCCGCCGGCGACGGCGCTACCAATCGTGAGCCCGCCCTTCCCGCCTATCAGGCCGCCGAGAACCGGAGCGAGGCGAGAGATCTGCGCCGCTGCGGTCCCGCCGCCAAGACCCGGGAAAGCGCCAAAAACCATGGAGCCGCCGGTCCCCGTGTCGGGGAACTTGATCGCCTTGCCAAGTACGTCCAGCAGGTTGGGAATGTCCGCCCCGCCCTGTAGTGGATTACCGCCGATGGCTGACGTGAGCCGGTCCACAGCGATAGTGTTCCGGTCGGTGGCTGTGGTGTTCAACACCGTGGACTGCGCCAGGATTTGCTCATTCGAGGTGCCGAACACCGTGCCGGCCAGGATCCGGCCGAGCCGGGTGCGCTTCGGCTGCCCCGTAGCCGGATCGATTTCGGTCTGGCCGGGAATGATCCCGCCCAGAACCTTCTGCAGGCCGCCGAACAGTTCGACCGCCAGGTTGGCGAACACGCTTTTGATCTGGGTGAGGCCCAGGCCCTTCACGAAGTCACCGATGCCGTGGATTCCGCGGGTGACCATGGCGTCGAACAGGGAGGCGGCGGATTGCCGCAGTTCGGCGTGGAGCTGGAGTTCGGCCTCGAGGTACTTGCGCTGGTAGACCGTGCGGATGGCGAGTTTCGCTTTCTCGTAGTTCTCCTCGCTCATCAATTGGCGCTGGTGCTCCAGCTCGATCATGGCCCGGTCTTGCTCGAACCCGATCTGCATCTGAGCCGCCCGGCCGGGTGCGGCCATGGCGACCGCCGATTGCTGCATCAGGTTCTGGAGGTACTGGAAGCTCTTGAGCCGATCTGCGCCAGTGTCGGCTGGAGAGATGCCAATGAACGGGCCGGCAAGCATTCGGCGGGAGGCTTCCCGGCTGAGTAGGTTTTCGGTCCATGGCTGATAGAGCCCCTTGCCGACGTACTCCGCCGCCCACTTCCGCTGGTTCTGCGCGAGTTGCCGGCGGAAGATTTCGACCTGCAACCCAATCGCTTCCGGCCCCATGCCCGCCCGGGCGAGATCGGCGCCAGCCGCCAGCATGGCCGCCAACTGCTGCCCTATGCCCTCCAGGCCGGCCACTGCTACCTGCCGGGTGAGTTCCTGGATCTTCTGCGTGATCTTGAGGCCGTGGATCTTGCCGGCCGCGGCCATCATGGCGTCAGCGTCGAACCCCTTGACGGCCTTTTCCAGTTCCGCTTGAGCCAGTTTCAGGGCTCCGGCCTCACCGCCTTCGGCCAATTGCGTGGCGCGGGCCTTCATGGTCTCGAAATACTTCCCGAAAAACTCCCCGTACTCTGTTCCGGTGAGCAGGCCGCCGGTGGGGGCTGTGGCCAGCTTGCGCCAGTTCGAGATTTCTCCGGTCTCCAGGGGTTGGGTGAACTGGTTGGTGATCGGGCGAGTGATGAGCGTCGTGACCGGCCCGAGAAACAGGGTTTCCAGGTATTTCGCGACATTGATCCCGGCCTTGGTGCCCAGCGAGGATGACGCGGGAAAACTGCCGCCTCCAATCTCGGGATGAATCACCGGCAGCATGGCCACGGCTGCGAAACCCTTCAGAAATACCGTGGCAATTTCGATCTTGCGCGTCAACTGGTCCCACGCCTCGTCATACTGGCGCATCGTGCCCAAGGTTTGGTCATCGAGCACTGCGCCAGTGCGAACCAGTTCTTCGCGGAGTTCACCGAGCGAAAGCTTGGTGTTGGCGAGAATGGGAACCAGGGCTCGACCGCGGAGGCCAAAAGCGTCCAAGATGATCTGTGCTGACTTGGCGGGATTGTTGATTCGGTCGAGGGCTTCTTTGAAGTGAACCAGTGTGTCGGCGGCCGTGGGGCCCACATCGACGCCCAGTTGTTTCAATGTCCGGGTGAATTTTCCCGTGCCCTCGGCTGCATCATCGAACAAATCGATGCCCTTGCCCAACGCACTATTGACGCGAACCAGAGCCCCGGTGAAGGCGTCCGAATCAACCCCACTTTCTTTGGCGATGAGGCGGAAGACTTGTAGGTCGCGCGTGGCCAGGCCCGTCTGCATCGACATGTTTTGGAACTGTTCAGCTTCGTCACCCAGGGCCTTCGTAAGGCTGGCCAGGCCCCCGACGGCGGCGACCGTAGCCGCAGCGACACCGGCCATGCCGAGCTGGGACTTCCCGAGTAGACCGATAAAGCCCGAGAGAGGCCCGGCATTGAGTTGGCTCAACGGACCGGAGAGTTCATCGCGCAATTGGAGCAGGTATTCGAAGCGGTCTTCAGCCATGGGGGTTTCTCCATCGGACCTACGTGACACCGCTGCGCGTGGCGCGTGGTGTCCGCCAGGTGCCCAAAATTTACCCAAAAAAGTCCTTGACAACCGGGGACGCCCATGTATCCTTGGTTACATGGGCAACGTCAATCTACGGAACATGCCTCCGGACCTGATGCGTCGAGTGAAGGCGGCTGCGGCGCTCCGGGGAATGACATTGCGGGATTTCGCAATCGCTCTGTTCGAAAAGGCTGTTCAAGAAGGCGAAGATAAAAAGCCCCGCCGATAGCGCGAACTACCGGCGAGGCGCATCCCCAACGGAGGATTGGTCCGATGGAGACATTCAATTCTACACCCACAAATTCAACCAGGCCCGCAGTCGGGTACGTTCGCGTCTCGACCGAGAAGCAAGCCGAGTGGGGCGTTTCGCTGGAAGCGCAAGACGCCAAGATCCGCGCCATGGCGGCCCTTCAGGATGCGCAACTGGTAGACGTGATCGTTGATGCCGAGAGCGCCAAGGACTTGAACCGGCCCGGCATGGCGCGCCTGCTGGCGCTCGTGGAATCGAGAGCCGTTCAGACGGTCATCGTTGCGAAGCTGGACCGGCTCACCCGCTCTGTGCGCGACCTGGGCGAACTGCTGGAGCGTTTCCAGCGGCGGGGCGTCTCCCTGGTATCGGTCGCTGAATCCCTCGATACCAAGACGGCCGCCGGCCGGCTGGTGCTGAACGTCATGGCGTCAGTCTCGCAATGGGAGCGGGAAGCGATTGGCGAACGGACCCGCGACGCCATGCGGCACATGCAGACAGCCGGCCAGTACACGGGCGGTTCGGTTCCGTTCGGCTACCAGCTTTTGAGCGATGGCCAACACCTGAATCCCAACGCGGCTGAACAGACCATCGTTTCGCGCGTTGGTGAACTGCGGGCGGCCGGCTACAGCCTGCGCGCGGTCGCCCATGAACTGAACGCCCAGGGGTACACGACTCGCCGCGGAACAGCCTGGCGCCATCAGTACGTGGCGGCTTTGGCGGCCTAACTGGCATGTGAGGGGACCCGCACGTGACAAAGCGATCTATGAAAAAACGGAACACGGGGAAACCAAAACGGAGACCATATGGCGAAAAACGCTAAGCTGGAAACACTGGTTGCTGAATCAGGGATAGAAATTCTGAGTCTTCACGACCAGGTCCATGCACTCCAAGACTGGGCGGTCATGATCGACCGCGCCTTTCAGAATCTGATGTTCGTCACAACGAAGGTCTGTAACGCCATCGAATATGATCCTCGACCGGACCTGGCGGCCAGAAATTCTGACTCACCACCGCCGGCTTCCTATGGGCCCGTGCTGGTTCCCTTCCACCGGCCGCCCGTGCTTGATCCACCGCCACCCGAGACTGCGTGACTGGGGGCCAGGCGACAGGGCTGCTTTCGGGCCGCCCGGCTTTTGCGCGAGGGTGCCCTACAAGGCATCAACGTGCAAAGGCGAAGGTTGGACCCCTCCCCCCGGTCCGCGATGCGCTGGCGCCGTGCAGTGAAACTTCACGCGCCCGGTTCCTGACGCCGTGAGGCAGCTATCAGCGCATCGAGGGCTTTTTCTGCCTCCTGGTCAGCTTCCGTGTCTTCTTCTTGTGGATCCGGGATGGGGCTGTCCAGTGGGAGTCCGCGGGCCTCGTTGATGATGGCGGTCAACACGGCATCAGACAGCTCGTTGATGTCGGTCGCCGCATTGACCAACTCGTGCAACTCGTCCACCGTGAGTGGGTTCTTACATGGCACGGCCGCTTCAAGCGCCTTCAGGCGCTGCTTTGTTCTCATTGGTGTTTCACCTTAAACACGCGCTTTTCCAGCGCTGTGAGCCGTTCGTCCAATTCAACTTTTTCCTGGCAGGTGAAAAACACGCTTGCCAGGTACCCGATGGTGTTCGCTACGCGGCTGGTGGTCTGGCCGCGCCGGACCTGGTTGATGGTCAACGCCAGCAGCCTGGTAACGTCACGGAAACGCTTAAGTCGAACTTGGGGGACATCGGGGGAAACCACGGCCACTTGCTTCCCTCGCTGGAGTCCGCCTTGCCGCCTCGCCCGGGCCCGGTCCCCTGTCTTCTTGGGGTCGTGGAACCAGCAGAAGCGGGATCCAGCCATGGCGTTCGCCTGGCACCCTTTACCGCTGGCCTTGATCCATTCGCACTTGCCGACCGCATCGTTCTGCTCTTGGTTCGTCATGCTTGGTTATACCGGGCGGGGGGTGGCCGTGTTCCGGGCACCGGGTGAGCGGCCAGGGACAGCCCAGGGGGCGCTGCTATTCCCCGGCCGTTTTTTTTAGAGGGCATTTCCCCCATTTCCCACCGCTTCATGCAGGCACGCAGCCCCCACACCCCCGCTTCTTCTTACAGGCGCAGTATGGGTAGTTTGTTTTGGGCGGCCGGCTGGCGCGAGTTTAACCGCCAGCGCGTGGCACAATCGCCGAACGGTCTTCTCCGATGCCGGCAGATTCCGTGCGCCTAAGGCTTCGCGCAGCCGCCTCACGACGAGGTGTTCTCCCAGCTTGGCCGCCTCTTCGGCGATCGCCACCTGCAGCGCGACCGTCCGGGCGGATCGTCCCGCGGAAACCTGCCGCCACGGTTCGGGCTTCAGGTAGTCCAGCCCCGCGGCTTCCTCTGCGGTGATCTTCAGGGCGTGGAACATCTTCGCGCGGCCAGGCCAGCGTCTGACCTTCCGCGATGATCGCACCGCCGCCTTCGCTTCGGACGGTGAGAGCCGCGGCCGGCAGGCGGCGCCGAAAGCGAGAACCCGCCGTTCGACCTCGGGACCGTCGAAGCCGGAACGCCACAGGGCCAGCGAAATGTAGAAGGCACCCAGGTTGCGGCATCCCAGGGAGAAACCACCGCCGCGTATTTCGAGCAGCGTCTCCAGATCGGCCCGCAATTTGCGCACCTGGCCGGCGTGCCCGCGCCGCTTCGCCGCCCTGGCCGCATCGGTCAGTACAAGAGCTGGACCGCGCTTCGCGATTGGCGGGGTTCCGGCGCCGATACCGAGCAGTGCTTGCAGTCCATCCAGTGTGTAGGTGAACAGCCGCGCATTGTGGCCGAGTTGCAGGCTATAAATGACTCTGCCGAACGGCGCCGGCGCCGCAGTGTTGATGCTATCGGGGACGCGCACGCAGCGAGCGAGGTCGGTAGCGGCAAAATCCGGGTGGAGTGCGGACAGCCGGTTCAGCAGAGCCGCCTCGATGGCGCGCCAGCACTTCAGATCTGCGGAGTAGGCCGGCTGGGGCGTCTGGGTGCCCGACGCGGCATTCAAAAGCCACAGCAACCATAAGCCGCGGCCCGAACGCACGATTAGGGATGGCGGCGGTATGGTCCCGTTTTGCTGGGCCACTTCGATTTCACCCAACAGTTGGCCGTACCAGGCTGGAGTCGCCGCTTCGTGTCGATCGACTTCCACAAACACTGCGTTTAGCCAGCGTACCGCGTCACCGCGGCGCACGGGGACGGGCAAATCGTAACTAGTCCGATCCCGGCCGACGCGGTACATCGAATTGATCGAAAAGAAGGAATCCTCTACCAAGTACTTCGCCACGGCCGGAAAATCATCAGCGAGTTTTGGAAGTTCGATGCTCCCGATGTCGCCCCATAAGCCGCCCAGGCCCTTCCGATGCAACGTCACGAAGCCGTCCGGCCCGCGATGGATTAACCGCACCAGCGATATACAGGACGCTGTGTCGGACATGCTGCCTCCGCCACTACCCGCCGCAACTCGGCCGGTCGCCCCGGAAGTGTGCCTCCACCTCGGACAAATTGAAGCGAACGGCACCCCCGATCTTCAGAAATGGGATAGTCTTTTTCCAAACGTGCTTCCGGACACACGACTGGGACACCCCGAGATGCTCCGCCACGACAGGCGCCTTGACCCATCCTTGGTTTTTAGACATGTTTGACCTCGTGAGAAAAAAATAGCCAGGCGCGGATTGCTCCGCGACTGGCACCGGACAAGATCCGGACTCGAAGCCTACTACAGCCAGCGCTATCGAGGCGGCTGATACAACAACCCGGCGCGCCAGAATCAGAGGCGCGCTTCTTGGAAATCCAAACAGATATGGTGTGCTCGCCCCGATGCGCGGTGTGCGTGCCCTCCGGGAATCTCGGGGTTACTTTGCCCAGGGCCGTTCGTAAAGCGCCGGTGGGACGGCCGCTACCTGGTAACAACGCTGCTCTGTACCGTTCAGAGCGGGGCTATCCGCCCTGTCTTAAGTTTATAGCCCGTTTTACTCCCGATGTCAACATTTATTTTCGGGTTCTACGCTGTGACCTATGTAACGACGTTTAGCACATAGGGCGGGCGTGCCTGAAAAGGCCGGTGCCTGCATGGCGGCGCCGCGGGATCCTCAGCTTCCCCAGTGGCGGCCACCGCCAGGCCGCGCTTACAACTGGCGTGCGCCGTCTGCAGCCACAGCAGCGCCGCCGTGATCCGGCGTTCCGCCTCACCAAGCAAGACGCGGGTCCCACGAACACAGCCGGCCGGCCCGCGTTGCAGTCGCGCAATTGCTTGGACCGCAGCGTCCAGGCCGGCGCCCGCCTCGCTGAAGTCTCGTTGTACCGGCTCGCCCAAGTTCCGATCGCCTCCGCTCATAAGGCCCCTCGCCCTTGCGTCACGCTCGCCCTGGCCGTGTTGAAGCGGGCAGGGAAGTACTCCGCATCGGGTCTGTTCCCGCGGGGATGCCCAGCGCCGTGTCCCCCACACGTCCCCCGATACACCCTATAGAACCTTTACAGCCGATAGGCCCGTAATAGAATCAGTAAGTTACGTGCTGTCAATGCACCGTGGGGGTTCGAGTCCCCCTCTCCGCACCAGCTTCCCATCCGACTGTCGGCAGCTTCGGCGTTCTGCTTCTCTTGCTACCCCGTTCGCCGCGCCTGCTGGGCCAGGTGGTGCTGATTGAGCGCCTGGCGAAGGAACACCTTGATGACCGCTTGCCGGCTCACGTTCAGGTCCGAGGCGGCCCGATCCAACTCCTGCAACATGTCCCCGGTGAAATCCACGTTGACC
>Ga0315284_10014074_pt1 | contig 11397 bp, 9 predicted proteins | sample YL17G09_16_MG_FD_203696 | JGI IMG/M metagenome (GOLD analysis project Ga0315284, IMG submission 203696) | Sediment microbial communities from Yellowstone Lake, YNP, Wyoming, USA - YL17G09_16 | ecosystem: Environmental > Aquatic > Freshwater > Lake > Sediment | place: USA: Wyoming | collected... | reverse complement strand
AAGCCGGTTCTCCTCATCATGGGAATGACGGCCCTCCGGGCGTTGGACATCAAGGCCGCGAAGCTGAAAGACATGCAGGGGCGCCTCCTGCCGCAGCAGACAGTTGGCGGGCTCACGACGGGCGACCGGTACTTCGACGTCGTGGTCACCATCTCCACCAAGCAGCTCGTGGCGATGCCGGGGCTCTACACCACGTTCACGTCCGACCTGCAGAGGGCCGCCGACGCGGTCAAGACTGGGGGCTTCAACGCAGTCCCAGCACTCACTGCATTGACCAAAGACTACAATATTCCGAAGACGATTGAAGAAGTTAAGGCCGTCTGTCAGGAGATCATCAACTACACAGAGGGTAACGCCTCTCCGGAGAACTGGCCCATCTCAGTCGACACTGAGACGAACACCAAGTTTCCGCATCGGGAGAAGCTGAAGGTCCTCGCAGTCTCGTTCGCCTGGGCGGAGGGCAAAGCCACGGCGATCCCACTGTGGCACCCCGGGGTCGAGTACGCGCCCGAGGAAGCAGTTCCGTTCATCCTCGAGGTGCTCGCCTGCAAGAAGCCGAAGTTCTTCCACAACTTCAAGTTCGACTACAAGGTCTTCTTGAAGATGGGGTGGAAGCTGGTCAACTTCATCTGGGACAGCATGACGGGCGAGCACGTGCTCGAGGAGGACAAGAAGGGGCAGTACGGCTTGAAGCCGCTGACCCGAACGTTCTTCCCCGACTTCGCATCGTACGCCGACGCGCTGCAAGAGATCCTCACCAAGGAAGAGGGAGACTCGCAGCTACACAACCTTCGCAAGGCGCTCAAGGCGACTGTCGTTGGCGGGCGCAAGAAGAAGGCTGGGGCCGAGAAGGACGGAGGATTCGAGAACATCCCTCTGGCCACGCTGCTCCTGTACGCGGCGGTAGATGCGGACATGACGCGTCGTCTCGTCGGCCTTCAAGAGAAACGAATCGTTGTCGAGAACAACGCCGTCATCGATAAGAAGATCAAGGTTGGGCGGTACAACGCGGAGCTCGCAGCCAAGAACATCCCCTACTACGCCGTGCCCCAGCTGTGCAAAGACCCACAGCCGGTACGACAACTTGCTCGGAAGATCGTCTTCCCCGTTACACCGGCGCTCGCAAGAATGGAGTTCCAGGGAATCCGCATCGACCGCCCCTACCTGACGACGCTGCAAGCGGACCTGGGAAAGGTGGTGCAGGAGTCAACGGACGCGCTGTACGCCATGGCCGGTACAGAGCTCAAGCTCAACAGCCCGGCGGAGATCGCCCGCATTCTATTCGATACCGGGTTCACGCACCCAACGACGGGCGTGAGCACCAAGTACCCTCTGGAGGGCGTTTCGAAGACCAAGAAGGGACAGACACAGACCACCGAGAAGGTCATGCAGTTCTTGGTGGCCAAGTACGGCTGTCCTTTTGCATCCAAGAAACTGATCTACTCTAAGGCGTTCAAAGCGAAGAACACCTTCTGTCAGAACGTAGGTGACTTGTCGGAGCTCGACGGGTTCCTGCACACCAACTACAACCAGCACGGGACGAACTCGGGGCGGCTCTCATCTAACGATGAGAACATGCAAAACATCCCCAAGAAGCTGGCAGGCGTGAACATCAAGAAGGTGTTCATCACCGACGACGACTCGTACCTTTTCGTCAACGCGGATGCCAAGGGCGCTGAAGTTCGGATCCTCACTGCGTACTGCCAAGACCCGGCGCTCATCGCGTCTCTGAACGCAGGACAAGATACCCACTGCTTCATCGCCTCCAAGATCATTGAGCTCGTTCGCGAAAGCGAGGGAGCCGCGGAAGTGCTGTTGAGCATGAATCTGGATGACGCGTACCCCTTGACGTACGAGGACTTCGCCAACAGGGATAAGCTCAAGGAGACCAACAAGAAGTACGGCGAGATGCTGGACAAGTTCCGAACGGCTGTGAAGCGCGTGGTGTTCGGAATCCTGTACGGAGCCGGGCCTCATAAAATCGCGGAGACTATTGGTATCAGTGTTCAGCAAGCAGAACGTCTCATTCACATGCTGTTCGCGATGTTCCCCTCGATCAAGACGTACATGGCTCAGACTCGGTGGGAGCTGCAGCAGTTCGGGTTCGTCGAGACGTTCTTCGGGAGGCGCCGTCGTTTTAGCGTCGTGGGAGCTCCGAAGTACCTGCTCGGTCGAGCCGAGCGTCAAACGGTGAACTTCAAGATTCAGAGCACGAGCTCTGACATCGTCATGGGGCGACTCGTCGCAATCGAGGAGCCTTTGCGGGACCTCGGGGGTCGTTTGTTGTTGACTGTTCACGACAGCATCGGGTTCCAGATCAACAAGCGGTATGCTTCACAGTTGCCGGACTTCATCTACACGCACCTTGAGAAGGGTGCAGCGGACCAACATCCCTGGCTCCCGGTTGCCTTCAAGTGGGACTACGAAGTCGGGCCTTCCTACGGAGAACTCAAATCACTAGATGCTTACCTCGCGAACACAATGATCAAGGAGTACTCAAACGATGCCGCCGAAGCCTACACGGAGGAAGAAGTCCGGACCGCGCTTGCCCAAGTTTAAGCCGATCCAGGATGACATCCTCGATGAATGGATGGACACCCTCGTAAAGGTGTTCACTGTGACCGGTGGGTGCTTGACAGGAAGACTCATCAAGTACGACCACAAGTCATTGATCATTTCACCCAAAACCTGTGTGCAACGAAAGCACATAGTCTCGTTGTACCAGGCCAAGAATGCTCCCAACAAACAAGCCGCAGGACCTGCTGTTCGTAGACACGGAAACGACGGGGCTGGATCCCACGAAGCACGAGCTGCTGGAAGTGGCGGCGATCCGAACAAGCCCTGACGGCCTCAAAATCATCTCGAGGTTCGAGGCGAAGCTGATGCCGTTGCACCTCGAGACTGCGGAGCCCAAGGCTCTTCAGGTCAACAACTACAAGCCCGAGGAGTGGACGGTGGACAAGTGCGTGATGCCAGAGGTCGTGGTGGACGCCTTGCAACAGATGGCGGGCAACACGGTGTTGGTCGGGCAGAACGTCTCATTCGACGAAGGCTTTCTTTCGCCTCTGTTCGTTCGCTTGGGGATGAAGCCGCCCTGGGGCTATCACAAGGTAGACACCGTGGCGCTGGCCTGGCCACTGTTCTGCTACACCGGTCTCCCCGGGCTGAGCCTGGAGAAGCTGTGTGCGTTCCTCGGAGTCGCAGAGATGCCGAAGCACCGCGCCATGGCTGATGCTGAAGCCTGCCGTCAGGTGTACCTGAAGATGATGGAAAAGTGGGCTTCGGCCTGCAAGTAGTTTGAAAAGATCTTGCTCCGGTACCTGTCCGGCGTCAGCGTAGTGCTGACTGAACCTCCCGGCGTCTCCTACAGCCTAGCTGAACGGAGACCAGGAGGTCCTCGAGGAGAACTGCGGTGGGTGTTTCACCGTAGCTCTTACAGAGTTCGCGTCGCCGAGCTCTTCCCCAGTGATGGAACACAGAAGATCTTGCAGTAACCTTTCCTGCTCCGGTACCTTTCCGGCGCCTCCGTAGTGGAGGCTTTAGCACGGGCTGGTCAGCGCACAGCCTAGCTGCGCTGCTGACAACCAAGGTCATCCACCGATGAGGTGCTCCTCGAGCTCATCAGCTCCGAGGAGATGGAGGCCCAGTCCAGGATCCTGATCCATTGAACTCAGAGGAAAGTAGTGTTGTGAACTCTTGCTCCGGTACCTACCCGGCGCCAGCGTAGTGCTGGCAATTCGGCCGTGGGTGTGAGGAGCCTAGCTCCATTCACACCCTGGATGTTTCCACCCGCGGCGACTTCGAGGTCGTCGAGCTGGACTCGGAATTCTTTCGGCCGCCTGCAGCTCCTGATGAGAGAAAACAAAGAAGAGTTCGTTGTGCCTGGTGATTCGTTACGAGTGCTGTAAGCACCGACCGCGTAGTGCGGTCTTGATCTCCAAATCTACCCCGCGAGTTATTTCCCGGGGGTGAAGGAAATAACATCCTAGGAGTCACCACGTGCGGCAGGTCCCGGATCTGGAGAGATCCGGAACCTACCCGCTTAGGAGTCACCACAAGTCGCGGCCTCCGGAGCCCAGCTCCCTCGTCAGTCGGCCGCGAACAGAAGCCAAGCTTCTCAGGAGTCACCGCCAGCTACGCGTAGAACTTGAGATCGTTCAAATGGATCTTCGAAGCGAACCACGCGAAGAGCTGAGCGTGGAGGCAGTCGTCGGGGAGCTGTGGGCTGTGCCGCCACACCTTCTTCCCGGCGGTGGTCACCTCTTCGTAGACGTTGAGGATGTCCTTGATCGGCTCTCGTGACTCCTCCCTTGGGGGGAAGACCACGTAGCCTCGCTTCAGGCACATCAGGTAGTTGTCGATGAGAGTGGTTCGGTCGGACAGGTATCGGTCCAAGCCGTTCCACTTGATGGGCTGCCCCAGGGCGCCGTACTGCACCATCGTCACCCGGTGGGCGCCCAGACGGTCACGCAAGGTGGCGTTGGGCAGAGCTCCTTCGCCAGCGTCGCCAATGACCATGGCTACGGAGTACTGCTGGCAGATGCGGGCGATGTCCTCGACGTCGGTGACCGCGTTGTTGCCAGGGTAGATGCGGTAGTACAGCGTCCGCAGCTTCTGGGTCTGCGGGTGGAACCCGAAGATCCACAGCACGGTGCGGCTCACTCCAGTGGTTCCACCACCAGACCAGTCGACTCCGGCGAAGGTAACCGTGCAGCCATCGATGTTCTTGTTGGGAGACGGCGCGATAGCGGGCCCGACACAAAGAGCCTCGAGCTCTTCCAAGGAAATGAGGCGGCGACCAACAGCGTCTGAGACGCCCAAGACTTCGTTCTTGAACTTCGCCCCCGAGAACATGTCGTGGTCTCGAAGGATGTCGTCCCAGCGCGCCTGGGCGTCAACCTTGGCGTTGGGCTTCTCAACAGTATTTTTTACGCACGATGGAATGTTCAACGGCATGATCAACTGCGGGATGTGGAATCCCTTCACGGAGTGCTTCCCCGTGTCGCGATCCACCTTCTGCATGTCGATCCATTGACCCTCTCTGGGGTTCAGTACGTGGCCACAGTTGAGGCAAATGGGGCCGTGCTTGCCAAGAGACTTCTCGGAGGTCACACAGTTGTACTTGGAGCAGCCCTCGCACTTCATCACCCATTCGCTCTGAGACGACTTGTCCCAGAGATACTGGATGCTGGCCTCCATGCTCTTGGGGGTGCCCGCGTAGGTCTCGAACCGGTAGTTCGAGTTCTTCATGCAGGAGTTGATGACGGGGACCACTGAGTCGTACAGCATGTCCTGAAACTCGTCGTAGCTGACCCGATCAGCCGAGAAACCTCGAGCGCGGTCAGCGTCATCGCAGGCATAGGTGAAGGCGTTCTCGGAACCGTTGGTGTACGACCGGTGCAGCACGCGGTCAGCGTGCTCTGGAGACTGGAAGTACTTCTTCACGATGGGGGAGTACGAAAGCGTCTTGCCCACACGTGTGTTAGAGAAGATCAGCGTCTGCTCTTTGCTGGGGCTGACGTAGTACTCACGAAAAAAAGGGATGGCCACGCTCTCGGCGATGATGAAGTTCGCCAACGAGGTAGACTTGGCCACCTGCCGACCGCACATGAGGAGAGTCGAACGGTAGCGCCCGTTGTAGATGTTCCGGTACATCGGGTAGTCGTCCAAGCTGAATGGAGCTCCGTCCAGCCAGAGCAAGCGCTCTGCGACGTCCGACAACCGCTTTGTTTTGATGTTCAGTTCCATAAACCACCACCAGAGGGGCAGTCATGAGCAACGCAGGACAGGACAAGGTAGTTCAGGGGGAAGCGTACTGGGATCGCTACGGCATCCCGCGAATCACCCTGGCGGAGGCGCTCTGGCAGATCGACCTCAGTATCGCGCAGGCGCAGACTCGAGGAGTCTGGTGTCTCGTCTCCGAAGCTGGAGAAGGCAAGTCGCAGGGAATTCACCAGCTGGCCCGGAAGCACAAGAGGCGCGTGGTGGACATTCGTACGTCGCAGTTCTCCATGATCGGTGCTGGCGTTCCGCAGCGGGCGGACGACACGGGGCACTTCAAGATTGCCATCCCCAATGACTACCCGAAGAAGGGGGAGAAGTGCATCCTCATCTTCGATGAAATCAATCAGGGGCAGCAGCATGCAATCGCCTTGTTCTTCAAGTTCCTCGAGGACCGTGGAATCTACGACTACACCCTACCCGATGACTGCGTGATTGTCGCGCTGATGAATCCCAGCACGGCCGGGTACAACGTCACGAAGATCGAGACCAACTCGGCATTCAATCGCCGCCTGATGAAGGCGTACGTGTACAACACGTTCAGCGACTGGAAGAAGCACGCGGTGACGAACGACTTTCACTTCACGGATGGGATGGAGAAGCCGTGCCACCAAATGGTGACCCGTCTGCTCACCGCCACTCCGGCCATGCTGTACACGGCCAAGGATCGCGACGGGAACAAGCAGTTCGCCTGCCCGGCAACCTGGCAGACCGTATCGCTGTCGCTCTACAACCTCGAAGCGGCCAAGGTTGACCTCACCAGCGAGAAGGCCGAGATGCGTATCGCCGCGTCCATCAACACGGTGAACGCCAAGACGCTGGTCGAGTTCATCAAGAACAACGAGATCATCATCTCCCCCGAGGAGGTGCTCTACAAGTACAAGGCGAAGAGCAAGCTCCGAGAGAGGACCCAATCTCTGCAGAAGGAGCCGGGAGGTGAGTACACCAGGCTCGTGGAAGAGGTGGCGCAGTTCATCTTCCGTGAGCGGCCCGACGCCGAAATCATCGCACCGCAGCTGGTGCAGTTCTGGCACGACATGCCTGTCGAGCAGGCGCAGCCGTTCTACCAGATGCTCGACTCAGCCTGCCAAGCCCATGGTGGGATTCAGGAGCCACGAAACTTGGCGTACATGCAGGCGCTCACCGTGGCTGCCCGCCAGTACCCGCTGTGGAAAGAGATCAACGACCGCATCAATCGCATCCACGATGAGATTGAGAAGAAGATCCACGGCCGCGGGGGCAAGGCCAGCGACCCGATGGAAGTTGCGTGAAGCTGAACGCACGGGGACGGCGTATCTACGACATCCCCATCATGTTCACCGACGGAACTTCGGACACCGTGCTGGAGATGGAAGGTCCGAATCTCCCAAGGTGGTTGATCCACGAGAAGCGCCACTACGTGCTCATGGCGCTGAACATCTACACCCCGACGACGGCGAAGTTGCGCGGGACTAATGCGGAGCTTCGGAAGATCAGCCCAGGAGGGCAGTTATTTGACTCCTCAACTGACTGGTCTTCCCCGCCACGTACACCCAAGAAGTAGCCAGCTTGCTGAGCTGCGCCCCCAGAGCGTTGTTCTCGAACGTCTTCTGTTCGAGCTTCTCTTTGGGGAGCGCAGCCCAGGCGTCCTCGGTCTCTTTTTTCAGGTTCAAGGCATCAGGGCTCACCTTCGCGGTGAGCTCTGCTGCTGCGAACCCCAGTCCCGACGGGGTGGTGACAAAGCCCTCGTCGAAGAGGGACACCGCCACGTAGGCCTCGATGGACTCGTCGTACTCCGGTCTCGTTGACTCGCCGTCCGTGATGGCGAACAGCAGCTCGGCCTCAAAGGCGGCCCAGGCCATCTGCCCGGCGTCACACTTGGGCACTGCGTCGGGGACGACCATCTCGTTGGTGAGAGCGTGCGCCGTTGCGCCGAAGACTCGGTAGTCCCAGTAGAAGCTCGGGGTCATCGCCAGTGCGATCCCCGCCATCAGCTTGTCGCGATTGATGGCGCAGGGGTCGAGCTCGAGCCACAGAGTCTCAGGCTCGTAGGCAACGAACGTGGGCCCCAACAGGTGCCGGGCCGCGATGAGCACGGCGGTCGCCGGGGCCTCGGGGTCCTGCATCAGCTCCTTGGCTCGTTGCTTCTGAGCGTTCGTCGGGGACCTGAAGAAAGCCGCGTAGGCCTCCTTCACCAAGGTGCGCTGGAGCTCGGAGAGGGTCATGTCAGCGGCAGTGCGCCTTCAGCTGGAGCTTCAGATCGAGGGGCAGGGTGTCGACGACCGTGGCCAGCTTCGACTGGTCGACGACTCCGCCGGGGGCGATCTCATCGCCGAGCTCTTTGCCGCCCAGGTCTTCCCAGAAAGATGCAGGGAGTTGTGCAAGCTTGGCGACCGAAATGAAAGTGCCGCCCAGGTCCACTGACTTCCCTGCAAGCTTTTCGGTGTTGAACACCGTGCGCAGCGCGTCAGGCAGGCGACGGTCGTAGTGACGGTCGAGCCCAGTCTGCTCGTCGAGCTCAGCGATGGCGCTGGCGAACTTGAGCAGACCTTTGCGGTCTGAGAGCTCCGCGGGTCCTTCAGCCAGCCCCTTGGCCAGCGTCATGTACGCCAGCTTGTGAACTGTGTCGCTCTCAGGCAGTCGATTCGACCGAGCCTCGAGCCACTCCATGGCGATCTTTGTGCTGGAGATGACGAGACCCGCGAGCTGAAGAATCTCAGGACGGAGCTCCACCCCCATAGCATCGGCCTTCTTCACCAGGTTGGCGCAGGCAATGGCGCGATGTTCGAGGTCCAGCTTGGGAAGTGCTTCGACCAGGCGATCCTGTGCGAGCTTGCACTGGGTGACCGACTGCACGAGGAAGAGACGGTGCTCCGGCACCAGGTAGTCGTCGTCGTAGTTGGCCTCCTTCACCGACTGCTCCGCGAAGGTGGTCTCTGGCACTTCGTAGGCCTCGAGAGCCTTCACGATGTTGGATCGAACTTCGGCGGGGAGTACACTCGCCACCTTCGAGTACGCGTAGCTGAGGGCCGCGTGCTCTGGGGTATGGATGGGGAACTTGCGCTCCGACGGCCATGCGAAAGCGGTGTCGGGGAGGCTGCCCACCTCTTCAGGGGCGACGGCGGCTTCCTTCACAAACGCCTCGAGGGCGGGCATGCGTGCAACCTGGCGGTACAGTGTACCGAATGCAGGGTCTGAGAACTGATCGACAATCGGCATTTTGCCACCTCGAAAGAGGACTGAACCACTGAAGTATAGGAGGCTTGATTGACTACCACCAATGGCGACGAAAACGAACTGGCAAAGTCGCTGGTTTACTGGGTATCGCGACGAGGATCGGCCAACTATTGGGCGATGCTCATCAACGGCTGCGACAAGAGGTACACCAACGAGGAGGGGACCATGTCGGTCCAGCTGGCGCCGAACTGGCGCTACATCCTCACCTGCCACATCCCGTTCTTCGAGAAGTGCTCGCCGCAAATGCGGCTGCTGGCGCTGGTCCACGAGGCAGCTCACATCGCCCACAACCACATCCCGCGCCTGTTCAAGATGATGGCCAACTGCACTGATCCGTTTGTGCGTCGGGCCATTCTCTCGACGTTCAACTGGGCCGCTGACTTCGCAGCCAACGACTCCATCGTGCGGCTCGAGCCTGGGTTCGACAAGGCGCACAAGGCGTTCATGCACGTCAACGCCGCGGGCGAGATGGTTCCGTTCACCAAGGAGACGGAAGCAACTCTCACCGGAGAATGGCCGTTCCTGCTGCCGGAAGAGTGGGGCATGCCGAAGGGGTTGTCGATGGAGGAGTACTTCGTGCTGATCCTCAAGGACCTGCCGAAGTTCAAGCAGCGCGTGCAGCGCATGCTCGAGGACCTCGCGGAACAGATGAACGCCGCCGGAGAAGGCTCCGGGGAAGGCGAAGGCGAAGGAGAAGGCGACGGGAAGGGCAAGGACATTGTTCGTTCACCGTTCGGCCGCGGCAAAGGCGGTCTGCCCAACTCCATCCCAGGGCTTCCTGAGTCTCTGATCGACCAGGCCATCAACGACCCCGACACCTTCGACATGCTGCAGAAGGCGTTCGACAAGATGACGGGTCAGGCCCACAAGCAGTGGAACGATAAGGCCGAGGGCATGACGCCCGAGGAGGCCATCTCCGCCGGGTCCAAGATGAAGAAGCACGCCCAAGCGTTAGCTAGATCAGCGAACGAGCGGGTTCAACGTGACCGGGGCTACATGTCCGGAAACGTCCAGCGAATCATCGACATGCTGCTCGAGCCTGAGCAGATCCCCTGGGATGCGTTCCTCAAGGACCTCATCCAGGGCGCCATCACGGCCCGAGTGCACGAGGAGATGGGTTCTCCGAACCTGTCGCTCATCAACGAGGACTACCTCGAGCCCTGGCCGGGCCAGATGCTGGAGTTCGGCTTCAACATCACCTGGATGACGGACACCTCTGGGTCCATGGGTGACGACGAGTACGCCCGAGCCTGTGCCTGCATCAACTCGCTGCTCGCACAGAACAAGTCGGTCTTCGTGACCTACTGCGAGTGCGACGCTGCGATGCAGAAGGAAGTGAAGGTCACCAACGTCGAGCCTCCCTCAGATGAGTACCTGAAGGAGCTTCAGAACCGCCGAGGGCATGGCGGAACGGTGTACACGCCGTTCTTCAAGCGAGTCGCTGGCGCTGACGGACCAGGAGACTGGGTGGAGAACGCACCCAAGCTCGAGGACAGACATCCGAAGCCGGACCTGATGGTCATCTGCACGGACGGTGGTGTGGGCCTGATGGGCGAGTGCTTCCCTGCGTACCAACCCGAGTGCCCCATCATCTGGCTACTGATGCCGGGGTGTCACCCGTGTGAGGGTATGGACAACATCGCACCGAATCGATTGGTCGAGATGTTCAAGATGAAGGAGGAGTGATGGCGAAGAAAACGCACATGCAGGGCCCTTCTGGGCGGGACTTCTGTGGAAAGGCTGCATGGCCTAGCGGCTTCTCCCCAGGGCCAGAGCCGAAGGTAACCCGCGTCCCGAAAGAGGTTACCTGCAAGTTCTGCGTTCAACGAATGCTGGAGAACAACTGGCCACCTAAGGAGGCCCATGAAAGCCATCCGACGTGAAGACGTAGAGATCCGCTGGTTCACAGATGATGTGTTCACGGGTACTCGCATCGACAAGAACCGCTGCATCTACAAGAACAAAGACGGGACCGAGCGCATCACTTCGTTCGGTCAGGTCACTCGAGACACGACCACAGGCAAGCTGTTCGTCGAGCGTCGCTGCAAGACTGTCCAGGCGCTGAACATCATGGACATCGTCAAACGTGTCAAGGAGACGGGTGGCTCAATCGTCATCCTGCCTCCCTGATGGGCTACTCCCTCGCAACTCCGATCAAGAGTGAGAAGGCCAAGAAGGAGATGATGGACTTCCTTCAACGCCACTACAACCACACGCTGGACCCCTATGCGCGGGGACCGATTGATCGTGACCTCTCGTACGACCACGGCCCCTGTCGCATTGGGTTCGACTTCACAATGCAGCACGACTACCCCGTTTCTGTGTGCGCCTGGATCGCGCTCAAGGTGGGGAAGCGGAAGATGTACCCCACCAAGCAGTGCGACAAGGTTCACGGGCCCT
>Ga0315284_10014072_pt1 | contig 11399 bp, 8 predicted proteins | sample YL17G09_16_MG_FD_203696 | JGI IMG/M metagenome (GOLD analysis project Ga0315284, IMG submission 203696) | Sediment microbial communities from Yellowstone Lake, YNP, Wyoming, USA - YL17G09_16 | ecosystem: Environmental > Aquatic > Freshwater > Lake > Sediment | place: USA: Wyoming | collected... | reverse complement strand
GCCCTCGTACACCGCGTCGTACCGCAGCAGGCCGGGGAGGATCGGCAGGCCCGCCGCATCGGCGCTCGTCCATCCGGCGGGGCGCACGGCGTTGGAGGCGAGGTCGAAGATCGCCCCCGAGCCGGCTTTCCATCCCTTGCCATCGGCCGTGGGGTACACCGCGAAAAGCTCGTAGAGCTTCCAGTTGTCGCGGTCGAGGATAAGGATGTGGCGGTCGCCCTTGGAGTCCGGCCCGCCCTCAATCGGTGGATTCGGCGGGACGGGGTAGGGGCCGGGGTCGCTCTCATCCGGGTATTCGAACTGCACCGGCACCTTCGGCAGGCTCCCCGCCACGACGGCGTAGGGGATGCCGTAGTTCGGGCCGACGTCGGGATGCAGCGCGGCGTCTCGGCCGATGGAGGCGACGAGGGCCTCGGAGTTCGGGTCGACCGGATCGCCCGAGATGTCCCTGTTCCACGGGTTGTCGGGCGGCATCAGTGGGTGGCCGTGCAGGCTCACGTTGACGCCGAGGTCTATTCGAGCCCGCTGCGGAAGCAGCGGGAGAGCCCGAGATTTCACGTCTCCTGCCGCTCCCGCGGCGGGCTCGGTCACCTTGGCTGGCTCCTTCGCGGGCTCCTTGACCGGCTCTTTCACCGGCGGCTTCGCCGCTTCCGGCGGCGTCTTCTCCACTTGACATCCTGCGAAGGCTACGGCCAGGGCGAGGGCGGCAAGCATGCGTTTCATGACAGGGTCTCCGTGGTGCGGCGCCATTATGAGGGGACCGAGTTCCTCCATCAAGACGATAGCATCCGCAGATTGCGCAGATTACGCAGAGGCAAACAGAGGCAAAGAGGAATCTGCGGACGTCCGTTTGCGGAATCTTCTTGCTTACTTCACGCTCGCCGACGGAAGATAGCGGTGTCGGGGTGCGCGGCCGGGCGGCCGTCATGGAAGCGATGTACAAAGGCGCGAAGAGCCGCCGCTGGATCGCGCCGAGGTGATCGGGAGGGTAATCATGCTCGAATCGCTATACCAGAAGCTTTCGGATATCGAGGCGAAGATTGACGAGAATCATCGCCTGGCGGCCCTCCTGGGGGAAGTGCAGCGGTCGCTGGCGGCCGAGGCGGCACACCTCATCGAGCTCAAGGCACGGCTCCTGAGCCAGCAGAAGGAGGCCGTGGATCGGCGCCACGCCGCCGTCGCCGAGGCGGCCCGCCTCAGCCGCAGGCAAGCGCCCAGCGTGGACAAGCGGGTGCTGGATTCCCTGGCGGCTGCCGGGGCGGAAGCGGATCAGGCCCGCGCCGCGGGCGCGGAGCAGCAGGGCGCGCCAAGGGGTCGTCCAACACCCGCCGAGTACGCGGACTCTCGCCAGCACCTGGCGGAGGGGAAGCGGACCGCCAGGGACGCGGCCAGGTCCGTCCTTGCCGCCGCGCGCGAAGCGAGTGCGGCGCCGGAGGTGACGGTTGTGGGAGAACCGCCCGCACCGGCCACGCCGGCCGAATATGCGGACGCTCGCCAGCACGCGGCGGAGGGGAAACGGGCCGCCCGGGACATCGCCAGGACGGTCCTGACCGCCGCGCGCGAAGCCGGTGCCGCGCTGTCGTCCCACCGGGAGCCGGCGCACAAGGCTGCGGCGGAGGCGCCCGCGTCGGCCGAGCCCGCGGCTGAGCCGACCCCCGCTTCGGCGGCGCCCACTCAGCCGGCCGAAGAGGTCCATGCGGCCGAGGTCGAGGCGGCCGGGCCGGACGCCGAACTCCGGGCCGACGAGAAGCGGATCACCGAGGCGCTGGAAGCCGGGCGGCTGGCGATGGCCGAGATCGACCGGTGCAAGGAGTTGCTGCACAGCGTGGCCCAGGGCGGCGCCCTGCACACGATCGCCAGCGCCGTGTTCTCGAAGAGCCCGGACCATGCGAAGATCGACGAGGCCCGTCAGGCGGCCCACGAGGCGCGGGCGAACCTCCGCAAGTTCCAGGAGCAGGTGGCGGGCCTGCGGCACCGGCTCGGCGGGAAAGTCGAGGCCGGCGAACTCGCCACGTTGGCGGACCGCCTGCTGGGGCACGTGAGCGGCGAGTCGTCAGGCGAGCCCGGCCTCCTGCACGCGCTGGAGGGGATGCGCGAGACCTATCACGACGTCCGGGGGCTCTGTGTGCGGCTTCAGCGGGAGGCCATTGCGGTGCGGGCCCGCCTGGCGGCGATGGAGCGGGCGAGACGGACGGGGACGTAGGGCGGGGCGCGGACGGCGGGAAGCTGGTGCGCGGCGGGTCTCCTGACCTGCCGCGATCAGCCTTTTTCATGTGCCACGGGTTGCTTGCCAACCCGTGGTTATCATATCCTTTTTTCCATATTTATTAAAGCAGTAAGGAAAGAGGACCGCTGTCATCACGGGTTGGCAAGCAACCCGTGGCACGTGAAAACGGCAATAAGGAGAGAGGACTATTGTCACCACGGGCTGGCAAGCAACCCGTGGCACGTGAAAACGGCAATAAGGAGAGAGGACTATTGTCACCACGGGCTGGCAAGCAACCCGTGGCACGTGAAAACGGCAATAAGGAGAGAGGACTATTGTCACCACGGGCTGGCAAGCAACCCGTGGCACGTGAATGGCGACGGATGAACACGAGAGCCGCGGCGTGGCCACGGCCTACGTCTTGCGGCCCTTGGCGGCGTCGTGGGCGCGTTTCTCGGCGGCCTTGTCGGAAGCGGCGGCCAGGCGGCGATGTTTCGCGGCCTCGCGGCGCATCTCCTCGACGGTCCTGGTATGCAGGCGCGCGGCCCCTCGGCCTTTGTGCGTGCCGAGGTACTCGCCCCTGCGCCTGGCGTCGGCGAGGCGCCGGCGCGCTTCCGGAATGGCGGACTGGTACTGCGGCAGCCACCGGCCCTGGGCGACGAGCATGTCATCGGTCATCTGCCAGACCTCGGGCGGGTTGCAGACCGCCGCCACGAGCGGGTCGTGGAGCATCGCCTGCTTCAGCAGCGCGAGGTCTCCCCGCACCGCCGCATGCACCGCCATCCGCTGGACGTTGACGCTGGCCGAGAGCGTGGCGGCGCAGGCCATCGGCAGGTCGCCGACGCGCGGGATCGAGATGCCGCTCTTGTCGACGTAGCCGGGGACCTCGACGATGCAGTCGTCGGGCAGGTTCGGGATGCAGCCGTCGTTGCGGACGTTGAAGTGGCCGCGGTAGGTGCGGCCCGTTTCGAGGGCCTCGATGATCCAGCTTCCGTGCTCGCCGGAGCGGTCGGCCGGGCCGATGGGCTTGTCGGCGGCCTTGAGCCACTGGGGGAAATCGGTCTCGAACCAGCGGCGGCCCTCGGTGCAGACGCGCAGGTACCCGCCCGTCTCGCCGTTGATCCAGCTCGAGAGGTCGATCCACCGGCGGATCTCCTTCGGGCGCTTGCGGTACCACGGCACGTACTCGGAGAGGTGGCCGTTCGACTCGGTCGAGTAGTAGCCGAATCGCCGCAGCACGTCGAGGCGGACCTTCTCGGTCTTCGCGAAGACGGGGTGCCGCTCGAAGGCCGCGAGGAGCTCCTCGCCCGTGACCTTGCGGCCCTTGTAGATGATTTGGATATACCACGTTTGGTGGTTGATCCCGGCGCAGATGATGTCGACTTCTTTCTTGTCCTTGGCGCCGAGGGCGGCGGCGATCTGCCACCATCCGCCCTCCACGCCGTGGCACAGGCCGACGGTCCGCACCTGGCCGAACTCGATGGCGGCCCAGGTGTTCATGGCGTTGGGGTTGGCGTAGTTGAGGAAGAGGGCCTCGGGCCCCGCGACCTCGCGGATGTCCCTGCAGAAATCGAGGATGCAGGGGATATTGCGCTGGCCGTACATGATGCCGCCGGCGCAGAGGGTGTCGCCGACGCACTGGTCGACGCCGTACTTGAGGGGGATGTCGATGTCGAGCCGGAAGGCCTCCAGCCCCCCGATGCGGGTGCAGTTGACCACGTAGTCGGCGCCGTCGAGGGCGCGGCGTCGGTCGAGCGTGGCGGCGATCGTCGCCGGGAGCTTGTTGGTGCGGATGTCCTTCTGGCACAGCGCGACGACCCTGTCGAGGTTGGCCTTCGAGATGTCGGTCATCGCGAAACGGGTGTCCTGGAGTTCCGGCACCGCCAGGAGGTCCCTGAACAGCCGCCGCGTAAACCCCACGCTGCCGGCCCCTATGAAAGCCACTTTAACGGCCATGCCGCCTCTCCTATGATGGTTTGGGCTTGGTGACAGTCTGTGTATACCGGGGGAGAGGGGAGAACGCAATTTTTTCTCGAACGATATGCCCTCTCGTCCGTATGTTAGAGTGCCGGGGCAAGGGAGCGAGGGCGCAGGGCGGCCAAAGTGTTCGGTTGACAGGGCAGGGGCCGGTCGTTTACTATAAGTCCGCCTGGGCCGGCCTGAAGAAGGAGGTGTCCGGATGGCCTTCAGATTCCGCTGTGCCAAATGCGGCAAACGGCTGACGGTGAACGAGTCGCCGGGGGCCGAAGTGGCGTGCCCGCACTGCAACCAGGCGATCGCGGTGCCGGCCGATGCCCAGTCGACCGACGAGGCGATGGCGGGAGCGCCCGCTCCGGCTTCCACCGAGCCCGCCGCTCAGGCCGGCGCCCCGCCTGCCGAAGCGGCCGCGCCCGAAGCAGAAGAGGAAGAGGGGCCCCCCACCGGCATGGATGCCGTCATGGGGTGGCTGGCCCTGTACCTGCCCAGTTGGGGCACGAGCATTGTCCTGCACGTGGCCGTCGTCCTGATGATGGCCTTCGTGGCCACCCAGATGCAGGCGCCGCCGTCGGCTTTCGAGTACAAGTCGCAGGTCCTCGAAACAAAGGAGAAAAAGGTCGAGAAGCGGAAGATCACGAAGGACATGCAGCAGACCTCGCGCGGCCGCAACAGGCCCGGTCCCAGCACCAGCATCGTGCGGCAGTTCACGCAGAATCCCGTGCCGGACGTGGCGTCGAACAACATGGAAGTGCTCCAGGTGATCGGCATCGGCGGCGGCGGCAAGGAGATCGGTGGCTTCGAGGGCCTGGGTTCCGGGGGGCGCGGGTTGTTCGGCGTCGGCGCCGAGGGCGAAATCGCCCACCGCATCGTCTACGTGGTGGACCGCTCCGGCAGCATGACCGACTCCATCGACTTCGTGAAGTACGAGATGAAGCGCTCGATCGGCGAACTCGGCGAAGACACCGAATTCCACGTCATCTTTTACTCCTCCGGCCCGCCGGTCGAGATGCCCACGCGGCGCCTCGTAGCGGCCACGGAGCGCAACAAGCAGTTGGCGTTTGAGTTCATCGACGGCATTATTCCCCAGGGCGAGACCGATCCCTCCAAGGCGCTCGAGCGGGCCTTTGCGTGCGGCGCGGAACTCATCTACCTCCTGACGGACGGCGAGTTCGACAAGGCCATCGTCGACCTTGTGAAGCGCGCCAACGTCGGCAACAAGGTGACGGTCCACACCATCGGCTTCCTCTACAAGACCGGCGAGGCCGTCCTGAAGCAGATTGCGGAACAGAATAACGGGAACTACAAATTTGTGTCCGACCAAGACCTTGCGACCCTCACCCAGTAACCTGCGCGTCCTGGCGCTGGCGGCCGTGGTGGTTCTGGCGGCCGCCGCCGTTTCTCCGGGCGACAAGATCCGCACGGTCCGGGGCATCGGCACCGACGGCGAGATCACCGGCGTCGGCGCCGACGGTCTCATCATCGTGGTCGGCGGCGAGATCAAGAAGACCGTGCCCCTGATCGAGATCGCCCGCGTCGCGGCAGACAAGTACCCCGAGCTGGCCAAGGCCGAAGACGCCTGGGCCCTGGGCGCCAAGGGCGACGCCAAGGCCCTCCAGGACGCCGAGAAACTCTACAAGGGCCTGATGAAGGAGGGCGCGCCGGGCTGGCTCCGCGTCCTCGTCCAGTTCCGCATGTTCAAGGTCCACGCCGACTCCGGCCGGGTGGCCGAGGCGCTCGACGCCTACCTGGAGATGGCCCGCGCGAGTGGGCGGCTCGTCGAAGGTCTGAAGCTGCCGAGCGCCGACCCGGGCGCCGGCGAAGCCAACAAGGCGATGCTCAAGAAGGTCGACGCCGCCCTCGCGGGGGCCGGCGACAAGGCGTACGTCGGCGAGCTCAAGAGCTTCCGGGCCGGCCTGGTCCTCCAGGAGGGGTCGCCCGAAGAAGTCGCGAAGGTCCTCGAGAAGGCCCTGGCGAGCGAGGACCCGAGGCTCCGCCAGCCCGCGCAGCTCAAGCAGTTGGAGCTTTTGGTCACAGGCGGCGGGGCCGATCAAGCGGCCGCGTGTCTCGAGGAGTACGGCAAGGAGCTGGCCGGCGCGTATCCCGCCGACGTGGCGTACTGGCGCGGCCGCGTGTACCAGGAACAGAAGAAGCACCTGGAGGCGGCGCTGGAGTTCATGCGGCTGCCGATCCTGTATCCGACGAAGGACCGCCAGCGGACGGCCGAGGCGCTCTGGCGGGCCGGCCAGGCCATGGAGGCCGCCAAGGCCCCCCGCGTCGAGATTGTCAAGGTTTACACGGAGGCGGTCCAGCAGTACGCCGGCACGGCCGGCGCCGACAGCGCGAAAAAGGAATTGGCCCGGCTGGGGTCCGCCAAGTAGACCCGCCGGTGAAAGGGCTAAGGAACGCAAGGTCGGCGATTTCAGGGAACCCTCGGATCAAGGAGTCGACGCACATGGGCAACAAGAGACTGGTCAGGTTGGGCATGTGGATGCTGGCGGCAGGCGTCCTGCTGCTGGTGGTGGGCGAGGCGCTTTACGCCGGCGACGCTCCGAAGCCCACGCGGCGTTCGATCTCGGGCATGTTCTGGACCGCCACGTTCACCGATCCCATCGGCTTCCTCGACATGATGAGCATCTACGCGTGCTCGCTGGCGTCGATCGCGCTCATTGTCGAGCACGCCATTACGATTCGCCGAACGAACGTCGTGCCCGAGCTCTCGGTGGCGCAGATCAAGACGATGTTCGACGAGCGGCGCTTCCGCGAGGCCCTGGAGTTCTGCCAGAACGACCCCTCCTTCGTCTCGGCCGTGGTCCACGCCGGCCTGATCGAGGCGGCCAACGGCTACGAGGCGATGGAGAACGCTATGCAGGACGCGGCCTCGGAGCGCACGGCCCGCCTGTACCGCAAGATCGAGTGGCTGAACCTCCTCGGGAACGTCGCCCCGATGTTCGGCCTCTGGGGCACGATCTGGGGCATGATGGTGGCCTTCGGCGAAATCGAGGGCAAGGGCGGCAAGGCGAACCCCGCCGACCTGGCGGGCGGCATCATGATCGCACTGGTGTCCACGTTCTGCGGGCTGGTCGTGGCGATCCCGGCCCTGGCGGCCTACGGCATCTTCCGGAGCCGCATCGAGCAGCTCTCGACCGAGGCGGCCCTGGTGGCCGAGGAACTGCTGGCCAACTTCAAGCCCGGCGCCGCGGCCTGAGACAGGTTTCCGACGGGGCACCCGCGCCGGCAACGGCGCTGCCTCGGACGAAAGGAGTCGGCCGTGCGAATCAAGAAACCCGAGGGCACCGGGGTCGTCAGCGTCAACATGACGCCGATGATCGACATGGTGTTCAACCTCCTCATCTTCTTCATCCTGACCTCCCAGTTCGCCAAGCTGGAGATCGAGGAGGTCGTCCTGCCGCCGTCGTGGACCGCCGTCAACAAGGACTACACGCAGTTCCGCAACGTCGTCATCAACATCGTCAGCCCGGACAACCCGCACATCGTCGTGTTCGGTCAGACGCTGACGCTGGACGAACTGACCGAGGTGCTGAAGGAACGCAAGGCCGATGTCAAGTCGAGCGAAACGATGAACGTCATCCTCCGGGCCGATGCCGAGATCCCCTACGAGGAGGTCGCCCGCGCGATGTTGGCGACCGGCCGCGCCCAAATCCAGGGATGGTGGATCCAGACGGAGATCGAGGACCCGGAGAAACTGGCCAAGAAAGGCCAAAAGTAGAGGAATAGCCTATGCGCGTCACCCGTCCCAAGACACCCCCGAAGATGCAGCCGCCGATGACGCCGATGATCGACTGCGTCTTCAACCTGCTCATCTTCTTCATCCTGACGCCGTCCTTCTCCTTGACCGAAGGCTACCTGACCACGAACCTCCCGACCACGTCGGGGCCTGTAGCGGGCAAGAAGCAGATCGACGTGCAGCGGATCAAGATCGAGTTGCTCGACGAGGGGCCGAAAGGCGAGCGGGTCTCCATCGTCCTGAACGACAACCAGAACCTCGGCGATAACTTCGACCTCCTGAGGGACGCCCTCAAGAAGCTCCGGGACCAGGGCCTGCCGGCGAACCATCCGGTCTTGCTCTCGCCGACGATGGCCTGCCGCCACAAGTACGTCGTCAAAGGCTTCGACCAGGCCGTGTATGCCGGGTTCTCGGAGATCCACTTTGCCGTGCCTTACCAGTAGCGGCGCGGCGAGGACGCCGACATCGTGCTGAAGGACTATCAGTCGCTTCTCTTTCTCCGGGAACAGGTGGATGTGATGGCAGCGGCGCGTCGAATCCTGATGTTGGCGGTCCTGGCGGTGCTCCTGGGCGGGGCGGCGGCCTACGGCGCCTTGGCCACGGAGGAGGATAACTTCTATAGGGGCCTCGAGACCCGCGGCCTGGGCACCCTGATGGAGGCCTACCTGAAGGCGAAGGCCGGCGCCCCGGCGACCGCTACGCCGGGTGTCCCCACGGCGGTGGGCGGCAACGCCCTCGCCCTGGCCAACGTTGAGTACCAGAAGGCCCTCCAGGCCAGGATCATCGGCGACCGTGACGCCGCGTTCAAGAAGGCCAAGCAGTACTTCGAGCAGGCCATCGCCGAGGCTACCCAGGCCATGAAGGCGATCCCCGTTGAAAAGACGATGGACCGCTACAACGTCCGCCTGGCGGTCCTGAAGATCCGCAGGACCCTCGCCGACATGATCTTCGAGCACCAACTCACGGACGACCTCGACTACCTCCAGATCACCGACCGCCGCGCCGGCGACCGCCAGAGGACCCTCGACCTCCTCAAGGTGGCGGGCGACCAGTACAAGGCGTCTCTCGAAGACTGCCGCACCTGGATGTCCGAGCTCGACCGCATGGACATGAAGGAGCGCCTCAAGTACGCCAACACCTTCGACCGCGAGATTCGGCGGACCCGGCTCGAAGCCCAGTACTCCAGCGACTGGATTACCTATTACCACGGGTGGGTCCTGCCCGTCGACTACGTCCCCGCCGACAAGGAGCGGTCGCGCAAGCAGTTGCTCGACGACGCCATCACGGCGTTCCAGGCGTACACTACCAATCGGACCTCCGACAGGGATTCCCGCAAGTGGTACGCCCACCTGGTCATCGGCATGTGCTACCGCGAGTTGGGCAAGCCCGACGAGGCCCTCCAGTCTCTCGCCATCGCCGACACGACCAGGATCACCAACCCGGTGGAGGCCGACCGGCTGAGGATGCGCGTCGCCTACGAGCATGCCCTCACGGTCCTGAGGCAGGGCAACAAGGAGGAGGCGCGCAAGGTTATCGAGGAGGCCCGCAAGACGTTCAAGGAGAAGCTCGACGGCGACCTCTTCGGCATCGCCATGAACTTCGTCGAGGCCGAGAGTTACGTTCTTGAGGGAGCCGATAAGAACGACGCGACGATCCGCAAGAAGGGCTTCGACATCCTCCGCCAGATGTATACCCGCCCCGCGCCGTTCCCCACCATCGTCGAGCAGGTGACGAAGGTCCTGGGCGGGGGCGGCGGCACCGGGACGGAAACCGGCACTACCCCCGAGGACCCCTTCGCCATCTGGATCGAGGCCCAGGCCAAGCTGGCCGAGGCCGAGCAGAAAGCCCAAGCCGATCCCAAGGCCGCCGGCGACGCCTGCAAACGGGCCGCGGACCTCTTCAAGCTCTATGGCGAGAAGGCCGGCCCCAAGGACCCCAGGTATCCCGATGCCATCTACTTCCAGGCGGCGTGCCTCCTCAAGATAGGCCAGAAAGCCGAGGCGGCCGACGGCTTCCGGAAGGTGGCCGACGAGTTCCCGAAGTACCAGTACGCCTCCGCCGCCGCGCGGTACGCCATCAGCATCCGCGGCGAGCTTTACGAGAAGGCCGGCACCGAGGAGAACCGCCAGGGCTACGAAGACGCCCTCAAGTGGTTCGTCGACAAGTGGCTGGCGAGCGATGCGGACCAGATCTACTATTACGGCCTGATCCTGAACCGCGGCAAGAAGTTCACCGAGGCCGCCGAGGCCTTCGGCAAGCTGGCCGACAAATCCCCGCTCTACCCTGAGTCGCGCTACTGGATCCCCGTGTGCCGCCTGGAGCACTTCCGCGAGAAGATCCTCGCCACGCGCGACAAGCAGCTCATCATCAGCACCGCGGTCACGGTCTCGCGCGACCTGCTGGCCTACGTTGACTACGCCTTCTCTATGAAAGGGAAGGGCCTCCCGCCGGAGAAGGAAAACCAGTTGATCGAGTGGGCCGAGGCGGCCTGCATCAACGCCGCCGAAGTGTTTCTGTATCCCGAGGTGGAGCTCTTCGACCGCGCCCTGCCGATCCTCGCCGACACCGAGAGGAAGTTCCCGACGCTCGATAACGTGGCGCGCGGCCGCGTCCTGAAGCTCCGCATCGAGGCGTACCAGAAGAGCGGCAAGCTCAAGGAAGCCAACGACACCCTCAACGACTTCCTCAAGATCGCCAAGCCCGACGAGGTCGGGCCGGTCCTGGGCGGCCTTTTCAGGGCCATGACCGAGGACGTGCGGGCCCTCGTGGCGCGCAACACCAAGGAGTTGCTGGCCCTGGCGGCTACCCAGGTGGACCAGGCCAAGGCCCTCGGCGAGACCCTGCGCGGCTGGCTCGAGAAGAGCCCCCTCGCCGACAAGGCCGTCCAGATCGAGAACAACCGCTACTCCTTGGCCGAGCTTTACCTGGCCGTCGGCCGCTTCAAGGACGCCCACGATATCTACGTCGAGATCGGCGGCCCGCAGCCCGAGGTGGAGCAGAAGGACCCGAAGACCGGCAAAGACTTGCCGCTCAAGGAAGACTGCATCTACGGCCAGGCCCGCGCTCACGAGGGGCTCGGCGATACGGCCCTCGATGCCGCCCAGGGCAAGCCGCACTATGAGAAGGCCCTGGACCAGTGGCGCATCCTCAAGGACATCGCGGCGGCGGACAGGGCCATCGACCGCCAGGTCCTCTGGGAGCGCGAGTACCACCTCTTCTACTGCAAGTTCAAGCTCGGCGCCAAGCAGGATGTCAACCAGGCCTTGAAGGAGTTGAAGATCCTGAGACACCCCGAGCCCCTCGGAGGCAAGGACCCCGCGCTCCAGAGCAAGTTCCTCCAACTCCTGGCCCAGTCCGCCGGCGGCTGAGCGGTGGACCGCACTGAATCGGGTGGCATGGCCACGCGCTGTGTACGTGTTTAGCGTCAACCCTCTCCCTTTACGGGAGAGGGTGGCGAAGCCGGGTGAGGGT
>Ga0315284_10014070_pt1 | contig 11399 bp, 11 predicted proteins | sample YL17G09_16_MG_FD_203696 | JGI IMG/M metagenome (GOLD analysis project Ga0315284, IMG submission 203696) | Sediment microbial communities from Yellowstone Lake, YNP, Wyoming, USA - YL17G09_16 | ecosystem: Environmental > Aquatic > Freshwater > Lake > Sediment | place: USA: Wyoming | collected... | reverse complement strand
GGTGTTGAGATTATTCCCCAGACCCTGCCGCCTTTTCCCTGGTATCTTGGTGGTCAACTCTACCTCAATTTGTTCGTTGATGCCAAAGATACTGTGGAATTCTGCCGCCAGTATGGTTACCGTCTGTGCCTGGACATCAGTCATGCTAAGCTGGCCTGCAACCATTTCAAATGGTCATTCTCAGAATTCATCGAGCGGGTGGGGCCGCGTGTGGCGCATCTTCATATTGCTGATACAGAAGGTGTGGATGGCGAGGGCTTGCAGATTGGCGAGGGTGAAACCGATTTTCCCGACCTGGCTGCCATCCTGGAAAGAACCGCGCCCCGCGCTTCATTTATCCCAGAAATCTGGCAAGGCCACGAAAATGAGGGAGAGGGGTTCTGGATCGCGCTAGAGCGTTTAGAAGGGATCTTTTGAAGAATGGTAAATCGTCACTGAATGCTGTCTTGATCAGGTGTGCCACCCTGCGGGATAACTGGCGTCTTTTCCGCCTGGGGATCAAGGTTGCAAATAAAGTGCACCCCAACCCGGAACAGAAACCGGTGGTTTTTTTTAACGTCACGGCACGCTTGACTGGTCTGAGCCAGAATGCAGCCTTTGCAATGTTGGCAGCCATGGGGCTGCAACTGGACGGTGTGCCGGTGATTTATTTTGCCTGCCAGGCGGGGATGAGCCGCTGCGTGCTGGGCACGAACCGCGATGACCACCTCCAACCGCCACCATGCAGAGGTTGTATTGCCCAGGCGCAGCGAGTGTTTGCCCATGCACCTGTGGTCTGGTTTAACTATGCTCCCGATCCTAATCTGCAAGCTGCCCTGGAAGGCATTGGCATAGTGCAGATGAGCCAGTTCAGCTATCAGCTATCAGCAACCAGCAGTCAGCGGTCAGCAATCAACGATGAGAAGATTCCTCTGGGTAGTATCGTCTTACCTTCTCTGCGCTGGGCTTTGCGCCGATACAACTTGGTCGATAATGAAGCGACGCGTTTTCTCTTTCGGGAATATATTCTCTCTGCCTATCGTGTGGCACAGGAATATACAGCTCTCTTGAACCAGCTTGAGCCGCAAGCAGCCGTGATTTTTAATGGGATTATGTACCCTGAAGCCGTAGCGCGTTGGGTAGCGATGCAACTCGGCTACCGGGTGATCACTCACGAGGTAGGCTTTGAGCCATTTTCTGCCTTTTTCACCGATGGACAGGCTACCGCTTATCCGATCCATATCCCCCCCGACTTCGAATTCTCCCAGGAGCAGAACGCCCGCCTGGATCAATATCTGGAGCGGCGATTTCAGGGCAATTTCAGCATGGCTGGCATCCGCTTCTGGCCCGAGATGCGAGGACTTGATGAGGCTTTTTTACAACGGGCAGCTCAATATCGCCAGATTGTGCCGGTCTTTACCAATGTCATCTACGATACCAGCCAACTGCATGCCAACACCGTTTTCCCCCACATGTTCGCCTGGCTGGATTTGATTTTGGGAATCATTAAGAATCATCCGGAGACTCTCTTTGTCATCCGTGCCCATCCGGATGAGATGCGCCCGGGCACCCGTAAGCAAAGCCGCGAAAGTGTGCGCGGTTGGGTGCAGGCACACAAGGTGGCAGACCTACCCAATGTGGTTTTTGTAGATTCGCAGGAATACCTGAGTTCTTACCAGTTGATCCAGCATTCCAAATTTGTGATGGTCTATAATTCTTCCATCGGCCTGGAGGCGGTGTTACTGGGTGTGGCGGTGTTATGCAGCGGGAAAGCCCGTTATACTCAATATCCGACCGTTTTTTTCCCTGCTACAGTACAGGAATATGCTCAAAAAGCCGAAGAATTTTTAAGGGCGGAGAAAATCGCTATTCCGGAGGAATTCTCCCACAATGCCCGTCGCTTTATGTATTACCAGCATTATCGCGCTTCTTTGCCTTTTGGAGATTTCATCGAGTCTGCCAAGCGGCCTGGTTTTGTACGTTTGCGTTCTTTTCGCCAGGAGCAATTGCGCTCGGAGCGGTGTGCGGCTGTGCACACCATCTTAGATGGGGTTATCCACAACCAACCATTTCTATTACCTGAATGATTAGTCTGGAAAATTATGCCAGCCAAGATTGAAATTCTTTCAGTTGATTTATTAGATGAATATCGGCTACTGGTCAATGACCTGCGCAGTCTGGCAAGTTCTCTTGGGTTGGAGTTTGGTTGGCATTACCTGCTTGATTTGACTTGGATCATCAGCCAGTTACCGTTCGATAGTGTGAAGCCGCTATCTCTACATATCCTGGATGCCGGGGCGGGAGTGGGTGTGATGCAATGGTACCTGGCAGAACGGGGGGCACATGTCATCAGCGTTGACCGTGTCGAACGGGTGAATTTATCGGTGCGTTTTCGCGGGCGTTACCATGTGGGTGGACTGCGGCCTCAGGATTTGAATTCTATCCCCAAGACGATTTATCGGGGGGTTATCAGCAGAGAAATACCCCTGAAGAATGTTCTCAGTGATCTGGCTTACGGTATAGTCGGCATATTCCAACAAGGTGTCTCAACAATACGCGATTCGGTCACCATTTATCACCAGGACTTACTCACCCTGACTGATATCCCTGGTAATGCCCTTGACGCCGTGGTGTCGGTCTCCGCATTAGAACACAATTCGCCTGAGGATTTGGTTTTGGTAGTGGCTGAATTGATGCGTGTCCTTAAGCCGGGCGGCAAGCTATTAGCCACCCTGGGTGCCGGCAACCGGGATTGGTTCCATCAGCTATCCAAAGGTTGGTGTTATACTGCTGAGAGTCTACGGTGGCTCTTCGATTTACCCCGGGATACGCCCGATAATTATGCCCGGTATGACGAATTACTTACAGCCTTGTGTAACTGCGTAGAGTTGCGTGACAACCTGGCTGGTTTCTATTTCTGCTCAGGGGATAACGGCATGCCCTGGGGAAAATGGGATCCGCAATATCAGGTGGTGGGTGTGTGTAAGGTAAAAGAATAGCGATAGCGGGTGCTATATGGATACAACACACGACCAGATCACAGATAAAATCCGGTCTTTACTGGCTGGTATCTTCCAGATTCCTCTCGATGATGTACCTGCAGATATGACTTTCGGCGATATCCCTCAATGGGACTCGTTTGGTCACATGGAAGTGATGATGAGCCTGGAAGAGAAATTTGGCGTGGAGATCTCAACGGAAACCATAAGCGAATTGGTCAACATTCCAGCGATTGGTGCATATCTGGAGAAAAAGTGATAATTGGGTATTTACCCCTGGAGTATGTGAAGTGAGCGAACAACTAATTTCTTCACAGGTTTCTTATCGTGGTGCAGTCGAGGCTGACTTTCCGGTGATCACCGCTATGTACACCCAATTAAACCAGTTCTTTTATACAGCCGGCTACCGCCTGCCTCACCCTGAGAATGTCGGACAGGTATGGCTGGAATCATTCCGTCGTACCCTGGGACGTTTTAGCTATGTGGTTGTAGCGGAAATGCCCGATGAGGCTGGAGTTCTATATGTTGTTGGCTTTATGCTTGGCCGCATCAAGCGTGTACCTCCTTACATGGGTGGAGTACTAGTTGGTGAGCTGAGTGATATGTGGGTTGCGCGCGAAGCCCGCCGCTTGGGGGTTGGCGATAAACTATCGCGTTTGGCAATGGATTGGCTGCGTAATCAGGGTGTTCATTCGGTTGAAATCCAGGTGCTGCGAGATAACGAAGCTAGTTGGAAGCTCTATGACCGTATGGGTTTCAAATTAGAATTTCAGGTCGGACGTTTGCTCTGGGATGAATATATAGAGGAGCCACCAGCCGCTAATTAAACCTGACAGGTCAGGGAACCCCCCTTCCCCCCCTAAAGGGGGGGTGCATAGCAAAGAGTGATGATTTGACAGGGAATCTATGCCTGGAAATATCCATATTGAGACCTGTCAGGTTTTATGTGTTTGGCCGAAAGTAACTAAAATATCACAACAGGATTTTACGGCCAAACACTCAAGTAATCGGCTGTAATGCCGCAATTTTTGTAAAATAACTTTCAGCCGATTACATAATACCTAACCACGGATTGAAAGATTGAAATGCAAGAAGTTACTATCGACCAAATCGTTGCCATCCTGAGACAGCTTGGCATACAACCTGGAGATGGGCTGCTGGTCCACTCCGCCTTGCAGTTCCTTGGCCGTCCGGCAGGTGGGGGAACCCCAGCCAGCTTGTATTTCGATGCCCTGTGTATCGTACTAGAAATTAATTCCCAGCCTCAAAGGGGTGCACTTGCTGTTCCTGCGTTCAATTTTTCCTTTGCCAAAGATGAACCCTATGACCCTCAAACTACGCCATCTCAAGGTATGGGAATATTCTCTGAGTATGTCCGCCAGCAGCCCACAGCCTTACGTACGGCACACCCGATGCAATCCCTGGCAGTTATCGGTTCCCATGCTGCTGATCTGACCAACCGCGATACACCCTCGGCTTTTGATCCTGGTTCAGCTTTTGAGCGTATGCTAGAATTGGATTTCAAGCTGCTCTTGATGGGCGCTGATATCCAAGCGGTCTCCATGATCCACTTTAGCGAGCAACGCGCGAACGTGCCTTACCGTTACTGGAAAGACTTCACCGGCCAGGTAAAAAATCCGAGTACGGGTGACTGGGAAACGCGAACTTACCGTATGTATGTACGTGACCTGGAGCTGGATCCCCAGCTTAAATTTTACCGTATTCAGGAAGTGCTCCAATCACGCGGGCAATGGGCTGCTCAACCTTTGAACTATGGTAATATATCAACCTGCCGCTTACTGGATTTTGTGGCCGCGGCTGATGAATTGCTGGCGGCTGACCCCTGGGTATTGGTAGCGGAATGTAAGCAGCCCAAGATGTGATAAATTATCCCAATAGCACGAATTCCCGAATATCGCGAATAGAAAAATGGAAACCCCACTGAACCAAAAGGCGAAACAATATCGTAACACCTCTATGATGGACTTGATCCATAAATTGTGGTTCCTCAAGCGCGATCTCGTCTCTGACGATTACAATCAGGCTCTCTTTCGCCTGGCTGAAGAAGTGCCGATGGTGATTCATGAATACCCCACCGGCGAACCTTGTTGGACCTGGACCGTGCCAGAAAAGTGGACTTGCCATGCAGCTTATCTGGAAACCCTGGAAGGGCAGCGGTTGATCGATTACGCTGATCATCCTTTGCATGTGGTCTCCTATTCGTTGCCCTTTGAGGGTGTTGTTAACCGAGATGAGTTGTTCAAACACCTGCATGTTCATCCCCACTGGCCGGATGCTATCCCCTATGCTTTTAATTATTATCAGCGTGATTGGGGTCTCTGTATGAGCCAGGATCAACGCGACACGCTGACCGATGAAGCCTATCGTGTGGTCATTCGCACAACTTTTGAACCGGGCATGCTCAAAGTTGGCGAAGTCATTATCCCTGGCGCAAGTGAAGAGACTTTTATCTTTGTGGCGCACCTATGCCACCCAGCCATGGTCAGCGATGATCTTTCTGGTGTGGTATTGGGTGTGGATGTCGCAAGAAAGCTATTAAGTGATCATCAAGCCAACCGGCGTTACACCTATCGATACTTGATCGTTCCCGAGACTATCGGTTCTCTGGCTTATTTGAGCCACAATGAACATTTGATCCCCAAGATGGTGGGTGGCCTATTTTTAGAGTCGCTGGGGGTAGATTCGCCCCACGCGTTGCAGCAATCCTTTGCTGGTATGGAATTGGGTAAGAACCTTCAACCAGATCGCTGCATGGCCACTGCTATTCGCTACTTTGATCCTCAGGCTTTCATTGGTCCCTATCGCAGTGTGGTGAAAAATGACGAAGCTCAGTTTAATGCGCCTGGTGTGCGTGTGCCTATGCTCTCTATTTCCCGCGCCTGGCCTCAGCAGCCTCCAAGCGGACCGTTCTATTATGGTTATCATTCCAGTCATGATACCCCTGAGATTGTTTCCGTTGAACGGCTGGAAGCCTCACGTGACCTGGTTCTGGGCTTGGTTGACGCCTGGGAAAAGAACCAATATGTGGTCAACGATTTCAAAGGCGAGGTATTTTGCTCTAAATATGGGATTTGGGTGGATTATCGCGCCAATCCTGAGGGCTGGCAATTGCTTTTCCGCGTGATGGAGTATTGTGATGGCGAGCACACGGTAGCAGATATTGCTGTAGAACTGGATGCCTCTTTCCAGGCTGTGTGGAGTATCATTGCTCAGCTTGAGGAGAAGGGATTGGTATGGTTGAGTCCCACGCCGCTATCGACGCATCCGAGAAAATTATAAGGAAGCGGTTGTCCAAACTTCAGTCGCCCCTCAATATGGATGCGGATAACATCTTCTAGATATTCCAAGGTTTGTAGATATGTCTTCCCCTCTACATGACACCCCTGTAAAATGGGATATTCAGCGTAATAACCACCTTCGTCCAAAGGTTCGACAATCACAGGCACTTGATATTCCATAAGTAGACAGATCTCCTATCGTCGCATCTCAGAAAGGATTTCTAAACTGGTCTGATGAGATTACCAATCACGGGCAATTTCACTCCCAGGCGGGCAAGTTTATCCCAGGCTGAATCATCTGCTTTACAAGGGCACTGAATAGCATCCAGCGGCAGTAGAATCATGGATGAATTTCCACTTGGCAAGATATGAGTGTTTTTTCTCCATTACCTGCATTATACATCTTATTCGTGATAAACTGTCAATTACAAGGATAAAATTTGAATCCATATTTCACCACCAAACACTGGCTAAAACTTATTCGTTGGCAAGCGCGCAGGATGCTCGTTGCCCGGCGCTGGGGCGCCGAGGCCATGAACAGCGTCCCGGCAGTGTTGGGCAATGCCATGCCTAAATCCGGTTCACACCTGATCATCCAGGTGCTGCAAGGGCTGGTAGCGTTGGGGCCATTCGTCAATCCCGGCTTCCCGCCTGTCAACCGTTCGGAGGATAATCAGAAACTGCCCGATGAGGCCGTGTTAAAAAACATCCTGCGCTTGCGCAGCGGGGACATTGCCTATGGCTATATCCAGGCGCGTGAACCTTTCCTTGGTGTCTTAACAGGTGCAGAGAATTCTTCTCGGGTGACGGTTTTTGTTTACCGCGACCCGCGCGATTTCATTGTCTCGCAGGTCTTTTATGCGACCGAAATCCACAAGGGTCATGGTATGCATCGTTATTACACCGAGGTGCTGCATAATATGGAAGAACGCATTAATGCAGCTATACAGGGTGTAGGTGAAGAAGATGCATCGGGCGAGGATTGGGAAGGCTCGCCTCTTTCTGACGTGCTTACGAAATATGAAAAATATATAGGCTGGTTGCAGCAGCCGCATGTGTTGTGTTTACGTTTTGAAGAGTTGATCCTGGAACGTGAAATGGCTTTATGTCGCTTGCTGGACTATCTGTCCAGGCGAGGGTTTACACCGCAGGTCTCACGTCAGGAAGCGGTTGAAACCCTCAAGCGTGCCATCATGCCGCGCAAATCGGGCACCTTTCGCAAAGGGTCGCCGGGCAATTGGCGTGAGTATTTTAGCGAGGCGAACAAGGCTCTATTCAAACAGGTAACCGGGGATTTGTTGGCGCGTTTGGGGTATGAGCGGGATGAGGATTGGTAGGACCTCGTGATGTTCTCCATCCTGCATAGTAGTTACCCGGATATGTGAACCTCGCTGTCAAGTAACTGTGTATTCCAGATGACTCAATGCCTGAATTAGCTGGGATGCTGAAACATCACGGGGAATTTTCATTTTGCGAAAACCTCATCACGCACAAAATGAAGTCGGATGATTTGGACAGAGTCCATGGTTTCATCGAAGTAGCAATCAACTGCTTCACGGATATTTACTCGGAGCTCCTCCAATGTCTCGGCTTCGGTGTGGATACCGTATCCCAATGCCGATGCAGTATAACCACCATCGATTTCATCTTCGAGGACTTCAATAATAATATCTTTCATCAGTTTATTTACTCATGATTGGAAATTTTAACACAATCATTTGACTGAAGCAACCTCAATCAAAAAGAAGAGAATAATGTCCTCTCTACTATTATGTGGTTGGCCAAATGTAACTTGAATAAAAACCAAGCTTTCTGGCCAACCACTGGAGTAATCGGCTGTAAAAACAGGTTTTTTTCTCAAAAAGCTTTTAGCCGATTACTTATTGCATTATAATATTGATAAACCTCCTCGTGTAATATTTTATTGAACATCTGTAAGTATAAATTCATGTCCCGAGGCTCCTTATGTCCACATTCATTGGTCAAGATGTAGGTCGCTACCATATCATAGAGCAGTTAGGGCAGGGTGGCATGGCGACGGTCTATAAAGCCTTTGATAACCGTCTGGAGCGCCAGGTGGCGATCAAGTTCATCCGCCGCGACGCGGTTATGCCGCAACAAGTATCTCAGATGCTTAAGCGATTTGAGCATGAAGCCAAAGCACTTGCCAAGTTTGCTCACCCGAATATTGTCAGGATTCACGATTATGGTGAACATGAAGGTATGCCTTATTTAGTGATGGAGTACCTGGAAGGCGGCTGCCTCAAGGACAAGACCGGGACACCTATGCCGTGGAAGCAAGCTGTCCGGTTGCTTATCCCCATCGCCCACGCCCTGGAATATGCTCAGAAGCGAGGTGTTATTCACCGCGATGTCAAACCAGCCAATATTTTGCTCAATGAGAACAATGAACCCCACCTTTCCGATTTTGGAGTTGCCAAGATCCTGGAAGTGGCGCCCTCCACCATTCTGACCGGCACAGGTGTGGGAGTGGGCACACCGGAATACATGGCGCCTGAGCAGTGGATGGGCAAAGCGGTGCCACAGACCGACCAGTATGCTCTTGGTGTGGTCTTATTCGAGTTGGTGACCAGCAGGCGACCTTATACAGCCGACACTCCCGCGGCGGTGCTGCTCAAGCAAGCGACAGAACCTCTGCCGCGCCCCAAGGATTTCATTCCTGACCTACCGGATGAAGTCGAGCGGGTCATCTTCAAAGCGCTGGCGAAAGACCCGCAGGAGCGTTTTGAAGATATGGGGGCGTTTTCTGAGGCATTAGAAGCCCTGAAGGAATTGAAAAAGGCTGATGAAGTCAGCACTTTTACCTCACCCCCGGCCCCTCTCCGTTACACGGAGAGGGGGGTAGAACCTCACCCCCCAAGCCCTCCCCCATACTTGGGGGAGCAGAGCATGACTGTCGATACCCCCTCTCCACGCAGTGGAGAGGGGGCAGGGGGTGAGGTTCTTAAGACCTCTGCCTGGCTTTGGGTGCTGGTGGGAATAGCTGTTGTAAGCGTGTTAGTTATAGCTGGGGTGTTATTGAATAACGCTTTCAAGCCAACACAGCCAAATCCAACGGCAGCCATCGCACAAGGGGTGGAGACCGCCACAGCCATGATCATCGAACGCATGATAACGGCGACCGTAGAACCAGCCACCCCCACGCCTGCGCACACCAGCACGCCTCTACCCACTGAGGATCCTGCCCCGAGGATTGGTTCCACGCAGGTTTCGCCCAAGGACGGCATAGTGTTGGTGTATGTTCCGGCGGGGGAATTCCTGATGGGGTCTGAGAATGGGGAGGATGATGAAAAGCCCCAGCATCGAGTGACCCTGGATGCCTACTGGATAGACCAAACCGAGGTGACCAATGGCATGTATGCCAAATGCGTGGCGGCTGGAGCATGTGCGCCGCCAAAAGAAACGGGATCCTCAACTCGCAGTAATTATTACGATGACAATCAGTTTGCGGATTACCCGGTGATTTATGTGGACTGGAACCAGGCCAATGATTATTGTGGTTGGGCAGGTAGGCGGCTGCCTACGGAAGCGGAGTGGGAGAAAGCCGCGCGCGGCACAGATGGGCGCAGCTATCCGTGGGGGGAGGGGATCGATTGTGATAAAGCTAATTATAGTGGCTGTGGTGTGGGAGACACGACCACAGTAGGTAGCTATCTGCAGGGTGCCAGTGTGTATGGGGCGTTAGACATGGCGGGTAACGCGTGGGAATGGGTAGCAGACTGGTATAGTGATACATACTACATTAGGTCTCCTTCCGAGAATCCCCAAGGCCCTGACAGTGGGCAGTTCCACGTGCTGCGGGGCGGCTCTTGGATCATTGAAGGGTGGAACCTACGCTCATCCAATCGCTACAGGTACAATCCCGTCAACAGGTACTACAACTTCGGCTTCCGTTGCGTCCGCTAACTTTCTCACATGTTTTAACTGGTTTCTGGATTCCTGAATTTCTGAAACATTGGGGGGTGTCGGGGGCCGTGTACGCTCCCGACAGAATCGATTTTATCCAGGTCTGAGCCAAAAGACCTGACAGGTCTTAACATGCACCTTTGCTAGCAATGGGTCACATTAACCATCAGGGTTTATTTCTGACAAGTACCACGTTAAGACCTGTCAGGTCTCTGGTCAAGCGTGCCCAAAAAGCGGACACCTGTGGCTCCTGCCTGGCACTATAAAACCCCTCTCCCACGCCCGTGGGTCGACCTCGTTCATTTGCACCACATGGTCATGGACCTGGACCAGGGGCTGGAATTGGTACATCGATCACTTTGGTTATGGCTTTCGGTGCGTCCTCTCGCCTTAGCCAAAAGACCTGACAGGTCTTAACGGGTATCCTTGCCAGGTAAGGATCACATTTAATCCAAAATCTGTGCCTGGAAAGGTTCTGGTTAAGACCTGTCAGGTCTCATTATCACCCTGAATATTACCTCCTGGCGCAGGTTTGCTGCGTTATTCCTCTAGGAGTAGGTTGGGTTGAAGGCGCTGCATGAAACCCAATACATCCGAACACAAAGAGGGTGGGCGTATGCCGGGAAAAAGAGATATATTTGCATGAGGCCAAGCAGCGGTTGATCTCGGTGGCGCCCTTTCGTAAGTAAACATTCTTAGGCGTAATGGTGGGATTGGTATTTTGGTTGATGGGTATTGCATCTCAACGTGAACCCATTCCAATCGCTTCGTGATTACGAAGATTATATCTATACGCTAAACATGAGTTTCTCCCAGCCTAATATCTCCGCTCTGATTCAAGAGATAGAACGTTGTATAGCCTCCGCTGCATCGCAATTAATCTTATCTGTCTTGTCATCCTGTTTTTGCGCAAGCAGTGCTGTTTTGGCAGGTGTCATGGCTGATATTGACACCTGACAGGTCTTAACATGTGAGTTTGCAGGCATAGGCGCATGGTCAGAAAGGTGGGGTAACCGGGCAAGCGGTCTGCTGAGACCTGTCAGGTGTTTTGGTAGGGTTACCTGTTGGTTTTTCCGCTCAAATCGTGTATAGTCTAGTCAGACTAGACTGATTGATGAGGTGCTGTATGCCTGATAATATCTGGCAGCTTCAAGAAGCGAAAAGTAAATTCAGTGAACTGGTGGAACGCACACTT
>Ga0315284_10014069_pt1 | contig 11400 bp, 13 predicted proteins | sample YL17G09_16_MG_FD_203696 | JGI IMG/M metagenome (GOLD analysis project Ga0315284, IMG submission 203696) | Sediment microbial communities from Yellowstone Lake, YNP, Wyoming, USA - YL17G09_16 | ecosystem: Environmental > Aquatic > Freshwater > Lake > Sediment | place: USA: Wyoming | collected... | reverse complement strand
AGGGAAAAAAACAAAAAACTTGGAAAAAAAGTAAAACAGACATTTACCTCCAGCCACGGCGTCGTCACCACGGACCTAAAGTGCGTCTGCGCCCCCGAGGCCAGCTTGGGCTGCAGCTGCTTGACCAGCGGGTGCATCGCCACGCCCGTCGACCAAACACATGCGCCAAAATCGATCTCCCTTTCTTTGCCGTCGGGCCCCTTGACTCTGACAAAGCCCTTCCCCGTCCCTTGCCCGCAGACCTCGAGCACTCTGGAGTTGAGGATGAGCTCGATGCCCGATCGAACGAATTGCTTGTCCGTGTATTCGGAAATCGCGCGGTCGTAGGTGGAGAGGAGATGGTCCTGGAGCTCGATGATGCGGACGCGGCAGTCCTTGATGATTTCTGTTTTGAGGAGGTTTTTTATTTTTTTCTCCTCGAAAAAGTGAGGTGTTTTTTTTCTTCTCTTTTCTTTCTTCTCTTCTCCTCCTCTCTTTTCTCTCTCTCTCTCTGACTCCTTTTATCTAACGTACCGGGATAGACCTTCACCAGGTCGTCGTTGATCATGTCGTGCAGCTCCGCGGCCACCTCCACGCCCGTCGGCCCGCCGCCGCAGACGACGAACGACAGCAGCCGCTTGCGCTCCTCGGGCAAGGTTTGCGGCAGCGCGGCGCGCTCGAAGCACTCGGAGACGTGGCGGCGCAGCCTGGCCGCGTCCTCGATCGACTTGAAGAAGAAGGCGTGCTCCTGATGAGGTTATTTTTGGTTTTGTTTGTTTTGGTGGCCGGGGAGGGGGAAAGAAAGGGGAAGGAAAGAGAGAGAAGAGCGTGGGCAGAGAAGCCGAAGAAAAAAGGACGAAGAAGAAGAAAGAACAAGAACAAGAACCAAAAAACAAACGCACCTCGACGCCCTTGACGCCGAACGTGTTGTTCGTGCAGCCCACGGACATCACCAGGATATCGTAGGGGACCTGAAAGCAGGCCTCGTCGAGTCCGGCGTCCTTGGGGAAGCTGGTCGTGTTTTTTTTTTCATTTGGAAAAAAGAGCGAGAGAAAAAAATGTGAGTCTCTTTTTCGCTCGGCCTCGTTTCTCTCTTTCTCTCTCTCTCTGTCTCTCTGCTTTTTCCCCCTCCTCCTCCCTCCTCCCTTTCGTCTCGAAAACTCACCAGCACACCAGCTTCTTCGCCACAGGGTCAATCGAGTGGCAAACCGCCTCGAAGTACGCACCCTTCTTCCCGAGGACCTTGCGGACCGGCTCGACGATCGAGCGCTCCTCGACGGTGCCCGTCGCGACAGCCGGCAGCAGCGGGGTGTACAGGAAGTAGTTGCGCGGGGAGATGACCGTGAGGTCGATCTCCTGGGCCTGGGACTGCGACAGGGCCTTGACAAAGCTCATGGACCCCCACCCGGAGCCCAGGACGACGACGCGCGGGCGGACGGGGGAGGGAGGGCCCGAGGGGGGAGACGCGCTGTCGTCGACGGAGGAGTAGACGGGCAGCGGCTGGTCGATCGACGACAGGATGTCCGACTCCCGCTGTCATTTTCGGTTTCAGTTTTTGTTTTTGTTTTTCGAGGGTTTTGAGTTGGTTTTTTTAAGAGCGCGTGCCCCCCGCCTCGCGGCGAGAAAGAGGGAAGGGGAGAGAGGGGCGACGATGACAAAAGAGTGGAGGGAGAGAGAAGAGGGTCGAGGTCGAAAAAGAGAGAGCGTGCCGAGGGCGCGCATCTCTCTCTCGCTCGCTCTCGACCGCCGAGGGCGGACGAACCAAGAGAAGGAGAAAAAAAGGGCGAAGAAAAAAAAAGGTCGACGCTTTTCTCTCCCCTTCCCTCTTTCTTTCCCTGCGTCTGAGCCACAGGACGAACGTAAGAGTAAAAGGCTTCTCCTACCACCGGCGGCTGCTCCGTGGAGATGGCGCGGACGCGCTGGAGAGGAGCGGGCGTAAGACCACCGCTCGATGGCGAAGATGCGCCGAGAATCTTCCTAGCCGAGAAGGGAGCTGCAGCAGCGGGTCTCGCGGAGGAGGGAGCCGCTCCTCGCGCCCCGAGGGCGGGCCTCGCGGCCGTGGCTTCGCGCATCAGGGGAAAAGGCTCGAAGGGGGAACACCAGGGAGAACGCGAAGGGGGATGGAAAGCGGAGAGAACAAGTGTTGGAGAAGATGAGGAGAGCTTTCTGAGCTCTGCAAGGAAGGAAGAGAGCCTTTTTCTTCCCAGGAGGTTGTCCTCTTTCTCTCTTTCACCTCCCACCGCCACCTCCGCCCTTCCTCAGCTCCCTCTCCACCGCCAGCGCCGCGGCCTCGTCCGCGCCCTCCTGCGCGTCCGCGGCCCACAGGGCCCGCTCAAACACCTCGCGAGACATCGAGCGCGCAGAGTCCGCCGCCGCGTTCGCCGCGGCGGAGGCGGCAGCGGCGGCGGCGGCCGAAGGAGACGGAGGAGAGGGCCGCCCCCGCCCCCGCTGCTGCCCCTGCTGCTGCTGCTGCAGCTGCCGCCGCCGCCGCCGCCGCTCGAGGAGCCCCGGCCAGGCCGCCGCGGCAGTGGCCGCGACGTCCGCCGGGGACAGCGCGAAGCTCAGGTACGCCGAAGCCCGGGCGACGTCGTCGGGGCCCGCCGTCGCCGGGGGGAGCAGCGCCGAGGCAGGGAGCGCCGGGACAGGCGCCGCCGGCGCGGCGAGCCCGGGGCGGCGGCGGCGGCCGCGGCGGCGGCGCTCGGTCGCCGCGGCGGAGAGCCGGCCCGCGGCGGCGAGGGCTCCCGCCTCCGCCTCCGCGGCGGCGGTCGCGGCTTCTCGCTCGACGACCCTGCCGTCTCCGGGACCCAGGCCCGTCGCTTCGAGCATCCTTCGGGCCACGGCCGCGAAGCCCGACGGAGGGGCAGGGAGAGGCTGCTGGCGTCCGCGGTCGGTTTCGCCGCCTCGGCCTCGCTCGGCTGCCGCCGCCGCTGCTTCTTCCTCCTCTTCCTCCTCCACTTCCTCCTCTTGTCGTCCTCCGCCTTCCTTCTGCTGCTGCTGCTGCTGCTGCTGCTGCTGCTGCTGCTCCTGCTGCTGCTGCTGCTGCTCGAACAGGAGACTCGCCGGGGCCAGCTGAGGCCGGCGAGCGACGGTCGAGGCGGAGGGGGCCGGCGGAGGAGGGGCGGGAGGCGCCCCCCTCGCCGTCTGCTTCACTCGTGCCCGCGGGCGCTCGCTCGCCGCCGGGGTCGTCCAGAGATCAGGAGCGACGAAAGTCTCGCGCAGGAACTCGCCGAAAGTCGGACCTAGTTAATTTTTTTTCCCCGAAGAGTTGAGAGGTGGCGCCCGCCGTTTTTCCGTCCTTCCCTGGCGGTCTTCTATTTTTTCCTCCCTTCGCTCCCCTTCTCACCGCGATCCTCCAGCAGCGCCTCTCCGGCGAGCTGCAGCGCCTCGTGGTGGCCGTGCTCGAGCGCCTCCGTGGCGAACTCGAGCGGGGGAGGGAGAGGAGGAGGAGGCTGCATTTTTTTCCGGTCGTCGCTTCGCCGTCGAACGGAAAAAAAAATGAAACATGAAAACTTACAGTGGGATGAAAAAAACCAATCACTCTTCTCACAATACGGGAACCCCTCGCCACCAGTCCTCGCACCGCCGTAGCATCGCCGGGCTCGCCCACACCTCCCTGGCCAGCCTCGTCGCCCTGCATTTCACGGCTCCCCTCTTCGTGTCGGGGCTCGCCTCGCAGAGCAAAGGGTCGCCCTTGGCGATGACGGTGGGGGCGGTCGCGGCCTTCGCCGCCCGCCGCGACTCTTCGCGCATCGTCCTCATCATCTCCGCGACGCGAGCGGCGGAGCCCCCCGATGGGTCGCTCGCCGGCGAAGACGACGAAGAAGAAGAGGGGCTCGAGTCCCTGGGCAGCTGTCTCGCCGCCCGCTCCATTGCCCGGGCGGCCCCTTCCTCCTCGGCGTCGGAGACGAACCTGGCGTCAAAGTCGGAGATGGCGCAGAAGCGCATCGGCCTTCCCCCTCCCATGTACCAGTGGCTATGTTGGTGTCGTTGGTGTTGCATTTTATTGTTTTTGTGGAGTGTTTCTCAAAAGAGGAAAGAGGGGTGGGGGGGGGAGAGAAAGGTGAGTCGAAAGAAAAAAAGTCGAGAGAGAAAAGAAAACTCAAAAATCAAAATCACGAGGGAGAGAAAAACCTCGAATCAAAATCTCCCCGCACCTCGCGTCCACCGAGTGGAACCTCAGCGACGCGTCCGCCGAGGGAGCCACGGGCCCGACCACCTGCCTGAGCTCGTACGCCAGCCGAGACACCTGGCTGCTGAAGGTGCCTATCAGAAAGTCGGCGCGGCTCAGGAAGTAGAGGTCGGAGGCGACGCCCCGGAGGGAGTCCGGGCCCCACCGCGTGGCTTGCGACGCCGCAGCGGCGCTCGCGGCGTTGCCGACGACCCTGTAGTTGCGCGCGTAGGGCGCGGCCCTGATCTCGGAGAGCACGGCGGGGTCGTCCGTGGCGACGAAGACGGTCGGCCGGGGGTCGGCATTCTTTCGGGCTGGTGCTCCGACCTCCTCCCCGGGCCCGCCGCCGTCGCCGGCGCCCGCCCCCCTCGCGTCTTCCCCCTCCTCCCTGCTCGCCGCCGCCGCCGCCGCCCGCGCGACGCCAGACCACTCCTCGAGCGCCTCGAAGTACCTCTCGAGCTCGGCCTCGTCCGCCTCGGCGGCGTGCCTCCCGCCGTCGGGGCTGGTGACCTTGTCTGTCCGCCGGACGTGGAGGGCCGCGAAGAAGTTATTTGCCCCCGTCGCCGCCGAGGAGGAGGAAAAAGAGGAGAGAGAGGAGGGGCTCGACGTCGCCGAAGCCGATGCCGGCACGAGCTCGAGCTCGAGCCCGTGCTCGGCGGCAAACCTCCGGTACTCCCTCTCTGCCCGCTCCGAGGGCCGCAGCAGGAACGACGCCAGCGTTCCCGACCACCACGCCTCGGGCCTGCCCGAAAACTCCAGCGCCAGGCGCAAGACGTCGGGCGGCACCGCCGGCGGGTCCGACTTGAGAGCCCCGGCCCCTCCGTCGACGATGCCCGCGACGACCGCGGGCGCGCCGATGTAGTCGGCGTCGTCCTCCTTGGACTGCAGGAAAGGAGGCAGCGTCGTCGCCCACTCCATCCCGGGGACCGTGCAGTTGGTGACCGGCTGGAAGAGCTCCTCCCACCGGCCCTCGGTGTGCCTGCCCGGGGCCAGTCCCGGGTGCAGCACGGGCTCGTCGCGCCCCTCGTCCAGCGCCCTGAAGATGATGTCGTTGTCCTCCGGGGTGCGGTCGTAACGCCAGGACTCGGTGTAGAGGACGAGGACCCTGTTTTTTTTTATTTTTTGTTATTTCAGAGAGAGGGGGGACGAGCGGGAGAGAGAAGGGGGGAAGAGCAGGAGAGAGAAGGGGGGAAGCGCGGGAGAGAGAGGAAGGAAGGGAAAGAAAGAGAGCGAAGGAGAGAGGAACGATGAGCGGTGTGTGGGAGAGGCGAGGGAGAGAAAACGAGCACAATGTATCTCTCCTCCTCCTTCTTCTTCCCCCTTCATTCTCACCTGTTCGTCGCCGCAGCCGCAGCCAGCAGGTGCACCGCGTGGTGCACCTGGCACGCGAAGCCGCAGAACTTGTCGATGGCCCCCACGAGGAACTTGGACTTCGAGCAGTCTTGCGGGAACTGCCTCTGCAGCAGAGAGTCGAGGACGAGCTTCTCGGCTTTCCGCTTCGCCGCCGCCAGGCTCGCCGAGGCGGCAGGGTCGAGAGCGAGGGCGGCAGCGTCGAGGGCCGCGGCGGCGGCGGCCCGGAGTCCCGCGGCGGAGGGCTCGGAGGCCTGCTGGGGCGTCTGCGACGAGCGCTGCTGGTCGAAGAGCTGGCGGAGCGACGCGACCGCCGCGAGCGCCCTGGCTGTCGTCGGCGCTGCTTCGTCTTCTTCTTCCTCTTTGGCGTCGGCGGCGACGACGCCAGCGGCGGCGGCAGCGACGACAGGTCGAGAGCGAGAAAATCTTTTCCTCTTCAAGGAGGCAGCAGCAGCAGTACCAGCAGCTTTGTCTCTGTCGATCCTTCCGGGGCGAGGAGCCACCAGCGTCACCCCTCCGGGTCGAGGGGCGTTGGCGGCGAGGAGCAGGCTCGAGGTCGCTAGGAGCGCCGCCGCAGCAGCCAGCGACAGAGCGAGAGCGACGAGCGACTTTGAAGAGGATTTTCTGGTGCTGATGCTGATTGTCTCTGTGTTCCTATCTCGCCGAGCGAAGCGATACCCACCTCCGGCCTGTGTTTTGGGGACAGTAGAGAAGAGGCGGCAGATCAAGCGAGCGAGCGAAGGGATGAGCGTTGATTGGTGAATTGAAGGGAAAAAATGAGTTACGCCGCCGCCATGCGGAACATTTTAGGCTTCGCACCCCCCCCCCTCGTGCGGGGCCTCTCGTTCATCTCTTTGTTCCTCTCCCTTTGAGAGAGCAAACTCACGGGCTCGGGTGACGCGCCCATGTCAACGACCTGAGCCAGAATCAAGCAGACGAGGCAGATTTGGGTGCGCTTTTCTTTTTTACAGTTCGCGTTTTGCAGCGACGGGCGACGACTCGCATTTCTAAACTCAACCTCCTCTCCCTCCTCCAGCAACGAGGAGAGAAGGAGAAAAACCCTCGCTCGTCCCTCCTCACTCCCGCTTCAGCCCGCCGTGCCTCCGGTCGTAGTGCTTCAAGTAAGCCGCGCACCCGACCCTCAGCCCGAACCCTAGGGCTACTTTGATCGCCAGGGCACCCGCCCACAGAACCAGCCAGGCGGCCGCGGTCGAAGCCAGCGAGAGCAGCGACGAGCAGGCGGAGAGCGCGGCGCGGAGGCCGCCCCCGGACGCCGACCCCGCCGCCGCGGCCGACACCGCCCCGCCCAGCGCCTCGGCCCCTCCCGCGGCGTTCGCGGCAGCCACGGCCGCGGCGATCGCCTGCCTGCTCCTCGCCCTGGCCGCCGTCACCAGCATCCTCACGGCCAGCGCCGCGGGCGCCAGCGGGTCGAACAGCAGCCTTCGGTACAGCGCGTGCGACTGGCCGCGCCCGCCGCCGTCGGCCGCCGCGGCCGCGACGTCGCGGGCAAACTCGCGGTACATGCCGGGCCTGACCTCGTTGAACTTGCTTAGCACCGCGTGCTTGATGACGTCGATGGCGACCTCAGCGGCGAAGACGTGGCCGCAGCGGGCGAGCAAGAGGGGGTCCGGGCGGGACCAGAAGGAGAAGGAGGAGGCGGGGGAGGCGGGGGAGGCGGAGGCCGCCGACACGGCAGAGTGGGGAGAGGGCTCGGCCGCGCTCCCCGCCCCTCCCCTCCCCGCCGCCGCGGCCTCGACCAGCACGAACGCCAGAGCTGCCAGCAGGTGGAACCGCTCCACGCAGTCCTGGCAGGCTAGCGTGTAGAGCTTCCTCCCGTCGTACCGCTTGAAGACCGCCGACTTGATCTCGACAAAGTTGGACGCGAACGTCAGGGCTAGCAAGGTCGAGCCGCGCTTCGAGTGCATCGCGACCGACAGGGCGACGCCGTGGGCCAGCAGGACGAACGCGTGGGCCGTGACGATGGTCCCGGCAACCAGGGCGTCGGCCAGAAGGTGCGGGACCAGCGAGAGGCGGGAGTAGGGAGAGGAGAGAGGAGGGAAGCCCGAAGAGGCGGCCGAGACTGCGGCGGCGGCCGAGCGCGGCGTCCGGGGAGCCTCGGCCGAGGATCCCGCGGCAGCCGCTCCTCCTCCTCTTCTTCGACTCGCAGGAGCGGCGGCAATGAGGGCGCAGGTTCCGGCCAGAGCGTCGAGCGCATCAACAGAGAAGGAGCACGCGATCTTGTCGAGGATGTCGACCGCCGTGTAGATCACGTGCAGCTTGAGAAACTCTTGGGTCATGTCCTTCATCCAGAAGTACAGAGCTCCGACAGGCACCGCGCAGCAGGTGAGCGCGGCTGTGGCGAAGATGAGGAGGCATAGGAGGTCGTAGAGGAGCGCGCCCGGGTTGGAGGTCGGCGAGGCCTTCACCTCCTGCCCTCGCTCCACTCCCCCGCCGTCGGCGTCCGCGGCGCCACCCGCCTGCTTCTCCTTCCCGCTCCTTCCGGCGGCGCCGCCGCGTCCGCCCCTCGCCAAGAGCCACCGCGCCCCTCCCACCGCGGCCATCCCGATCCTCAGAGGCAGCAGCGTCAGCACCGCCAGCCATGCGTCGGCGCAGACGGCGCCCCCGAGCAGCAGCAGCCTCTCGAGGTGCAGCGGCACGGCGAGCAGGGCGTTGTAGACCCGCTGCCGCTCCGTCTGGCCCCAGGCGACGTCGGCCGTGGGCAGCGAGGGGGTGGGATGGAGCTCGCCGTGGAGGTAGGAGCGGAAGGAGGAGGAGATCTTCGGTTTGGGGGGGGCAGAGTGGAGCGGAGTGGAAGTGCCGCCGCTGCTGGTGCCTGGCGCCGCCGCCAGTGTCGCCGCCGCCACCGCCGCCGCTCCCGTGCTTCTCTCCTTCCCTCCTCCCCCGCCGCCCTCCGCTTCCAGCGGCGCTGGGGCCCAGGGCGAGCCCTGAGGGGTCACGAACCCGTCGAAGGGGTTTTGCGCGCTCGCGGCGGCGGCGGCCGTCGCCGTCGCCGCCGCGCTCCCGCCCCCCCGGTCCTTGGTCGGCGAGGAGCTGGGCCTGCCCTGCAGCGACGAGGGCCCGAGCGGCGACGCGGCGATCGTCGGCAGTGAGGGGACCGCCGACCTCTGGTGCCTCCCGCCGCCCGCCTGCTGGCTCCCTCCGCCTCCGTCGGAGAGCACGCCGCTGCTCGTCCTCGCACCGCTGCCGACTCCTCCTGCAGACGAGGAAGTCAGAAACAGAGAGGAGGCAGAGAGAGAGCCCGCGGACTCGGAGGAGCGCTCGACCGAATTCGCGGCGTCATCGATGCCCAAGTATCGGTCGATCGATGTCGTTTTCAGCAGGCGGTTTTTCGAGCTGCCTCCGAGTGCCTTGGGGGCCGTCTCGCACTCCGAGGCGAAGCGGAAGCTCAGCGAAGAGGCATCGAGGAGGCCATTGTTTGCCTGATGGCTCGCGTTGCTGCCGCTGTCCTCTGCGGGCGTCGAGGCCGCCCGCGAGCGGCGTCGGCGGCGAGCCGAAGATGCCGACGAGATCGCTTCTGCTCCTCCTCCGGCAGCAGCACCTCCTCCGATTCCTCCTCCTTGCGGCGGGGAGCCCTCGTGGGCGTCCAGAGGCGCAGCCGTGCTCGACGGGGACGCCCCGGCGTCCGCCAAGCCCAGCGCCGCGAACGAGTTGGAGCGCATGCGGGGGCAGAAAAGAGGAAAGAGAAGAAGAGAATGGGGGAAACTGATGAAAGGGATAGCAAACCAAATGCTTTTTTTTTCAACCTCGACCCTCTTTTCCGCGCCTCTTCTCCCGAAGAGCGCCTGCCAGCCGCCAGCCTCCTCTCTCTCCATCTCTCTCTCTCTCTCTCTCGTAATCATCTACTACGCTTTCAGACCTTAACTTTTATTACAACAGATATATCGTCGATCTCAGGGGAGAGGAAGAATGGTGGTGGTGTTTTTGTTGTCTCTCTCGTTCTTCTCTCTTGTTTTCCTCTTCTCTCTTTCTCTCTCGCCTTTCTCTTCCCTCTCTCCCCCCCTAACTCGCCGCAGCCGGAGGAGGCGGCTTGACCTTGTTCACGTACCAGTCGGCAAACTCGGGAAAGCTCACCAGCCCGTCCCCGTTCTTGTCGAGCAGCCTCGCCGCCTCGGCGACCTCGGCCTGGCTCAGCTCGAACCCCTCGCTTCTGCAGAGCGCCTCGAGCTCCGAGGGCTGCAGCACCATGTCGTCGTTGGCGTCGAAGCGCGCAAAGGCCGCGGCGAGCTCGGCGGCCTCGGCCCTCGACAGCCCCAGCGCCGCCGGGTCGAAGCCCTTCTCCTCGGCCTTCTGGAGCGTCAGGACGGCGGAAAGGTTCTTGAGCGTCGAGACCGACGACGAGGAGGAGGGGGCGGGCGGCGCCGAGGAAGAGCCGGGGGCGCCCGTGCTCGCGACCTCCTGCTTGAGCAGCTCCGCGATCTCGTTGAGCGCCGCGACGACCCGCAGCGTGTTGACCGCCGCCGCGGCCTTGTCGATCGCCGACGCTCCCGAGGGGCGACCGGCGACCTCGCGCACGGCGTCGAGGACCGCGCCCGCGTTGGCGCCGTAGCTCGCCGCAGCAAAGCTCAGCGCGCCGAGCACGAAGAAGTCGGACAGGACGCCGACGACAAAGTACCCCGTGACGAAGAAGCTCAGGGCCTGCACGACCCCCTTGCCGGGGAAGTCCCCGATCCCTGAGTTCGGGTCATAGAGCAGCGCCCCCCACGAGAAGGCGCCGTAGGCGGCCGCGGCGTCGATCAGGGCCTGGAGCAGGATCGCGCCCGCGGACCGCAGCGACCTCGAGAGCAGAAGCTTGCGGAGCTTGTCGGGGTCGCCGGCGAGGCCCGATCCCTCCCAGGCCTTGAGGATCTTCTGGGCCGTGGCCTGGTCGATGCCTGTGCCCTTGAGCGCTGGGGGTGGGGGTGGGGGTTTCCCGGGGGGGGGGGAAGAGAGCCGAGAGGTTTTTTTTCGAGGTTTGAGCTTCCTGGAGTTTTTTTGGGATTTTTTGGAAGCTAACCCGGAGGCATCTTTTTGTCTTCTCTCTCCTTCCTCCCTCATATTTACTCACCCTTGACCAGCTTCTCCTTCATCTCGATCGCCTTGTCCTTCTCCTCCTTCGTCTGCGGCTTGCTGTTCTTGTTCGCGGGCTCGGCGAAGCATGGCTGGAGGGAGCGGCGCGAAGAAGAAGGCCGGCGGGGCAAAGGCAAAGGCCAAGGCGAACGAACGACATCAGCGAATGGAACTCTCGATGGCGGGGCCGCGGTAGCGCCTCCTCGCGGGGCAGCAGCTCTCACCGCCGCGGAGGGGCGCATTGAGATAGAACGAAGCATGACGGTCGCGCTTTGCGAATGAGGAGAGCAACAAAAAAACCTGTCCGAATGGAAAACGGCGAACGCAAACGAAACGTACTTTGTTATCCTCTTGGCGAGCCGTTTTGAGAAAAATGAAGGAAATCGAGGGGCGAAAGAGAGATGAAAAACACTTACTTTTTTCGTGAAACCCATCAGTGTTTCAAAGAAGAGCGCGTGTTTCAAGGGCGACTGCTCTTCATTTCCCCCCTTGCCTTTCAGAGCTCTCTCTACAAAGCCATGGCGCGCTCGATGGCCGCCGCGCGCAGCAGCGCCGGCTCGTCCGCAAAAAAGGCCAACAGCAGCAGCCGTCGCCGCAGCAGCGCATCCTCCGCCGCGGCGCGTGTTCCGGCCGCTCCCGCTGCCACGCAGCAGCAGCAGCCGGCGCGCCGCCCCGTGGCTGCTCGCGCAGCTGGTGACGACTCTGGAATCGCCAAGGTGCGTTTCTTTCCATGGAGACAGTGCGAAGCGAGAGAAGAACAGCGAGGAGCAGATTGGAACGACAGCCCAGGCGTTGTTTGCTCGGCGGCTAGAGCCGTCGCCGTCGCCGACGCTCCC